>Ga0123354_10001063_pt1 | contig 31668 bp, 20 predicted proteins | sample TergutLab28metaG_2_FD_97872 | JGI IMG/M metagenome (GOLD analysis project Ga0123354, IMG submission 97872) | Labiotermes labralis P4 segment gut microbial communities from Petit-Saut dam, French Guiana - Lab288 P4 | ecosystem: Host-associated > Arthropoda: Insects > Digestive system > Gut ... | reverse complement strand
TAAATGTTTGTTGTCAACTGTAAATAATAGTAATGAGTATATATACTGGGAATATAATGTCATTATTTGCATGTTCCTGAAAATTTCCCTACAAGAGTCCCTTGGTCTAGTATTTGTAATGATTCTGATGATTTTGTTTTGAAATATAAATACCTTTTTTGGCGTAAGCGGAGTTGCCCCAAAAGATTACACCGTAGCTCATAACAGTGTGAATGTGAGCAAAATAGACAATTTAAAGTAGCAAAGGGTTTACTATAATATTTAAATAAATAATTGGATTGATCGTGCTCGAATTTGTAGCTTAATTGTTGGTAAAATTTCAGGTTGCATGGTAGGAGATATTAAGAATACTTCCATTAGAAAGTAGACCCATCATGTTTGGGCCTTGCCTACACTTGGTATTCTTCCATCATTCCTTAACTTTCTCTGTTGGCCTAGGGTGTTGGACTTCACCCAGTCTTCCAAGCTGTGTGAAGTCACATCATGTCCACTACTTTTACACATCAGTGGACACCCGAGCTTAAAACAGTTATTTTTACTTATATATTTTGACTGTTGCAATAATACTTCCAAGTATACAACATGCTATGTTGGTAGTCATTTACCGATGGTTTCGAAGAGTAATTCAGTCCCATCTTCAAGGATTAAACAGTCCAAGAAGAATGGTCCATTCAAACCTCTAATATGGGACCACTGGGCTGTCCCAGTGTGTTAGTAAACAAAATATGAACCTATGCTGCATATGATCGCAGGAGAGGTAAGATCTCACAAATATCAGTTATGATACAGGAGAGTAACAAAGTTAGAATGAAGCAGAAGAGCAAGTTGAGGTAGAAGGGAGCCTGAAATTTTACTTTGTAGGACCATATTTTCTTGCATAATGTTAAAGCTGTGCTATTCTTTAATTTTTTAACATATTACGCTGAAATGTGGTTTTAATTTTTGTAATACAATTTCTTGAACACTCTGTATGCAGTATTGACCATTGCCCCTTTGGACACAACACATAAATTTACTTTGATCTTCAGAATGTGAGACTGAAAAACTAACAAATTTTGCTGCATCAGACTGACCAGTACTCTTTGTGCTGTCTTTACAGTTGCATTACTGTTTGTTTCTGATTGATTGCTGCCCATATTTGGGCACATGTTACGACATAATCAGTTATTACATCTTTCAGCTGCTAATCAGGAAGTACACTAACGTCATGACTTTTCTATGTAATGTTTCATTTTGTAGGTTTAAATGCAACACTTGAAAATGGTTCCTCAAGAGAATGGGATCACAATACAAGAATTCTTACAGCATTTGAATCATTATCCAGTTGTAGACACAGTATTTAACTGAATCTCCTCCTCGTGGTAACATTGTTTCTACACCTTGAAATACTTTTAATTATTAGGTTCTCTTCACCCATTGTTGTTTACTAACTTCAAAATATATTGTTTGAGATATATTGTAAAAATATGTGTAAAGGAAACACATGTTGACACGTGCATAAATTACTGAATATGTAGCACTAATGACCAAAATCACTTGTAAAGAAATTTGTTCGTAGACGTAATTGATAGGAAATGAAGTACGATTTCTATGTATGTTGGGAGTCAGAAAGCATCCACAGTGTTTAATTTACACTTTTATTTTGTTAGCAGCTCTGCTAATTTCATGCAAAGTTGTGAGTGAGACACACATGGTCACCTTGTTGCAATTTTGACTGTGAATGATCAGTTGTTTTTTACTGTAGCCTTATTAATATCACTCCACTTGGCATGTGCTCCAAAGAAGAGCAATGAGCAGCCATCAATTTTTTTAAGCTGAAGTTGTACCAGGAATAGGCATCCATTGCAGATTTCCATCACACTACAGGAACAGTGCTTTACTGAAGCAAAGTGCATGTGAATGGATTGAAAGGTTCAAAAATCGTGGCACGAGTATAACTCAAGCAGAACTAGGGAAGTTACCATTCACATCCAACACTGACAAGGACATTAAATATGTTGGTGGCATGATTCTAGATAAGAGAAGGGTGACTACTGATGAAGATGCAAATCATTCATGGTTCCATCCTCAAAATCATCCACTACACACTGGGATTTCATTAAGTTTGTGAAAGATTTTTTTCCTGGGTAACTCACAGAGGAGGAGAAGCACAAGTGCTTGGATATCTGCCAACACCTTTGAATCGCTATCACAATGAAGGCAACACCTTTTCAGGATGCATTGCCACTCGGTGCAAAACGTGCATCCCATACAACAATCGAGAGAGCAAACTCCAGAGGATGGAATAGAAGAATCTGCATTTGGTGTTGACAGGGTATTTCAGAATGCAACCAGTAGCAAGAAAAGTGATGCTCCCAGACTTTTGAGATTTACGAGGGCCAGTTGTGGAACATTATGAAGAGAGGGCAAAACAGGAAATAGTGTGAGATGTTGGTTGACACGCAGAAGCCAGCAGTTTGAAACAAATGTCAAATTGTGTATTATACTTGCTTGATGGTGCCTGCCCCCACACTGCCATCTAAACCACCCAAACTACTGAAATCCTCCAGGAAGTGCACTTTGAAATGTTGGAACATCCTGTGTGTGGCCCGACCTAGTCCCTTTGTGCTATCACTTAGTTCACTCAAACATGAAGCCATCAGTTTTCCAAAGACTGACATGTAAAGGAATCTGTGCCAACCTGAATTGCTGCTCAGCTTACTACTGGACTAAGTTCTTGGAAAAGCTGGGAGACTCATCAATAAACTGTTGCCCTTCCACATTTTTTTTATGCTGTTGCATTAATTTAAAAAACATGGCGGATACTGTGGGACTCACTCATATATTCTGTTCTTTTTCCTTCCTAATAGCATATTGGTAATGTAACCCCGTATTTTGGGTTATGACGTAGTGTATTTTTGTGGCTTACAGTTAAACCTGCTTTCTTATTATTCATGGTATAGAAGATGGACCAGGTTATACCTCTGAACCATGGGTAATTATGTATGAGTCTTCAAGTTGTTGTAACCCAGGATCAAAAATTAGTTTTGTATCAACATGGAGACCTAAGATCTCATATTGATGAACCATTTGTGAAATTTTAGTTTCAGAATATGTACCATATTTACCTGAATAGAACACAACCTGTGTTGTATGGTAATGCTCATTACAGTCTTCAAATTGTAGGAGAATATATGCACAGAATATGGGCAACTTTCCATTATTCAGATGATGAATTAGGAAGATGCTACTGTCTTATATCTGGGTAAATACGGTAAATATACACGAGCCTTTTGTACACCATTATTTATTCTTTAAATAACATGATAGAAACACTTCATGTTAGAGTATGTAAAATGTTTATTATAATTCTGCTTTTGTAATGTAGAAATGGTTTTAGAAAAACTTTGTAGCAAGTTACAGTTCATATGATTATAAAACATGGTGGTAAAAAATATTCATGTGGAGTACTTCTTTAAAATGTATGTACAGTATGTATATAAAAACTTAAAACATTTGGAGCATTTGACTGTAAATACAGTTACAGCATTATATAAATATGAATAATTTGCATATATTGGTTGATGGAAAGTGCTAATAAGAGTGATTACAACTTTTGTGTTTAAAATGCATACATTTGTTTTTCAGGTAAAGGGATGAGACTTGTTTTTGTGGATTTTTACGTGCCTAACCAAATACAGATACACATTTTGTAGTAACTGTGATTTGGAAGTAAATGTAAAGTTAGATACATTGCTCAAAGATTCCATCTAGCAACAGAGAGGAATTGCATTAATAAATGATGTACCAAATATTCAGATTGCAATTTTTTTTTAGAGAAATTAGAAAGAAAAGATCATAAACATGCATGCAACTTTCTGAACATACTTAGCAGCTCCTGAGAGACAAAGTAGCTAGAAATGTTCCTTAAGCAATTATTGCTTCAGTGGTCGTATGAAAAGGGCATGGAATGAGCATGCAACACACACTGAGATGAAAAGTATACACCAAATATTGTTCATTAGACTTGGAGGAGAAAGACCTTGTGCTTCCATAAAACATGGTGTAATTTTTTGAGTGAGTGAGTAGTTCTTTGTTCCTCAAAGAGATCTGCTTCATAGGGTTAACTACTGTGTAAATTTTTCTTATGAAGTTTATGTGCAGTACTGATGTGTACTGATAAGTTTAATTTTCCCTTTCGTATGGATGATGGACTGTACAATTGTGTCTACTTTCATGTTACAATGGATTCTTGTTTCTTTTGTGCTGATAAGGGTGGAAGGAAATTTAACCACACAAATTACAGAACTGAATTTATCCATGTTAATATATTTTTATATGAACTGTGTAACTGAATGCCCACTATTTATGAAAAATCATGTCAGCCATCTGATTTGTGTGTAGAATATTTGGTTGTTAAAAAATTGTAATATAAAAGCCATTAAAGTTTTAACAGACAAGAGCGAAGTGTAAATACAAGATCCATATTATTAATATCATAATATCCATATGATTAATTACTTTTCATACTGCAGTAAACTGCACATTATCTGATCTAACTGGTTGGAAGCTTGATTTTATAAAAGCCAGTAAGTTGGTTTTTTGGGGTTCCACTTCCTAACCTGTTGCCAAACCTATGAAATGTTTTAGCACAAAATGAACCTTTATGTAGTCTAATTTTGATACACAAATAAGTCCTGGAAGCATATTTTAAGATCTAAGTGTGTGTTGGTAGCTTCCACCACTTAATGAAGGTTTACCAGTGTCACGTAGGCATAACTAGGCCTACGCTAGCCAAAAGTGTCATCACCTTGTAAATTTTTTCTGTAGACTATATTAGTTGCACAACAAAAAAGTGCAGTAAAGCGTGTATCCTAAATGGTGAATTCAAGTTCTTAGACAAATAATTCCCAATCACTCTTTACTTTCTTTGTGTCAGAATAGAAAGTTAGTTGCTCAGGAGTTGGATGACCAAGGATTTCCCGTATAGAGGTAAGTGAAATTAGTATTTAATCTGTTAGGGCAAAAAGACAAATTGATTCATTCTTGATGTGTGTTGTGAACATTTACTGAGCCAGCCCCTCCTACACATGATGAAAGGTCAGCTGATTTTTGTTGGCAGTGTTTTGTCTCGTACTTCATGTCTGATGCGAAATTGAAAACAACATTACAGTTAAACATGTTCATCAAACAAGTGACGTGCAGCCAAGAAAATTACATCCCAATATATGGTATTTTTTGACAGAATAAATGGTATGTTTTCCAGTGTGAGAGCATTACAGCTAAAGTGGGAGCGTGAGCAGAAACGAAATTCCCGTTGATTGGCAACAATACGCGGGTATCTTCTGTTCCTTCGTATGATATTTCGCTGAACAGAGACTGTTAATAAGTGACAAGAACACAAGTCATCGACTACCACCCCTTCGCTCAAATTTGACGATATGTGGTAACTACCTTGACTTGTCGCCTACTTATTTCGATGTCTGTGGCTCGAACGTCAGTTTCTCTCGTAACCTTCCTTATACAATCGTAGAATTGCTCCCCTGAAATGTATGTTATAGTTTTCATGTAGTAAACAGATGACCGTGGAACCCGCCTGGTACCCATGATATTGTCGTTCTTTTAACGGTACGTCCAGAAACAAGGAATAGTGGAACATTAATACTCACACCTTTGCGTTCCTCCGTTGTATGGCAGCGTTCACAATTCGAAGCTAGATGATCGAACCACGGGTCCCCTGTGTATGCGCAAACGTTCTGTGAGTAATCTGTGAAAAGTATCATTTTGATCATCTGTTACAGAATGGTAGTTGGATTACAAAAGGGAACGACTTTTCACAAGAAGTCAGTTGATGAAGGATATATGGCGAAGTGCGAAGGCCTGTTTTGGAGTCGTGAGTGTTACGTTAAAGTTGTAAGACTGGAGTGTTTTCTATACTGCAGTAGATGTTTGTGCCTGGTTCTGTTTGAATGATACCCAATTATCATTTTACCTCAGTAGTTCTTCACAGATTGGTATGGCATTTTAGGGACGGACAAACGTGTTTCCTCTACTAGATCATCTGTGCTTGTTGTGGGGTATGATTGGACGTCGATGTTGGGAGGTTGTGTAGCTACACAGCCGTTTTTTTTTAAGCAGCTGCAAGTGTAAAGTAGGCGCTTCATGGATAAATGCGATATAATACTCCGTTCATGTGCTTTTCCCCAGTGTTTTGTGTAAGTCCAGAAAACAATTCTCGTTTGCACGTGATCTTTTATTGTAAGCCTTCTTAACAAACGGCCAAGTACTTTATGTTACGTTCATCCAGACATTTTAAGGTTACGCAGATGTTTTGAAGAAAGCGGTTTTTATCCTCAGAGAAGCCTAATTGCTGAAAACAGTGTGGTTTCAATGAGTCCATAATGTGTTTTACTTACTTTTCGTCGTATGTGTTGTGTAAAATGTACGTAAGGAACAAACGTGCATGTCTGTACAGAGGCGTGGAAACTGGGTGCTGTAGTTCTGAAAAGACCGTGTCATGCTAAACAAGCATCTGCAGTTATGTTCTCTGCACGTTATGGAGGTCACATAAGGTACAGCAATACATATTTAGGTTTCCAAGTAAAGCAACAGCAGTAGCTAATGTGACTTGAGTAGATGGACCATTGTGATGGTACAGTTTGAAGTTCCTTAATACATTGGTTTGGAAAATCTAGTACCTGCTGGCAGTTTTCCTGTGGAGGTTAACTTGCATCTTCTTCTGCCCTTTATCTTCTGTTTGACAGCAATGTCACTGCTGCTACTTCCATTGAATCAGCTTGTCAGCAAGATACAAACGAATCTTATGCATCTATCTCATTGACATATACACAGTGCCATGCATTCTGTGGGTAAAAGATGCTGTTTTTGTCTCACACTTTAAGTGGCCAATAACCAGTGCTGAGCTGTGGGATTAGACAAAGTACCTTTTTTATGATGGCAATTAAGAGTAGGTTGCTTTGATTTGGAGCAGCTTATGGCATTTGATGTTTGGGTGTGTGTGGGTGTGAATACAATAATAAACCTTCAGGTTCCAAAAAAATTGGGGAATTTCTTGACTGGCTGAGAACCAGTTAGCTTCTCAAGAAGGACTCTGCTTCATGGAGTAAGTAAGTAATTAGTTTGTGAATGTGTGTGTGTGTGTGTGTGTAGGTCTGTACAGGAAAGAGTTAAGTAAATGTTTTTAATCATTGTCGTTGGTATGATCATTGCCTTGATCCATTCCCCCCATTCTATGATGAGGTTTGCAGAATGTTTCCATTACTGGTGGTGGTGTCATATCCAGCAGCACAAGGGTCATAGCATCTCACCTGGTGTTTCTGGGTTTGTAATACACATGCTGAAGTTTCATGCAACATCTGTACTGATGCCATTTAACCAGAAACATTGGTGGGTCTATGTAGTCCAGATTTATAATGCCTAGTCTGTGACTGTGTGTACTTACTCAGCAATTTATGTGCCCAATGAACTTAGTGTTTGTATGCACACAGAAATTTTCTCTGTCCCATTCCCATTGTTTACCTCAACTCCAGCTCTGTGTCTTCTCTTGTTGACTTTGTCTTGTCAGTCTGTTTGGCTGTTCACATGGGACAACTCAGCTCCCATTGAACAGATTGTCATGAAATTTTATATTTGAATATTTTTCAAAAGTCTGTCAAGAAGAAAGTTCACATTTTATTAAAATCTGACAAGTAGCAGGTACTGTGTGTGAAGACCTATGTACACATATGGTAGTATCTCACTCAGTTCTTCTTAGAATGAATGTTTTGGACAAAAGTTGTGAAGAAAATCAAAACAAAATCGAGTGGAGAAAATCAAAACAAACATTTTATGTTCTGTAACTTTTCAATGAAAATTGAGCAATTTATGGGACAGTATGGAAATATCTTTCCATACTGTCCCATAAATTGCTCAAGAGCCAGACAGCCCACAACTGTCAATATAATGTGGTGCATGTGCTTTACATGCTGGATAACTATGGCTACAATTTCAAATTCAGAATATGTAATACTTATTGCTTTTCCACCACAAGATTGGTTACACAGACATGCTTCAGTATTATGTTATATGTACTATGCCTGTCTTGTTGTTTCTTATTAGTGATGCTTTGCCTATGTAGCTTACTTTAATCTGTAATCCAAGTGACCAGTGACTATATATATGTAACTTGTATTTGTAAGTAGTACACATCTGGTCAATTCATTCATGCCCCAACATGAAACTTTCCAGAAGTGTATGGATGGAAACAATCACAAGGTGTTTTGTGAAAAACTTGATCAGACATGGGCATTTATTTCTCATGAATTAGGGTCAGAGGTTGTTCCTGCATCTGTAAATGGTATGAATGGCATGCTGCACGAAAGTCCCAGCATAAGGGCTGTCAAGTGGTACAAGAATGGGCTCCATGTCCTAACTGTAACTACAGTTGTGGGCTTTATAGTGCATCAGAATGTGGGAATATGTAAGGAAGATATAAGTAAATTACAAAATGCAACTGCTTTGAAAGTAATTGGCACATGAGTAGGAAAGGTTATTATGTATCAATAACACTTCAGATTCTGACTGTTGATTTGACATGAAATCACCTATTAGTTTTGTCAGTTTGGTATCTTCTACACTATTCTTTGTATCATGTAAGATCACTTTTCTTCTTTAACCTGCACAGTTTCTGGAGTAACATTTAAGTAAATGAAGAAATATACTTTTGAAGGTAATGTACGTGTTCTGATGTATCATTTATTTCTCTGTACATTGTAGGATTTAATTTTATGTTAGTCTGCCTTCTGTTTCAGGTTTTTAGAATCCTCATGATGGGGTTGAGATGATGGCTTCTTGGTAGTTGCTTGTAAGATACTTGAAGTGGCATATGATGTCGTTCCCCACAATGGGCAAGGACGACCCAGGTGATGGAAACAGACCATCAAATTCTCGAACCAGTGATAAAACCATTCAGTTAAATAAGATTAACCTTAACCAGAATGGGTTATGTGCATTGGATGTTGGAAAACAGCAGCTTCAAAACTTGCAGGGATGTAGTGTTTTCATTTTGTCACCCACTCAGTTGAAAAATCTTGGCTTGGTTGCAAAAATGAAAAATGGGAAACCTGTAATTATGCAAGAGAGTAAAGTTGGCAGTACAACAGAAAACATAACTGAGACCTTATCAATTAATCAGCTGGTTCCATTATTAGAATCTACGAATGTGAGTCCTGATACAGTGGCTGTTGACAGAGCGAATGTGACTAATGCAGAGGGGCACTTGGAAATGGTGGAGTTTACTGCCAAGTCCCATTCAATGAAAGATTCTGCCATTGTAAATGAAAATAAGGAGAAAATTGTGCAATGTGTGAAAATGTCTGGGGGAGTAAAGAGGAAGAGAATTGGTGAGACTGTTGGAAGTAAGCAGAAGCAACCAGAGGTGAGGTTCTTTTGAAAGGGATTCCTTCAGATCCAGTTGAAAGTTGCTCTTTCTTTGGGTATGTTTGCATCTGTGGTGGAACATCTGTTAAAATTACTGTATGGCCTGTCTACAACTGACAGTTCAAGTTAAGCCTACATCTCTTTGTATTTAATAATGTTAAATCCCTTTTACGTGATGTCCCACATGCATATCTGTGTGTGTATCAGCCATACTTGATCAATACTTATTACAGCAAAAGATGAATCATACAGGTGAGTGGAGTGAATGGCAGAAGGTGAAGGAAACAGTGAAATTTGGTGGTTGTGGGGAATTGGGGAATGTGGGCAGAAAAGTGATAAGCAAAACAAACATAAAGGGAGGATGGGGAGGTGGAATAGTAAGAAGAGTCAGTGAAAGGGAGGCTGGAGGCTTGTGGGCTAATAGAGGATAGGAAAGAAATGAGAGCTGGCAAGAACATGCACCTAAAAAGGGCCATTTTTTGCAAATGTGGAGGTAGAATATTAATTGAATAAGAATATTGAAATTAAAACAAGAGGCACTTGGTGGGGCTTTCCCATTTTACCTTCTTCTCACAGCTGCATCTGTTTTGATTTCTTATTGTGTGTGTTTTGTTTATCCTTATTCTTTTCTACCTAGAAACGACTTGCTAGCATGGCAAAATCAAGTATACAGGCTGGTTTTGAGTGGAACATTCTCTATAAAATCAATTTCTAGGTTTGTTTTGCTATATATATTCACATACACATATACAGGTTATGGCCTCATATCTCAAGAGATAGGTACGTCATAGTCACTGCCATTAGAATGTCAGACTTAATTTTGTTTCAGAACTTTAAGTGCTGAAACAATTGGAGAGTAGTGTCTTTGAATAGTATGTTCTGCATTCTCCTTTTGTAATGCGTATAGTTCTTATTTTCAATAATATTGTCATGAATTCATCTTGCTAGCACATTTGAACTCCAAGGATTATGTGAGGTTTCAGGCTGTCATAACAATGTTGCTGAAGATTCAAGTCTTCTTGGATGTTAAACCATGTCAGTTTGTAAATTTACATGTCAGTATGGTGTTATATTCAGAAGACTTCAATTTCCATAGTTGTTCAAAATCAATTTTACCATTGGTTATTGTACTTTTTATTAGTTTTTCACTTTGGATAGAGTACCTTATGAGTTATGTTTATCTGATTATGTCACATGATGGCACTAGTTCATTCATAATAAGCCATTTTACTGATTACACCTGACAGTGCTGATTGAGAGCTGATTTACCAGAATGGTAGTGGCTCTGGAATGCCTTACTGTAAGTGGGGTTTGTTGTTTCAGCTGCTAAAGATTAAGGATTCTTCAGAAGATGGGAGTGCAGTGAATAGTGGTGACAAGGACACATCAGTCGTGTCTGGTGATTCTGTTCCAAAGTCCATGCAGTTGTAAGTATAGCATTCACATGTATGGTTACTGTAGCGCCATAGGTACATGTCATTATTGAGAGGAGAAATCATGTCTCATGATATGACAGTTAAAATTACCTTCTGCCACATGCTTGTGCCATCACTTGCAGATCTGTTTCTGGTGTAGTTCTCAAAAGTGCACTGTAAGAATGTGTTTTTAACACTGTTGTCATGAGTATCTGGTTGGAAAGAAAGACAGCACATTACGCCCATGAATGTGGTATAAGCTGCATTGCTGAGATGGATGGGCAGATCACTAGTCTTGCAGCTCCAGGAATGTGGGCACTGTCTCAAGGAGGGTCACAGAATCATATGACAGTGGCCTGCCATATTTCCAGAAAACATGGAAGCTGATTGAAATCTGTTCTTCCACTGAATATCCCTGGCTATTCTGAATGCCTTTAAAATACATAACTTATGTAGAAGGAGACTTGGCCATAGCATGTTCTAAAAATGATTTGTAAGGATGTGCTGCACAGGATAAGCATGGTGCAGTCAAATAGTTTACAGACCAACCAGGAGATAGCACTACTGCTGCTATCATGAACTAACGCTGCAAGGTGTAGATACGGTATGCTCTTCCATTTCCTGTGTGGAATAAGGCTGTAGTACATGTGATTGTTGTGTGTTGTCTTTCTAAGTTTACGTGTTTGATATTTTCACTTGTTTATTTTGTCAAATCTAGAAAATGGCAGGCTTGAAAGAACAGTGTGTCTGTATCAGTGTTGCGTATAACTGGGGGGAAAATGATACCAGAACTTCTGAAATGTTGGAAGTAGCTTTTTGGAGAGAAGACACAAGTTTTTGAGAACTTCTCCAAGTTTGAAAGTGGTATGACCTTTGTTGAAGATGCTGAATACTTGGGGATGTCCACCATTTATCAAAACAAATGAGACTGTTGATCAAGAGAAGTAAGTTGGCCTGTAAGACAGGAGAAACCCTCTGTGCCATTAGTAACTTCTTGTTTTGTAAGTTGTTCCAGTTGGTGCCTTAGAAGCAATATTTCTGTCACAAATGATATATAACCATGTTCTGAGAGCCTGTTCCATTTAACTCACTAACTCCACAAAGTAGTCTTCCTTGAGAGGATAATAGTTGCTGAACTACTCAATATATTCTTTGTTTCATAGAAACCCAGAGATTCACAGTTTTCTCTCTTGACCTGAGGTAGGACAGCAGAAATGTCCCACAGTTACTGTCTTTGATATGTGTCTACATGTTCAGTGTTACTGGTAATTGACATTTCTTCTGGCATATACAATATTATTACAGTTTTTCTTAACATGGATTTTTTTTGTATCAAGTATTTATATATTTTTTTGTGCACTGGGGTATAATATGATGATGTGAGAACAAGGAAACAGCAATATAATGTATGTGTAGGTGGCGCTATGAAACACAACGACATTTGCCTCGGTTTGCTGTACACTGGCAACTGGCTCTGGCAGAGATAGGATACATCAATTGTCCAATGATGGAGTGCAACTATATCAGTCTGTCAGAAGCTGACATGTTCAGCCACTATTCGCAGTGTGATGGGGTGAGTTTTCATGGACATATGGGCAGAAATACAGGGGGATGTTGTATGTGCCTTTGTAACTGGTGTGGTGGCTAGAGTGGGGTGTTGTTTTGACAAAGCCATAATTTTGTGAGAATATCTTGGTGTTTTATATTACTCTCTTGCTTTACCATTTCATATAGTACCTTTTTATTGGTAGTGGTTTGTAGGACTTTCACATAGTAGGACTGGGCTAGGATTTTTATATTATTAATCATGAGGGCTTATTGTTATTTTCCATTTTATTTTTTACCTATGATGAAACACTGCAGTCTTCAGCGTTTCAGTAAAAAAGAATCCATGAGAATATGCAAGAGTTTGTTTCAACTTTATTAAAACAAATTATAAAACTGTCATTCAATACCTTATTACTACTTTTACTGTTTTATTTGTAGATAATGTAAACAGATACAAAAAATCCTCCTTGAAAAACTCTGTGGGCATCACATGATACATTAGACTCTGAATTTGAACACTGTAGTTTATAAGACTTGAAGTTTTCACAGTGATGGAATTTAATGAAACTTTCTGAGGCAGACAGTCGCGTCAGGATGTGAAGGTTTTCCGATGTTTTGAGAACTAACTCTGTCCCCATCTTTAGGGTGTGCTGGTGGTTTGGTAGCACCAAAACTGATGACTAGATGTCCAACTCTATGCTGTGTGTTTATCAAGCCCATGGTGGTGGAGGCAGTCCTTTACATTCAGAATTTGCCTCAATAAAATCTGCATATTTTTCTTAAGTCTGTGAGGGTTGTTTGCAAATTAATGAGACTGCTTATACTCTTCTGTATCTGAGTTGTCTGTATTTGGCATAGTTTCCTTTTCAAAGTAACACCCTTCACAAGCTCTGCACTTTTTGCAATTGCTCCTCTACCAACTTCCCAAATGTGCAATAGGCTGTTCTTGATATCTTTCATAGTGTTACAGCAGTAGCTTGCATCTCATGTAGCTTAAGTTTAAGTGTTAGAAATTTCCAGAAATCTCAAGGGTCAAAGTCTGTTTTGCAGACATTCCACCAGTGTGTGCTAATGTCACTTGTCATAATGTGGGTGTGCTCTGTCTTGAAGTGGAAACCACTGTTTTGTGAAGAACTCAGGTCATTTCTGTTTTCTGGAATTGAGGCAGTTTTTAGGGTCCATGCATAGTACTTGCCATTCACAGTTTCCTTCTGAGTTAACCGTTGCTGAAGAAGAATGCATTGTGAACCAAAAAGACAACATGAACATCTGTTTTCAAGATGAAAACACCTTGCATAATTTCTTTGGTAGAGATTTGCCGTTATACTTCTTGACACTTATTTCTGTCTTGATTTGGAGTTGTAATGTCTGATTATTCCAGGTGATAAATTAAGAGTTTTGCTCAAAAAGAGTGACATCGTGTTGGCAGACTTCCATTCACATTTATTATTTATCACTACGGAAATCATGTGGATCCCCCTTGTGCAGACTTGGTTCATGTCCGGTTTCATTGATACTTTGTGTTGAACCCTCTTCAGTGACACATTTAAACTGGCAAGCAGTTCCCATAAAGTTAGTCTTGCATCACTAGTTTATAAGCTTTCTTGTTAGTAACATCCGTGATGGAATTGCTTTGTCTCACATCTGAAGAGTCATTAACCACCTTTGTGTTCTCTCTGAAATGAATCAGCCATCTGTAAACTGTAGGAGTGCTCATGATTTCTTGTCCATGGCCTTCCTGTAATATCTGTAACCTTTCCTTTCTGCTTTTTATAAGCTTTATACTAATCATTTTCACACATCTGTGCCTTCAGGACTACAAAGTATCATTTTCTACTGTCGTTGAAAGCAGATTTCATCAAGTACCCTGTATCAAGACCCCTTATGGTGACATTGACTCATCTCATTTTGGTATGCAATATGGTATTTGCATTTTCGCAATGTAGAGCCTGTTGCAGACATGCAGCTTTGCCGTTAGTGGTAGGAAATTAAGTAGTAAAGAATGGTAAGACATTAGTGTCATTATGTTTATACCATGTTTATTTAAGGAAATTTTTTTTTAAAGTTTTAAGTGAAACAGGTGCATAGGCATTGTGATACTGTGAGCATATCTTAACCTATAACAAGAAGAAAGTACATTGTCTTACAAATTAACAGCTATCTGTCCAGAAGTAATACTCCAGGACACCTCAGGCACATCATCAAAAAAAGTGTATAGCACTTTTTATCTTTGACATCTGTGGTGTATCATTGTATATCTTGCATGTGGTCACAAGAATTTTAGAGGTTTGAGGTACCATGTAGATGTAGGCATTGTTGGTAACCACCAACAAGACTGCAAGCTGCGACAGTAAAGAAGAATATAATCAATGTGTAACTGCTGTGGATGTGTTACTTCATGTTGAGCATTGATATCGGTCTGGCCGTCTGTGATATCCTGTGTTAACATTTGGTATGGTAAATTAAGCCAAAACATGTTAGGCATGTTTCAGTTTGAGCAAGATTAGTCCCTTATACTGCAGACACATAAAAGTGCTGTCATTCTAAACTACGTGCCCATATGATGTGGTACATTCTTCCTATAACTTAGTACACATTTACCAGACAGTGGTGCTGTCTTAACCCACTACATCTTATTTGTCGCCACCATAAGAACTTCAGTCTTATAAATTTCATATAATTAATTTAATCCCTAAAAATTATTGGTTTTTTTTTTAGACTCATAGATATGTTATTGTTACCAATATACATAGGTGACAATTCAGTTAGTATTACCATTAACATCACAGTTATTCCGTAGGGTTCACAGTTGTTTAAAAAATATATATAAAATCAAGAAATCAAAACTACAGTGTCATTTATGTTTGGATTAAGTTTCCCCTTTTGCATGTCTTTGCATTTGATTTTCATCCCTTGATAGTCATATTGCAAGGTGTTTCTCAGTGCACTATGTGTGTTTCAGAAGTCATCAATTGCAGTTAACACATGTCCAATATGCATGTGTCGTTTGGGTACAGAAAATGATTTGAAAACCCACATGCTACGGTCACATCCTGGTGATGGCTTCCACAGGAAGACACTCCAACAAGTCATGATTAAAAACAAATGGTGAGATTTTCATTATTAGCATAAAACATATCCTGAGTGCTTTATGAAGTAAATGACAGGTTTATCCATACATCGGTTTTCATGCACCATTTAATAGGACACAGAAATGCAGAATATATGGAAGACTTACTAGCATGGTGTGTTCACATTACCTGTTAAAATGCTTGGATGTAGATGTTATAAGACAAATGAACATCTTTAAAAATTATTTTCAGCCTACTGTACTTAGGTAAAGTGTGTGGTGTCATTAGTGTTTATGTATTCCCCCCTAATAAGTTTTGAACCACTCACTGGATTTCCATGGAACTGGATATGCATGTCATGCGACCAGATGTCACTGCAGCCTTGTACTTTTTAACAGTAAACCATTAATATGATAATGGTGGCCCATGTGGGTTCCTGAAGTATGTGTTAGTAGACTGAGAAGTATTCAGGTTTTGTAAAATATTAGGTTATGGCAGTGACTGCAGAGTACTGCCCTCTGGAATATGGCACTCTGTAGCCTGATAGAAATTTATCAAGGTTTTAGAGGAACCTGCTGCCTTCACCTTTAGGCGCTTTTCATAATTGCAAAAAATGACTGTGCGCTTCGTCGTGTCTGTACCGACTCCAACTAGGCAGATTTTCATAAAAATTGATAATTCAGAATTTTTTTAAAATATGCCAAGAAAATTCAAGTTTAATTAAAATTTGGCAAGAACTTATTCTTGCCAAATTTTGCCATGCATGACGACCTACATACATTTGTGATTTTATCTCTGAATTCTCCCTAGAATGAGATATGTCTCAGACAAAAGATGTAGAGAAAAACAAAGCACCAATTGTATGTTCAGTAACTCCTTTTTTCAAAATCGTGTACTGTATGGGATAGTGTGGAATGTATGCTGACACGCATGTGGAACGAGATGGACTATCGCATAGATGTCTGCCGTATTACCAGAGGTGGACACATTGAGCATCTGTGAAATATGTAGGAGAGTTTCTCTGTCTGTCGGCGTAAGAACTACCATGATCCGTTGAGTAATTTATTTGTTGCGAATTTTTAAAATGTTTCACGGACTTATGAATAACCCTGTATTAGCAGTTTCCACTTCATTTGACATTATGATTTTTCATATGGGGATGGTGGTGATATTGTGAGTATTTGTGTTTATCGTGCAGAGATACATACCACTTGCATATGTACATATATATGTGCATACGTACATTTATGGATTCCAACATACCTACATATGTGTGTACATACAAAGTGAATGCTAATATTGAACATGGTATACACTTACCTCGAACACAACCTGTACCATACGTATCATGCTTTGTATTTCATTCATGAAGTAAAGTAATGTGTATTGACCACTGAAAATGGTATGAATTCATTAATTATTTATTTATTGAGAATGCCATGTGTTTTAGGGAAGTACGGCCTAGAGTGAAGTTGCTTGCAAAGAGACGTAGCTTTTGCAAAGTACACAGAGTGTCATGGAACATCGCTATTGAGTCAAAAGGCTATGTGAAGTGCCTTTTCCAGAACTGCAGTTACCTGGCAATCACAGTGGATGAGATGATCAAACATTATGGCATATGTAATGGTGTAAGTATTCCTCAAACATTGTAGATGAGACAGCAAATACAAGAACCCTTTGTTAAAGGTAATTTTTGAATTTCTCATTATAAAGTTACCAGTTTTGGGCTTATCACACTTCCTGCTTCTCCATGCCTTAGAGGGGCAAGGTGGCTTGTCACATGCAGTGGCATTCGCTGTATTATCATTAATATAATGTAATTTGGCAGCTCAAGAGCAAAGGACTCACCTGGAAGTTCCTTGTGGGACACAGTCATTTATGTGTACTAAATAATAATAGCCCACACATTATGGACGTCACATTCCCAGTATAATGAACCTAGGACAGAGTTGCTTACAGACAAGTTGTAATTTTAATGTAACCTGTCATAAACACATTAATATCCCAGAACCATTGAGACAAAAAGGGTGAAGTAAGAAAGATCTGATTTGAATATAAATTTAAGAAAATCACAAAATTGGCCATATTCCGAGAAAATAGGGGAGGTCTGCATAAAACAGCCTCCCTAAGGCAAATGATCGTTTAACTACACTTCATTTGCTCCCCACAACAGCCGAAATTGTGCCTGGGCCGGCTCCTTATGCCAGTTTCTAGATCACACACATTTCGACACACGCCTGGTAGAACTCCCTGAATGAGTGATCAGTTGTTGCAGGGTCTGCCTTTGACAAAGCACGCAACAAATAAGGGATGAACATCCATGTCTTCAGTGGGATTCAAACCTGTCCGCAATTCCAGCAGTCGGGTGGCTGGAGGCCTATGCCTTAAACCACATGGCCACCGGGATCAGCTTGGTTGTTTTGAGAACATGAACTAAATAGTACTAATTTAATTTAATAACTGTCCAACAAGATACGACTTATTCAGTTTATTACTTTTCTGTAGGCCACTCTAAGTAATAAACTGAATAAGTTGCATCTTGTTGGAAAGTTATTAAATTTGATTCATGATGCACAGACCCATGTATATAAAATAGATAGTACTAGTTGAACGAATTATTAAGGAGCATTGCATACTTCTTACTGTGTTCATAATGTTGTTTATCTTAGGTATGAATTTTTCTGAAACCTAACAAAATGGTAATTTTACCCAGGCTCATGGAGAAAACTAACCCCTATATTGTCTGTTACAGAAATGGAACATAGTTAAAATAACATAATGAATAAATGCAACCATACAGCTTAAATTTGGTTACTTTATTTGTCCTTTTGGACTCCTTAACAGTTTTATACTTCAGGGTCAGATTTTTCTAGTAATTAAAGAGGTACAATAAATGGAAAACTGATCCTGTATCTTAACCATGGAAGTAAAATCTAAGGAGAACATAAGTCACACATGAACTCCTTGATATGTAGGTCACCTGCATCACAATTTTCATATGCCCATTCCAAACACAAAATTCCATGAACCCACCTGTCACCATTGGCAGAATTGAAAAAGGTTTCTTGCAGAAAATATATTCTGCATTTTTTGCTTTATTTGTATTTTCGCTTTTACTTATTTCATGCACATTTGCAATGTTTTGGACATTCTCCTTGTGCACATCCATTTTATTATAGTGTCTGATTTTTCTAGTATTCTCCATGTAGGCTTTTTATGATTTGCCTGTGCTCTTCCTTCTTCCACTTGGTCTAGGTCTGTCACTTTTCCCTTTATTTTTCTTCTCCATAGCCAAATACATTTTGTAAAGGCTACTTGTTAGAATTGTGGCTATCCCAGGTTTTCACTTTTTTGGGGTGGTGGAGGGGGTGAAGGATCATTGAAACTGAATCCAAAACTGTCATAATACATTCAGGGCAAAATGTCCCGCTGTAGGACTATGTTGCTCTGAGCACATTCCAGGAGAAACATGCATAATATCAGTGTTGCCATCTTGGAGCAGTTTTAAAACATCTTCATGTTGTAACTGACTCTTCTCTGTATTTTATAATTATTACACATGTATTAGGTAAGTTCTAGATGAAAACCTGAAAAATATGATGTACGTACCTTACAAAGATGTATCTAAAAACAGGTTTTGTCACACAAAGATATTGTTCCATGTTACAAGTGAATCCGCTCACCATGTTTGCTTTCAGTACACTAATGCACCTGTAGTCGGCTCCAAAGCCAGGTGATGGCAACACCAGTAATTAGAAAAATAGTGGCCATCTCACCCTGGGAGGACTGTTTTACACACATTTCCCCAATTATCCTACATGAAACTTAAAATTAACTGTCATGTGACTAACAAAATGTGCAAACACTTTCACTCAGGATTCTCTGGTTTCTGAGCTTTGTCCATCATGTGGTATTTGTAGATCATAACAACATTTTGTAAACTGGGTACACTTCCTGGAACAAACTTTCAGCAAGGTTCTCAGTTGCAATGAATTGCTGCTAATTGGAAGGTCTTAGCTGAGATATCAGGCATGTGAAGTCTTAAGCTGTGGTATCTGCAGATTGTCATCATTCATTACACAAAGATTGAAACAAAACTCCCATCCCACCACTGATGCAGGCCGTAAAGCGCCAAAAAGAAGAAGGTGTGGTTGAAACTCATCTTCTGTATACTCGTCAAACTTCCCTCCCTTCCACCACCCCCCTGATGGGACAGAATGGCAGGGAAATAGGACTGAAGCCTAATTTACACATGCTAGCAGTTACGTAAAAGAAAGGTATGCATGGATAATCCATAACCCATATTATCTGGGCACAAATGTTTATTCTACTGTAGTTGATTAATTACCATAGAGTTTCCATAGATTTAACATTAAAAAAATAATGCCTATAACAGGCTCTTGCCTATTTTTCTGCCTTACAAGGAAATAAGGGAGGCTTACAAGATCATGCTGTTTGTGGATTCCTATGCATCAACTTTCGGACCAGTTTCCCAGTTTTCATTTGACTTGGTATCAACCTAATGCCCTTCGCACCAACTCTAGTTCTGTGCTTTTAATTTTGTGAGATCCTTAATAGCTACATGATGGATACACAAGCTGCTGAAGTAGGAGGTGATGATGCAGACTTTTTAGGAAAATTCAGACAAGCACCATTGCTACTAGGCTGTGGGGAGGACCAGTATTGACAACTCTCAATGTGCTTGGAAAGGCCAAATGTTCAAATTACTGCATCATTTATGGGATATTTATAAAACAAATTGCACATTTTTCTGTATGGACTGTTATATTAGTAAAAATCTCAGCTTGTCAGTAGTAATTAGGATGTATACTTATACTGGGAAAATTTAACATGTGACTGATTTTGGGAGATGTATGTACAGCCACATATGTTGACAGCAGGCATTTACTATATGAAAATTGCCCTACAATATTAAGTTTCAATTCACTTTGTTGTTTCAGGGAGGTGATATAGGTGCATATCCATACCCATACAAATGTTCTCACTGTGGTGGCTGTGTGGAAACAGAGGAGAAGCTCCAGACTCATATTGAAAAGTCTCACACCACAGAACATTCATCATATCAGACCAGATTGTTACCAAGTAGTTCTAAAAGTATTAAGAAAGAGGAAGTTCTTCCCACTGTAGAACTTATAAAGCCCATTAAACTTGAAACAATGGAGAGCAAAGACAGTTCATACTGTCAAGATTCCTTCATCATCACGTTGAATGCTTCTGATGGAAATTACACAGATGATAAACATATACAGTTAGTTTCTGTTGATAAAATCAAGACTGAAGTTGGCACAGCGGATGGTTATGAACATGACAGTTGTGTGCAGAATATATATCCCTCTGACAGTGGGGAATTGCATCGTTATTCTACATCCTTTCCTGTTGCAAATATAAAAAGTTGTCCATCTAGTGAAATGGTGTCAATAAACCAGGTTCAGACTTGGGGAGACGGTACTGCTTCTGAAGAGCTGAGTGATACACAGGAAGAACAAACTGTTGCAAATGTCAGAGACGTGAAGGAGAAATACTGTCAAAAGAAAGAGAAGGCAAATGATATTGTCATCGAATGTGTTGAAAAGAGGGTGAACCCTGGGACAACTGTACCTGAAGACATACCAGATGTTAGCATTCATTGTGTCAAACCTGTTCCGTTTACAGCCAGGAGGGAATCAGGTATGAGTTCAGAGCGGACTCCTGATGTTAGTATTTGTACTATGGAGAAACCACTTGATTGTGTCAGCATTGAGACGGATTTGAAACAACGCACATGCTTGGAGAATCATTTGTTCAGTAGTGATTTATCATCGAGTGAGCAGTCAGATGATATTGATGTTAAGCCAGACATTATTGAAAGTGATACATTGTCTTATTTGAACATGCACCACGCCAAGCAGTACTCCAGTATATATAGTGGTGACAGTTATAAAGGCAGGTTCTACCGAAGGATGCATAGTAAAGTCAGTTTTGATGCTGACACTTTTGGTGCTAAAGTAACCAAAGGGTTGGATGGCTGTAAGAATATGGAACATCATTTGGTGGATGATGATCATGGTGTTGGGTCACGTAATGTTTTAAAAACATACAGCAGGAGGACGTTGAGGGCACATTCAAATGCCACAGCATCTAGATTCAGCAACAAGTCTGTGAAAGAAGTGACTTGGTTAAAGAAAGCGGAATCAGATATTACTGCTAGACACCTGAATGAGTAAGTACAGTAAGCATATGTGTTGGAGTATGCTGTTGTAATTCCTTGATTTTGACACTGATATTCTGATATGTGTTCCATATACCAGAAACAGTTAAAGACATATGTTCATCTGAAGATTCAAACCTTCTTGGTTGTTGGATAAATAGACCATCATCTTCAGGGTCTGGTATTCCAACCAGACTTGTCTTCAGTAACATCACTGTGAGAACCTCAGATCTTGCAGTGTACAAATATTCATCTGTTCTTAGGTGTCCATGTGGGGTTCATGTACCAATACTCATTACTGCCTTGCATCCATTTACTTATATTTGTGTGTCCACTTAGTCTGATGCCTGTGAAATCCTGTACTTCCCATGTATTAAGATGCATCCAATCCAATGCCAGCGTATGATATGGACACCAAACAGCTGACTTCGGCCAATACTGATATCTGAACATAACTCTTGTAACAAAACACATTTCACGTTTCTGATCTCCTTCACATGTGTAGATAAAGCAGTCTGACTCAACAACTTTACCCTTTCTCTAGTGACTCCATCTTATTCGCAGGTGAATTATTAACGTTACTAAGTTGAAGCACAGAGAGAGTGAAACATTTTCTCTTTAGAGTGCTGTAGTTTTTCTGTATCAGTAGCTCTTTTCTAGTTACATTGTGGCTCCAGTAGATCGTCACAGTTTTTCATACTCCACAGCATGATACCTTTGCATTAAACCTGCGCAGTTACACGGTCCAACATCATGACATTCTTTTGCTTTTAACACGGAGACAGCGCATTCTTCTGAAATGTTTTATAATTTCTACCTGATTATATGATGCCACACCTCAGAAACTGTCATGCTACATAGTCACTGCTGTGATAACCTCAGTCCTGACTTGTATATTTTTACATGAATACATTAGTCCTGAATATGAGCATCACGTGTTTCAGTGCAAAGTTATGTTTTATATAGCCTGTTTTGAATTCAATTAATATTTCACCAATTTCTTTAGCATTAAATAACACTCGCATCCCACATGGTGCTGCAGATAATGTAATGACCTTAGGTTGTGTTATATCCAAGAGCTTTGCTGTTTGTTGACAAATGCAAGAGATTGTATATGTTCCATTACAGGCCACTGGATCAGTGTGGTTGGCCAGGTACATTCCATGATAATTGTTCAGGTATGTAGTTAATGTAAGAATAGATTCTGTACAGATTTTAGATAATGGTTCATTATAACAGTATTGTGTTTGATATTGTCCATTGTCTGAGGTGTGTTTGGAAAACTTTTTTACACTTGGGGTCTGGTTCTGTATTCTTGTAGTGGCTTTGTGTACTTTGTTTCCTTACACTGACAGTCTGAAGTATGAAGACTGAAATGCATGTCACTTGCAATATGAACATTCAATTATTGGTTATTATATAGTGCTGAGTCTTTTAATTTCCTCACTGTTTGGAAAACTCTTCGTTTTTTCAGTTGTGGAACATACTGCCTGTACTGGTCTTAATATTCTTCTCCTGGCATGTTCTTGATGATGATACTTTTAATCCTGTAGGTTTCTGATGCCTTGCCATCTCTTGATATGTATCTTCAGTAACTGTATCTGTGTGGCCTTTCCTTCCCTTCAGATACATTTATCTTATTAATTTTTAAATACTCATATATTTGAAAAACTGAATTATTGTTCTTTCACCTTTTTGTAGCAAAGGGCCATTCCTGTTTTGGTGTGCTTGTTGTGGGGTGCACGTGCAAAAATAACGATAAGTGGTATACCTAATTGGTTATATTATTGTGTAATTTTTGTAGTACATACATAATTTTCAAATTTGGTCACAGTACGCATGATAGAGCATGGTGGGTGGCATACTGCGCATGGGTTGCATGTTGGAGACCCATGAACTCAGTTAAAACTGACATTTAGAATATGTAAAGTGTAATTTGTCCATTGTTTGAACACAGGTGTAATATAACAATAATCAGTTTCACAAACACAAAAATTATTAAATTTTAAATACATTTGTTTGGAAGCAATTATTTATCACTGCTATGTATTATGTATTTCTTTTCCTGTTTCTAGTTAATAGCATAAATGCATCACATTTGAGAGACACTGGGAGCACCGGATTATACAGCATTGTGGACAAACATTGCCAAGTAAACTCTGATGTTGGGGAAGAGTTTGAAAACTCTCAAAATGCACAGAAAAGTGGATCTTCAAGTGGAGCTACCCTTGTTCTGGAAGAAATTTCGGAACTTGTTTCTAATTCAGAGTGTATGAACAACATGGAGACCAGTGTCTGCACTGTGGGGGATACAGAGGGCGTGCAGTCTGAAAGGAAGATAGATACATCTGCAATAATAACTTCATGTGTCCCTGAAGGAAAGTCAGAGCAGCATGTTAGTTCCAAGTGTGTGGATGCCATGGAAAATGATGTCAGCACTCTGATGGATGCAGAGATACTACAATCTGGAAGGAGGGGGGATAAAAATTCAGTTGGAACTGACTTTGTGCTTAAAGGAAACTCAGAACACACTGTAAGTTCAGAGTGTGTAGATGCCATGGATAATGATGTCAGCACTGTGAAGGATACACAGGTACTACAGTCTGTAGGGAGGAAGGATACAAGTACAGTTGTACTTGACAGTGTTCCTGAAGGAAGCTCTGAACACACTGTTACTACAGAGGGTGTAGACACTATAATGACTCATGTCAGCATTGTCAAAGATACAGAGGTAGTACCATCTGTAATGAGGAGGGATACAAGTTTGGATGGACCTGACAGTGTTCTTCAAGGAAACTCAGAGTACCATGATAGTTTGGAGTGTGTGGATGCTGTGGATGCAGATGTCAGCACTGTGAAGAATACAGAGGTACTACACTCTGAAAGGAGGAGGGATACAATTTCGGTTAAGCCTGACAGTGCTTCTGAAGGAAGCTCAGAACACCCTGTTACTACAGAGTGTGTAGACGCTATGATGACTCATGTGAGCATTGTCAAAGATACAGCGGTAGTGCCATCTGTAATGAGGAGGGATACAATTTTGGATGGACCTGACACTGTTCTTCAAGGAAACTCAGAGTACTGTGATAGTTCAGAGTGTGTGGATGCTGTGGAGGCAGATGTCAGCACTGTGAAGAATACAGAGGTACTACACTCTGAAAGGAGGAGGGATACAATTTCGGTTAAGCCTGACAGTGTTCCTGAAGGAAGCTCGGAACACAGTGTTAGTTCAGAGTGTGTCGATGACATGGTGTCTAATGTCAGCACTGTGAACGATACAGAGGTACTAGAGTCTGGAAGGAGGAGCGATATAAATTCAGTTGAATGTGACCATGTTGCTGAAGAAAAATTAGAATGCCATGCTGGTTTAGTGTGTGTGGATGCCATGGACACTGAAGTCAGCACTGTGAAAGATACAGAAGTACTACAGTCTGGAAGGAGGAAGAATTGTAGTTCTATTGGACCTGAAAGTGCTCCTGAAGGACACGTGGAACACAGTGTTGGTTCTGAGTTTATGGATGCCATGGAAACTGAAGACAGCCCTGTGCGGGATACGGAAGTGCTACAGTCTGGAATCAGAAGGGATACAATTTCAGTTGAGCCTGACAGTGTTCCTGAAGGAAAGTCGGAACGCATTGTTAGTTCAGAGTGTGTGGATGCCATGGAGGCAGATGTCAGCAATATGAACAATATGGAGGCACTGCATTCTGAAAGTAGGAGGGATACAAATTCAGTTAAATGTGACCATGTTGCTGAAGAAAAATTAGAATGCCATGCTGGTTCGGAGTGTGTGGATGCCATGGACACTGAAGTCAGCACTGTGAAAGATACAGAAGTACGGCAGTCTGGAAGGAGGAAGGATTGTAGTTCTATTGGAACTGAAAGTGCTCCTGAAGGACATGTGGAACACAGTGTTAGTTCTGAGTTTATGGATGCCATGGAAACTGAAGACAGCCCTGTGCGGGATACACAAGTGCTACAGTCTGGAATGAGGAGGGATACAGTTTCAATTGAGCCTGACAGTGTTCCTGAAGGAAAGTCGGAACACAGTGTTAGTTCAGAGTGTGTGGATGCCATGGAGGTAGATGTCAACACTATGAACGATACAGAGGCACTGCACTCTGAAAGTAGGAGGGATACAAATTCGGTTGAATGTGACCATGTTGCTGAAGGAAAATTAGAATGCCATGCTGGTTTGGAGTGTGTGGATGCCATGGACACTGAAGTCAGCACTGTGAAAGTTGCTGAGATGATAGTGTTCAAAAAGAAGAGCGCAACACCTTCCAGAGGAACTGCCGATGTTCACAAAGGAAACTCAAAACACCAAGCTACTTCAGAGTTCATGCATGCTGTGGACACTGATATCAACACTGTGAAGTCTGGAAGGAGGAGAGTGACACCATCCACTGGAACTGCCTGTGTTTCTGAAGAAAACTTGGCACACTGTGTTAGTTCACAGTGTGTGGATACCATGGAGACCAATGTCAGCACTCTTAAGGATACACAGGTAATGCAATGTAAAAGGAAGAGAGATACACCTTCAAGACGCGCATTTGTTCCTGAAGGAGACTCAAAACACCATACTAGTTCAGAATGTGTGGATGTCACGGAGACTATTATCAACACTTCGAAGGATGCAAATTTAGTGCAGTCTGGAAGGAGGAGAGGTAGACTTTCTACAGGAACTGCCAGTGTTCCTGAAGGAAACTTGGCACGTTGTGGTAGTTCGGAGTGTGTAGATGCAATGGAGACAAGTGTCAGCACTGTGATGGATGGGAATATAGGGCAGTCTGGAAAGAGGAGAGGTAGACCTCCAAAAGTGACTGTGAGTGTTCTGGATGGAAGCTTGGAACCCTCTTCTGTTCCAGGGTGTGTGGACACAATGCAAACAAATGTCAGTACTGTGAAGGATACAAAAGTAGTGCAGTCTGGTAGGAGGAGGGGTAGACCCCCTAGAAGAACTGCCAGTGTTCCTGAACAAAACTTTGCACATTGTGCTAGTCTGGAATGTGTGGATGCCATGGAAACAAATGTCAGCAGTGTGAAGGATACAGAGGTAGTACAGTCTAGAAGGAGAAGAGGTAGACCTTCAAAAGTGACTGCCAGTGTTCCTGACGGAAACTCGGAACATTGTGCTAGTTCAGAATGTGTGGACGCCATGGAGACAAGTGCCAGCACCATGAAGGATATAGAGGTAGTGCGGTCTAGAAGGAGAAGAGGTAGGCCTCCAAAAGTGACTGCCAGTGTTCCTGAAGAAAACTCGGAACATTGTGCTAGTTCAGAATTTGTGGATGCTATAGAGACAGATGTCAATGCCGTGAATAATACAGAGGTAATGCGGTCTGGAAAGAGAAGAGGTAGACGTCCAAAAGTGCTGGCCAGTGTTACAGAAGGACAGTTGGAAGCCATTTCTATTCCACAGTTTGTGGATAGTATGGACACTGATGAAAACCTTCTGAACAGGACCAACAGGCAGCAGAATGGTCAGTCTGTGCGGTCCAGAAGGGGAAGAGGTAGATCTAGAGGTCGGGGATGTCGTGGGAGGGGCCGAAACAGTTTGGCACAGCTAGTTCTGCAAAAAGAAAGAGAATTGGAGCAGAGTGTTGATGGTGACAGCCTTGTGGAGGTAAGCTAATTATATTGTAGTAGTATATTCTGTGTTGTTGTAATAGCAGTAGTGAATAAAACAGGAATATAAAGCAAGAAAGATAACATCTGATCTTTTCTGGGATTGTATGTGGCATAGATTGGTAGTTTGTTACTGGTGTTTTGGGACAACATATTGATCCCTTCTTGAAGGGGTTGAACGTGGGACTGCTAAGTTGTCCCAGAACACCTTTAACAAACTGCCGGCCTATGCTGTGTAAAATCGTGGAAGAGCACTTATCTCATTTACACTGCAGCAGAAGCCAGAAATCTTGCTGGAAAGATGATATGGGCAGGACACATAGTTTTCATGGAGAAAACAGCAGATACATTTAACGGTTTTTTTAGAACTTGAGGGAGGCTGAAAAGGCACATACAGGAGAATGTTACAGAAACAAGGTGTGATCATTGTGAAGATGTGCTAGGCCAGGGCACCTCATGTAATCATGATTATGAAGCAACAGGTTTCATGGAATTACATCATGCTATTACATGAAGCAGAGGAGATTTACAGTTAAGTAAATTAAATTTGAAGTGTGTTAAATGTTTTCAAAAGCAAGTCACAATATCTGCTGTCATAGTACTAAATGTGTACAATAAGGGACAATCTCTTAATTTTATATACATGGGTCCATGCATTGTGAATCAAATTTAATAACTGTCCAAAAAGATGCGACTTATTCAGTTTATTACATTTCTGTAGGCAGCTCTACATGTTTCGGGTGTTGACACCTATCATCAGGAGCTCGTGCAACTGTAATTACAGCTTCTGGTATTGATTAACCGGATCTACTCCCTTCCGCTCTCATTGTTGAGTAGGTACTGATTCATATGTATTGTACAGTAGGTATACCTTCCTTACGATACACATGAATCAGTTCCAACTCAACAACGAGAGCGGAAGGTAGTAGATCCAGTTAATCAATACCAGAAGCTGTAATTACAGTTGTACGAGCTCCTGATGATGGGTGTCAACACCTGAAACGTAGAGCTGCCTACAGAAATGTAATAAACTGAATAAGTCGCATCTTGTTGGACAGTTATTAAATTGGACACACTCTTATTACGCTGAATATCCTATTCCTGTTCCAGGTAAGGTAAATTTGGCTATGTCGGCGCCATTAAGACATAATAATGGGGCAGGAGAAATATAACTTCACTCATTCTTAACCTCAGCTTCAATTGGAGGTTTACACCCAGTAAGGAACCCCAGTACCCATTGAACAGGAGGCTGGGTGGGCCCCAGAGTTGGGCTGGACATTTTGGAGAGGAGAATAATCTCGTGTCCTTGCTAGGATATAAACTCTGGATCATCCAGTCCGTGGCCTAGTCACTATACCACCTACACACTCTCAGCTGCCCTTTTATTAAAGTTTTTTTTTTTAACTAATCTCATTATATAATAGCTACTCACATATTCACAATCTGCCAGATGTGTCTTCCATATCTTATGTCCCAGTAATATTGGCAGATCACCAGGTCCAACCTCTGAGATCTCTTTTCATTTTCTGCTGTTGGTAGACTACTCTGCATGACGCATTTAGAGCAGTGTGGATGAGGATGAAAAGAGGTGGTTTCATAGGCGTGGTGGTATCCTATCTAACGTTTGGGTGCTAAATGTGGGTGGGCCCTGAAGTATCTCTGTGCCCAGGTTTCCTTCTTTTTTGACGGTAATGTTGCCAGATGACTTCGTACAAGTGATAATTATCTGATTTATCATTTCTTACCTTTGGCCTATCATCAGGAAGATTGCCATCGTAACCAGGTTATGAGACAGGTTTACAGGGCCCTGTTGCACACAGGGTACTGAAAATAGGAGATGTGTTTTCTCATTTGGTTCTGTGGTGGATTACTTTATTGTTACCATGTCAGGAAATGAACAGTTTGTCCCCATCTTTCATAAAGTTTAGTTTTGATCCTGTCTTGTTGTGGATGGAGAAATGTTGAGACGCTGTATGGGCTATGGAGAATGCTCTTAGGTCATTCCAGCAGCAGCTGAGGAGGGAAATCTAGATGCATTTTAAACAGCCACACCTGGGCATGGGAAACATTCTTTCAGTGCAAGCTGAAATCATCAAATATTCTTCTTATTGGCTGAATTTTCTACTTCTACAGTGATACGGGCACTCATTAAATGCATACTTGATCGAATTGTGAAGTGAGAGAGAAAACCAACAAGATGCAACAGTTAGATGTTTATTATCAACACTTTCTCAACATGTTTCGGACATCTTTTTCTCTCTCACTTCACAATTTCCTCACGATGCACAGTCACAGAAACCTAAAGCTTGCATACTTGATCATTCCTTGTCACAAATTGATCTGCACGCTGAATTTTTGAACCTGAATCCTAGAAAGTAAGTTTTGAAACTCAGATGTCAAGAGCAGATCATCATCATCATCAGATTTTGGTGTGATAGTTGTGTGTGATTTCAATACAAAGTGACTTTATTGGTGGAAATGATTTTTCTCTTCTTCTTGACAGGTGAAGTGTGCGAAGTGCAGTGAAGAGATGCAGAAGAAATTTTTTGAGCGACACAATAGAATGAATCATTGTGGACTTGGCTGGATAGAAGGGACTGATCCCATAGTAAGTTATATTGCAGCCTTCTTGAGGTGTCTGGAGTACTGTACTGACAGAAACCTGCCTTGGATCCCAGGGTAGAGGTGACTAGTCTGTGAGGTTCATACTGTAGGCATCTGTTTAATGATGACGCTCCAGGAATGCTAATAGTCAGTATGAATTATGATTGCTGTGTGGCTAATTTTGATCATGATATTGAAAATTTTGGAAGGTGGAAGTGTTCTGTAACTGTTGTGTTAGTGGTTCTGTAACTGCTGTGTTAGTAGTTCTGTAACTGCTGCGTTAGTGGTTCTGTAACTGCTGTGTTATTAGTTCTGTAACTGCCATGTTAGTAGTTCTGTAACTGCCATGTTAGTAGTTCTGTAACTGCTGTGTTAGTAGTTCTGTAAATGCTGTGTTAGTAGTTCTGTAACTGCTGTGTTAGTAGTTATTTAACTGCTGCGTTAGTGTTTCTGTAACTGCTGTGTTAGTAGTTCTGTAACTGCTGTGTTAGTAGTTCTGTAACTGCTGTGTTAGTAGTCCTTTAACTGCTGTGTTAGTAGTTCTGTAACTGCTGTGTTAGTAGTCCTGTAACTGCTGTGTTAGTAGTTCTGTAACTGCTGTGTTAGTAGTTCTCACCCTTTTTTGATTTACAGACTTGTCAACCCTTTTAAACTGAAAGTCTACTGCATTCAATGCACATTGTTTGGCGAAAATGCCAGACATCATTCATGTATATCACCAAGAGCATGGAAAGTAACTGTGGGAATTTAATTCTCTCCTCTGAGTACACATTGAATTTACTTCCCACTCCAAAACTATTGGGTATTCCAAATCTATCTTTCATTCTGCAATAAATTTACAAATCTATAACCCCCAATATTATAAATTCTGATGCTATCTTTGTGTGACATGAACAGTTGTCTACATAAAATTTTTCAGTTGAGGTTAACCCTTAAAGTACAAGAAATTTAAATCCCAAAGCAGCCGTAGAGAGCTGGGATACTTTTCGCTGTACGTGCCCATTGTTGCACCTGCTGATATCTGTTGTATTTCATACATTTTTAATATTAATAACATCATGAACTTCAAATGATAAGTGTGCGTTTAAGAATGAATCCATCTACCCATTCCGCAAGTTTACAGCAAATCCACCTCTTTTTACGGAGCTTAGTTGAAGGTGGTTTTTATTTTGTTTATTTTTTGTTTTAATTTTCGTATTCTAGATTTATTCTTGTCAAATAATTTGTGCTGTCAGTGGAGACCCCATGCTATAAAATTTGGAGCTGACTGTACATGTCCTCATATTTCTTCAGACATTGTATAGTTTTCAGTCTTATGCGTATGTGTAGGTTTCTTGGTATTGCTGATTTATTGGCGGGTGCTGTAGCAAATGTGTTCAAATGCAGCCAATGGGAGAGGAAAAGAACGCACACAGATGTTTATATCGCTGTTTAGTGCAATATGGGACTGGAGGCAAATGTCCTTTGTTCTGCTCTAAGGATTTCATTTTGACTCTTTTGAACTGTAGGTGCATGCCTATGTCTGTCTTCAACTCAACAGTTCAGTCCATTCCCTGTTAGAGCAGTAACGCGTAACAGACCAGGCAGTGCAGGTGCTTGAATCACAATTGGAGTCAGAAGGTGATGGGTTTGTTGTGTGTTGAATTGCATAGAAGTTCGAATAAAGGTTGACCAACTAGATGACACTTGCTTTATTATATATTGCTCAACATGTTTCAGACGTTAATACGTCCATCTTCAGGAGCTAGCGAGTACTTGTTGTGTTGTGTAGGCTGAC
>Ga0123354_10001062_pt1 | contig 31669 bp, 26 predicted proteins | sample TergutLab28metaG_2_FD_97872 | JGI IMG/M metagenome (GOLD analysis project Ga0123354, IMG submission 97872) | Labiotermes labralis P4 segment gut microbial communities from Petit-Saut dam, French Guiana - Lab288 P4 | ecosystem: Host-associated > Arthropoda: Insects > Digestive system > Gut ... | reverse complement strand
TATGTGTGTGTGGTGTGTGTATGTGTGTGTGGTGTGTGTGGTGTGGGTGTGGGTGTGTGAGTGTGTGGGTGTGGTGGTGGGGTGTGTGGGGTGTGTATGTGTGTGTGGTGTGTGTGGTGTGTGTGTGTGGTTTGTGTGTGTGGGGTGTGTGTGTGTGTGTGTGGTGTGTGTATGTGTGTGTGGTGTGTGTGGTGTGTGTGGCCCTGGAAATGCACACTGCACGCTATGACCTGCTAGTAACAGCAAACAACGATGGACATAAGACAGCTCTTGTGATGTAATGCCGGTTGGGGTAGAAAGACCAGAGGCAAATACACACAGCCATTAGGGTACGAGAGGATCATGTAAGATATTTTTACTCACTGTTAACTGATTTGGTCATAAATTGTAAATATTGGTGTCTACAGTAATGCACTGTCCTAAGACTTTAAGACCAGCTATGTGTGTTACGAAACGACGTGAAATATCCAGGCTGGACGATGTGAATCCATAATTCACGCCTACTGCGGTTCGATAGCATTGTGTATTTGATGGATGGATTAAGTATTTTTTATGAAAGTAATCCACTCTGTAACAATCGATGTTTTATGAAGTAATGAGTGTATTCGGAAATATGGCAATCGTCGGCAAATTCTCTATGACTAGTATTAAGCTCCTACCTAACAAGGTTATTAATCACAGATTAACCCTTCACAAGACGAAACGTGTCCGTTTTATTTTAAGGAATCAGTGCGTACCGCGCAGAACACTCCTCACCTCCGTTATACAACACCATTCTGTAAATGATGTACAAGGTAAAAGTCGCTGTTTGTTCTGACGTCCATACACAACACACAAACGCAATGTGAACATCATGCAGAATTTTTGTTCTTAAACCTGGAGGTACGTAAAGTAACCGAAGGGCTTTAACAGTTTAAAAAGCTTTAACTTTTGCCTTTCAGGGAGCGAAAAGAATCGACTGGAATCCTGTTTATTTAACAAATCAGTTTCTGCTACTAAGAACATTTAAACCTCACAGCATGTCGGTGATAGGCGGCCAAAAACAGAAGGATAATATAAAAATAGTCATGAAAAGTACGGCCAGAGAAACAAGGCAAAGCTGTCTTTATCGTTGCACCGTGCATTTTGTAGTTTGTTTAAGTAACACACCAACAAATGCACATATATAGTCTTTAATAATCTAAAATTTACATTAAAACACTTAAAAAGCTCCTACATGTTTCGATCATGATCGAAACATGTAGGAGCGTTTTAAGTGTTTTAATGTAAATTTTGGATTACTGAAGACTATATATGTGCATTTGTTGGTGTGTTACTTAAATAAAAGGCAAAGCTGTTTCGTACAACGTACTGGATATGAATGGCCAGCCAGCCAGCAAGCCATCCAGGCAGACACTCGCGTCTTCAATGGGTTGGTCATTACTGTAAATAAGATGTACATTACCATTTACCCATAATCTACCTTCAAACACACAACTAGGAGCTTTCATTATCGTCACCAGCTGTTCTGTGCTTAACCGACATAGAGGAAGAGGCTATTTGGAACACGTAGTCGTACATGGGAAGATAATACTAAGATGGCGCCTACCGAAATAGGGCTTGAGTGTGAGATGTAGACTGGATTCAGGTTGACTAAGGACAGGGTCAAAAAACGGCATGCAACCTTTGGTAATTTGCTGACCTTTAGACCGTCAGCTTCTGATGAAGGCTCTGCTAAACTGAGCCAGTGTTCTGACAGTGTCACGCCGTCTTGATACAACTCTGTGGAACATAGTACTTGACAAACAGGTCCTCCCTAATCAAGAAATTCTCCGCATTTTATGGAACCCGAAGGTGCATTACGATGTTCATAACAGCCCACCACTTATCCCTATCCTGAGACAGATGAATCCAGTCCACGCCCTCCCATCCTCCAAGATGCATTTTAATATCATCCCCCAATCTGAGTCAGTATCTTCCAAGTGTTTCTCTCCTTCACTTTTCCTCACCAAAACCCTGTATGCACTTCTCTTCTCCCCCTTACCCGCAACCTGCTCAACCCATCTCATACTCCTTGATTCTATGATCTTACTAATGTTGCCTGTATATAGGGAGTCGTAACTGAAAAGCTCCACCGCACAGGCAGAAGGATATTCAAAACCGCTGTCCTTGAATAGCCTACACATTCGTACGAATTTGGATGTAAACTTAACGGAACGTCAAAATACACAATTAAATGCAATAGCGAGGTCCGTCACAACCCATGGAGGGCAAATGAAGCCTGCTATAGAGTTCTGTACATGAATGCCTGTGTGAGAGGAAACAATCGATCTGGAGAAGAACGTGCAAGTGACGTCATAACGCCAGTACCACTGACGTCATATCATGCAGCCGCCGGCTCACAACAGAACAATTGTATTGTTGATATAACAATACCAGAATAAACGGATAGGACTGCAAAATCACCGTCTCAATATGCAGAAATACTGCTCGAAACAGATCTAACTTGCTGCAAGGCTGAGTGGTTAAAAAGTCACGTGCAAATAAAATCGACACTCTTCTCACATATTTATAACTATAAAACAAAACAGCTTGTTCAATAATACGTAATCCGAATTCACTTCGTGTGTTAGAAAGAAACCATTTGAATAACATTCTGGAAATATACAACACGATATGATGAATGAAGAGAAACTACAACAATGAAAATGGGAGTGAAATAAAAGAGGGCTAAAATTATTATAAAAGGAATCACATCAGAGGAGATAAATTCATTCAAATAATTTGGCTGTAACATATCACCAAACAAAATGATTACATTTAGCACAAAATATACAGAAGTACAATAGATTAAACTGATGTGGTACATGCAACTGATGTATTAAAAACAAATTGGAAAACAGCAGCAGAAGTAATAACAAGAATGCATAACGTCACATCAAAAGAAGTGTTGACATATGTCAGTACAACACAGGGGCTGGAGACGAGAATCAGAGGAGAAGGTGAACATGAAAAATTGTTCTCAAGTCTATCGATGAAAACAACCCTAGGAAATAAAATAAAAAATACAAGGAGGAAGTCTGGAAATAAACGGTATAATGGAACATGTGTTACAATATAAAAAAAACTGCCATGAAGAAAAGTGGCCTATTCTCATAACCTTACAGAAGGAGGGAAATACGTCCTTCTTAATAAAGATGGAAGGGCCAGTTTACTTCGCCTCGGAGAGGGACTTCAGAGTCTAGTCCTTAATAAGGAAAAACACCGCTTCCGCCATCTCTAACATGTTCAATACACAGAATAACTGGAAAGTACACAAATAATGTTGCATGATAGCATCTCCTACACGGACTGCTACAGTGCTACGAATCTTGCACGCTGTTAAAGCCCATACACTGTCACTTACTGTCAGATTCCAACACAGGCCCCAGCGTTTTGTACATATTTTGAAATCTTGAAAACATAGACTCAACGTTCTTCCTTATGAAGTGCGAAAAACAACGGCAAAAACACCTCGAATTTGTTGTTCCAACTGAAGTGTACTTGGTTCTGATCGGCACTCTCTCTCTTTTGCCCAACCCCAAGTCACATGCGACAAGACCGGGATTTCGCAGAGGCCACTCTATTGGCCCTCTACGCCCAATCCACCGACCTGGAAAATGTTTGGCAACCGTTATTGGAAAGTTAAAAAAAAGTCACATGGCTGTAACTCCTGAACTGAAGGATATTCTGGGTAAATGACCAACTTGATGCACAATTACGTTCCATAATACGTTATTATAATCCTCTATATGTTTCGAGCAACTCTGTGCTCATCATCAGGAGGTCAAATTGCATTAATACAGCATCTGGTATAGTATTCTGTGTAAGTGACCGTCCGGTGTGCAGGTTGAGAAGGAACTAGTTATATAACGTAACTGAGCATCAAGTTGGTCATTTACCCAGAGCTGTACCACGACGCACGGTCAGCAAAACATAAAATGAAGGATATTCGTACACTGATACAACTCTTACAGCAATATGAAGCTTATGAACTGCCACCTAATGATCAATACAATTTTCACGTATTTATGTATTCACTTCAGACACCCTATAGTATATGTGGAAGCTTGGATACAACATGACGACAGGAATCAGCAGAACGACCGACCATTGGTTTCTCAAGAAAGATTCTGCTCCACTAGACCGGCTGTGTAACACACCTGTAAGCTAACACTCACACAAGCGTCTCTGATACAACAGGTGTGCACCTCAATCTGACACGGCCACAGAGCGATACCGCTCAGGCTCTTTGATCGCAGTGAAGTCGTGAAGTCAAGCGCTCTTCGATTGGTCGGTGGGAAAGAGAAACTCATCAGCGAACAGGTGATTCTTCCGTTCCATGAAGGCAAGACAGTAACAGTGAGGTTATGGTATAAACGGTCAATTTCAGAAAATGTAACCCAAAACCGTACGGCGAAATCGCAAATGTTACTAACTGCATAAATAAAACAGTGCAGTCTCGATTCTCCGAGTCCCGATTGTTCGAGGTTCCGTTTCGTCCGAGCCGATGCACTGTGGCCAAAGTCGTTCCCACGCTGCGTGTAGAATTCAGATGAAGTGTGTATCCACACTATATATGACAGCAAAAAGAGGCAACACCGACTGACGTTCTGCGCCTGCAGAGACGGCGTGAGTTTGCAGCAAATAAGCGACTACAATTTCAACAGTAAATTAGCCTTAGACTTCTGTGCCTACAAATGGGAGGGGAACTTACATTTACACGGCATCTTATATTATTATGCCGTGTTGTACTGTTGTATACACTGACATTACAACACAGTGTTATATACACAACGTACATCATTGTTGTAGACCGTGTAGTCCGAGGTCTTCGGTAATTCGAGACAAATTCGGTCCCGTCCACCTCGAACTATCGAGATCCTATGGTACTTACAGCAAATGTAACATGAAGTCTGCTTATTTATTATCTCTACAAAATTAATAAAACTAACGCACAGTTCGATATGCTAGCGCTTATCAGCCAATCCCAACTATCCGCGTCTTTCATCTTTGTAACTAATAACTGGATTCTGATTGAATTTAGTGGTAGAGTGAATGTAATTTACGCGGTTACAGTTCAGCTCTTCAGTGTTAAAATCTCGCACAATGCGACGGGGAACAACTCCCTTAAAACTGAGGAGTCATCTCGTAATTCACTAATTAAAAGCTAAAGTGGATCCCTCATCGCCACGGTATGGTGCCTCCGCAAGTTACGAAGGCAGAAGACGGCCTTCAGGTACGAAGGGTACATACAGATACGAGTGCAGTGAATAAGCGAAACACGGCAGCCGACAATGGGTGAAACCCCGGCTTGTGGATTTGGTGAGGGGCCAACAGCTGCTTACGGCAAAAGAACCCGCGTCTTACGTTTACGAAATGCAACACACGGCGTCGGACTTGGACGACTTCTTTGGCGAGGCTGTAGAAAATCCCATTATAACGAGTACCATGATTACACTCCGCCCCAACACTTATTAACGATGCCAAAAGCATAGATTATGTGGGCGGGGCATGTGGCAGGTATGGGAGAGAGAAAATGCATAGGAAGTTTTAACCTTGCCGTGCACTCTCTAAAGATGGCAGTCACGCCGAAACATGCGTTAAGAAGTGTTGAATGGAAGTTTTAAAACGGTGCTTGGGAAAACAGATGGGAGGATACGAACAACATTCACCTGGATCATGATAGGGACCAGTGGCGGGATGTTGTGAACGTGGTTATGAACCTTAAGAGTTCCGAATTATGCTAGGAATTCGGATATTTGAACAAATTAGTCGTAGTTTCTCCATGGAGTTAATCAGTTAAGAAAGTAACTTATGAAGAAGTTCAACATAAATTCACATACTTGTGAAATTTAAGTTTCTCATGGCCGTGACTCAGACGATTTTCTTACGGCGTCACATGCCACAATAAAACAACCTTTATACGCTGTAGCTTCGAAATGTTATTACCTCATGTCTGAGAAATACAAAAAATTACAATTTAAGCTACATTTCCTTCAAAATAGTCCCCTTGTGCAACTATACACTTCTGCCAGTCACTGTAAAGGCGGTGGAAACATAATTGAAAGCCATTTTACGAAAGCCTTTTCAGCTCTTCCGTCGCATTCTCAATTATGTCAGTAGCATAATAAAAGCGTCCTCCCTTCAGTGCTGATTTCAGTGGAGGGAACAGGCAAAAATCAGCTGAAGCCATGTCAGTAGATTATGTGGGATACTCTACTCTTGTCAAACTGTTCTCTGCTAAGAAATCCTTGACCAAATCCGACCGGTGTGCTGGAGCATTGTAGTGAGGTAGAAATGAACTGTTGTTTCTCCATTTTTCGGGGCGTTTCCTTCTGACTGCATCCCTAACGCGAAAGATGCCAATTTACATTTCTTTATTCACAGTGGCAATTCACGTATATTATACCAGCGAATTCCGGGGACTTTTTGAGGCTACTGCGTATTACTTGTTTGGATATACAAGTCGCCACACTGAATACCGGGATGGACAAAAGTAGGTTTACAGTTGGGAGTACACGAAACACAGAGTTTATTCTTGTCTTATATGTGTAAATAATGAAGGCCGGCAATTTGAGCACTTACGAGATTGTACCTAAGTGCACTGTGCCACTGTGACATTCTTTTCAGTTAATAAAGCTACTGTAATAATCATAACCTGCGTGTCTTTTTCCATACGAACAACTGCAAACCTGCTTTTGCCCACCCCTGTATAATTCCAGTACAGCAAGCTATGTTGCTGGTACTGTACAACAGGCAGCAAACGCACATAAACAGCATAACGGCATGGGCTGGCAATCGGAACCTAACAATTGACCGCAACATGTACAGAAGAAATACACAACTACGGACAAGGTCTACTCAGCCCAAGAAGAATTTCCAACCACAATAACAAACACGGAGAAGTAAGGAGCAAGTAAAATTCGTGTAATTATAATTATCACCTGGTTCAGAATTGTCTGCCTTTCCATTTCCCATCCCAAAACGTATACAATACATTACACAAGTTTCCATTTCATCTGTTCATGTGCTCGAATCTACACCATTCATTTTACGACCAAGAACATGAACTGGGGATGTTTGAAACCGGTGTACTAAGAAAACAGTGGACAGGAAGAAACTGCAGGATGAAGAAAAGAGCACAGTAATATTGTATTCATCAAACACTTTCGGATCATCGAATCTAGAAGGATGCCACATACCACGCATAGGAAAGATCAGAAACAAGTAAAATATTCAATAGGAAAACTTGATGAGAAAAACCACTAGGACGATGCAGATGCAGATTAGGGCTACCGTATATTCTGTTTTCCCCGGACATGTCTAGTTTATCGACCGCAAAATTTCCATCCTTGAGAGGTTCTTAAATTTGTAGGTATGTCCGGGATTTTGATTATTTGTTATTTCTTAAAGATTTTGCATAATTTAATGGCACCAAAAATGCAAACCAATATATATATATATATATAAAACACGTTTAAAATAATACATAATAAGACAGTATCAGTGTCCGAATAAAAAAAAGTAAGTTCAGAAATTGATCTTCGGGATGTCTCGGAAAACGTAGGCGCGAAAATTCTGAACAATTTGAACTCGGTGAAAATACGAGGTGCAGTCCAGAAGTAATGCATACATTTTTATTGTTACTGTACAATAGGTACTGCTGCAACCCCGCTAGTGGGGGAAGAAGCGGTTGACCTAGGGCTTGGAGAGAGCCACCAGTCAGTCTCCAGTGGCCAGTGCATGCAGACTCAAATGTAGTTTCTGTAAGTGACTATTTTTATACTGATAATTATGAAGTTCTCACGAAAAGAATAGCGTGCCATCATAAATTTTTTTTGTGCAAAAGGTGAAAACTGTGTTAATATTCATCGTGAACTTGTCTCGCTCGGTTTGTGGGGATAGTGCTCTGGACTACAGCAATGTGAATAGATGGATGGCAAAATTTAAAAAGGGAAGAGTGTCCTGTCCAGCACCGACTTGCCGCGCCCAGGGCGACCGTGCTCATCTCGCACGGATGAAACAAAGAACGTGTTGAAAATCTCATTCTGAGTCACCGCCGAGTTACCGTGGAGGATATTTGTGCTCATACGGACCTATCTCATGGGACAGTGATGAGAATCATTAAAGAAGACTTGCAAATGACAAAGGTGAGTGCTCGCTGGGTGCCAAAAATGCTCGACGACAGCAAGAAAGAAATTCGAATGACCTGCTCTGAAGAAATGTTGACAAGACACCACTCTGATCCGCATTTTCTGGAGAATCTGGTCACTATGGATGAGACACGGATCCCCCTGTTCAATCCCAAAACGAAAAGGCAGTCAAAACAATGGAAACATCCAGACTCGCCACCCCCGAAAAAATTCCGAGTTGGCGCGTCTGCAGAGAAAATTCTCTATTCAATTTTCTGGGACCAGAAGGGCGTTATTCTCTCATATCCTCTCCCAAAGGGCATGACCATCATCGGAGAATGTTACAGAGACATTTTGAAGAATCATTTGTTGCCTGCAGTTGCAGAAAAGCGACCTGAATTGGTGGGGAACTTCATCCTCCATCAAGACAACGCTCCACCACACAAGGCTCGAACTGTCACAGAATTCCTGGTGGAACAGGGAATTGAGACACTTCAGCATCCTCCCTATTCACCTGACCTTGCTCCGAGCGATTTCTGGTTGTTTGACGCCCTGAAACTCTCTCTCCGAGGAAGACAATTTCCTTCGAGGTCAAGTCTAGGTTCAGCAGTTTACCAGTCTCTGAAACACACACCTAAAGACTTATAAAAAATGCTATGAAAAGTGGGTTGGGCGTTGGCAATTGTGTCTAGATAAAGAAGGAGACTATGTAGAAAAATAAATCTCATGTTATAGATGACTTTATGCAAACAAATATATTTGAGAATTTTTTATGCGTTAATTTTGGACTGCACCTCGTACATGCTTATAGCATGTCTACCTCTGAATTACATACCCACGAAAAAATTTACAGATCTATTAGTACAGAAACGTTCAGGGGGACTTTTATTTAATCAAATTGTGACTACTTAAATGTGCCGTATTTTTTTTAACTTCCCTTTTCGCTGAATGTTCTCGTTTTTATGGTCGATGTCCTCTTTTCTTGGTAAACCTAGAACAGATGTGAGTATACTATCAAAATGGTTTGTAAGGAAACAGCGCAGGGGTGTGGAATGGAGTCAAGTGAATACGGATAAGATTCAATCGACGGCTCCTGTAAACACGACAATGGACCTTCTGGTTCAGGAAAAGGCGAGGAATTCTTGACTCAATGTGCTCCTCTAGACGGATTTTTATTTCATTGAGTTGGTAGGTAGGGCTACATACATCCATCGGAAGGAAGCTGTTGTACATGATTTAGAAGTCTTGATTATTAAGATGAAATTCGTACCTGTTATGACATAACGATATCAGATTTCACAGCCTTGCCGTAACTGGCACTATAAGGCAGGGTAAATGTAATTTTCTGAAGTGAAAATACGCAACATTTCACGTGTCTGGAACCAGCAGCAGAAATATAAACTCGCTGAGGGCAAAACTTCAAAAGAGAACAACTCCAACGTGTAGCCTGGTTCTGACGTCACTCAATTCCGTCATTCACAGATCCGTGAGCGTTAGCAATTACGTCACTAGCGGTTAAAGTGGTCCCAACTGCGACTCCTGCAAGGTCTTGACGGCGTAGCTACCTCAAAACAAGCCGCACTGAATTTGCTTTGGATTAGAAATATGCATTACCTGCATTTTAAAAACAATAAACCGGTACACTTAACATTTAGGTCACACAGTAAAACAGTGCCGAGTGACCTATTGACGTTCCTACAACAACGGTGTAGCTCAGAAGAAACTGACATGTGGATACAAAAAATGAAGTACAAACAGGGAACAACTCAAACTCATTCAGTTCACTTATTCATTTTTCTTTACATATCCGTTCCTCATTCTTCGCAGGGTCAGACTTAAACAATCACTAATCTACGCACCTTCCTCTCCATCTCCTATTCCTTCCCGTTAGTGGCTCGGGTCGACTGTCCTACTCCTCCAAATGTTCCCTCCTACTGCGGAAAAGTCAAAATGTTCGTACACACCGTCAGAAACGTCGTAATTCTATGACTCTGAAACGAGCAGGGCATTTCACGTCCACCGAATTTTTTTTTCAGAGACTCCGAGACAGAGATCTTTAAAACCCATAAAACAGACACATGGAATCCCTACCTGAATAATCAACGATACTAGTTTTGTGTGGCCACAAGTCTGTGCGAAAAGAACTAAAGCTTTATGGGTTCTACCCGCAAATCTGTATCTGCTTTGACGATGTCCAAACATTACTCAGCCCAAAGGAAAAATAAATTTGTGGACCCAATCTATGCGTAGTCATGACCCGACAATGAAGATAAAGCAGTACAAGAATTTGCATCCAAAACATGTTTGACGCAAAACTGCGTAACACAGCCAGACTTTCCGAGGCCACCAAGGCCACCGTTTGCTGCGGCACCGACTGCCAAGCCCTCATACCGGTCTGTCGTTCTGTTACATCAGTTCTTGTTTACATTTTTCTACTTTCCGCCTTGAAATTGCTTTTCTGTGTGTGTGTGTGTGCTTTTCCTATACTTCATTTTTCCATCCTCAGACATACCATAATATACAATTATGAAACCGATACTGCCAACTGACACGAAGTTTTCCTGGAACACTCAACGATGTGACGTCGAAACGCCTACACAATCGCATCGCGGAACGCTGAGATTATTTTTTTGAGGGGATTATGAAATGTTCTCAACATCAATCCCACATTCCACACTATTTTAATAGGCGTTTTGTGGGCCACAATGTAGGAAATCTCGTGGCGTTTCTTTCCTGAAGGTAAATTTAAAAAAAAAAAAACATAAAAATTTATGTCATCAACATCCATCACTAGAGAGGCCTTCATAGACCTATTTCGGTCTAATCTAGTAGTCTCTTCAAAGGTATTCAAAGTCGCCTTCTTTCATTTGGTCTATAATCCAGTATTATTTTTGGCATCCTGCTGTTTTTCATTCCTGTTACCTGCCGTAGCCAGTCTGATTTGCATCTTCTTAGTTTCTCGTCAACTGGTTCTAATTTCAACTCTTCCAAAATTTCTTCATTCCTCTTGTATTCTGAAAAATTTCACCTCGATTGTTTTCAATCTTTTTATACTTTTTTTCTAGGGGTCTGAACTTCGCTTCCATATAAAAGTATGCGGACAGCCAGCGCATTATACACGTTTATTCGTGAAAAATTGTGAATAAAAAGTTGGTATAAAAGTGTTGTTTATAATCGCAGTATTTGAGAAAATTTTGTTAGTTGTTGTTGAATCTAAATTTATGTCAAATATTTAATTCCACATATCTTTACTCATACGTGAAATATTTGAAGTGTTGGGGGTTTGACGTTTTCGCAGCGGTGTAGCTGAGGGTTCCGTTCGTCTGGGATATGACGCTGCCGCACTGGGTAATCAGATACCGATGTTTCCTCGATACGTCGGTATCTGATTAGCCACTGACACAGTAACATATCCTAGAGGAACGAAATCCTAATTAAAATGTAATGTACATTGCTTTAAGGCGCGTTAACATTTTAAAGCCTTCTGGTCACGTGATGCACCAACAGGTTTAACATTCAACAACTGTGCGCACTGCCCACACTGTATTTATGTGTTTTGTATTTATCTGGGAACAAACAGCGACTTGTGTCACAGCATAAACTGATTGGTTTATATAACCCAGATGAAAAGTGTTTACTGCGCGGTCCGAACTGGCGTCTTTAAATAATGCAGTCTTCCATTCGTCTTTAAACGGTTAAGTTTCGCTTTAAACTAAGCTCTCTTGATCTGTCTCAACTATTCCGCATATAACTGTGTTCGAAACAGTCGCTGGCTTTTCGAATTTGACCATGTCATGAGACGGCTGAGATTCGATATCTCGAAAACTAATCGAGCAAGAGGGCTCAAACTTAATGAAAATTGCTGTCTTTAACTTCATAAATGTAAGAGAGTAAAAAATTAAAGTAACGGCCAGTTCTTCCTCTCCTTTTGCGATTTGTCAAGGAATCGGCCTCGGCCCTCGGTCTTGTCCTCCGAGGTGTGTTACAAACACGTATCCTTCCGGCAGACAGCAGACGTCGTCTGTTCCAAAATCAGTTCCCAAGCATGCACAAAAACTCGATGTCAGCTCAACCGGTTCAGTTAACGAAATAAAGGTGACTACAAAATATGAAAACTAGAAATCTCGAAGCCTTGCGAACTGATAAAGAAACGCAGCCCTTTATGTCACGAAACGGAGGTGCAAAATCGTCCCTGACTCACAAACGACCCAAAATACACGAATAAACTCTCTCCCCTTCTGATTTACACTAAAAAACACCTGCAAGCTAGCACAGACAGGGTGATACATTTTCGCCTAAAATAATTCCTAACTCCATGCGTTCCGCTAACTGAACAAACGGAGCACTATCACATTTCCCTCAGAACAAGAAATTCAATAGAAGTACAAACGACGAAAATCAAAATAGGATCGGATCATCACCTCCAACAGCGGTAGAATATCCCGAACGTCATATGGACATGAACAGTATACAGCACATACGAGGCGAGGAAACAAAACCTAAATTTGCACAACGCAATTCTCACTTCCATTAGAGATGAATACAATCAGCTTTTGGAAAACTCCTAACAGAAACGACGACCAGATTTAACAAACAGACCACGTTCGACCACGCGACATTGCATGTCCGGGAATCAGAACGGCTGAAAAGGACCTACCAAGAAGGACTAATTCTCCCGTCAATAACCATTTAAAGACGAATAATAATCTCAAATACATATAAAGTCAGTTCCTACCGCGCAGTAAACACACTCGGTCTCAGTTTAAAAAAACCCACTTGCTGTCAGTTAATGCCGTATTTGAAAATAATTGCTATTTGTTTCGAGATTCATACAAATCACATATGTATTCTGTTGGCAGAACGTAGAATTTCTGAATGTTAAACTTGGCAGGATATAAAATAACCACTACGCTGTAAGGGATAAACTATGAACATGATGTTCTAAAGTGCCTGGCTACCACAGTTTACTAAGGCACATCATGTACACCACCACCACCGCTGCCGCCACCACCACCACCACCACAACCACCACCACCACAACCACCACCACCACAACCAAAAATACGTACACGGTTTGAATCTGACTGGTCTACTCAAGCACCTGAATTTCTTCATGGCTCTGCTGAGACTCACATTTTGTCATGGGTGGAATCTGCAAGCCTGTTAGTTTTTCGATAGCCTTCCATCTTTTTAATGAACCTGCAACAAACATTTTCTGCAGTTTTCTACGTACGTGTGTGTGTGTGTGTATATATATATATATATATATATTGTGCCAAACAAACTATACCCTGGTCTCCATACTGCCCTAACATTATCAAAGTAACAGGGCTCCCATAAATCAATATGGGGCACAAAAGGCCCATCAATTGAGGCCTAGGTGCATCGGGACCGTAAGGTCTCCAACCTAATCGAAATCAATCAATCCCCGTACTGTCCCGGTATGTGTACAAGTATCCTGTTGACACTTGTCCTTTCTGTAATTGGACTCAACAGACCCAGCGATCCAAATGACAAAACCAAAAAACTGCAGGCTTGCAAATTGGCCAGAAGACAATGCAGCTAGTGTAGAAACACAATGGGCACAGATGGTTCACCAGCCACAGCAAAGACAAAATCACTGGTTGATGGACACCCTGAAATCTAAGCCCTGGCCATCCAGGCTGCTGTTCTAAAATGGGTTTGCACACACTCATAAAAAACGATCACTTGCACTTGTAACCTTCAAATAAATACATGATGGAAAATGAAAACACAAAAAACCTCAAACACACCTGCAAGAGAAGTTCAATTTCTAAACCATGATATAGAAATAGAAATGGCATGGGATAAAGTATGTATTTTATCCACACGTGTAAAAGCGGAGAAAACGTTTCATTCACAATAATGACTAAAATGAAACACAGGAATAGAGGTGGGTGGCTGCAGATGCGCTATAGCAAGGGATGTGATCATATGCTTGTTGGCCAGTCAGTGTCAGTTGGTTAAGTGCTAGGAAAGAATGCTATGACCCCAGCAGTTGACAGCTTTTTCAAATGTCAGAAGCAGATGACCAATGCTTGTAAAAATCTAACAGGCTGTACACAGACTGCACCATTCTTCTAACAGTAGTCTTGCAATGCTGCAGAACTATTTAGCTCTGTCCTTTTATGCAAAATCAGCATTATCTAAATTTCCTTTGTCCTGGCCAATGGAAAAATAACATGCAGAATATAATCTGACTTGCAACACAGCACACTCTCAAACTGATGGAGTTACATGTGGAGTTTCTTGCAACCAACTACATGAACAATAACAAACACCCAGTTTTCACAAACACTACACTTACTGATTACATTGTAATTTACATTCCTTGCATTGCATTTACACAATACAATAACACAATTGCATTTCATATCTCTCCTCCAACACTCTCTCTTCCCTTGCCACATCTCCAGGTTGTCTATAATGCCTTCCTCTTCAACAGTTTCTTTTTCCTTCTCTCATTTCTTCCTTTTTTTATCTACACTACTTCAAACTTTCAGGGGGGTGAGCGATTTTGCTCTTAGGAATTAGCACTGTTATGTCTGCCTTCTAATATCTTTCATATATCCAGAAGATGGAAGGGCTGCAACCATAAGAGCTCTCTTAAACTGCCAGTTTCAATGTAAAGCAGAATCACCTTCAAGAATTTCATTACACATGTTATGAAGTACACCTAATAATAATGAAAGCTTAGCACAATTAAATGACTTCAGTTTAGGTGGATCATCGACATCACTGCTGTTCTTCGTTATTGCTGTTCTTGCCATTAAGCTCAAATGTCAACAACAGTGAGAAGTAAAGCACATTAGACACAAGATCTCACAGTACTGCCAGACTGGCAGCAATATGTTGGTTAAAAATGACTAGTGTGTCTTCCTCATAACCACAGATAAACAAATTAAGCCGTGTGAGTACTAAACAAATGGTTACCACTACTGCAGAGCAAAAAAGCAAATCTGCTAATACTGAGTTTAAAAATACAGAAGGTTTACCATATTTATTAGCCAAACAACCATTAAATGAGAATGAAAACATATTCTAAAAATCAATTACTTTTAAATTATCACAATATTACATTAATTTTCAAAGAACACAGAAAACTGTCAAAGCTAAATTCTTCTCCAAGTGTTTGTGTATTTCTATGGATTATTCTTCTAGTAGTTTCATAATACACCATCTTCTTAAATGTACTGATTAGATACTAAACTATCTGAAATATATGGTATTACGTGGTGCACAAAGTCCACCGTATGTACTTTGGTTTGACAAAGTGCAGGAACTTTCATAACAAGACGATAATGCTGCATTATACCCATAATACACATGACACTTCAGAGGACAAAGCCAGTACATAAAACTTTCCAGTGACTGATAAAAGATATGAAGGGAAAAGTTTTAGTACTGTCACTGTGGAATAAAATTAATTTCAAGAACACACCCACTCAGTTTTTGAAGCAGCAATACATAATAACTACCATGCCAGCCACTATGCTCTACTATCCTGAAGGCCATTATCACTATGAAACACGTCATGCTTCTCAGGTTTTCCCCGTACGTTCCGAAGTGTCATCATCGGTGCCACTAGTACTGTCATATTAATATCCCAGTTTTGGGACCACATACTGTTCTCTTCTGGGATCAACAATAGTGTAATTTACACAATTATTATCACCATCACACTCACAAAAAAGTATTGAACGTTCAGTGGCATCATACAAACTCATCACACATTTTTTTATAATTCAAATGAGAACTCTCCGTATAGTGATAAAATGCAAGAAGGATGACATGCACTGTACAGGCTGCATGTATGGGTGATACAAGAAATGCGTGGAAAACTCACTGCGTATTCCAATGGGAAGATACCACTTATGAGAATTAAGCATACATGGGATGATAACAGAAAACTAATCTTAAAGAAACAGGGTGTGAGCAGATTGGACTAATCTGGGTCAGGAGGTCCAAAAGCAAGCTCTTGGAATGCGGTAATGAGTCAATGTATTCCCTTAAAGCTAACTTTGCTACTGTCAGCTTCTCTCCATTCCATTAATGCACAGTGCCAAACACTGGAGAAGTGTTATGTATCAGGGCATGGATAACTGGAAAGCATGTTATCGTTTTGCCTAAAATATGTGCAAAAGAAGCAATGGTCTTGGTAACTCACTGCAGCCACACATATTTGCTAGTCGTACAGTATGGCTCAGCACAAGGAAAGTCAACAAGTAAAAGGGCTCACATATTCCTCACAAACTTTAAATGATTCTGACGTTTTTGTATTGTAACAAATGTGACTGACACTGGACAGTGTAAGTCACTTTGAGAGGGATAAATAGAGAACTGAATTTATACCTTCAAGTAGTTTTCTGGCCCTAACATAATTCTAAATTGTGGGTCCATGCAATATTTCTATGACTTATGCTCTTTTTCCCCATACACATATCCCCACACTGTGACTTAAATTCATAGTGCACAACATTATATAAAGCCAAGATTTTAAGCAAGTATACTTACTGCCTTAAAAATATGAAGATTTTTTTACTTTGTTGAACTTATGTGGATATGAAGATAAGAGTTTCATCATGTCCTACTTCAGGTTTTATACGTGTGCACAAATAAACTTACACACAATACACAAGCCCGGGGACTGTGGTAGCACAGTCGTTAAGGTGCTGTGCTACAAATCAGTAGGTTGCTGGTTCGATCCCAGCTGGTGTCAGTAGATTTTTCATTGACATAAAATCCTTCTGATCACACTATGGCCCTGGGGTCGACTCAGCCTCTAAAAGAAATGAGTACCGGGAGTATTTCCTGGGGGGTAAAGGCGGCCGGTGCGTAAGGCTGACAACCTTACCACCAACCTGAGCCGTTGTCACGAAATCTGCAAACCTTAAATTCCTGGAACCCTCTGGGCCTGTCCAGGTCTGTAATGGGACTGATTTACATTTTTTTACACAAGCCCAGCACAGAAGAACGTAACAGTCTTTGTAAGACCCCTCCAAGTTGGTACAACTTTCCTGCTGTCTTGAATGATCACTATCACATCAATACTTGAAATAGCTGTAAGGTTTCTTCACAGTTCACATGATCACCGACAGAAACTCTGCTGTTGGGTTACTGCAAGGCCAGCAGCATATACAATACACTGCCAAACTGTAGTTGCGTAAACGCAACAAAAATCCTTCCACGTAACTTGCTGCCAGTATCACGCAACAAAGCACAGAATGCACATCTGTAGCAGGGCACTCTTCGTAACATAACATTAAACAACATGGCATGCTGCTACTACACCAAACTTGTACAACGAAATTAATCTGTGACTATTTCTAGTGTGACTTTAGCAAGGAATATATAGCTCCCTGATGATGGTCTTAGGTCCGAAACATGTCGGAGCATTTTTAACGTTTTGATGTGTAAATTTTATAAATTTTACATATGTGCAGTAGTTGGTGTAATAATTGAGTAACTTGACAACATGCACAGTGTAACAATAAAAATAAAAAAAATTGTAATTTTTTATTTTCAAATATCCCATTTTATTTTGTTTTAAACTGTTTTTCCTTTCCACTATTATATATTTTGTCCTTTCTTGGTTAGTCCTAACTTTCTGACAATGTTTTCCATTTCTACAAAACACTGTCTTATTTTTATTTCATTTTTTCCAATTAACACAATGTCACCTGCATATGCTAATACATTCAATTGTTCTCTACCAATCTTTATACCACTAGGAATCATTTTTGTACTATGTACCATTTCCTGTAATGCCAAATTAAATAATAGTGGTGATAAAGGGTCACACAGTTTCAGCCCTGTTTTATTTTTGAAAAAAAGATGACCATGTTCCTTCTATTCTAACTGCACTTCTTTTCTTTTGTACACATTTTTTACACATACTTATTAATTCAGTACAAATTTCAAATTCTTCCATACATTACCATAACGTGTCTCTATGTATAGAGTCATATGCCGTTTGAAAGCCAAGAAATAAATATTGTACATTTTCTCATTCATTATTTTCAGTGCTAATATGTTGTCAATTACAGATCTTCCACCTCTGAATCCATTCTGATAGTCCCCCATAATATTTTCAATATATGGTTTAATTTTTCCCAATATTATATTCAATAAAATTTTGTAAGCAGCATTTCCTAATACTATTCCCCTGTAATTCTCACACCTACCTCTGTCTCTTCTTTTGTGTATAGGAACTATTGTTGTTTCTTTCCATTCTTCAGGTATCCTTTCCTACATCCAAATTTTTTTTACTAGTTCATAAATTCTATTAAGTAGTTTATTTCCTCCATATTTTATTAACTTCGAACGTATTCCATCAGTTCCAGCCGCCTTGTTATTTTTTAAGTTTCTTATTGCCTTTTTTACATCTTCTATAGTGAGTTCTTCTACTTCAACTTCACTAATTTCTTTATGTCCTTTTTTGATTAATACCTTTCGTTTTTCTGTGTTCAGTAATTTACAAAATATTCTTTCCATATTTCTGCCTTCTCCATTGTAATAATTGCCAATCTCCTTTTATGTTCCTGATTATGTTAAATTTATGTTGATATCCTTTCTTAAATTCGTTAATTGTCTGATACATTTTCCTTGTGTTATTTTGCTTTCGATCTTCTTCTATTGATTCTATTACATTTTTCATGTATACCTTTTTCTTATACCTAATTATTATGTGAGCTTCTTTTCTTTTATGGTGATACTTCTACTCTTCCTTCTCCCTTTTATCAACCACCTGTCTCTTGCTTTCTTCATTTCTTCTATTGCAAATTTGCATTCCTCATTATACCATATATTTTTTTTAAGTTTCTGTGTTTTCATCCTTTCCTATAAGCTGCTGTTTGGTTACCTTGATTATTGTTTTAATACTTTCCCATTTTTCATTAATATTAATGTCAATAATATCTTCAGCGTCCAAATTTCCAGTATTTGAAACTTATTATTAATTTCTATAGCATACTCTTGTTTCCACTTTGGATTTTGAAGAATATTCACAATTTTTCTTTTCTCATTATATTTACTTCCAGTTTTTACCCTTAATTTCACTCTAAAATTTATCTTCAGCAAGTTGTGATCTTATCCAATGTCTGGTCCCCTTAGTGTTCTGATGCCTGTTATTGCACTTCTAAATCTATTACCAATTAAAACGTGATCTATTTGGTTTGCTGTCCTGCCGCCTGCTAAATACCACGTTTCTTAGTGAATATCTTTATATGGAAACATTGTACTTCTTACATTTAAACCTTTATATAACGCAAACTGGATCATTTTTATTCTGTTGTTGTTGGTTTCATTCTGTAAACTTTCATTGCCAATAGTGGGTTTGTATATGTTTTCTTTACCAAATTTTGCATTTTGCATTTAATGTCCAACCTCGTTATTTGATTTATATTTTGCTCTAATAAATTATAAAATTCTTTTATCTTTTCCATCTTTTTGTTTGCCGGTGTGTGGACATTCATCAAAGTACAGAAAAACCACTTAGCTTTTAATCTCAAACAGCATATTCTTTTATTTACAATTTTGAAGTCTTTAACATATTTTAAAATTTCTCCACTTACTTAAAATCTGCAGCCAAATTCATGTTTTTTACTTTCTGATCCACTATTGAATAATGCAAAGTTATCAATTTTTTAAATACCACTTTTCAACGGACCAAACTGGGATAGAGGCATAAAAAAGTGAATTCTTGGACCCAATAACGCAACACTTCTAACAAATCCAGACACTATTATAAACTGACTGCAGTAAGAGTAAAAGCATTCAACCCACTACCCAAACTGGGATATGACATCACAAGTGCAGCAGATGTTGTCAAGGGCAACGATTCTGAGTCCATCACATTAACTTGCTATACACAGAAAGGATGAGTATTTCTGTAAACCATCTGCATGCAAATTATAACTCACAGAAGTATCTTCTGCAAGGGTGTCTGTACTGGACACAAATACAGATGTTGAGACATACAGCATAATGACACATGTATCATGACAATAAGGACTTTTTAACATTCCGCTTCATACAAAGAAAACCTACAGCAGTGCCAGAAACAAGGCAGCAAATATGGCACTAATACACTGCTAGTTGTTCAACACATCAGAATTTAGAAAGCAGCATTAACAGTGGGGGAAGTAAATAAATTGGATCTCTTACCTGTACCACAGTTATACCATAATATCACAACTACCATCCGACATGACACAGTATACCATCTCTACCAGTCAACAGCTCAATGTCTGTAAAAACACAAACAAAGGAATGCTTATCCAGTATACAGTATGTAACAAGTGTCACATACACTGAATCTGTAAAGTCTAGACAAGATCTACAATTGCAGTTATGAGACCAAATATGGATTATGGACCAGCAAACCCAGATGCTTCATGATGGCTAATCTTTCTTTAATAATCTGCACTACCTCAATGGCACCAAATAACCTCAGCAGCTGACACACTCACAGTATGACTTACAAACCAACTAAACTTTTACACAGGGGATGTCCCACATCTATTTATCATGGATTAATATAGCTAAAAATCATTAATTTCCAGAAAAATGTGACAGTTTCTAGTAATGAATTTACAGAACATCTGTCCATTGGTTTAGACCCCAGTATTTGGTAACGGACAGATAAACTAATGTCCTCTTGTTCTCCCGTCATAAAGCATTGAACAAGGAACTGACGCAGTATGTCTAAAAATGATCATACTATTATTACATGTCCTAAGTTCATTTTTAACATTTTTTACAAAAATGTTCACAAGTGTCTTGTTTTAATTCAAACATGTTTCACAAGCAAGATGGAAAAGGTGCAATGTGTACCAGAGTGCATATCTTCTTCTGCTTCTTCCATTGGCACTACAGCCCACTGTGGGCTTTGGCCTGTCAAACAATGTCCTTCCATTTTTTCCTATCTGCCACCAACTCTCTCCATCTTCTCACTCCCAGCACTTGAAGATCTCTTTCTACTTCCTATTTCCATCTTTTCCTGGGTCTTCCCCTTCTTCTCGTCCCTTCCAGTTCTTGAGTGAAGATCTTTTTGGGCATCCTATCCTCCTCCATTCTCTCTAGATGACCTAACCAGCTTATCCTCTGCCCTTTTATCCATTTTACTATATTTTCTCCTTTGCACATCTCTACCAGAGTGCATATAGTTTACATATGTATTCCTTGTCCATTAACATTCTGAAAATTTGTACTGGCTCTAAATAGCATGTGTGAACACAACATCAGTACAAAATTGGTTCCAACAGTAACTGCATTTCAGAATGTTGATGGTGCTACATCTAGTGTCTGTCATGTCTGTTTTGTGTACTGTAGGAAACTGACATACTCATGAATCAGCAATGGCCTTCAATGACATAATTTTTACATTATATTTAATCAAAATCCATCCAGCAGTTTTTGACTTCAAACATGCACTTGGACAGAGACATGATCTATCTGTAAAGAATTCATTTTATCACACTAGAAATTATGCATAAGAAGCTGTTTTCATTACATTACACTCCAATGTAAAAACAGCAGACATTTATGTTACACAAGTCATTAGAAAAGTAATGTTACAGGAAATGCATTCTTTATACTAAATGGCAGTTCATTTCTGTCAGCTTTGTAAACTGGTATATTACAGTTAATGAACAATGAGTTCAGAGTTACTGGCCACATATAGACTGAACTGAAAACTGAAACTGTAACATTCTCAAGATAAATTCTCCAACTTTCAAACTTGACTACCCTCAGTTTGGGGTCAAGGGGAGTTGGCAGGGCTGTACTGGGGTCACTAGGTCAATGAGGGGTGACACTGGTGGCCCAAGGGAGGCTCTAGCTATTCTCCAGGGGTGGTAGATGCAGATTATAGCCTCTCTCCACCCAAGACTGTTTCTGCATGGTGAAGAGCAACATCCTATGAGTGGTGACCCTGTTGCGCAGAACACAGCAGATATAAAGGTGTAAACCTTGAAAAACAATCCCCAATCCTATGGTGTGAGTGCCGTGCCTAAGGGATGAACGGCAGTGGGTGAGTCTGTCTTTAACGGTACCCTCTGGGATATCAGGCGACCTCCCAGTTGTACTTAGTCTTGCCAGTATAGGGGCTCTGCTTGGTGGACCAAATATTTCCCCAGATCCTATGGGATCGAGATTGAGAATAATTCAGAGTCTACGGAGAGCTCCGCAATAGGGGACTCCAGTAAGGATTCTACGGAGGGTTCCAGTCAGGTGGAACTCTGGTAAAAGGCAACTGTACATAGTAACTTTGACATTTATACCTGGGTTCCTTCTTTTTGGACCCAGAGGTTCTCCCCTGATCCTGCAGGATTGAGATTGAGAGTAATTTTGAGTTTAAGGAGAGCTCCGCAATAGGGGACTCCAGTAAGGATTCTATGGAGGGTTCCAGTCAGGTGGAACTCCGGTAGAAGGCAATTATACATATGATTTTGATGTTTATACCTGGGTTCCTTTTCTTTTCGGACCTGGAGGTAATTAGGAATTAGGTATGGGGGGCAACCTGGCACTTTGTTGAAGGATCAGGGCTCCTTTTAACTTAATATAGAATACGGGCCACAAAGGGCCTGTCTTAAGGCCTAGGTGCATTGGGCCTGGAAGGGCTTAAACCAAATTATTATTCTATTCTATTCTACCCTCAGTTTAAGTTAACTGTACTAATCACTTACATTCTACTTTTTCACATACATCGGTCAACAGATTATATATGTAAAAACTTCTACTTGGTGTTTTGCTAATATTATCAGTGCCATTATTGCCAATTTTTTTTGTGTGGACAAAATAAAAGGTCAAGCCCTACTGTTGTTGCTGTCCTCAGAAATAACACCCTGTTTCATATTACACACAAAAACAGTATCCTGGTAAGTTCAGTTTTCACTTACTCCACCATTTCAGAATGAGAAGTCTTATTTCAGCAGCCAGTTTCCATTTAAAAGCAGACAGTTTCTTACCATTGGTTTTTCACGAACAAAAAAGGCCCTCAGGGAGTGTTGTAATGAGTTTGATTTCAACATAGATTTGGTACACCAGGTATTTCATTTCAGCCTACTCAAAATTCAAAAGCTTTCTGTAACTATCCCACTCCTGATTCAACAAAAAATCTGTCAGTGGAAGGCCTTTATGATGAGAAATTTGGAGCTGTGAATAATTCAAGGACTTTTGTAACAAGTCACCATATAAAGAAGACCTTTTGAAGGCACTGAACTATTAAATTGTGTGAGTCAGAAGGTATATGGCATAGCCTTGTTTGTTTTACATGAAGAAATATAGAAATCGGCACACTTCACCTGACTGTCAATATAGAAATTTAAAAATTCATCATGGAAAGCGCCGAGAGTAAATACAATAGCGCACCATTCCTCAAATAACATTTTGTGACATACCTTTCGTGTGTCATCTGTCTCGTCTTATGATACGCAATATATATCACACAACAAAACTGCATGAAAGAGGGCAGCCTGAGTGATGAAGGATACAATCCGTTAATGTCTAATTTCATATAATTCCTTTCAAAGTATACTGGAACTAGGGGCAGATTGAAAATGATTCAGAAAAACTTAAAATGTTCCCCACAGAAACACGTTTCTTAAGTAATGTTATTCGTACACTAAATGCGAAATTAATTAAATAAATAAATAAATAAATATATATATATATATATATATATATATACAGCTCATATTCCAGAATACGTACCTGGTTTATCTTGTGGATCCGCACCGTTCAACCAAAAAGAAAGTAATGTGCTGCATGATGACAATCGTTTTCATGACATTAAACTAGTTTACCTTGAAACAACTCAACAACATCACGTTTACTGCAGTCTTCTAGGTTACGACACTGTACAGTCCGTGAAGAGTGTTATGTGTTTAACCTCTATCTACCATGATTCCTGGTCATATATTTCGGCAGTGTTTGCAGACCACAGGACAGGCCCCTGAAAGGTTGCACTTGTTCCTACTTTACTTAAACCAGTAGTTATATGAAATCTTATCATACCTGCAACAAAATTTTGTGACGTTTCTTTCAACTTCCGAACAACCATCCTCCTTGTAAATAACACCCATTCCACTTCAACGATGACACCAATCACAGATCATCTAATATCATGGATCTAATAGTGTACAGCACAGTTACATTCAGCACGAATCAGCGCTACAACCTATTATCTGTGGCTACCACAGATGACAGAGTCCGCAGACTACGCTGTGTCCCAGAATGCAAAAATGACGGATTCATGGTAAGTGTATTTAGACAGAGTTCCTCCTATCCGTGGTCTAATATGTGCCTAATGCCTAATATCTCATTTTTATCTACCCAATTTGACTTCTACAAGCTACCTAATACTTCGAATATTTAAAGAATAGCAGTATAATTTTATTAACACTGCACATTTCACTAGAAGACTGAAGGTTTTTATTCGCTTTATTAATTCGGATACTTTGTAAAATTGACTTTTTATGTTGTAGTTCCAGAGGTGGAAATGGGGTTTCAGAATTGCCATTTTCTAGACTTCAGTCTATCCATAAGCAAAATTCATGTCCTCTAGCCAACCGTCCGTCAGTTTTCTCATAAGGCGACAGCTTAGTCATAATTATACCGACATATTTTTATATTCAAGATATAGCCACTCGAAATTACCTTGACTTCATGCACTTGATGAGACTTCAACCTGTTTATGACAGGTATTTTACTAGGCTTCAATATTATCCTAAAAATTCCTTCTCGGTGAATGTATTCTGATCTTCGCAACAAAATTGTCCTAGTATATGTATCTACTGATTTCAAGAGTATTTTATTTTTATGTTTGCAATTTATAAATCCAAATGTCACATTCTGCAACGCAAGTGACAGTTCTTACAACTCCAGTAGTGTCCAGAAACGAAGCTAAATTTTTAATAAACACTTAAGATTTAATCCCTGGCTTTGTTTGTTGTTGTTGTATCACAGGCACCCGCTTTGAGAAAATGTTCCCACACAGCTATCAGCTTTTCACATTTCGATAAGATAAAGTAGCCTACATTGCACTGAATATGCAGCCTGTTTTCAGCCTGTCGTACCAACTGCTTTAAACTGTCGTCGCTCACATCCAATGCAGTGTGGCACCAATCACGAGATACAGGAACTTTATGATTTTGTTCAGCTCCGGGGAAAGTGTCTCGCCCGCATCTTAGTTTTCTGTTAGTCTGTAAAATCCATAGACACCCTACTTCATTTTGTGACATAACAGGATACCAACATTACGGAATGTCTGTCTCCGGGCATGTCGTCGTCTTCATGACACAGAGAAATCTTTCCTGCACTTTTTGCTATTGAGAACAGCTTGAGACACTGGGACTAACATCTTCGAGAAGCCTGCATATGACTCCCCTTAGACGGTGTCTCTCTAAGCATACCTTTGTTTCTGTCCCGCATCCTTCAAACTTCCACCAATCTTGTCAAAGGAAAATATACGCTGTTGTGTTATTTTGTGATCTCCTCCCCCCCCCCCAGAAAAAAACAATAATAAGCACAGTAATAACCAAAACAAGCATGTAAAATCACACTCTGCTGGACGAAAGTCCACCAGAGTTTCCCCCCTCCACCCCTTTTCACGGTTCGACAGCCTTAGTGGGTCTAGGCCTCTTCAAGGTTGAGGCTTCATGATCACACTCAGACATACCACACTCTGTAGCACTCCCCTGGACTAGTGATCAGCTCGTGGCAGAGACCTCACAGCACACATCACTCAACAAGTGACAGCCATCAATGACCATTGGCGAGGCTCGTACCCGAAATTGCAGCAAGCGAGCGGCCACTGGGATCGGAAATCAAAGTTAGCCTATTGAGTTTGCTTTCATTCAGATTGTAAAATTCTGTCGTTACTTGATTTCAGTGAAGTGACAGCTCAGTCCAGTTCAAGGACCACCATTATTCCGTGAAAGTATAGGTTGTTAACTACTGGACTGTGAATTTTAGGTGCTTCTACTGTAACTAGTTATCAGCCTCGATCCCCTATCACTGCATCACCGGGATAGAACCCGACGTACCAGTTTGTTGGACCTGAGCGCAGTTACGTAGAAAGCAGTTGTTACCTCTGCGAGGCATCTAACTCCGGTTGACTAGCCCACTGAGCTACCCTGCCTCAATCCCTATAATCCAAATCTAGACGCTCATTTCACGGTACTGATTGAGCTAGGGACATCCCGATTTAACTCTACTAGTCGCACCACAGTCATCCAGTCCGTAGTCAGTCACTACACAACTAAGTTACTCGGGTTTAACATCTGGTAATCGAAATCCTCATGTCCAGCCACAGCCAATCATAGTGGCTGAACTACCTGGGCACTATTTGAAAAGTGCCATTCGGTTGTCGCTATTAAAGTAAGTGCATTCGATTTCTGTCATTAGATTAAAAACCCGAATTTTACAACTAATAATGTCCAAACTGATTCATTCCATAGTCATATTCTGGTTTTTTATTGTTTCCATCAGGATGACATGTAGGCGTGTGTGCCTAAACATACCACTTCACGCCGTAACATACTGCACTGCCATCTCTGAATTAGTGTAGAAAGCTGTCGATGCGGGCAAGCAGCAGTAGTTCAATCGGCCAGGCCTACTACCGAGCAAGTTCGCTCACACGCTAAACGCTTCCTTCAAACTAACACGTTTCATATCGCGTAACTATCGCATAGCAACAATCATAACAATCCAGCTCTTACATGTACGTTTATCACACGACATAGTGTTGTTTCAAGATTCCACTAATTTCCAACTGACTTGGTTCATATTTTCCAAACACAGAGTTACCAAGACCGTTACAAGTTAATCACGTTATGAATCACATGAAATGGAGACTGGTGGAATTCAGGAAGCACTTGAAGATGGAGAAATAACTGCAGTCGAATATGTTAAGGAATTCAACGCTATACTTACCACTGCAGTTCTTTGGCTATCGTGTTGTACGTACGGATTGCCAGAAGTACCTGAAGAATAAAAACCAATTAGATACCACTTATTATTTTATTGTACTTCTTATAGGCTCAACATGTTTCGGGCACTACTATGCCCATCATCAGGAGCTTGCGAATATAATGTTGATAGTGTCCGGACTGCAGGCTATAGCCTGCAGTCCGGACACTAATCCAGCCTATCCGCACCTAACCTCCAACATACAGCAAACCAAGAACGAAACGACCAATATGGTAATCGACATTATAATCGCGAGCTTCTGATGATGGGCATAGTAGTGCCCGAAGCATGTTCAGCCTATAAGAAGTCCAATAAAATAATAAGTAGCATCTAGTTGGTTTTTATTCTTCAGTTATCACAATGATGCACGGTCCAACACACATCAAATTGCCAGAAGTACATTTTTAACTAAGCACTCCCATGAACACATTTCAACGTTCACCAGTTAATGATGATCTGCAACTATTTTGACTTCAGTATTTTTAATGCTGGAGCCGAACCCAGTGGCCGCGCGGTCTAAGGCGTGGTTATGCGGCCAATCGCTTGCTGGGATTGCGGGTTCGAATCCCGTCGAGGGTCATGGATGCCTGTCCGTTGTGAATGGTGTGTGTTGTCAGGTAGAGGTTTCTGCATCGGGCTGATCACTCGTCCAGAGGAGTCCTACCGAGTGTGTTGTGTCTGAGTGTGATCGTGAAGCCTTGACGCACTGGTGAAAAAATTTACAATAATGTAAAACTTACTCGTTAATTAAGTATAACCGAAACATGTATTCACCTTCAGTGCCACTCGTTTCAGGACAGGACACTGTGCAGACGACACTACATGCCGAACGTCCGTGCTACTTTACTTCCGTTTCAATTATAAGTCTGCGCATTAATAATAATATCTATTTCACTCTTTTACTCCTTGAATGCAGAAGAAATTATTTCAGCACTTTCAGTTACATCGCGTCTTGAACTACGGCGAAGAAGAAGAAGATAATAATAATAATAATAATAATAATAATAAACCAGTAATAATAGGGACATCAGGAACCAACGCAAAATCACTCAGAAAATACCGGAGCAACATACCGGGAAAACATGAAATCAAGGAACCACAAAAAAAAAGCCATTCTGGGCACTGAACACATACCATGGAAAATAATTATGTAACAGTACAAAACACCGAACATGGGAAAATAACATTATATGTACCATAAATTGGAAGTACAGAATAGCTGCAAAACAATGTATCCTGGAAACAAGGTTTGTTTCAGGTACGTAATTGTAAATACACTGCATAAAGGCGAAAACAAATAAAATAATAATAAAAATAATTCTTTTCTTGGGACTACCTACCGATCGGTCCCGGGTTGTCACAGCGACATATTGTTCACAATCAGACATGCGTAATGACACGATAAGTAATGAACGTCACACTGGACTTCATGCACTCAAAGCATTTAAACTTTCCTCCAAACTTTAAAACACAACAAGCAGTCAGATCTATCAAATGCACACCAATGCGAATATGAACACTGCGTCTAAGTGCGGTACGTTTTGAATGTTACAAAAATGTGGGCTTTTTTTTACCGACTGATTTAGCAAATAGTTCCCCATTATTATTTTTCATTTTCTCAGAAACAACAAACAAATATACGAAGATGAGTTGTTAAATACGAGGGTGAGTGAAATGAAACCCTTAAATATTTTTTATCTCGTAAGTTATTGAACACAAACGGTCCACAATGACTTCATTTTTTTTGTGTAGTATCGTACTGCCACCTGTCGGCTACTCTTCAAACCGTGAGTATCATTGTTGAAACTTACAAGACAATCGAGCTATGGTTCGAATTTTTATCGCACTTTTAAGGTTTTCAGTTGACTCTCCCTCGTATTGACTCATGTACGCCTACACAGGCTAATACAAGCGACAGAAATTCACAGTGTCTATTCCACCTCTGCAGCCACCGTTCATATGCACAGTCGAGCCGCAACAAGGCGAATTCTGGAATTATTTTGTCTTCTTAGTCTCAGGTCTGCTGTTAACCGGCTGGTATTGTATTTACAGCGTTTGTAATGGTCATGTAATTTACGCACACGAGTCTTCATGAGTAGTATCGACTGTAAAATTATGTACCCGAACATCTGAAGACGAAACTAACCATCCGGCTCTTCAGTACTGCTAAAAAACGCCTCACTAGTATAGATTTCGAGCCAGGTTCAACCACGTCCCTAAGCCAATTTTCCTGAAATCTACTTTAATATTATCATCCAGTCTCCTTCCAAGATGTTTCCACACCGAAATCCTATACGCAGATCCGTTTATTCATCCAGGCGTCAAATACCCTAACAGAGTAGAGACAGGTAATACAAACAGTTGGTTGAAACTGAAACCAATAATGGCTCATGTGGCGAAGTTACTGACTTGCATTGGAGTGGTGTCCGGTTCGATTCTCGGCCGAGACACTAAATGTGTTGAGCATTTTCATTCTTTTCCTCAGTCTCCCTGAGCGAGCACCTCATACAAAGGCACGACCGCTCTTTCTTCGGAAACGGGATAGCGTAGTCGTTACAGCAACTGAGCTACGGGCTGGACGGTATAGAATTCAAATCCAGCCGGAGACAATATATATATATTTTTTCTCATCGAAAACGTCCAGAGCGTCTCTGGGTCCACCCAGCCTCCTCTTTAATAGGCACCAGGATTCTTTCAAGGGCATAAAGGGGTCGGGAAATTATGTTGACCACGCACCTCCATTCGGTCTAGAGGTTAAGAATGAGTAGAGCTATACCTGTCCCCCCCCCATATGCCTTTAAGGAGTCGACAGTGACGTCACATTTTTTTTTACCGCCCCTTCAACATCCATTTCATTATTAATTAATCGCCTGATATTTCGACGCTTCTGCCCTACTATTCGGTTCCTGACAGCACCGTATAATAACAATCCATAACCGGTTATATAATTAACATTTTGGTTCTGCATACGATTGCAAGAGAGGTGTTGCCGTCTACACACGTAGTAAACCACGTGGTTCGTCTGCGGCAGCCAAACTTGGGCATCGATCGTTGCAGTGTCTGCCACCAGAATCGATCCGCATCCTCACTGCACTGATCAAGCGCACTACCAAATAACAAACTGCAAACTAGCTGCGGTCCTTGAACAGCCGTGAGGAATGTGACTGCTGTGTGTCGTGGAACACCTGAATGTCTCAGCGTCTCCTTCAAAATTTCCTCCTGGGTCACAGTTCGTGTCTTGTTCAGGGCAGTTGAAATCGAAGCCCGCCATTCTACTAGCACGAAGTTGTGGTGGGGCGGGGTACGAAGAGGAAAGGGTTGCGAAAATTGATTCACAAGCCTTCCCTCTCCTTTACAACCACTATTTCTCGTTCCTGGCCTGTCCATCTCTCAGTCTGTCTCTCTCTAACCTTTTCTCTTTTTCACATTTGCAAATCGCCCCTTCAGCCCCTTCAGCCCCTACCATTGGCCTGCCATAGCTGCCAAGCCTGGGTGCGCAGAAAGACACACTATCAGTTGTAAACTATACCGCCAGGAACATCGCACTTCTAGCAAAAGAATAAACACTACAACCAGGTATGTGGTTCCTTGCATTTATATTACCTGTAAGAGCATGAATCATTTCAGGGCACTTTACGGTGCAGTGAATGCTGTAAGTGAAGGCAAAACCTGACGTAAAATAAAATGTGACGCACTAATTTAAGTGTAAATATCCCCAGATTTCTAGTTTTATGTGTTATTGGTTACTAAACTGAAAACAGAGTCAGAATTATATCGAGTGTACAATAATATTAAGGATCAGAGTTTAGTAAACACCGTTACAAGGTCACGTGACATAGGGCTGTGACACACCTCATTCAGGGGTAAAGATAGCGACCTACAAATCCGCAATACGACTCATCTTCATATAAACGTAACAATGAAAAACGCTTTAAGATAGCAATATTTTATTTCATCAACAGAATGAACAAGAAAGCGAAAACACACAGTTTAGTTGAAACCACACATATTAGTTCTGTGTGACTCGCTTAATATTTTGAAGATGACCCAAAGTGGTCTCCATTTCAGTGCTTTTGTGTGACAGTGGACAGTCAAATTGTACTCGTATTACATGAAACTTCTATTCGGATTTTTTAAAAATTGTGTTACTTTCTACATTTCAAATTTTGAACACACATCAGTTTCGAAGTAATGCAATTAGGCGATAATTTTTACGCAGTTAGTTCATCGTTAATTTTAGTTTGACCACTCTGGGGTTCGAATCCCAGAAAGATTTCCAAACAAAGTTGTTAATTGTGTTGTTCTGTGTATTGTTTTTGTGTAAATGTGTACTATACTACTGCCACCGGGTGTCAACCCAATTGCAGTTAAGAAATACAGGGTTATTCGAAATGATTGTTGGGGTTTTAACAACTGCCACCTCGTTCTCCAGATGCAACCCCATGTGATTTCTTTCTATGGGTTTACGTCAAGGATCAGGTTTATGTTCCTCCTCTTCCCGCAAGTATCCCGGAACTGAAGGT
>Ga0123354_10001061_pt1 | contig 31670 bp, 29 predicted proteins | sample TergutLab28metaG_2_FD_97872 | JGI IMG/M metagenome (GOLD analysis project Ga0123354, IMG submission 97872) | Labiotermes labralis P4 segment gut microbial communities from Petit-Saut dam, French Guiana - Lab288 P4 | ecosystem: Host-associated > Arthropoda: Insects > Digestive system > Gut ... | reverse complement strand
AATTGTCTCAAAAATTATCCAACGCTCATCTTTGGTCAAGTTAACACTGTACTTTTTATTCATAACTAAGCACGTGTTAACATATACAATCAACACTTATTTATAATGCGGTCAAAGCAGTATTCTACTTCCACACCAGCACCCGTATAGTACGCTTCATTGTTGATAATACAGCCACCAGATAATCTAAAAGAACCCCAATGAGACACATGAACACCACCGCCATGTGCTGCTGTGTTGTTAGCAATCAGACCGCCTGACATACTAAAACTGCCACAATTGTACACACCTCCCCCGTCCTCTCGATCCTTATCGCCCACAAAGATTCTTTCAGAAGGAATTATATTGCCGGCGATTATGCCCATAGACATTGTGAGTTTACCCCCCTGATTAACAGTTACCCCCCTGCCTGTAGAGCCTGAATTATGAGTTACTACAATTCCAGCGAGCGTCAACGCTCCCCCGTCATTAACCATGATGGTGGTTTGGTTATTTGCGCCAATTAACTTGAAAAATTTATCATTGTCATTGTTGCTTGTTAATGTGACATCTTTCTTTGCAGGAATAACAAGCGGCTCTGTGAGTGTGATGTCCTTATCAAGGGCGATGACGCTGGATCCTGCGGCGTTTTTAACAGCATTTCTAAGTTCAACTTCATTGCTGATCACCTTATCAGTGGCTCCTGACACAAACGGTGAAATGTTGTTACTAAACTCAGCGACAAACGGAGCCAAAACCAATACCATCACAAATAGTACGGCAACACAAAACAAAACTTTTCCACTACAGTGGTTGTGTAAATTGGATTTAACGTTTATGTTCATACAGCGGCCTCTTATAGTGTTGTTATAAAAGCACAGGATGCGCTGTTTATATCACTATTGCCTTCTGTTATGGGGGCAAAAGTAACAAAACTGAAACAAAGATTGTGATGCGCTATGGTACAAAACATATCAAAAATGCGCTGGATATGTTCTGAGGCCTTTATCTTTGAGTGGAAATGGTGGTGGTGTTGATAATTCGTCAGGAAACTCGTTTGGATTATGCTGAAGTATATCGACTTGTGAAAATATCTTTTGCAACGGTTTCTAATGATGATGGAGCGGTGCCGGATTATTTGAATGAACGTGAAAAAGATGTTTTTGTGCCTGAATTGTCTTTGGTTGCCCAAAACGATGATGGACAGCAAATCATCGGACAAATCGTTCTATACAAAACCCCGATTACCACACCACGGGGCGAACGTATTGAGTTGTTGCTCTCTCCTATTTGTGTTCATCCCAATTATTTTCGACATGGTATAGCCCGCGCTATGGTAAATGAGGCTCTAAGCCGAGCTAAACACATGGGGTTTGGAGCCGTATTTCTATGCGGCGATCCCAAAATTTATAGAAACTTGGGTTTTCTACCCTCGTATCACTATGGTATATTTCATAAAAATGATCTAACCAAGACGGTTGATTGGAGTATGGTTTGTGAACTATATCCTGGCGCCTTAAACGGCGTGTCAGGAACAGTGAATACAATATAGTCTTATATCCAGTGTTTTCTACACAGTCATTATCGTAGTATGCTCCTATATTGTGTCATCGGAAATCTGTGCTGGCTTTCTAAGCAGAGTTATGTGGGATTAAATGTGCTAATGCCGTAAAGAGCATAAAAATTACGACAGGCAAAGCGGGGTTGCTGAGAAAAATTTATATTTAAATGTTTGATTTTGAATTCCAGTTTAATTACTTAAGAAATTGAAAATTGGTGAAATTTATGTCACAAGGTGGAAACATTCCAGTTCTAGTATTGAAGGAAGGTACAGGCAGAAGCACTGGCCGCGAAGCACAAAAAAATAACATTATGGCTGCTAAAATCGTTGCTGAAGCAGTGAAAACCACCCTTGGACCCTGCGGCATGGACAAGATGCTGGTCAGCGGTATGGGCGATGTTGCCATAACCAACGACGGCGCAACCATCATGAAAGAACTCGACGTACAGCATCCCGCAGCAAAGATGCTTGTTGAAGTTGCCAAGGCCCAAGATAAAGAAGTTGGCGACGGAACAACAACAGCTGTCATACTCTCAGGTGAATTGCTTGCAAAAGCTGAAGCGCTTCTTGACAAAAACATTCACCCCACAGTTATCATCGAGGGCTACAAAAAAGCAAGCGAAAAAGCCCAAGAAATCCTCCAAACCATCGCCATGTCCATAGCCTTTGAAGATGAGAAAACTCTCAAAGAAGTCGCAATCACCAGCATATCAAGCAAAAACATCAACGTAGCTGAAGATCACTATGCAAAAATCATTGTCGACTCCGTAAAACAGGTCTCTGAGAAAGTCGACAGTAAATACATCGCAGACATTGACCTTATTAAAATCATCAAAAAACACGGTCAAAGTCTCAACGAAACCGAACTCGTCAAAGGCATGGTTCTAGACAAAGAAATCGCCAGTAGCGGCATGCCAAAAATTGTCGATGGTGCAAAAATCGCTCTGCTCAACGCCAAACTCGAAATCGAAAAAACCGAGTTTGACGCAAAAATCAACATCGAAAGCCCCGACCAGATGAAATTATTCCTCGACGAAGAAGAACGTATGCTAAAAGACATGGTCTCCTCAGTCACCAACTCCGGTGCCAATGTCATCTTTTGCGAAAAAGGCATTGATGATATGGCCCTTCACTTCCTAGGCAAAGCCGGCATAATCGCAGTTAAAAGCGTCAGCAGCAGCGACATGGAAAAACTCGCCAAAGCAACCGGCGCCCAAATCGTTGCCTCAGTCAAAGAACTCGCAGCAGACGTACTAGGCAAAGCCAAACGCGTCGAAGAAGTCAAAATCGGCGACGACAAACTCCTCTACGTCCGAGACGCCAAAAACCCCAAAGCAGTAACCATTGTTATCCGCGGTGCATCTAATCACGTCATCGACGAAGCTGAACGTAGCCTCCACGACGGTCTATGCGTTGTACGCAATGTCATCGAAGACTGTAAAATCGTCGCAGGCGGCGGCGCACCCGAAGCTGAGCTCTCCAAAGCACTCAAAACCTTCGCCGTTAAAGTCGGCGGCAGAGAACAACTCGCCATAGAAGCCTTCGCAGAAGCCATCGAAGAAATCCCCACTACCCTAGCAGAAAACGCAGGCCTTGACCCCATCGATATCATCGTTGCCCTACGCTCCCAACACGAAAAAGCAGACAGCAAAAACTTTGGCATAGACGTCACCACAGGCAAAATCGTAGACATGAAACCCAAAATGATCGTCGAACCCCTCCGCGTTAAACAACAAGTCATCAAATCAGCCACCGAAGCCACTAACATGATACTCAAAATCGATGACCTAATCAGCATCAAAGGCACCGGCGGCAAAGCACCCCCAATGCCACCAGGAATGGGTGGTATGGGCGGCATGCCTGGTATGGGCGGAATGCCCTACTAATCATCCCCTTCCTTTCTTAATATAAAAAAAATTAACGCCTAGTAATTGCGCCTATATGCGCAGAATGGATAGTCCTTTTTAACCGAAACCTAAAAACATCTTTTCAAGTTATTCCCAAAACAAGGTGAAAACGAATTAAAATTAAGCATAAAATCTTAATCGTTGTCACCTCCGTTTGGCATTTGTTTGCGTATAGGCAAATTTTGGAACCGAACGATAGAATGGCGTATGATTGGTTGTTTGAATTTGAGGAGCCAGGCACATATACTTTTGGAGTACATTATGACATTGAGGTTAATGGGTTTGGATCAGTGATAAACTCGATGATGTTATCATTGAAGTAAAATAGACTTATCCAATAGGTTAACCAAAGATAATTAAAGGCATGACTGCTAAGTAACACTGCTCTGGGGAACCTCATTTGAAGCACATACAAATAACTGCATTTGACTGTCCTGATGCCTGGTTTAAAGCGCTAAGCGCTATTTGGAGAGAAGGCGACATATTCCACGTAGGTTTTGGCTCCGAAGAAACTGAAACCAAAAAACTCAACCTAACCATCGAAATTACCCACCCTGAAAACCGTCCCTTGGTCAGCGATAAAGCACCCTGTGACTTCAAGTATGTACAGGGTTATGCTTTGGAGTACCTCTGGTGTGGCGAGATGCGTGAAGATGAAGTCTACACCTATGGCAGTCGGCTAAAAGATCCTGTTGACCAGGTTGAAGAAGCCATCAAACGTCATGTGCAGGAACAACAGGACCGCCAAATTACTCTAGTTATTAGACGCCCCCAAGACATATTCAAGTATACTGATAACGGTGACAAAAGCGAACCACCTTGCCTTAGTTTAATTGATACTGAAATTCTTGATGGCCAGATGCATCTTACTTGTTATTTCCGTAGCTGGGATGCCTACGGTGGTTTACCGGCTAACATTGCGGGGTTGCAGCTTTTCAACGAGGCGTTTGTATCTGAGATAAATGAACGTAGCGGATTAGAGTTAAAGACCGGTAAACTGATTTTCCACTCAAAAAACTGCCATATCTATCAGCGCCAATATGGTCTTGTACGCGAACTCTTAGAACCAAAAGACAATACCAAAAACCTACGCTTAACAAAACAAAGCTCTGCTCCTAAACCTTAATACTAATAGCCTCTAACCTTTAACAGAGGCAAAGTTATGAGCCGTAGTCTGGCATCTTGGAAGCTTCTTGAAGATATGATGCTTGAACTCAAAAAATCAGGTGTAGCTATCCCACTCAGATTGGTGGAGGATTTGCGAGCCGCCAAATCTATGATAGAACTATCCTGTATGGCGGGCGGTGGCGATGCTTTGCAGAAAGCTGAGGTGCTTTTTGTTGATGTGGAGGCTTATTTGGTGGCTGAGGGTCAAAAAAGGTTCGGCGAGGACAAGGTTGAGGGCTGGATTAAGCAGCTTGAGAAAGCCAACACAGAACCCTCAGTGGTGGCTGAGGTGGTTCAGAATCAGTTTGTGGTGGGTGTTCCCAAAGATCAGCAATGGATCCGTATTGAACCCGTGGGTGCTTTGACTGCTAAGCGAATTGAGCAGTTAGCTGAGCAACAAGATCTGCAGGTAAAGTTGCAAACCGACGGCAAACTGGTCGTTTATGGGTCGTCTGCTGGTCTTAGAGTGTTTCTCAGAGCCATCACAGCAGAAAAACTCAAACCCTAAAGACCTCAAATCAACCCGATCGGATAGTGAAATAATTTTGGGAAACGTTTCATAGGGGTTGATACCAAAATCTTTTTATGTTAAATTCTCTTAGATTTTGTAAACTGGAGATTAGAGGTATGAACATGAGGGATTGTCACCTCAATAGCTGGGATCGTCGGGTACACTTCTACTAAATTGCCCAGTAAGTCCTCTGAATCATCCGGGTTTTCAATGCAATTTTTTGTCAGTCGAGAGTATAAACCTCAACCTACAGGAGACCATGTGTAATATGACTAAAATGAGCGGTGCACAAGCACTACTAGAATCCCTTGAGAAACATAATGTTGATGTAATCTTTGGCATCTTGGGCGGCGCGATTCTTCCCGTTTATGATGAACTCTGCAGTCACCCAAAAGTCCGTCACATACTTGCCCGTCATGAACAATGCGCGGCTCATGAAGCCGAAGGCTATGCAAAAGCCAGCGGCAAAGTCGGTGTATGCATGGCAACAAGCGGCCCGGGTGCTACCAATCTTGTAACAGGCTTAGCCGATGCCTATATGGACTCAATTCCTATCGTTGCACTAACCGGGCAGGTTCCCACATCTGGGGTCGACACCAGCTATATGATTGGCCGAGATGCTTTCCAAGAAGCCGATATAATTAGCATAGTTACCGCGGTCACTAAATATAGTTACCAACCCCGAAACATCTCTGAGATCCCCCAGATGGTCAACAACGCCTTTCACATAGCCTCTACCGGCAGGCCGGGTCCGGTTCTCATTGATTTGCCCAAAAACATCCAAACAGGCATCGACGAGGTTGAATTTACCAACAAAATCAACATACGTGGCTACCAACTCATAACCGAGCCCAAACCCCAAAAAATCAGCCAAGCCGCCGAGCTACTAGCAAAAGCCGAGCGCCCCATCATTTTAGCTGGCGGCGGAGCCATAAACGCTGATGCATCAGATGAGTTGGTTGCAATGTCAGATTTATTGATGGCACCAGTTGCAACCACCTTTATGGGCAAAGGCGTATTTCCCGAGGTACATCCACTCTCTTTGGGCTGTATTGGTATGCATGGCAACCCCGCAGCAAACCGCATCATAGGCGAAGCCGATGTACTCTTAGCTGTGGGCACCCGATTTGGTGACCGCGCAACCGCCACTCTAAGTGCCTTTGCTCCGGATGCTAAAAAAATCCACATAGAAATCGACAACGCCGAGATCAACAAAAACATCGAGGTCGATGTGCCCATTGTTGCTGATGCTAAGAAAAGCATGCAAGCCCTCATAGTTGCCACTAAAACCAAACTATCCAAAGGCGAAGGCCCCACCTGGACTAAGCGGGTCAAAGAAGTCAAAGAACAACTCAGCCCTCTACTAAAGGACCGCCCACGTGATGTTGTTCCCAAGCACCTGCTGATGGCTCTGCGTGAGTTACTACCTGAGAACGGTATTGTCACAACCGAAGTGGGCCAAAACCAAATGTGGTCTGCGCTCTACTTCAAAGCCCTAAAACCCCGCACCTTCATTAGTAGCGGCGGCCTTGGAACCATGGGCTTTGGCTTCCCAGCAGCCATAGGCGCCAAAGTAGCCTGTCCAGATCGCCCTGTTGTAGACATCGCAGGCGATGGTAGCTTTATAATGTCTGAGCAAGAATTAGCCTGCAGTGTCAGCGAACACATCCCCGTGGTGGTTATCGTTTTAAACAACAGTGTATTGGGTATGGTTGCTCAGTGGCAACGTGCCCTCTATGACCGCCGCTACATGGCAGTCAACTTGGGCAAAACCCCCGATATGGTCAAACTAGCCGAAGCCTATGGCGCCCAAGGTATCCGTGCCCAGAGCATCGAAGAATTCCAAAAAGCAGTTAAACAAGCCCTAAGTAGCCACGTTACAACTGTTATCGATGTACCAATCAGCTCAGAAACTGATGTGGTTCCATTTGTGCCGCCGGGTTGCGGACTACCCCAACAAAGAGGTGACTACTAATGGAAGTAGGAAAAACCAAAGTCATATCCGTCATAGTTGAAAACAAGCCAGGTGTACTGCACATGATTGCCAACTTGTTCCGCCGCCGCAACTTTAACATCGAAAGCATCACAGTTGGGCCCAGCGTAGAGATCGATAGCGCACGTATGACCATAACCGTTCATGGCGATGAGAAAACTGTGGATCAAGTGGTAAAACAACTCGCCAAACAAATCGATGTGCTCAAAGTGGCTGAACTCGAACACGATCATCTAGTTATGCGCGAACTTTCCTTAATCAAGGTAGCCGTTAAAGACGCCAAAGAACGTAGCGATATCATAAACTTGGTGGAGGTTTTCCGCGGCAGAATCGTGGATGTCGCTACCGATAGTTTAATGGTGGAAATCACAGGAACCCCTGATAAAATCGATGCATTCCTAAACTTGATGCACACCTTTGAGATCCTTGAACTCGCCAGAACAGGCATAACAGCGCTAGGACGGGGCATAAAATCAATAAGAATCGACGAATAAACCGCTTTAATAGTGCGGAAATGCTTAATTGTCGGTTCTTAGGCAATTGCCCAAATTATACGTTTACTTACTAATAAGGAAGAGGAAGAAATGAACATAACCGAAAAAATCTTGGCAAAGGCCGCAGGCAAAAAAGCCGTGCACCCAGACGAGATCGTCGATGCCAACGTCGATATGGTCATGACGCACGATTTAACTGGACCTTTAGCCGTGGAAGCCTTCAACAAAATAGGCGTCCAAAAAGTATGGGACAACAACAAAATAGTAGTGATACTTGACCATCAAGTTCCCGCAGAGTCCATCAAAGCAGCCGAGTTGCACAAAACCATGCGTAGATTTGCCAAAGACCAAAACCTCACCTTCTACGATGTAGGCCGAGGAGGAGTCTGCCACCAAGTCATGCCCGAAAAAGGCCATGTCATTCCCGGCGCAGTCATTGTAGGCTCAGACAGCCACACCTGCACCTACGGAGCCTTTGGCTCCTTTGCCACAGGAATTGGCAGCACCGAAGCCGCCGCAGTCATGGCAACCGGTAAAATCTGGTTCAAAGTCCCCCCAACCATCAAACTAGACATCAAAGGCAAATTCAAAAAACACGTCTACCCCAAAGACCTCATACTAAACATAATTGGAACCCTAGGTGTCGATGGCGCAATTTATCGCGCAACCGAATTTAGCGGCCCAACCATCAAAGCCATGAGCATAGCAGGACGCATGACCCTGTGCAACATGGCGGTTGAGATGGGCGCCAAAAACGGCATAATCGCACCCGACGAAACAACAACCGAGTTCCTAGCAGGTCGAGTCAAAAAAATGCCCAACCTAAACCAACTGCAAAGCGACCCTGATGCCCAATATGAGCGCATAGTAGACTTTGATGTTTCTAAACTCGAACCCCAAATCGCCTGCCCCAGCTCAGTAGACAACGTCAAACCCATATCCGAGATCGGCAACATACCCATCGATCAAGCCTTTATCGGCAGTTGCACAAATGGCCGCCTAGAAGATTTGCAAATGGCCGCTAAAGTCATGAAGGGCAAAAAAGTCAAAGCTGGCGTTCGCGCACTTATCATTCCCGCCTCCCAAGAAGTCTGGAGCCAAGCCAACCAAGAAGGCCTGCTTCAAATCTTCACCGACGCAGGCGCTATTGTCTGTGGCAGCGCATGCGGCCCCTGCTTAGGCGGACACATCGGATTGTTAGCCGCCGGCGAAACCTGTGTAGCATCCAGTAACCGCAACTTTATAGGCCGCATGGGTAGCACCCAAGCCAATGTCTACCTGGCATCCCCTGCAACCGTAGCCGCCTCAGCCATAGCTGGACGAATCATTAGCCCCTTGGAGGTTAAAGCCTAAATGGAGAGCAAAATCAAAGCAAACGCCATCGTATTTGGCAACAACATCGACACCGATGTCATCCTACCAGGCAAATACCTAGTATTGGTGGATCCCTACGAATTAGGAAAGCACGCCCTTGAGAGCCTAGACACAGACTTTGTCAACAAAGCCAAAGACGGCGTGGTCCTAATTGGCGGCAAAAACTTTGGTTGCGGCTCAAGCCGAGAACAAGCACCTTTAGCACTCAAATATGCAGGTGTTAAATGTGTCATAGCCGAATCCTTTGCACGCATATTCTACCGCAACAGCATAAACATCGGCCTGCCCGTCATTGAATGCAAAAACATCTCCAGCGTCGTAAAAACAGGCGACACCATCACAATAGATTTAGAAACGGGTAAAATCCAAAACCAAACCAACAAACAAACCCTGCAAGGAACCATGTTGCCATCCTTTATTATGGAAATTCTCTCCGACGGTGGCTTGATTGAGAACTTGCACAAACGGATGAACAAAAAATGACACCCTACAAAATCTCGCTTATGCCCGGAGACGGCATAGGCCCTGAGCTAACCCAAGCAACCCTTATGGTCTTAGAGGGTGCCCAAAAAAAATTCAACCTACAATTAGACCTAATTACCGCAGATGCAGGTGATCTGGTCCTAAAACAACGCGGCGCCGCCCTACCCGCTGATAGTTTGCAAACAATCACTCAATCCCAAGCTTGTCTAAAAGGCCCTGTGGGAGAAACAGCAGCAGATGTTATTGTCAAGTTGCGTCAAATATTTGACCTCTACGCAAACATACGTCCCCTAAAAGCCTACCCCAACGTTCCAGTCCACAATCCCAATATCGATATGATCTTTGTTCGAGAAAACACTGAAGACGTCTACAAAGGCGTCGAATTTACCATAGGCACCGATACCACTGTTTGTCTGCGCGTCATCACACGCAAAAACTGTGAACGCATAGCCAAACGAGCTTTTGAAACCGCACGCTTACGTAGCGGCAAGAAAAAAGTAACTGCCATTCACAAAGCAAACGTCATGCGCATAACCGATGGATTGTTCAAAACCGTTTGTGCCGAGACCGCCAAACAATATCCCGATATCCAATACAACGAAATGTATGTCGACTCCGCCTCCATGCATCTCATACGCAAACCCGACGACTTTGATGTCGTGTGCACCTGTAACATGTTTGGCGACATACTAAGCGACGAAGCTGCCCAACTCATCGGCGGTTTAGGTATGGCTCCAGGCGCAAACATTGGTGACAACTTTGCACTGTTTGAACCCATTCATGGCTGTGCACCAGATATTGCAGGCAAACACATAGCCAACCCCATCTCTATGATCCTCTCCGCCAAAATGATGCTTGACTGGCTAGGCGAACGCTACACTGATCCCAAATGCCTCCAAGCCGCCTCAGCCATAGAGGCCGCAGTAATTAAAACCCTAGCAAACGGTCCAGTCGTTCCCGATCTAGGCGGCAAAGCCACAACCGAGAGCATGGCCCAAGCCATAGCTGAAAACCTAACCGCATAAGGTGATAATATGACAACCCAACAACAAACCCGAACTATCAAAATCCTAGACACCACCCTTCGTGATGGTGAACAAACTCCCGGCGTCTCTCTGACAACCGATGATAAAATCGAGATTGCTCAGCAGCTAAGCAAACTAGGCGTTGATATTATCGAAGCCGGCTTTCCCAGTAGCTCTGAGGGTGAAAAACGGGTTGTCAAAGACATCGCCAAACTAGGTTTAACCTCTGAAATATGCGCATTGTCACGTGCCAAACGCACAGACATCGACGCCGCACTGGACTGCGATGTAGACCTAATCCATGTGTTTGTCCCCACCTCCCCTATCCAGATGAAATACGCCGTCAACCTCACCCCCGAACAAGTCCTAGAATCAGCCATAGACAGCATCGAGTACGTAAAGAAGCATGGTGTTAAATGCGAATTCTCCCCCATGGACATCACCCGCTCCGAATTACCCTTTATTAAACAAATCTGTCAAGCCGCCCAAACAGCCGGCATGGATACCCTAAACGTACCCGATACTGTGGGCATCATGATCCCCAAAACAACCGCACAGCTCATAACAGATCTAAAAACCGTGGTTACAGTACCCATAAGCATCCACTGCCACGACGACTTTGGCCTAGCAGTTGCCAACAGCCTAGCCGCCATCGAAGCCGGCGCCTCACAAATCCACACCACCATCAACGGTCTGGGCGAACGCGCAGGCAACGCCGCCCTAGAAGAAGTCGTCACCACCCTCCATGTCGTCTACAAATACCACACAAACATCAACACCCGCCTACTCTACAGCACAAGCCGCCTCGTCACTTCATTAACCGGCATGCCTGTACAGGCCAACAAAGCCATAGTCGGCGAAAACGCCTTTGCCCACGAATCCGGCATCCATACCCGCGGCGTAACTGAACAACCTCTAACCTTTGAACCCATAAGCCCCGAGTTAGTCGGTCGAACCCGTAAACTCGTCGCCGGCAAACTAGCAGGCACACGTGGCATCCAAGCCACCCTTAGCGAAATCGGCATCAACCCCACCGAAGAACAACTAACCGAGATCCTAAAACGCGTCAAAGACCTAGGCGATAAAGGCAAACAAGTCACCGACGCAGACCTCATAGCCCTCACCTCAGCAGTTATGGGCGAAGTCATAGACGAACAAAAAATCGTCGACCTATGCGACATGGCCGTCGTCACCGGCATAAAAGTCATCCCCACAGCCTCAGTCCGCCTAACTCTTGATGGCAAAGAATATGTTGCCGCAGAAACCGGCGTAGGACCTGTTGATGCCGTGCTCAAAGCCATCCAAAAACTAACCAACAACCTCGAAAAAATCCGCATAAGCGAATACCGCCTCGAAGCCATAACCGGCGGATCCAACGCAGTCGCCGAAGTCATCATAAAAGTCGAAGACGAAAACGGCAACATAGTCAGCGCCCGAGCCGCACGCGAAGACATCGTCATGGCATCAGTTGAAGCCATGATAAATGGCATAAACAAATGCCTCCTAAAAAACCGCCACCAAAAACAACAGGACAGCACCCACCCATGAAAGTAACCTACCAAGGCGAAACCGGCGCCTACAGCGAAATGGCCGTCTACAAATTCTTCGGCCCTAAAACCGAACCCCTGCCCTGCAAAGACTTCAAAAGCATCTTTGAATCCGTCAAAACCGGCACAGTATCCCACGGCATAGTCCCCATCGAGAACTCTATCGAGGGCAGCATCAACCAAAACTATGACCTCTTCTTAACCTACGACCTAAAAGTCTGCGGCGAAGTCGCCATCAAACTCTCGCACGTCCTAATCACCAACCTCAACACCCAACTCCAAGACATAAAAACCGTTTATTCCCACCCCCAAGCCCTAGCACAGTGCCGGCTCTATCTCGAAAAACACAACTGGGAAACCATCCCAGCATACGACACCGCCGGAGCCGTCAAACTCATAAAAGAACAAAACCTCCCAAACGCCGCCGCCATAGCATCTGAAAAAGCCGCCGACCTCTACGGCATGAAAATCATCGACCGCGACATATCAGACAACCCCTCCAACTATACCCGCTTTCTAGTACTGGGAACCCAAGACGCCCAACCCACAGGCGACGACAAAACCAGTATCATCTTTAGCGCCAAACACGCACCCGGAACCCTCTACCACGCTCTAGGCGAATTCGCATCCCGAAACATCAACCTCACCCGCATCGAATCCCGACCCACCAAAACCACCGCTTGGCAATACAACTTTTATTTAGACTTCGAAGGCCACCGAACCGAAAAAAGATGCACCGAAGCACTAACAGCCCTAGAAACACACGCAACATTTGTAAAAATCCTAGGAAGCTACCCACGAGTAATCTAACTTTAGCTCCAAACTACCTCATTGCTGTTTTTAGAGCTTAAGACGTCAACATTTCTCACGTGGTTAAATTAATAAGTTCCAAGTAGTCTCTTAGCTGTAAGTACTATAAACTTGGTGTGTAATATGCTTCTAAGTTTAAGATACATTCACTCAATTTATAGCAGTATTAATTCCAAAAATTGTTGGTGTGGGATAAATTGAGTATTTGTTATAGATTTAAAAATTGGTGTTCTCTCCATCCTGTGCATTTATGTGCAGGGCTGAAAAACTCTTTTGTGCCTCTGGTTGTTGTGTTTGCTGTTGTTATCATTTTTAGTTCTTCATTTATCCTGCTTTCCTCAAACATGGTTCCATTAACAACAGCTTCGCTGTCTGATAGTAATTCAACTGATAACTCAACTGTTCCAGTTCCCCTTTGGAATTACACAACAGACAGTCAAGTCAATTCCCCTGTGATTTTTGCTCAGGGGATTCTCTATTTTGCAACTGAGGACCGGTCTATTTATGCATTAAACGCTGCCAGCGGAACAACATTATGGACATTGGATGGATATTGCAGGTTTCCAGTAGTTGATAATGGCAAGATATTTTGTTCGTATAGTCGAATCATGTATGCTCTAGACGCATATAGCGGCACTAAGCTTTGGGAACAATCTGTAAGCACTAGTGGTGGAACCCTTATTATAGCCCCTTCGGTTGTTGCAAATGATATTTTGTATGTTTGCCTTGAATCGGGACTTCGTGCTTTAGATGTTGCTACGGGCGATATGCTTTGGCACTATTCTGATATTCGTTATGTTACTTCTTCTCCTTTGGTTGTTGATGATGTTGTCTATGTAGTAGGGTCATATAACACTGTTTACGCTTTCGACGCTCAAAGTGACCGTAAAATTTGGACTTACACAGTAGGATCCAAACCTTGGGACAATGATTTTAGTGTGTCTTCTTTTGTGTCTGATGATGGTTTGCTTTATTTTTGTGTTGCTGATGGTAATGTTTATGCCCTTGATGCTGGTAACGGCCAAGAAATTTGGCGCTACACCTACACTTCTGATCGGTTGCGTGGTTATCCTTTTCTTAACGGTGGTTTGATTTATGTGGTTTCAAATAAGGGTGATGTGTGTGCATTAAATGCGACTGATGGGACAAAAATTTGGAGTGCTATAATTGGTGAGAGTGGGTTGTCGGTGCCGGCATTTTATGAGGGCGTTTTGTATTTTAGTTCTTCTGAGGGTAATCTTTTTGCTCTAAACGCTACCAGTGGTTTTGAGTTATGGCGTTATCCTATATCCCATTCTTTTACTTGGGCTAGAGGTGTTGGGGGTGGTGTTGGTTCGCCTGTTGTTTGTGATGGGGTTTTGTATGTGGGTTGTGATGAGTGTGTTTTTGCTTTGGCAGTTTCTCCGTCGTTTGTTTTGCCTTCTTTACCGCCTAGTACATCGGGGTCTTTTTTGTTTGGATTGTCAGTTTTTTCGATTTTACTAGTTGTAGGAGTTGCGGTTGTGATTGTGGTTTGTTGTGTGTGGCTTTACTTGTTCAAAAAGCGAAATAGACTAAAACCCAATCTATAAATCGCATACAAAAGCCTGTTGTAGCTCTAAGTGGAAGAATCCTAACGAGGCATAGTTCGGAAAAATGCTTACTTTACATTATCTGTTTGTTTGTTTATTCTTCGGTTGATTGGAGCATTTTGTACATGGTTTCGTAGCTTTTGGTGTATTGGTTATCTGTTTTTTCTAGTTTTGTTCGGAGTTGGTTCATGCGTTCCATTAAGGCGTTGGAGTCTTTTTTCTTCATCAAGTCCAGCCATTGTTGGGCGTTGGTGATGAAGCGTTCTTCCATTTTGTCTAGGTTGGCGAGTTTGGTTTGGACGTTGGCGTAGAGGTCGGGGGTTTCCATGGCTACGGATTCTGCTAGGGTGACAAGCATGCGGTAGGTGGTGCCTGCTAGTTTTTTGGATTCGCTAAATCCGGGTTGTTCTAGAAGCGTTTCGCAGGCGGCTAATCCTAGAAAGTGTGGAAAGCCCAACACAATGCCCATCAGTTCATCGTGTTTTTGCGGGGTCATGACAAACACGTGTGCTTGGTCTTTTTCAAGCCAGGCTTTGAATTCTTCTGCGTATGTTTGTTCCTTGGGGTTGGTGGGTGTTAGGACGTAGGCTTTGTGGGCTACTCCGTTGCTGCCTGGCCCAAACACAGGATGAGTTCCCAAAACCAGGGCGTCTTTTAGGTGTTGGTGCATGATGTTTATAGGGTATTCTTTTATGGAGCAAATATCCATGATGGGTTGGTCTGCATGGACTGCGGGGCTGATTGTTTTAACAATCTCTTCAAAACTGGAGATGGATACGCAGATAAGTACGCGGTCTGCGCCCCTAACTGCGGTTGGGAAATCTGCGGTTTCTACGCCCAACTCGTTTTTTAGTTCGGCAAGTTTTTCTGCGTTCCGGCCCGCGAGAATAACGGTGTCGCCTTTGGATTTGCAGTATTTTGCAAACCAGACGCCCATTTTCCCTGTGCCCAGAACCGCGGTTCTCAATTGGTGGCCTCGCAGATTTTATCCAGTGCGGTTTCGATTTGGTCGTCGGGGGCGGTTAGGCTTATGCGGAAATGTTCGCGGTAGTCGCCAAAGCTTGTGCCCGGTGCCACTGCTACACCTCTATCTAGCAGATCAAGAGTGAATTTTTCTCCGTCTAGGCCGTCGCGTTTGGGAAAGAGATAGAAAGGTGCATCTGGTTGGGTGAATTTGAAGCCGGCGGATGCGAGTTTTTTGCTGGCCAAATCGGCGCGTTGTTTGTATTTGGCTTTGATGTTTCCTGCGATTTGGGCGTGGAGTTCTAAGCCTTTGAGTGCGGCATCTTGGATAAAGACCGGTACGTTGTTTATGGTGATTTGATTAAGTTTGGTAACGTTGTCGATGAAGGGTTTGTTGGCAACAAGATAGCCAATACGCCAGCCGGTCATGGTGAAGGTTTTGCTAAAGCCATTACTTACAATATGGGGCGTGTCAGTTCCATAGTCAAGGATGCTCTTGGTTGGGTTGAAGCTGATAGCGCCATAGACTTCATCTGAGAGCACAACAATGCCTTTTTTGTTAGCAACCTCTACAATGCCATCGAGGGTTTTGTTGTCCATGGCTTTGCTTGTGGGATTGTTGGGGTTATTTAGAATAATCATCTTTGTTTCCGCATCGATGAGGCTTTCGAGTTCATTGGGGTCGACTTTCCAGTCGTTTTCCATCTCGGTGCGGAGCAATTTGGTTTTGATGCCTAAGGTTTTGGCGATTAAATCATAGGCTGTCCAATAGGGGGTTGGGATGATGACATTGCCGCCGTTTTTTAGCATCAGAAACATGGAGGCAAAAATTCCCCACTTTGAACCAGGGGTAATCACTACGTTTTCTGCTTTGGCGCCATGAACCTCGGCGATTTTTTGTCGCAGCCGCATTTCACCATAAGATGAGGAATACTTGGTTTTGCCGGCTTTCATCGCAGTGTAGGATGCTTCTACGATTTCAGGCGGTGTTGCCATGTCTGGATCTCCGAGGTTTAGTCGGATAATTTTTTTTCCTTCGCTTTCAAGCTTTAGGGCTTTCTCGTTTATTTCATAGAGCAACGCGGTTACCTCTCGTTGAGTCTCTATTGTTGAACGTTGCTGCACATATTAACTATTTCGTGATAAATACTCTCAATCTGTGCTGGATCTAGCCCGAGTTTTTCTGCTTGAGCTCTGACTTTGCTAAACACATGGGTTTCTCGCGAGCGATCTTGGATGGGTTTGCCCTGTTGCTTTTTAAGCTCCCCTATAACGCGGCAGATCTCAATGCGCTCTAAGAGGTCTTTTATGATTTGTTCATCTATATCATCTATTTTTTTCCGCATCTCATCAATTTGACCCATAATTTTAGCTCCTTAGGGTTTTGGGGATTTTGCCTGCACGTATCAGATGATCAATCAATGTTATTGCCACGGTGGCTTCCACAACGGGTACTGCTTTTGGAACTATGCAATAGTCATGTCTGCCTTTAATGCCTAGTTGGGCGTTTGTCATAGTTGCCAAATCCACGGTTTGTTGTTCTTTGGTGATGGAGGGGGTGGGTTTGATGGCCACTCGGAGAATAATGGGCATGCCGTTTGATAATCCGCCCATGATGCCGCCGGCGTTTTGGGTGGTGGTTATCACTTGGCCGTCTTTTATGCGAAAGGCATCATTGTTTTCTGAACCTCGCATTTGAGCGGCTCTAAAACCTGTGCCAAATTCTACCCCTTTGACTGCTGGGATGCTAAAGAGAGCCTTAGCTAAATCTCCATCTAGGGTATCAAATAGCGGCTCCCCAATACCTGCAGGCACATTGAGCGTGAGACATTCAATAACTCCACCTATGCTATCGCCTGCTTCTTTAGCTGAGAGGATGGCGGCTTCCATTTTTGCATCGTCTGCCAAGTCGGGACATCGGGTGGAGGTGGCTTTGCGATTTTCTTTGATTTGTGTTAGTGTGAATTCTTTTTGACTATTAATTGGGCCGATAGTTCGGGTGTAGGCTAAAACCTCAATGTTTTGGTGTGCAAGGAGTTTTTTGGCAACAACTCCTGCTAGGATATGTGCTGCTGTTATGCGGCCTGAGAAGCGTCCGCCGCCGCGGTAGTCATTAAATCCGCCATATCGTATATGTGCGGGGTAGTCGCTGTGGGCGGGGCGGGGCAGGGTTTTTGTGGCTTCATAGTCGCTGGATCGGGTTTCTTTGTTCTCAACTGTTAGGGTGAGTGGTGCTCCTGTTGTTTTGCCGTTAAACACTCCGCTCCAAAATTGTACGGTGTCTTTTTCCATACGCGGTGAGACGATGTTGGGGTTATTTGGAATTCTTTGGTCTAGTTCTTCTTGGAAATCAGTTTCTTTGAGTGCTAATCCTGCTGGGCAGCCATCAATTAGTACCCCCACGACTTTGCCGTGGCTCTCGCCAAAGGTTGTTACTGTGAATTCTCTACCTATCGAGTTTCCCGCCAACGATGTCAGCTCCTAATTGGGTTAGATGAATAAAGAATTGCGGATAAGACTTTCTGATACACTCTGCATTTTGAATTATGGTTTGGCCTTCTGCACCCAAGGCTGCAACCGAGGTTGCCATGGCAATGCGGTGGTCATTATGCGAATCAATAACTGCACCATGGAGAGGTGTGCCTGTTATGGTCAGCCCGTCTTCTGTTAGACAAATCTCCGCTCCCATTTTACTCAGCTCCACATAAACGGCTTGAAGTCGGTCTGATTCTTTGAGTCGAAGCCGTTTTGCACCCCAAATATTTGAGGTACCCTTGGCATAGCAGGCCAAAGCGGCAATTACTGGAACTAAATCCGGAATATTTCGTGCATCAATATCAATGGGTTCCAATGAGTCTCCTTGACTATAAATCGCAACACTACCCGAGTCAATTTTGCTCTCAACTCCCATCTCTTTTAGTACCTCAAGAATCGCTCTATCCCCCTGCGCCCCGAAATAATCCAAATTCTTAACCCTGATCTGTGCGTGCGTTATAGCTGAAGCCGCTAAGAGAAACGCTGCAGAGGAGAAATCTCCCGGTACCCGCTCATCTGTTGCTTTGTAGCTTTGACCCCCTGGAACCAAAATACTATTCTCGGCAAGCTCTACGGTCACCCCATGGTTAGCCAAAACAGCTCGAGTCATCTCTACATAATCCCTAGACTCCAATGGTGAAGTTAACTTAATTTTGGTATCTGAACCTGCCCAAGGACAGGCAAACATTAACCCTGAGATAAACTGAGAACTTATATCCCCCGCAATCGCAGTCTCACCCCCAGCTATACCACCCCCATCGTTGCCCTGAACAAAAACTGCATCTACCCCCCCATAACTGCCAACTCGAGTTTTCACACCCAGCGTCTCAAGAGCCAAAAGCAAGGGTTCCACGGGACGGCGTTTAAGTGACCCTCTAAACAACAATATCGAATCTCCCCTAGCAAGAGCTGCAATAGGTATCATAAAGCGAAGAGTCGCACCTGACTCCCCACAATCTATGGGTTCCCTTGGCGCTCTGAGGGACTCCGTGCCCTCAATCACCCAACAAAATTTCTCGTCGAGTTGGACCTTTGCACCAAACGCACTCACCGCTCTTAGGGTTGCCTCAGTGTCTTGAGCTAGAAGGGGATATCTAATCTCTGAGTGACCCGCTGACAATGAAGCGGCTATGACCATACGCTGAGTATAGGACTTTGAAGACGGCGCAAAAACCTCCCCCTGTAGCTTCTGAGTTTTTTTAATGGCTACAATCTCTTCGGTTATGGTTTGAGCACCTCCGCTTTTTTGCTGTTAGGATAAGTTAGTATGATTTCACCTTCATAGTTTTGCAGTGCGGCTCGTACGTTGTCGACGTTGTCTTTGGGGGTAACTGCAGTTACGGCAGGCCCTTTACCGCATAAACCTGCCGCAATTGCTCCCGCGGCCAGTGCATCAATAGCAATGGCTGGATTTTGATTAGACGCAGCAGAGTAAGCTAAGCCATTTAATGTTAAGGCTTCCCAGAGCTCTCCATTTAGTGCTTTTTTGAGTGCAATCTCAACTATGGACTTAACGGTTTTGAGCCGAGAAACATCTGAGTTGATGGTGTAGGCTTTCTGGGACGGCACATAGAACAGTACTGCTAAATCTTCTTTGGGCAATACAGTTTGTTTGAGAATTTGTTGATTTAGATTATCAGTTATGACGGCATCGCCAAAATATGACGCACAGGCATCATCAAAGGCTCCTGTGAGGGTAACTTTTGCCTCAAACGCGGCCTCGACACCAATTTTTATAATTTCCAAATCATCCAGTTGCTTATCTATGGCGGATAGGGTTGCAAGGGCGGTTGCGTTTGCGGCGGTGCTGCTGCTCTTCAAGCCTTTGGCAATGGGGATGTTGGATTGGGTTTTGATTTGGGCTCCTAAGGTGTTCTCTAGGCCAAAGCGTTTCAAAACTTTGGCGGTGGTTTTCTCGACAAGCAGGGGACATTCTTTGGGGTCTGAGGTTATCTCGGCTTTGACTATACCTGCTTCGTTGGTTAGTTTAACCTCGGCTTTTGTCCATAGATCCACGCCAAATGCGGCGCCTTGGCCCAGTGCAATTGCGTTAACAATTGTTGCGGCGCCATGTGCCACTGCTGAGGCGCGGCTATCCTTCATTTTCTTTTGCCTTCTCTTGAAGATGGTTGAGCACTGTTTTTCTCATAACGCCAACTGGTGCGGATTTTCCTGTCCAGATCTCAAAGGCCGAGGCGCCTTGGTAGATAAGCATCTCTACACCGCTGACTATTTTTGCGCCTGCCCCTTTGGCATCTTTTACTAGTCTGGTTTCTAGGGGGTTGTAGACTATGTCCATAACTGAGAGATTGGATCGGAGCAGTTTTGGCGGGATGGGACTTGTGTCTGAGCGAGGTTTCATACCTATAGATGTGGCGTTTATGAGAATATCGGAGTCTTGAAGATTTTGCTCAATATCACTTGGTGATAGTGAACCGTGTGCAATTTTTTTGTTAACTGATCTTTCAATCAGTTTAGCTAATGTTTGAGCGTGTTTAACTGTTCGATTGAGCACTGCTAACTCATCAGCTTCTTTAGCTACTGAGTACGCAATCGCTCGGGCAGCTCCCCCGGCTCCTAGGAGCAAAACTTTTCTGCCCTTGAGTTCCACACCGTTTTCTTTTAGCGCCTTAACTGCACCCGTACCATCAGTGTTAAAGCCTAACAATAAATTTTCTTTGTTAAGAATAGTGTTTACTGAGCCTATAATTTGTGCCGAGAGATCAGTGCGGTCAAGACTTGCCATAACGGTGGTCTTGTGGGGCATAGTAACATTTAAGCCCCGAATATTTAGTGCCCTCATACTCTCTACTGCCGCGGCAACACAGGCCGGTTTGACTCTAAAGGCCAAAAAAGCATAGTCTAAACCCAGCGCTTCAAAGGCGGTATTGTGCATAATAGGACTCAAGGAGTGTTCAACGGGATCGCCAATGATACCGCATATGCGGGTTTTGCCCGATATGGTGGTCATGGTTCTATTCCTAGCACCTCGTAGGCTATACGCATATCGGTTATAGTCATCTGACCCGGTGCTGTTTCATCTCCATGCTCAAGAGATGCAAATGTAAAGTAGGCCCCAAAAGCTGGTGAGAGCAGTCGTGAGGCTTTGCCGGCTTTGCCCATGCAAAAACAAACCAGCTTTGCCTTAGTTGAGGCAAATGAGATAAAACTCAAAATAGGTAAATTATCTTCAATCTGATTGGCCGTTAGCACAATTTTACAAACTGCGGCCCCTGCTAAGAGCTGTTCATTCAGTATTTTTTCAAGCGCAAAAACACTCAGCACACCATCGAATTTATGGTAAGATATGATGGGTTGGGTGCCTAGTTGCTTGAGTTTGACAACCGTTTCGTCGCGTTTGGGACTAAAGAAATCCACATCAACATATTGGAAGCCTGCTTTGGCGGCCTCTATTAGGGTTTGTTGCCACTTGTTGATTGTTGCGGGGTCGTCTTTTTCAGTTTGGGGTTTATTGGTGGCTATGAGCGGTGTTTTTGTGCTTCTGGTGAGTTCTGAGAGGTTTATTGTCTGTTCTAAGCTGTCGAGTCGGATTTCGATGAGATCGGCTTGGTTTTGTTCTGCTTTTTTGATGAGGGTGTGTGCTTCATTTAGGGTTTTGGGGAGAATTGAGACACAGATTTTTTGGGTCACTTCTCAATCACCGTTTCATCGGGTACTGATATGCCAAAGTGTCTGCCGCCTTTGGCTGCTAGGTGCACCACCACCTCGTCATCTACTTTGAGTTCGGTGACGGGTTTGGAGCCTTTGGGGGTGACTACGCGGATGGTTTCCGCGTTTTGGAGAATAACTTTGATTGTTTTATCTTGGGCTTGTGCTTCTATGAGTATGAGGGGGCGGATTTCTATTTTTATTCTGCCTACGTTGGCTCTGCGTGTTTGACCTTCGCGGTTTATGATTATGACTTCGTCTCCGGCTTTGAACTCTTGGAGGTAGCGGGTGGTTTGGAGGTTGCCCAATGTGTACATTGAGCAGGAGCCGGCGTTTACGCGGAAGGGTCGTGAGTTAACATAGGGGTTTTCGTTAACTTCTGCTTCGACTAAAAAGAGTCCGGCGCTTTGGCTGCCCACTAGTATGCCCTCGCCTTGGGTCATCAAATCGCAGGTGTCTACACATACTCTTGCGCCTGTGCTGATGGGTTTTGTGGCAACAATTTTGGCTGTTGTCATCTGTAGTTTTAAGGTCTCGGGTTTAACAATGGCGAGAGTTTTGAGAAGTTCTTCGGGGTCGGAGGTTTTGAGTAGAACTCCATCGGTGCCCAGTTCGAGGGTTTCTAGGGCAATTTTTGCTTCTTGGGCGTTGGTGACTTCGGCGATGAGTTTACTTTTGCCCTTTATGCGGGCGATTAGGTTTTCGAGTGGAATTATGCGCCAGTTTTCTGTGCCTACAATTAGATAGGGGATGCCTGTTTGTGCGGCTCTGACAATTAGGTCTTCTGAGGTTTTGTCTTTGATGGTGATGCGTAAAATTTTGGCGTTGCTTTTCTCAACTTCGATTTGATTATTTGGGGTTAGTATGTCACAGGTTTGGTTGGTTGATAGAAAGCGTGCTTTAGTTTCTTTGATGATTACATCGATATGCTGTGTTTGGAGGGTTGTTTTGTCTGGGGTTTCTATCCAGAGTTCTTTCACTAGTTTTCCCCCAGCATTTTTTGTGCTTGTTCTACTGAGGCGTTTTTGTGCACGATTGCTGAGAGGGCTTTGATAATTGCGGTGGGGTTTTCGCATTGGAATACGTTGCGTCCTATTGAGAGGCCCGCGGCACCGCTTTGGAGGGCGTCATGGGTGGTTTGGAGGACTTCGTTTGGGGCTTTGCATTTGGGTCCGCCTGCTATGACGATGGGTGCGGGGCAGCTTTCTGTTACGGTTTTAAATGTGTCTATACTGCCTGTGTAGTTGGTTTTGATGATGTCTGCGCCGAGTTCTGCGCCGATGCGGGCTGCGTGTGCGACTGCGGTTGTGTCGTGTTCGTTTAGGATTTTGGGTCCTCTTGGGTACATCATTGCTAGGAGGGGTAGGCCGTAGTGTTCGCATTCTTCGCTGACTTTGCCTAGGTTTGCCAGCATTCGATCTTCGTCTTGTGCGCCAATGTTTACATGTACACTAACTGCGTCGGCGCCTAGGCGTAGGGCTTCTCCAACGCTGCAGACTTGGATTTTGCCGTTGGGGTTGGGTCCAAGGTTTGATGCGCCGCTTAGCATGACGATTAAGCCTGCATCGTCGGTATCGATGCGTTTTGCGATGCCTTTGTGTACCAAGATGGCATCAACTCTGCCCTCGACTATCTGGTTGGTTATTTTTTGCATATCGATTATGCCTTGCATGGGTCCGATGGTGACACCGTGATCCATAGGTACGATGACTGTGTGGTCATCTTTTTGCATGATTCTTTTTAGTCTGCGAGTTTTGCCAACGTTCAATTTTCTTCGCCTTTATGTGTTTTTAGTGCATTTTTGATTAGATTTAGTGCTTTTTTCTGTTCGTTCCATTCTACAAACAGTAGAATACTTGAGGTAATGGTCAAGATGCCGCTGATGTTTATGCCGTTGAGGCGGAGATCTTCGCTTATCCGCCCTATAATGCCCTGTGACTCCTCAAGTCCTACACCACTTGTTTTGATGAAAACCAAATCTTTTTTGACTGCCATAGCTATAGTTTCCTTATTGCTTATGGTGATTTGGTGAATTTGATTAAATAGATCATCAATATTTTCACTTTGGGATATGTAGAGAATAATGGAATTAGTGTTCATCGACATACCCAAGAGTGTGGTATTTTCTCTGACTTTGCCGATAATCTCGGTGATAACCTGCGGGTTAGCCGATAAGCCCTTGCCGATAACTGTGATTTCTGCTACTGGTGAGGCATCAGCGATTTCTGCGTTGAGCTCGGAGGATAGGTTGCCAGTTATTATGGTGCCTTGTTTACCAAGATCGCCATGCTGGTTGCTGATAACTTTGACATCAATGTTTTGGGGTTTGTATTTGAGGGCTTTGCTGTGTATAAATTTGGCGCCGCTGTCTGCTAATCCAACTAGTGTATTTACCTCAATAGTTGGAAGCAAGCGAGGATTTTGGATTATTTTGGGGTCACTTGACATAATGCCCTCTGCATCGGTGACAAGCACCACCTGATCAGCACCTAAACCCTCTGCTAAGATAAAGGCTGTGGTGTCACTTCCACCTCGCCCAAGAGTGGTTATTTTACCTTCTTTGGTTTTGCCCACAAACCCTGCAATGACAGGTATTGTGCCTTTTTCTACAAGCGGTAGGATGCCTTCTTGGATGTTTTTTTGGCATTCTTTGAGATTTGGATTAGCATTTTGGAAGGCCTCATCGGTTATGATGGGCCATTTATTATCCATGGGGTCAAAGTAGCAAGCATCTGCACCGTTATTGCGCAGTGCTGTAGCAAATATGCGCACACTGGTGCGTTCACCCATGGAGAGAATGTCATCTAAATCGTGTTTTGCTAGTTTTCCATTTGAGGTATTTTTCGCCGCGCTTAGTAGAGTATCGGTGGTTTTGCCCATAGCCGAAACTACAACCGCGATTTTGGTGCCTTTCTTTGTTTCGTTGACAACCGAGTTGACTGCTTTGAGGAGCCGTTCATGATCGGCTAGACTAGAGCCGCCAAATTTAACAACAATTTTGTTCGCTTTGTCTTGTTTTGCCATTTATGTTCCCGCCCATGTTTTGCCCAGAACTGAACTCAAAAGCGCTGGCAGTTCTGGGCTTAAGGAAAATAACCGAAATAATAAAATCCGTAGTCGAAGCTGCATATATGTGCTGTATTGCTGACATTTTTTGCGATTATATTAGACATGCTTCGAACCTGACCAATCACTCAGTACCATAAAAATATAAGCCTTTCGGAACTGAGTTTATTTTTGAAGGATTGTTTTCTTCGCTCATGCTTGTTTGGTATGTTAAAATAGCCTTCACTGATCAACTTGTAATCAGTTGTGACCTAACAGTGCCATACTCAATGAACCCTGTTAAGTTATTTTGATGATTTGGGGGATTTTTCCTCCGGTTCCAACTTGTCCTTTGTAAATAATCATAACCCCTTGTATTCCTTCGATTGATAATCCCCTCTCTATTGCTGTTTGGATGGCGGTTTTAGCATCTTTTCCTTTTACCATATTGCCCACCGTTGTTGCTACTGCATCAGCCAGTGTCGCATTTTTGGCAAAAATTGTTGCAGCCTCTGCATCGCCAAAACTTAGTGCGTGGCTGAATCGTCCTGAACTTGTTGCGATGGCTATGGGAAACTCGGTGAGTCGAAACCCAAAGCGTCTTGAGAGGGGTTCTTCTCCTGTTGCAAGTGCCACATCTACGGGTTGGTCTGAATCCGCCATGATTTCGCCGCCGTTTTCTACCACTGCTACTTTGCATCCTGTCTGTTTCATGTCTGTGACGGCTATGTCTGCGAGGGCTCCAGCAACCGCTGCCATCGGTCCCACATCTGCTTTGGTTGCGGCTTCCGCCATCATTTTTGCAACCAGGGGTTCTTTGGGTGGCGGGATGGGTGTTAGGGTGTGGAGAAATTTGGGGTTAGCTCGAATGTGGAGTTCAAGTTCAAAGCGGTTGCGCCGGATGGATTCTTTGGCGGCTTCTATGGCTTTTGTACTCTCAGAGATAAGGGTGCATTGAGATTCTTTGAGATTAAAGTTTTCTTTGATGAGACTATCGGTCAAGTTTTCTTTTTCCTGGTATGGTTTGCGCCGTTGGTTTTTAGGGATTTTATGGCGCGTGCGGGGCAGGCATCAACGCAGATGCTACAGGTGTTGCCGAGGCATTTTTCTTTGTTAAACTCGACGGTGTCTTCTTGGTTTGTTTTTATGGCTTCTACGGGGCAGAGTGCGATGCAGGTGCCGCAGCTGAAGCATTTTTCTGTGTTGACTTGGATTTGTTTGGGTAAGGTTACGGTGACGCCGCGGCGTTGGAAGGCGTCGGCGATTTTGGTTTCCATCTCATCGGGGATTTCAATTAGAATTTCGCCGCCTTTGTTGTTAATATGGGCTGAGAGGATGGCCATTGGTACTTTGTATTCGATTATGATTTGGGCTGCTATGGGTTCGGAGGCTTGTTCTTCGTTAACTCGTATTAGCAATCTTGCCATTTGTTATCTCCCCAAGAGTTTTGAGACATCCTCTGAGGTGATGATGCCCACTACTCGATGTTCAGTATCGACCACTGGCAGGGCTGAGATGTTGTGTTGGGCCATGCGCTTAGAGGCGGTTTCTAGGGGTTCGTCGGGTTTGGCGGTTATGACATTGCGTGATTCGATATCTCCTAAGTCTTTTTTGCCTTCTGCCATAGCTCGGGTGATGTCCCAGGAGGTGACAATACCACGGAGTTTGCCTTTGTTGTCTACCACAACTATGTGGTTGATGGCTTTGGTGACTAAGCGTTCGGCGATGGCGCGGATTTTTTCGCCTTCGATGCAGGTTACGGCGGGGTGCATAACGTTTGTAACAAAGGGGATTTCTTCGGTTTGACGCATTGGTTTACATATGGTGTCGGTGGGTAGTCGTTCCACGGGTGCAGTTAGTGTAAAGGTGCCTTCTTCAATCCAGGTTTTGAGGGTTTGGGAAACTTTTTTTGCCATCTTGAGACTCGATAATGAGCTGACCCGGACTTTTTTGCCCTGAACGGTAATGGTTCCGGATTTGAGTTCTTTGTAGCTGACTTTGCCCAAGTTAGGTCGGTCGCGTTGGGGTACGCTGTAATCAATAATATCGGTAAAGATGTCTTCGTCGCGGATGGCTGTTTTTTTGGCTAACCCCTCATTTAGTATTGGAATTGGAACACCCAAACCCACATACATGCTGGTTCCGTATTTGGTAAAGCTGGCTCCCTGCAGGAACTCGGGTGACATTTTTTTTGCGTTGCCTTTGACCATGAGGTTGCCGAATTGGTTTTTGGGATTGTGTTGTGTACCCTCGCCAATTATGTAGCCTGGTGCGCCGCCTAGAAATATACGGGTGCCCATCCCCATGGTTTCATAGTCGGGGTCGTTCATAAGTGGGTTTAGCTCTCCTGCTCCGCTGTAGGTGGCGTTTCGGAAGTGGGGTAAGAGTTTGCTCATGTAGGTGTAGATAATCTCATCACTGCTGTTAACGGCGCAGTTGTAGCGTTGGTAGCAGTTACGGAAATTGATCAGTTGGAATTGGTTTAGATCTTCTTTGGTTAGGGTGGTTTTAAGAGTTGTTCGAGGATAGCAGTCGGTGCCATAGGCGATGGCGCGTAGTGATACTTCTTTGCCCGCAACCAAATCTTCGATAACATGTCCGCCGCCATACTCAACTACATCTTTTTCTGACATGTTGGTGGCGCCTATGAACAGATCCACCGCGGCTCCGGGATGACAAACTTCAACCCCGTTTATCCATGCGCGATCAATTTTGATAGGTGGATCTGAGTGTCCTGTGTTAATGACTGCTCCTGAAGAACACATAGCACCAAAGGTACCTGTGGTGACAACATCAACTTCTTTGAAGGCAACCTCAACACCGCTGCTCTCGACAAGCTTTTTCATTTCTTGAGCGGTTAAGACTTGAGCGTCGCCTTTGAGGATTTTCTGATTAATTTCCTCAATTGTGCGTGTTTTGCCTTGTTTAGACAACAGCTCGACCTCAAAGCAATCGAACAGTCAAAGCGCACATATAATATTTACGCAAAACTCGACAAAACTAGCTCCAGTAGTTTGTTTTGTAAGCCTGTTAGAGTATCCCTTTAAGCACTTTTCCTGCTGAACTCAGCGGTAAACTAGTCAAAATCTCAAGATCTCTTATGGCTTTGTAGCTGGCGACTTGCCGATTGACAAACTCTTGTAGTTCCCGCTCAGACACATAAACCGTTTCCTTGAGCACGACATAGGCCTTTGGAACCTCACCTAACACATCATCATCTCTTCCAACAACGGCACAGAGCTTCACAGCCGGATGCTCATACAAGACCTTTTCAAGTTCCTGGGGATAGATACTGTAGCCTTTGTGTTTGATAAGGTCTTTTTTTCGGTCTACAATGTAGAAGTAGCCGTCACTATCTTTGTAGGCAATGTCGCCTGTAAAAAGCCAGCCGTCACGAAGCACAAGGGCCGTTTCATCCGGACGGCGCCAGTACCCCATCATTACTTGGGGCCCTCGCACAGCTAACTCTCCAATCTCCCCTGTTACCAGTGTTTTTTCTCCCGTTTGGGTATCCACTATTTTCGCCTCAGTACCCGTCAGAGGCAACCCAATTGAACCCGTTCGTAGAATCTGCACCTTGTCAATAGGCATACAATGTGTCACAGGCGAGGCTTCCGTTAGCCCATAACCCTCCACCAAAACTCCGCCTGTAACCTTCATAAACCGCTTCTGCACATGCGGCGGCAAAGATGAAGCCCCCGAAATGCACACACGAATCGATGTTAAATCACAACTGGCAAAGGCGTTGTCTGCAAGGAGCCTCTGATACATAGTTGGAACGCCACAGAAAACCGTGACCCGATGTCGATGGATAGTTTCACAGACTCTGCCCACCTCAAACCTAGACAGTAACACCATCGTAGCTCCCAAACTAACAGGCACTGTAAGGCTTGTGGTCATACCATAGATATGACAAAGGGGTAATGCTGAGAGAAACACGTCTTGTTCTGTGGCATCTATCGCAGAAGCAAAAGATAGCGCATTAGAAACAAGATTACGATGGGTCAACATGACCGCTTTAGCGGTACCAGTGGTGCCTCCTGTAAACTGAAGTACCGCTAAATCAACTTCAGGATCAACCGCAATATCTGGAACAACCCCCGAAGCACCCTTTAGCAAAACTTCAAAATCGACTATACCTATGCGTTTTCTATCAACCTGGCTATCCCCATAACTTTCTGCCCCTGTGATTACCCCATTTTTCAGCTGGGTTTTTTCCCACACCGTTTGCACGATAGGATAGAGCGTATCCAAAGTCACTATGGTTTGGGCTTCTGATTCATAGAGCTGATACTCAATCTCCCGTTCGTGAGCAAGGGGACTTAACGCAGTCACGACCATACCTGCCTTGAGCACCCCAAAATATGCAATGACAAACTGGAAACTATTGGGCAGAAAGAGTGCAACCCGTTCCCCCTTTGTTACACCCAAACCCAACAGAGCATTTGCAAACCGATTACACAACAAATCCAACTCAAAATAAGGGAGACATCTATCACCAAAAACAAGACCGGTCTCTCTTGAAGCTCTTTGTGCAGTTGCTTCAAGTAATCCCTGAAGCGAAATCCTTGGGTACTCAATTTCAACCATGATGATATTTCCTATTTTTTGTTCTCAACGCTTGTTTGACAGCCAGAAACGCTCTAAATAGTTCTATGTGTTAACCCCTTTTGTTATCATAGAAAGTGGTATTTAACCGCTGATCACTTACATGCTTCTTTCCCATATAGCAGTTTTTTCTTTGTTTATTTTCTTAGTTTGTTGTTTCGTTGGAGCTTTCTTGCTCAATTAGGACTGCGGTTCCAGTTGCCGAGAACAACACGGCATTAGATTGGCCTATGCTTGAAGTCTCAACATCTAATCCTATAATGGCGTTTGCACCCATGGCTTTTGCTCGGCTTCTGATGCGATCGATGGCTTCCCAACGGGCTTTTTCTATTTCTGAGGAAAAAGCTGTCACTTCGCCTCCAATCATCGATTCTATTCCTCCCACAAATTGGCCCCAGATGCCTCTGGTACGGGGAGTTAATCCTGTTACAATACCTAAACTTTTTTGACTCTATAGCCAGCAACTGTTGGGGTTGTCACAATGAGAAATGATGTTGTATCTGCAATCTGGGTACCGCATTTATAGCAGAAACCTGCGTCGTCAGGCATATTGTTTTCACATTTAGGGCACTTCAAGGTTTGTTCACATGGGGAATAGCTGTAGCTTTTGATTTCAATTTTTCTATTATTGTCCTGCGTTTTAACATGTTATCTCTTGGCTTCATTATGTATTTGTTTTCTAAAATTCAGTTTTTGGTGTGCTGTTGTATGTCTGTTGTGCTTTTCGTGACGAACGGCAGTATATCGTGATTATTGGTGAACTTTCTGGCTGTGCGGTGCATAGTTTAGCCGTTGGAGGGATTTTGCTGGTTTTTAGTACCGGTAATTGATGGTTAACTTTGGTCTATAACCAAATAAGCGGTAAATAAATTTATAAACTATTGATTAATAGTAAAAACTTGTGGGAGGGGATCGGCGTAACTATCACACCTGACAGCACTTCCCCGCTGTCACCCCTCCCAAAATTTATGGAGCATACAAAATAATGAACAATAATAAAATAATCAATCAATTTGTAAAAAAAGAAAAAAACACGTTATTATCCATAACCATCACAATACTATTAATGGTGTCAATGTTTCCCCTGATTCCACCGAGCACTGCTGAGCCTTCTCCACCTCTAGAAGCATGCACTGGCAGAATTCTTACTCCGCGCCTGACAGGTGATACATCCAATTGGGTTGAAATCGCAAAATATGACGATTACTCACTAATTGTGCGCACCGATTACCTTAACCTCCGTTCCATTAATCATGGCGATCCAGAATGGCAATATACAGTCTACAGTAGCCCATCTGGCAACAATTACCTAGACGCTGGCTGTAATGTCCGAAACTGTATCAACGATTGGTTTAACGGCGAAGCCAACAGCGGGCTGGATAACCTGCCAAGTAATGCGCGGCTCCGCTCTTATACAATGCAAAACAATGCGATAAGTACTATCGGTACCACTGCCTATCCGGAGTCGTTAACCGATGGGTTTAGCACACCATCCAATATTCAAATGGATAGCGGTGATAATGTTGCTTTCGCACTAAGCTTTAGCGAAGTTACAGAATTCTTGTCCAAAACACATGACGTATATGGTATGAACCCTGAAAATCAGCCTAGCAATACCATAGCAAATAATAACTTTGCCAAAATCAACATACCTATAAATGCGATTTATATATTTGGTATGTGGCTCCGCTCGCCTTCAACCCACGTACCTGACACGGCAGGAGCTTTAGCCAGCAACGGCAGAGCCTTCCAAATCCACACCGATGGCAACCTAAATGAACGTGGACTTGTTTATCCGGCGTTATGGGTGAATTCACACATTTTTAACTGCACAATTGCATATGTGTTGAGCGAGGGTGGTGTAAACCATCCTGATAATCCTGAATCGTATGTTGTGGACGAAACTATTCCTCCTATATTCAAACCAGAGCGATCCGGTTATATTTTCACAGATTGGACCGCTAAATATACCATTGGTGATACCCAAATAACTCTTAATCACATAGGCGACAAGGTTTACGAGTTTCCTATAGGTGTTAATGGCGATATCACTCTAACCGCCCTTTGGAGTACTAGGTATAATTATTTCATTAATTATGATGGCAATGGGGCTTCTGAAGGCATGATGCCTGCTACTTTGGCAAGTATTAACGATCCTGTTAATTTGAGCCCTAATGCATTTGGTCGGCTTGGCTACTCTTTTGATGGCTGGAATACTGAGGCGGATGGTTCTGGCAATTATTATGCTGATGAGGCTCTTTTCACCCGTGATGTTGGTATTGATATAACATTGTATGCCCAATGGACTGCTAGGTCGGATCTTTCGTATGTTGTGCATTATCTTGAGCAGGGTACTGACGAAGAATTAGCTCCATCGAAGATTGTGTCTGGTCAGATTTTTGGTACTGTGGTGTCTGTGTCTGCTATT
>Ga0123354_10001060_pt1 | contig 31691 bp, 30 predicted proteins | sample TergutLab28metaG_2_FD_97872 | JGI IMG/M metagenome (GOLD analysis project Ga0123354, IMG submission 97872) | Labiotermes labralis P4 segment gut microbial communities from Petit-Saut dam, French Guiana - Lab288 P4 | ecosystem: Host-associated > Arthropoda: Insects > Digestive system > Gut ... | reverse complement strand
TCAGACTGTCAATCAGGTTTATTATAAAAATGTTTTGACGACCCTCCGTGAACGTGTGCGACGAAGGAGACCAGACATGTGGAAGAATACCTCATGGATTCTTCATCACGACAACGCGCCAGCGCACAACGTGCTATCTGTGAAGAGGTATTTGGCGAAAAACAACATTCCAGTGATGGAATATCGACAGTACTCTCCGGACCTAGGACCGTGCGACTTTTTTCTCTTCCCGAAAATCAAGTCTGCGCTCAAAGGAACCAGGTTCAAGTCCGTGGATGCAGTGAAAGCAAAAGCGACGCAACTCTTGAACAGCTTAATACAAGATGACCTGCAGCACTGCTTCCAACAGTGGAAAATTCGCATGGAGCGGTGTAGGGATCGGGGAGAGGACTACATTGAAGGGGATGACATTTCGATTGTCTGATTTTTTTTCAATAAAGGGTTAGAGCATGAATCCGGTTTCTTTATTGCCACACCTCGTATATAAAACGGGACATAGAGAGATAGCAAATCTTGGTGTGTATTTTCCCAGTAAACACTAAATGAATATTAGAATCTGTGTTATGAGCTGCAATTGCATATACAGCAAAATTATTTTCATTCAACAAAGTTTTTCATTCAACAAAGTTTTGTTTTTTACCAGAAAAAAGCTTCTTCAATGAAACCGGCAGATCCCAGGGACACATTTAAAAAGGCCACTAAGAGTGTATGTATATCAACTCTTGTGGTATATCCTGACTCCTTACCTCCTACACCATCAACTTATTCATCTATGAAGACTCCATAAACTACAGAAGAAGACTCTGATGACCCCTGAACCAACAGATGGAATACTCCTCTGATTAGTTTTATGGCCCAAGTATAGGAGCAGTAACAAATAATTAACCTGTAAGGTCCTAAGTACTGTCTGATATCCCGGAGTATTCAATAATTCGGCACCTGTCCTGCCCTGCCCTGTTTGAGTCAAATTAACAGAATTTTGCTGTAGTTCAATTTGCCTACTTCTATTCCTGGGTTTGTTCTAGGATTTGAATGCTCGTGCATCTAGTGAGATAGTGATCAGGCAGGCTCTAGGGGAGCTGGACATCTGGGAAGTGGAAGCTAAGTTTGTGCTCACTGAACATAAGGATTCACAAGGGCTGACTGTAATGCTTATAAAGGACTTCAAAGATATTCTGAACAAGGTATAAACTGAGAGAAGAACATGTCATGTAAAGTTTCTGAATTTAACTTTTAATTATAGATTCTTTATGTGCTGTGAAGTAAATGGAACAACTTAAGATACAAAAGTGCTCTTTTATATGTGTATTTTTGCCATTTAATTTTTAATTTCCCAGGTTGGTGACAATCAGTGTTTGCTTCAATCAATTAAGAATTCTCCAAACTACGAGAGTTTTACTGATAGAGCTTCAATTTGGGAAACAAGGCTGGCTGATCTGGATGAGTATATACATAACCTGAATCAGATACAACGAAAGTGAGTATCAGTTTTTGTATCTTCAGAATCAGTTTATTTAACTGATTCATTTGTCTTTCCACTATCTAGTGTGTACATTAGGGCACATGTCATGGTATCCTAATTTAACTTTAGTGTGAATTTGGTTTCATAGTTTATGGTTATTTTGTAAAGCTTTGTTTTTAACTTCACTTGTTTTTGAGATGTACGCAGTTTACCTTGCTGTAATTTCAGGTGGGTGTATCTTGAGCCCATATTTGGTGCTGGAACATTGTCACAGGACCAGACCAGATTCAGAAGAGTGGACCAAGATTTTCGCTCCATTATGAGAGATGTTGCTCAAGAGAGTAAAGTTGTGTCCTTGTGCAGAATTAGCAATCTTCACCAGATTCTGCACACACTTCTGGACCAATTGTCTCGATGTCAAAAGAGCCTCAATGATTTCCTTGAAGTAAGTATTTTTGCTAGTGGTAACATCATGTTTATGTCTTCCACTATTCTCTTTTGTAATAAATAGTTTTCTAAGATGTAATTCATATATTCTTATGAAGTATAGTGCCCACATGTTGTTCAGTACCCTACGACACTGCTGAAAGAACGCAAGATAAAAGCACTGTGATTTTAAGTGCTGATCACAAGCAACTGAACTAATGGAATGAGCCATAAACATGTCTAAACATGTAACTGTACCAGGAAATGTTCCTCATAGCAGGATTCCAGCATGGTGCAGCGTATCTGAGATATGCATTAAGGCTCAGACTTTCAGATGACAAATTTTATGTTATTTATACCATGCATGTTGTCACAATCAGTATATCATCCAACATCTGCATGTGTTTTATGGTATTTTGATTTTTAGATGACACCTTGTATCATGTAATGCTCTGCCAACTTCATGTTTTGCTCTGTATGATTATATTTACTTATGCCAAAACCTGTAATTTAGGTGTCTGTCAAATATAACTGTGTGAAATATTGTACATTAACCATTTGAAACAAAATGATAACTGTATACCATCTGCTGTTGCAGTACAAAACTGTGCATTTTGCCACAGAATGTTTTTATAGGTTGCACATATTTCTAACAGCAACCACTGATCTATTCCCTTTTTAGTAATAATGGTTTGGTCTTTGTAATAGACACAGAGTTTGTTTTCTGTGAGGTAGGAACTGACTTTTATAGTTATTTAGGTGAATATCAGTCTTCAAAAGTTGAACAATTCATAATGAAGTGTGAGTCAAACCACAGTATTTGAAATTTAAGTTTTGCAGAGGGGAAGATTCATGCTACGGTCTTGTGAGTTATTTTACCCTGTAGATTAGTAGATGGTTACGCATGTTTCAGAAGAACATACCAAACATACTGGCGGAGTAGCACATGCATGCACATACCAGACTACATGTTTTCATAACCCAGAAAACCACAGTGTGAATTAAAGTATTTTCATTCACTGTTACTGTCAGTGTGTTAGTTTTATCTTGTGTGTCTTGCTGCCAACTTACGCACACAACACCATCATGAATAACATGTTTTTTAATTAACGACTCTAACAGAGAGTTTGAAATGGACTCATTGTGTTATTTGGTGAGATTAAACTTACCAGATTTGAAGTGTAATGTTGAAACTGCTCTACAAATAACACGTTTTTGTGATGTGCAGTGCACAATTTTAGTTTTAGATTGAAAAAACAAAGGAGCTAGTAAAATATTAATGGTTTGTATGTGTGGGGGCTGTTAAATACTCAGGCTGTATGATTTCTAGAAGCCTAGATTGCCAGTGTGGACTGGGTAAAGAGCAAGTGAATATTTCTTAAAGCTTCAGATTTGTTTCATTGTGTGATACTGTTTTAGAATTTCGGATTCAACCACATCATATTGAAAGAAGCTGCTATATTATGATTGCTGTTACAAGAGTCCTCTTCACATTTGAGCTCTTTGTATGTTGAAATGATACAGTGTAAGTCATTTACCAAGACCAGTACTAGACAATGTCTGTATGTAAAGACTAGCTACTAGCTAATGCCTTGTACACTTCAACACTAAACTTCTGCAGTAAGATTCTGGCAGAATGTGGTTGAGTTTGAATGCTTGCATTGTTTGTAGGAGAAACGTTCTGTGTTTCCAAGATTTTATTTCTTGGGTGATGATGATCTACTAGAAATACTGGGCCAGTCCATGAAAGAGCAAGTGATCCAGGCTCACCTCAAAAAACTATTTGCTGGAATCCATAGTGTTGTGTTTGATGATGATGGCCAAAACATTACAGCTATGAAGTCTCTTGAAGGAGAGGTGGTGCATCTTAACAAACATGTCAGAGTTACTCAGAAGGTTGAGGTAGGTCCATGTATCCCAACTTCACTTCTGTGTGACTGGAGTGCTGTGACTGTGAGATGATCCTTTTGGTGAAGTGTTCTGAAATCTTAGTTATGAAGTACAGGACATTTGACATGTGAAATATATTTTTCATGTTATCAGAAGAAAATTACTACCTGTGTGTGTTCATCTTCATGTATAAATTGTGGGTCAGTATTCGTGAAGAAGCATGTCAATATGTCTTCCTGTAGTGTAGCGTACATAACTTAGAACTCCTAACTCATTCCATATTCTTCTACACAAGAGTTTTGGCATCTTCAGTTGATCTCTTGCCTTTCATTTTTCATTCCATTTTTTTTAGTGCTGTGTACCTTGACATTTCTTTTACAGGGCTGAAATACCTCAATCCATTTTTTTCTGTGTTATGTCCTGTTGTTTTTAATTATTAATTAATATCATGTAGCACTTATTTTCATATGTTCTTGTATTGCACAATTCACATACACAATTTTTTTTTGCTTGAAACTTGCCCATTTTTTTCCTACAAGTACACTGCTTTGCTGTGAAGAAGTTTTCCAAAGGATAACAGTGTGAACATTTTCAGCAGGAAGATGTTTGAAAAGGGAGTCATTAAGGGACTTGGGGCCTGTATCATGTGTACAGACTACTTGTTGCCAGCCCTTTATGAGAAGCAAATGCAGTGAAACATGTTTACAAATAAACAAACAAATGATGGTGGTGGTGATTTGATGATTGGATGAACTGAGTGACATACGTTGTTCCTACTTATGTCTGTAAATTTTTTCATAGAGTTAGGCTATATTGACACTCTTTACACTCTTCTGCAAAACTTGAAATTATGTGACTGTGTGGTGCTTTTGATTGACAGTTTTGCTTTGCTGCCAAGTTACTGAATGAATCTAGTATTATAAGGGATAAATTTAGCTAATACTATTGTCATTCTAAAGTACATTTCATATTGCTACGGTGTGAGCAGTAATACAAACTCTGGTTCTAGTTTTCTGATCAGATAATGGAACGCAATGCAGTGTGCAAAGAAAGTATTGTACTAGCATTTATGCTTTGGTGAAGACTAATTTAGACTTAATCTCTTTACATCCATGTGTTATAATTCCAGGAATGGCTGCATAATCTAGCAACTGAAATGAAGGCAACTCTGAAACACCTTCTTCTTGACTGCCTAAGTGACATTCAGAAATCTAATTCTGGAGCTGATCCTTTGAAATATCCATCTCAGATTTTGTGTGTAGCTGAAAGTATAACATTTACTGAAAGATGTGAAAAAGCTATTCATTCTAATAATCTGGAAGGTCTTCTGTCTTCATTAAAGGTACAGCCCTTCAAGTATTACATCACTATATTTCTGTTTACATATGCAAAAATGATACCTGTCATAAAAAAAATACACAAACAGAACATTTACCCACATGACATTTTGCACAGGAAGCTATCCCAAAAATTATTGGCATTAGTTCGTAGACACTGTTTATTTGGTGACTGCGTTATGAATAGGAAAATACATTTTGTAAGTCATATGAGTATATTATGTTTAACATCAGTGAACAAATTTTGTAATTGATTTAAATGTTAACAGTCACAACTGGAAGTGTACACTAAACTAGAATTGGAATGGGCTGATGGGGATGCAGATGGAGATTCATTGGAATTGGAACTGAAACTGAAAGCTCTGCTACTAGACACAATCCATCATATGAGTGTTGTGGAACACCTGATTAGTGTTAATGTCTCATCTTCTCAGGAGTGGAGTTGGCAGAGGCAACTGCGGTAAGTGATACAAAACATGCAGTATTCTGAGGGTCTTAAGCAAATTCTTTGAAAACGGGCAGGAAAAAAAAATCTAAAATGTAACATATCTAAACCATTTTCATACATTGTTTCAGTTATGCTGTTTATGATAATATTAACCCTGTGAAGCCAGATTTAAGTGACTATGGTACTCTGAAAAGGACCCATAATTTAAATGGTCACCATACTTTACATGTTCTTTGTGATGATTTTAGTTGACATTTGGTTTTCTGAACATTACATTGTGTGTCGAATGTAGTCAACATCTGGTGCCACAGGGCTAGTGTGATACAGCCTGGTACAAGCTTACACATTAGCTTCAGACAATTTTTTTTATAGGCGCCATCCCGTTGTGTTGTATATGATAAAGCAATTTATTCAGTTATAACACAACATATATTAGTAGTCAACACTATAAGCCTGGCTAGTTTATAGTGTTGATTACTAATATATATTGTGTTTTGACTGAATAAATTGCTTTATTGTTCAGACAAAAATCTCAGTCACATTGTTCTTTAGAGTACACAATGACAAGAGACTGAAATATTCATGGTGCTTACTGCAGATAATGTTTCCTGTTACTTCTAATTGAGAAAATATCTGCATGAATTTCAGTGAATACTTAATTATTTTACAAATGGATGTACTGTGCTGTGATATATGACATTTCACAGTACTCTGCAAAGAAATGTCACAGTTAAGAGAAAATTTAATGTCTGTAATTTTCTCCATTTGTTTTGCCTAGTTTCTATATCCGCAAGGATGGTGCGGCTGTGGCCAGAATGGTGGATGCTGAATTTGAATATACCTACGAATATCAAGGAAATGCCCCCAGATTGGTTCATACACCTCTAACTGACAAGTGTTATCTTACCCTTACACAGGTGAGCCATGTTGTTTTATGATCATCTTATTTGTGCCTGTACCTCATTCTTGTTAATAAAGTTCACTTTTTATGAAATATGAATTGGTTATAACAATAAGAGAGTTTATAACCCACAGATATGTAACTGTAGATGACTGTGACAACTTTGGCGCCTGACATGTATAAACAGGCAGATGTATCATTGCATATTTGAAAGTTGTCATATCTTGTAATTATGTTTGTCTTACAGGGAATGAATATGGGCTTGGGTGGTAACCCATATGGACCTGCTGGAACAGGCAAGACAGAATCAGTTAAGGCACTAGGAAATCTTCTGGGTCGTCAGGTTTTGGTCTTCAACTGTGATGAGGTAAGGCAGTATGAATAGTGTGGTCGTGGAATGACATACTTGTAGGTGGGTTCTATAAAGGGATTATATTTTGTGGCCAGTACCTTAAAAGTTGGACTTTTTGTCTGAATTTCTTGAAGTCTAGAACTACTGATTATTACAACCTGTTACTTCACAGTTATGCGCAAATCTTATGATTGTGTCAATATTTATATTCCGACTATAATTATGTGTTGTCCTATAATGGAAAACAAATTGCATGCTTGTTTTTTCATTTCAAACAGCATCTATACTGATAAATGTTGCGTTATAATACACATGCAACAAAATAACAGCAGTCTGTCATAGGACAAGAAACACACACAGAATTTGGTTGGGAAGCCTGTGTGAAGGAGTTTATTATGAAGACAAAGAAGGAAATGGAGGACTAGTGTTATAATTTGTCTCAGGGTGGAAGGTTTTCAGGATGGGAGGTTAATAAAAATACCTCAGGATTTTGTTTAATAGCAGTATGAGAACTGGTGGTGTTGAATCTTTGAGTTCCATTTCTAGAGTCCTAGTTATGAAGTTTGATAGTTAAGATACTTTATCATCAGTTTGTATTCTCTAGTTATTTGTAGCATTTGTTTGCTCATTATAGGGTATTGATGTAAAATCAATGGCTCGTATCTTTGTTGGCTTGGTAAAATGTGGTGCATGGGGATGTTTTGATGAGTTTAATCGTCTGGAAGAGGCAACCTTATCTGCCATCTCAATGCAGATCCAACCCATTCAGACAGCTCTGAAATTTGGCCATAGAACTGTAAAGCTTATGGATGAGGAAGTGAGTAACAAACAGTCTGACAGTAGTTAAATTATTGTAGTATGATTTATTTGTTTTAGTACCTTGATTTTCATGAATGATAATGTGGACAGGATATGATTATGTTGATTTTGTTCCATTTTGCTTGATTATTCTAAGTGGTATAGCCAGTGATTGTCACACTTTGCTCTTTGCACCTGCTGAATTTCAGGGAAATTTGTATTTGTGCTTATGCAAATTACCATTTTTCCTGTTTTGATCGCTTGTTTATAAACCAGTGAACAGAAGTAATATTTTTACATAAATTATTTTTATATTGTGCATCATTTATGGTACTTACTGCTGAACATTGTAAGACAAATATTTAATTCTTTTGAAACGAGTCATGGACATTTGTCAATGATTAATTTTAAACTTAGAATACATGCTTTAATGCATTTTTTTAGGTACCACAGGATCCAAACTGTGGAATATTTGTAACTATGAATCCAGCTGGAAAGGGGTATGGAGGAAGGCAGAAGTTACCAGACAATCTGAAGCAACTGTTCCGGCCTGTTGTGATGTCACATCCTGATAATGAGCTCATTGCTGAAGTGATTCTTTACTGTGAAGGTTTCAAGTATGCTAAGTCCATTGGCAGAAAGCTGGTTGAGGTTTTTGATCTTGCAAGGTGCATAAACTAGGCTGTATGAGATATCTTTTCAATAAACTTTACTTCTGTTACCAGTATCAGTCACTGGAATGTTTATAATGTCACTATCACATACTTACTGTTGGATTATAAGTGTGCTTTCTGCAACAACAGAACAATAAGCACATGAACTGATGTAGTCTGTTGGATTAAATTGTTAATAATGTAAAAGTGTATTGTTATGATGTTGTTCACAGAACATAGAGCCAGAAATTAAGTTTCCTTTTATTTTGTTTAATATTTACAGTAATAAAAATTGTTTCAAGTCAAAACCATAGATCTTAATGGGGTCTGTATTTCTTTGTTACAGAGAAATTTTGTATGATGATTTAATTCTGAGAAAATCAGTAAAAACTGATTTATGCTACATGTAAAGCATCCGCCCAATAAGAACTAAATTAAGTTTACGTAACAACTTTTACAAGAAGATCCACAAGTAGACATGACCGGTTTTTGTGTCTTGCATGCAGTTTGTGGAAATAGTGCATAAGAATGGTGTGACTCAGACCAAACTGTAACCTCTTGCTTCTTTGCCGTTACCATAAACATTTGGTTTTAAGACCAGTAGAATTGGTCTGTGGTTTTGAACAGTCAATTCTCAATAAATAGACAGCCACATCTAGCCTACAGTTCTTTACTCAAATCTCGGACTCTGTGAAGGCTTTTCAAGTAAGTTAGCTGTAATGGAGTTTTGTGTCCAGAATTTATTAGTGGATCGTTTATGGTTACTCCTACTGTTTTACGATTTCTCCATTGTAATGTACTATACAGAAATTGTGATAGTTGTAATCTACTTCTTTATTTTATAGATTTTTAACTGTACTTTTTATATCTACTCTGACAGAAAGTTATTGACAAAACAGCAGCACTATGACTGGGGTTTGCGAGCCTTGAAGACAGTGCTTGGAGGTTGTGGCAGAATGTTGAAGGCAAGACGAAAGAACCTGCTGAAGGAGGGAAAGATTTTGAACAGTGCTCTAGAAGAAGGTGCAGAGAGGGAGCTTGTAGTTCAAGCATTGCGTCTGAACACACTTTCCAAGCTGACATTTGCAGATTGTGCCCGCTTCGATACTCTTGTGCGCGATGTTTTTCCTGGTGTTGGTTTCACTAGTTCTGGTTACGAGGAACTCACAGCAGCTCTGAAAGAAAGTTTTGGTGACCTAGGACTGCTATGTAATGAAAATCAAGTAAGGCATATTTATTCAATATTGCAGGAACATATGTGTCCAGACAGTAGTGGATTTAAAAGAAGTTAAGGTGGGACCTAACTGGAACTGAATAAATTTTGTAAGGAAGCATGCATAATAAATTTTAAAAAAAAAAAAGGTAAAGCAGTCCCATTACAGGCCTGGAGTGGCCCAGAGGGTTCCAGGAAATTAAGGTTCCCAGATTACATGACAATGGCACAGGATGGTGTTAAGGTTGTCAACCTTACGCGCTGGCCACCTTAACCCCCAGGAAATGCTCCTGGTACTCATTTCTGTTAGAGGCTGAGTCAACCCCAGGGCCATAGTGCGACCGGAAGGGTTTTATGTCAATAAAAAATTCCAATGACACCAGCTGAGATCAAACCAGCGACCTTCCGATTTGTAGCGCAGCACCTTAACCACTGTGCTAGCGGCCCCCATGCATAATATATAAGTCATATAAAATAAGGAGACAAGGCTACACATTTATATTCAGAATGAGAGTTTTAATACTGAAAAATGGGATGCAATATGCATTAAAGATAATCTGCATGGTGTTAGACACAATAAAAGACCAGAAGTAAACTAGTCATTTTAAGTCACACTATAAAGCTGAGTGTACTGCTCTAATACTAGTAACTTAACTTCAGTAATCTGATATTTTCAGATTAGGAAGTGCCTGGAAGTATATGAACAACTGCAACAAAGGATGGGGGTTGTGATTGTTGGTCCATCAGGATCAGGCAAGAGTACGCTGTGTCGCCTACTTAAACATGTAAGAAGAAATTCTGTGTCCCATAAAACTGATAGAAATGCAAATACCATGGTGCATCCCATAGAAATATGTAGACCAATAATTATCTGTTCATACAAAGTAACTGTATTATTAACCTCTCAGCCCTCACACATCATCCGTCTGAAACCTATGTTCTCTCAAAGAGTCTGTCCTGTGTGCCTAAACTAAAACACAATAACTGCCACCTGTTTCATTAATTTTTGTACCCTTTATTGCTTATGCTTCCTGTTTGTTCTTGAATTACCATACCTTCGCGCCTTCTCCAAACACATTTGTTCACACCATTCTGTGCTTAACATTCTGATCCTCCCTCTGCTTGTTAATTTTATCAGTAAGTCTGTAACCTGTAATCCTTCTGATCTGTTCAACTGTGCAGTTGATGCATGTTGTCTTGCAAAACCTTTCCTGATCTTATTTTCTGTCCTATCAGTTAAGAATACATGAATGCCTACCCACTTCCCACTGCCAGTTACAAAAGCTTTGAAGCTTCAAGTCACCTGGTATGTTATGTCATGTTGACTGGTAAATAGTTGCTGACATTTCAGAGAATAGTACCTCCTTTGTAGGGTCAAGCAGTCCATTCTTCTTGAATTATTTATATTAACATGTACATACTCATATGTTTTGTTATTCCTCCATACAGCCACAGCAGCTACTGGATATGAAACAAGTCATTTAACATAATACATGATCATGTACAATCAGTGGTCAATATTACAGTAAGCTTAAACATATTTAATGTGCCCATCCAGTAGTGCACTTTATTACAACTATTGTTTGTGTGTGTGTGTGTGTGTGTGTGTGATATGGTAAATTTGGAATTTGAAAAAATGCTGTCATTACTTGTGGTAGTCAGCTTCCTGTACAAGGGATGCTGGGTCTTTCCAGGGTGTAAAGTAGCTGGGGCATGGTGTTAACCACACCGCCCTGTTGTAGCGCTAAGTTTACATATGAGTGAAGTTACACTTCTGCCTTCCGTTTGTGCCTGCACAGGCATGTCATGGGGTGATCTTTTTTTACTACTACTACTATGACTGGTGATGGTGGTGGTGATGGTGTTGCTTTGTGGTAGGCACAGCAATAAGTTTTTTTTACTTTTGAATTATAATTATGTTTCAGTCTCTGACAAAAATGGGTAAATCTTTGAAGCAACACACTATCAATCCAAAAGCCATGCCAAGAACTCAACTACTTGGACATATAGATCTTGACACCAGACAGTGGACAGATGGAGTCCTCACTCTGAGTGCTCTGCAAGTGTACTCTGAGCCACCAGGTAAGCCAATTTCTAGTTTGAATACAGTAACTGAAATATGATTGTAGCAGTTTCTGACAAGAGTTGCTGTCTTCTTGTCTTTGGATGTTTTCCTGATGCTGTCGTGTGGTGTTTATCATCTTCTACAGTTTACTTAGCTTTAGCCATTACCAGCTTGGGTGTTCAACCAAAATGTGGTTGATAATAGCAGTTTGTAGAAACTTTAAGGAGTGTCATTTCATAATGTTCACCATAACGGCGAACATTATGAAATCATAGACGTAACATGAAAATGTAGAGATCTATATATTAAATATTAAACCTTCTGCAAACACACCCTCCAGCTCTTTTGTAAACATGATCTCAACCCCCTCTACTTACAAAAACACTGATGGTTATACTGTATCATATTATATATTGTGTAGTTTTCTCCGATAATTGTATCCAACCTGATGATGGCCAAAAATAGTATTGGCCGAAACATGTAGTTGACATGTTATGTATAATTGACAATATAGTTGTGTTATGATGGTTGTGTCCATGCATAATTGTTTCCTTATGCAGTATGTAGAAGAATATGTAGACTGATTTATGAATCTTGTAGATTGTAGATTTGCATTTGGGTTGGGGCCTCCCAGCCCCGACGCAACTAGGCCTTAATTAAGACAGGCCCTTTGTGTCCCATATCGAATCATGGGAGCCCCACAGCCTTACTATAGCTCCAGATGGCCCTCAAGCCTGACCTTCTAATGTCTTCAGGCTCAAAGAAGAAGGAGCCCAGGTACGCATGCCTGAGTGAGGCCAGAGCCTCACACTCACATAAAATGTGAACTGAGGTTTCCTCTCCCACCCCGCACTTTCTGCACAAGGGGCTGTCAATCAGCCCTAGTAGGTGGAGATGTCTCCTCAGGGTGTTATGACCCATGAGAAGGCCAGTCACGGCCCTGGATTGAGTCCTATTAAAGGTCATGAATTTTGTCCTGGTACCCAGACTAGGTCCCGAGATAAACTCGTGAGCCTGCCTTTGTGTATCGCCAAGAACTCGCCATCAGGCCCTGTGCTGGTTAACCAACCAGCAACCAAGCCTCATTTGTAAATCTTGCCTAGAGACCCCCAGGGCCGGCTCGGGTCCAAGAAATCTCAGAGCAGTGCCGCCCCTCGCAAGCCCATCGGCGATTTCATTACCCCATATTCCAGCATGTCCGGGGACCCAAAAAAGGCCCACTGCATGCCAGATAGAGATATCATTCAACACCTTTTGGCACTGATGAACCAAAGGGGACATTGTTCTGATGGCCTTAAGGGCTTTCAAGGCCGCCTGACTATCAGAGCAGACACTCACATATTTCTCCTGTCTATTCTGAGATTGTATCTCATAGACACAGGCTAAGATAGCATATATCCCCGCCTGGAAGATTGTTGCGTATCTACCTAGGGAGAAACTGAGCCTTCGTCCCACCGATTGCCCGTAGACTCCAGCCCCGGTCCCCTCCCCTGTCCTGGATCCATCCGTAAACCAGATGAGCCCTTTGACCTCAGGAGGAGCACCAGTTGCTTTAGTCCAGTCTTCCCTCGTCAACATTGTAACTCCGTATCGGGGTTCAGAATTGTGTGCTGGCCTCATAATGTCAACCCCCATGTTAAACATGGGATCTGACTGCTGAAGCCACATCAGAATACTGCTGTGTCCTCTATTGGGATGTAAGTAAGACCAGCATCCCAGACTCCAGAGTCGATGCGCAGCTGACCTAGCCTCACTCTGAACCACCATATCCGGCAGGGGGAGGCAGATAAGTGCGCACACAGCATTGGTGGGAGTAGTGTGCATGACTCCCGTTATCCCTAAGCAGGCCAACCTTTGGACCCTACTTAGTTTCCTCTTGGCACTGGCCATCTGACAGCCAGGCCACCATACCAAGGATCCGAAAGTGACGGACAGCCTGATGATAGCAACGTAGAGCCAGTGAACTACCCAGGGTTTCAGGCCCCATGTTGCACCACAGGCCCTCCTACAGGCCCACATCGAAGCCACCATAAGAGGGGTGATAAGACCTCCTCCTGAGGGCAGCCTCTGGACACTGCGACGCTCCTGGAGATGCCCCCGAGAGCTGCAGTGACCAGCTGACCCTCCAGGGTGGCTCTAATCCATCGTACGATGGTGTGATCTACCCCATGTCTAGTCAGTGCTAAGCACATGGAGTCATAGGAGATGTTATCAAACGCCCCCTCTACGTCTAAGAAGACGCCTAAGGCAATCTCCTGTTGATCAAGGGCCTTCTCAACCCATACTATGAGCTGATGAAGGGCCGTTTCCACATACTTCCCAGCCTGGTATGCATGTTGGTTGGGATGAAGTGGCTGAAGCACCAAGATTTCATCCCTTAAAAATCTATCCACCAGCCTCTCCATGGTCTTCAATGAGAATGACGTGATACTGATGGGTCTAAAATCCCTGGGCCCACAGTAGGAACTCCTACTGGGCTTAGGTATAAACACCACCTTAGCCTGGCACCACAAAGCTGGAACGTATCCAGTCGCCAGGCAGGTGCGAAAGATCCTAACCAGGTATGGAATAAGGATCTCCCATCCTTCCTGCAGAAGGGCTGGGAAGATCCCGTCCATGCCCGGGCTTTTATATGGGGTGAATGAGCTAATCGCCAATTCCACCCTGCTATAGGTAAAGATCCTTGCAGCCACCCGCCAGTCCACACATGTGGCGCGGCAGGCAGCGGCGGGTACCACACCCCCCTCCGCAACAATTGAGTCAGGGAAGTGTGTAGTGAGCAAGAGATCCAGGGTTTCCCCCTCGGATTGTGTATGCTCTCCGGTAGGAGCCACCAAGGATCCCAGCCTGGTTTTAGGGTCCCTAGATAGAGCCCTGTTCAACCTAGTCGACCTAGGTAAATCATTTATAGAGCTACAGAAGGTCCTCCATGTCTCTTTAGAGGCCTTGTGTACCTCCTTCCTATATCTCCGTTTAGCCTCTCTGTAGAGTTCCTAACTAGATGGTTTATTATCAGCCCGGCACCTATTGAAGAGCCGTCTAATTTCTCTTCTGAGGGACTCTAATTCTGATGTCCACTTCAGAGATTTCCTCCCATTCTTAGTAGGTTTAAGAGGGCAGTTTTCCTCATAATCGGTGACGAGGGCCTGCTGAATCCAATGAACAGCAAGCCCCAATCCAGCTTCGTCATCCATGCTCATCTCGGGTCCCCTCTCCAGCTTATCCCTCAGGCCCTCTCGAGAGGAGCCCCAATTGGTGCCCCTAGGGTTCCTGATCAGGAGTGCCGGAATGGAGCCCCATAGAGTGACAGAATATATCTATGATCCGATAGGGAGGGCCCCCGAGACACCTCCCAACAAGCAGTGCTTTCTAGAAGTCCATAGGACCCCAAGGTAAGATCAGTCACCTCTTGCCTGGAGACATTACAAAAGGTGGGCTCATTTCCCCGATTGAGAATCTCTAAGTTCGAAGAGTTGAGAAACTCAAGCAGAAACTCCCCTCTACCATTGCAGTTGGTGCTACCCCACGCAGTATGATGTGCATTGGAGTCGCACCCCAAAATTAGGCGTAGATTCTCATTTTCACAGTAATGCCTGAGTTCCTCCAACTCCCTTGACGGGAAGATCCTCGGAATCATAAGGCAGATAGGCAGAGCAAGCGACTAATCGCCTCTCTTCCTCATCCTCAATATACTTATTAGGATCACTACGAGGTCCCTACAGGAGAACCCCGGAAGCACCCATGCATCCAAGTTCCTTGCAACGATACAGGCTCTAGGCCTTTTCTTCCCTCTAGCAGAGTAAAGGGTATATCCAGGAATATTCAAGCCCCCGATACGGTCCTTGCGATACCATGGTTCCTGCATCAGTTCCATGTCTATTCCCTTAGCGCCTACTGTTTTGGTAAGAATACCAGAAGCAGCAATACTGTGCTGCAAATTAGCCTGAATGAAAGAGATGGTACTCACCATAACTGGTTCGGCTGCCTCCTCTTCCTCTTATTTTTTCCCCTCTGGCTTAACGCTCAGAAGGGAGAATGTGGCCTGCCCCACACCACTGAAGGGCCTCCATCCCAACCCCTCCAGCACACTGACAGAGGCTTCATCAATGCTGAGCACCAGGCAGACCCCATTGGACTCCCCCCTGAGCTCATAGACTGTCCAGTGCCTGGTGTCCAGACCCTGGTTCAGCCTGCAGAGCTGCAACAGGTACCGCTCCACATTCTCCACAGGGCCTGGAAACCAGGCCACCACCCTTTTGTAAGTGGGAAGAGCATCCAGGCTCACTAACTTGAGCCTGGAGCCCTCCCAAGCTACGAGGGTAGGTACCCTGGCAGCTAACCAATCCTTGGTCGATTCATCGTGACAGACCATGATAGCCGCCCCCTTGGCCCAATAGGAATCAACCAGCCTGGGGGCGAGTCCCTCTTCAGGGAGCTCATCCACAAGCCTGCCAATCACCCGCTGGATATCTGGAGATCTGACTCTCCGGGTAGTTCTTGCAGACAACCGCCACCCAAAGGCCCACCCGAGCAACCCTGGCATAACCAAGTTGCCCAACCTGTTTGGGCCTCTTAGCCTGCCCCTCGTGAGTGCCCCCAGCCAACCGCTGTTGCTTGCCAGGGCCCAGTGGGAGCCCTCCACTCTCCGCAGATTTGCCCCGCTGGACCCCAGATGTACTGGGCCTCGGCAAAGTTTGTGGCTGACCGCCTGTAGCAGACCGAGGTTGGCCACTGCCAGAGTCCCCCAAAGGAGCCTCCGCGAGCCTATCCCTCCACTCCCGCTTTTTGGCAGCACCACAACGGTTCTTGCTAGTGGCTCGGAGACCGAGAGTGCCTACCTTCTCTGTCAGGCCCTCCAGGTTCTGCGAGCTTGGGTCGCTTGGAGGCGGGCGTTCCCCCCAGTCAGGGGAGTCTCGCCCGCCCCTTGTTCGACTGGGTCCTGCACAGTTGCCCCAATCTGCGGAGCCTCTATGCAGGAACCCTTATCGGAGTCCCCAGATGCGGAGCTGTCCATGTGCTTTGGGTTTTTATTCGTGAACTCCATTTCGGTCCCACGAGTAAAGGGGAAACATATGGTCCACCAGGTAGAAACCCCATTCTTGGTAAGGCTAGGATTACCCCTGGGAGGTCGCCCAGTATCCCAGGGGGTGCCTTTTGAGACAGATTCACCCACTGCCTTTCATCCCATAGGCACGGCACTCACACCGTAGGATTGGGGATTTTTTTTTCAGGGTTTACTCCTTTAGATTCGCTGTGTTCTGCGCAAACAGGGTCACCTCTTGTAGGATATGGCTCTTCGCCATGCACAGACGGTCTTGAGTGTTGAGAGGCTATTTAACGCATCTGTCACCCCTGGGGAATAGTTGAAGCCCCTCCCAAGGGTTACCTATGTCGCCCTATGGAAACACGGCGGCCCTGGAAATGGCCCAGCTGACTCCCCTTGACCCCTTTATGAATCTTAATGGTAGAGACAGAGAACTCTGCTGGAGCAAGTAAAGCTCAGGATTGCAGATGTTTTGAATTTGCTTAATCTTGTCCTCACAAAATGACTGTGAAGAAAGTGATAATAGTAATGCTCACAGCAACCAAAACAACAAGCTTATTTCTGTGATTGTTTGAAAAGGTTTGAAATTGCAGTTTTCTTTATCATTTCTTCTTACAGATGTGCATTCATGGATTGTATGTGATGGTGATGTGGATCCAGAATGGATTGAGTCTTTGAATTCAGTCTTAGATGACAACAGACTGTTAACTCTGCCATCTGGCTGGAGAATTCAGTTTGGACCTAATGTGAACTTCATGTTTGAGACTCATGATTTAAGTTTTGCATCACCAGCAACAATATCTCGGATGGGAATGATTTTTCTCAGGTGTGTTGTGTTATGTATTAGTAAAGTAAGCTCTCTCTGACATTACAAATTTTGATTACTTCAGTCTGTTTTATTTCAGTGATGAGGATGTCAATATTAAAGGCCTGGTGTCTGCCTGGGTCAAGAAGCAGAATGAGTCAACTGTTCGGTTTCTAGTACAATTGATTGATGATTATTTCTACAGAGGTAAGGCAATACACTTTCAGAAGGTAGATCACAAGTGCATGTTCAATGGTTTTTATTTTATCTTTCTGATACCTTATAATATAGTGTGCTGGTATAACAAACACTTGTTTGCAGGGGAACATTTTTATCAACTGTAAAAATGATGTAATAAATTCTATGAATTGCAGTAATTGTTTACACATCTAATATAGTTCATTATAAAGTATCTAATAACTCAAAACAATATAAAGCATATATAATTGTCGTAGAGCTATAAATAATATTGGAAACATTAAAATAACTCATGTAGGATGTGATAAAGGCAAGATTTGTCACATTGAAGGCACCTTTCAGGTTATTTGTTAAGATTTTTTTAAGATTCTTGTAAGTGTGTCATTGCTTCAAAGTATCTAGGCTGTATCATTTGTACAGAAATGGGGAAATTCTTTTGAACACTATCCACTGCAAACCGCAATGTGCACTTCGATTCCTTCCACAATGTTGTTTCCTCAGAACTCTTCCAGCAGTGTCTTTGATGCATGCATCATTGGTTGCTGCCTTCTATCTCAAATGCATGTGCGCGTGTAACAAATTTAAAACTTGGTGTACTGTTGTAGCCTTTTCTGTATAAGGGACAAAAATATACTACAGTGCAAGCCTTTTCAGACTCATCTGTTATGCTTTTGTAACCACTGAAAGCAGTGTTAGATTAAAATGAAGCGCTGTCTTTGTCACATGTCGAAATGAATTTCAGATGCATGTGGACTTCCACAGCTTTTGTTATCTCTTTTGTTGCTTTGTTCTTGGCCAGACTATGTTTATGTGTGTGTGCATGCACGCATGTGCACATGTACGTATGTATGAGCTTGAAAAACACTCAAGGAAATAATTTGTTCTTACAATACGTTTACTGTTTCTCCTGTGTGAGTTTTACATTCATACCTCATTTAAAGTAAAAAATCTGAGATCATGTGTATAATGTTTAAATTTAAACACCATAAGTCCTGTATGAAAGTTTGGTTGCCTGAGTAAGTGGATGACTGTGCACTCTTTCATTTTTGTTTCTGTGTCTCAACAGCCCAACTTGGGCCTAGGCTGCTTTGTTTTTGAGGTTCCTAGATCTCACACAGTTAGACACAAATGCCTAGTAGAACTCCTCGGAACAAGTGCTTAACCCACTGCAGAGGCCGCCACCTTACACTACACATAACAAACACAAGAGATGAACATCCATGCCCTCAGTGGGGCTCAAACCTGCAATCCCAGCAGTCGTGCAGCCGTAGGCTCATGCCTTAAACCACATGGCCACTGGGATTGGCCTCATTCATATTACTTTTCTTTTGTTATGGAAGAGATAAGAAGAATGCTAATGTACATTTTATGTTGTTTTATTAGGTGTCAGTTGGGTGGTACAACAAGGAGAGATGGTGGTAGGCACATCACTGGTTGCTATAGTTCAGAATGGACTGTCTCAGTTGCATGGTGTGACCAGTAGGGCTCACTTCACAGTGGCTATGATCAGAGGTCTTGGTGGAAACCTTACCCTCCCCAGCAGAGAGGCATTTGCCAAACAGGTAATTATCTAGACACATTACGTTTGCACGTTCACTTTCCAAAGTCCAGTAACACATGTATGTGCATATGTATGCTTGTATATGTGTGTGTGTGTATGTGTGTGTGTGTGTGTGCACATGTGTGTGTATCCATATATGGCTCTGCAACCAATGTTCACAAGAGAGAGACAGACAGTGAGCACCCACACAGTACATTCCCAATCACGCATGTTGACTTGTTCAGATTAGTATAGTATTAATCATAAGGCATGTTATGTGTATTTACTCTTTGCAGTGACACTTTTCGTGTCCTGTCTTTCTTATTTACCCTTTCATCTGAAATTCTCATATTAATTGTTATAGAAGCTTAGTGTATTGTTTCAGGTAAAATTCTTATATTGCACATCAATTCCATAAATGTATAGGCTTTTTCTTCATTTCTTATTTTCTTACTCTCTTCGCCGATTCAGAAACATTTGTTTTGAGAGGATGCTGTTGTAAGAGTTTGCTGTAACATAATGTCTTTGCTTGTCATATTAGGTTTTTGAGTGGCTAGGTGAGTATGTCCCTGAACCTACCCGACTGCTGTACAGCTATTACAATGCACAGCGCGGTAGTCTGGATACATACACAATGGACCATGACCACACACAACTCCAACTTGGAGGGGTTAACAGTGCTCTTCCTCTGATCATGACTGCTGATGTCAAGCGAACACTGGACATTATTGGACCATGGCTTCATCCTGATACACTGCATCCATTTTTGTTAGTAGGGCCACAGGGATGTGGTAAAAGGTACTGTGCTACAAATAGTAGTAAAGTCTTCAGGTAATGTTAGTAAGAAGATAAGAGGTATTCTTATGTCTCCTAAAACTTACGTGTTGAATGAACTGATAAAACAAACTCCCACAAGTAGTACAAATCCCATGGTACATGTCAACATGTGTGGTAGGAAGATTTACCTTCTTCTTCTTTACCTTCTCCAGTGATAAACTTTTTTATAAAAATCTGCTTGTTAGGTTAATTAAAATTCTTTGGCATACTGAGGATTTTACTTCCAAGGAACTTTTGTTTCCAAAGCTGGCAGGAACTAAATCTTCTATCAATTAAATAATATGATATATTTTAAGGTAATTGTAGTTTATGCCAGTTGAAATGATGGAGAAAAATGCATTCATAGCAACCGAATTCATGGACAGATAGAGATTCTCAACATGTAGACTAAATTAAGTAACTGGGTTGGTCATAAAATAAGTTCATATAATGTGTAATTTTGTTACTAAACAACCTACACTCATTTTTATTATATCAGCAGAATACATCACCAAGAAGTTTTTATCTGCTTCCAATATTAAATAAAAAATCTAAAGAAAACCATGAGGTGGAAACAGTTGTGACATGATGTTTGATAATATGGGATACGGATTTCTGTTAACAGGAAATAGAGATGATCATCACCTAATATGGTAAGGTCTTCCATTGTGATGGGGATTGTGTGGAGAAGTAGTGGGATAGCAGCATAATTACATCTGAACTGTTCTTATTATAGATGAAATAAGAAACCCCAAATATGTGTGCTGAATTTTATTTTCTGGCCAGTCCTCATATCTGTGGACTACAAACTCTGTAAGCAATGGTACTCATCCACCCAAGAAATTCCCTTCTATTTTGGAAACTGAAAGTTTATGACCATTCTCACAGCCTTTGAGAGTAACTATAGCTTAATGTTGAATGGCTTACTTGTATACATTACAGGCAAAGTATGAAATCCAGACAGTCTATACAATACCTGGACATTCTGTACATTGCATTAAGTAGTAGTTAAAATGTAATCTGCAGGATTATTTTACAGCTGTATCTGGTTTATGATGAGTTCCTTAAAAAATTGCAGCTCACTAGCCAAACGTTTTATCCAAAGCAATTAAATCAAGTTAGGTTCCATCAGCCAGCTTTGTGAGCACAGAGATAAACTTTCAGTCTTCATAAAACCAAAGAATTGCTTGACCAGGTGAGTAACTATAACCTTATTGGTGAATATGCTACACCATGGTTGGTGCTCATCCCAAATTTAACCCTTCATTGTTGGCCTGGGTGCATCATATGGTCACGGATGCATTTTAAGGGTATTTAAAATTCAAGAGCCTTTTGTCCTGGGTAGTAGCTGAAATGTAAAATACCACATCACTTAAGGGTTAATTGTACAGGAAAATCTTAAGTCATTAAAACAAGTTTAGTGGGACAACAGCAGGCTGTTGAGATACACGTGTTCTTTCATTCGTTCATTCATTCAGTCAGTCATTCATTCATTAGTCCAGAGATGCAACATAGTGGATATAGAACATGTTATTAAAATAACAATAGGCACAGTAAAAAATGAGTCATTACAATAAAATATAAATAATAATTTTATTAATACAATACATAAATAAGACATCAAGTTTATATGAGGAAATGAGATATGATCATAGTGTACAATCAATGAAAATTTATACCATGTAACATAAGACAAAACCTCAAAACTAATGCCAATATAATAAGCAGTTTTTTTAATACAATACATAATTCATGTTTGATTAAAATATTCTTCCAGTGTATAAAAAGACTAAGTGTACAAAAATTGTTTTAGAGAAAGTTTAAACTTTGTTAGGCTATCGACTACATTCTGAATCATCATGGGTAAATTATTAAAGATTTTTATCCCCAAGTAATAAGCTTCCTTTTGATCCATAGGTAAGTCTACTTGGGGCAGGTATAAATAACTTCTTTGGCTAGTGTCTATATTGTAATTCTCATTGTTTGTTGAGAAAAGGTGTAGAAATATATTAAATTAGAATGAGCAAATAATATGCTAGTATCATAAACAAAGATTATAGTTGCTGAAGTTTTATTTATTTCCTTGTGTAATTCATTTATATGTAGAAGAGAAAGCAGAGGTCCCAAAACAGACCCTTGTGGGACTCCATGTCCAACTTTGGCTTATTACTATTATCACTGCTGTTCTAAAATACCTGTTTTCCAGATAAGACTGATAAAGTGCCAGATCCTTGCCATTGATTCCATTAAAATTGAATTTAGAGAATAGGATAACCATGATCAACACAATCAAACGCTTTATCCAGATTGCAGAAAATACCTCCTACTATTAGTTTATTGTTTATAGCATTTAAAATCTCAGCTGTTAATTTATAAATTGCATTAACTGTCTTCAATCTTATCCTGAAGCCATATTGTTCAGTGTGTAATATGTTATATTTGGTGAGGTGTTTTAACATCCTTGTCTGCATTACCATTTCAAATATTTTTGAGAATGATGTTAAAAGTGACATAGGTCTATAGTTAGACATATTACACCTATCACTGTTATGTAGTGGTTTTGTTACTGTGTATTTTAATCTATCTTATGTTACCATCATTTCTGTATTTTAATGCATATACACTTGCTGCTGAAGTCTGCTATATACATGATAGTGTAACTTGTCATATACTCCATGTATATTTTCTTATTGTTCCTATTTTTGCCACTGGATGATTTTAGTTTATGATTTTTAGCATGACTCAAAAGAATTTTCTGTTTTTCGTACAAACACTCAAGCAATATTTATCAAAACATGAGTGGCAACAGAATTTATTAATATTTCAGCTTGCTTCTAAATCATTGTTTTGGAAAGCTGAGAGCGACTGAGGTGGCAACCATTCACTGCAGTGCACAAATCACTCCTCAGCATGTCCTCCAGAAACTGAGTCAGGTATTAAGAATTACTCACTTGTCACTAGTAATGTTCTTTCTAAGGAGAATTTGCACTTTTATCTCAGATGTGGACGTAGGCTGCATGACTTCATTGAAAGACATCTTCGCGTACAAAATGCTGGAAACTAGTGTAATGGAAATATCAAAAACATGAATGAAGGGTAACAAACTCCACATTGAACTCAGTACTAACCCAAAATATTGATGGGAAAAGACAAATAAATTATACAGTCTGACTTGCAATACTCAGCCTTGATACTGAAAATTGAAATATAAAAATTGAAATAATCCATACTAGAATACATTCATATATATTTTCACTGGTTTATTATTTGTTACACTTGTGGTATGTCTTCCACATGTGTGATGTAACAAAATTAGGAATGTAATTTAAGAGATGGTGTGTTTGTTATAGGTGTGCATGGTGATCTCAAGTAACACTGGCCGTGTGTACCGACCAAAGAATAGTGAACGTCTTATCTTGTACTTCAAAGATTTGAACCTAGCTAGACCTGACAAATGGGGAACCAGCATGCTCATTGCATTCCTCCAGCAGGTATAGCAGAGTGCCTTCTTCATGCAGAAAATATAAATAACTCTATTTTTTGGTTCTAAGTTATTATATATGTGTGCCTACATACATACGTATGTACATGCATATATACTGGGGTGCTGATAAGTCCTTAGCCCGACCAGGAAGGAAACAAGCTGCGCCTATCAAAAGTGTGTTGGGCAGAGGAATGGATTGATTTGGCTAGGGTAGTTACAGGTGGTGGACTCTTGTGAATGTGGTAATAAACCTCAAGTTTCCGTAAAATGCGAGGAATGTAGCTTGTTTCCTTCCTGGTCATGCTAAGGACTTATCAGCACCCCTGTACACACACACACACACACTTACAAATCATGGATCCAAAGGTTGGTCACAAAGGCAGTAGGATGCGGAACAAGTCAAATTCCCAAATATACACAACTTTGACAGTGCAAAATACTATAAACATTGTACACAACAGTATTATATATCATTTTCACATATAAAAAATGCATCTACAGAGTGAAAAGGGTGTGTATTTAAGTATTTTCTTATGGTTTCTATAAATTCTGCCTTGTCATTCTTGATTTTTTACAGACTAGATTGTAAACTGTTGAAAATTTTGATGCCAGCATAAATTGTATTCTTTTTTAAAACAAGATGGGTTGGCATTTGGACTATGAAGATGGTGCTTATTCCTTGTATTAATATTGTGTATAGATGAATTTGTTTGAAAATTTTCCTGATCTTTGATGATGAAGTTTATTAATGTAAGTATATATTGGCACAGAACAGGTGGATTCATTAATTGTTTAAATAGACTTCTACATGAGGTTCTGGGTTGTGCACCAACCATAATTCTGGCGACTTTCTGTGGTAAAATTAAAATATTCCAGGTGTTGGGAGAGTTATCCCAAAAAACTATTCAATACTTTATAACAGAATTAAAGTAAGCATGATAAATTTATATGATTGTTAATGCTACTGATATGTACCATCAACCTAATGGCATAACATGCTGCACTTAACTTCGAAATCTTTTGTTCAATATGGTTCTTCCAATTTAAGTGCTTTTCAATTTGTAAATGAAGAAATTTTATATTTACCATATCTTAATATATACTTTTCTATGTAACCAATATGTAATGTAGAGTGTGATGAATTCTCTGTTACAAATTTCATTACATTTTTCTAATCCATATTTAGGACTAACTTATTAGCAGTAAACCATTTAATCATATGAGTGAGAAATAAATTTGACTCTGAACAGAAGTCCTTGGATTTTCTGCTGGAAATTATGACACTGGTGTCATCAGCAAATAATGATGGTTCCAATATAGAATTTATTCTCAGGGGAAGGTCATTTTTTTTATCTTATGAGGAATATAGCTTGTAGATTTGATCCTAGGGGCACTTCATGTTTCAGTGTACCCCATTCAGAGAAAAATTTTTAGTTGTATGAGGTGCTTTTACTTCAACTTTCTGTCTTCTATTAGTTAAATGGAACCCAAAACAATCTTCAGATGCTCCTCAAATTCCATAAAAATGTAATTTAGCTAACAAAATTTTGTGATTCATGCAATCAAAGCCTTGCCACACCACAGAAAATTCCTCAAACATGCATTTTGTGTTTAGTAGATTCACATGCCCTATCTGTTAGTCTGAAGGCAGCATTTTCAGTTTATATCCTTTTCTTAAAACAATACTGTTCTGTGACCAGTCAGTTGTTAGTATGCAGATGTTGGCTTAATCCGATGTGCACAGTTCTCTTGAATACCTTTGAATAAACAGTTAAAAATGAAATAGGCCTTGAATTTGTCATACTAGTTTTGTCTGCTTTCTTGTAAAGTGGTTTTACTACTGCAATTTTAAGATGGTTAGCAAAAATACCTATACGAGGGGTAGTCAATAAGTTTCCGGATTGATGACTTAAAAAACGGAAAGGCTTACCTTAGACATTAGTGGCCGGCGTCACCGTTTTTGAAGCATTCCTGGAAGTCATTTTCTCGTAGCGTGTTCAGGACGGTCTGCGACTCTTCTTGAATTTCCTCCAACATCTGAAATCTTCACCCCTTAAGCTTCATTTTCAGTTTTGGAAATAGGAAAAATTCGCTGGGTGCAAGGTCGGGCAAGTAGGGAGGAAGTGGCACCACAGTCATGTTGTTATCAGTCAAAAACCGTTGAGTCAGGAGGGCAGCATGGGCTGGCGCATTGTCATGGTGGAGCAGCCATGTGTTGTTCCACCACTGATCAGGTTGCTTTCTTCGCACATTCTCCCGTAGACGTTTCAAAAGTTCGACATTGAATGCAGCATTAACTGTTTGACCAGGAGGAACAAATTCTTTGTGAACATTTCCCTTGTGATCAAAGAAACAAATCAACATTGACTTGATGTTGCTTCTCACTTGCCTTTCCTTCTTCGGTCGAGGCGACCCAGGACTTTTCGATTGACTGGATTGAGTTTTGGTTTCCAGGTCGTAGGCGTAAACCCAGGTTTTGCAACCCATAATGACATTCAAAATAAAGCTGGGGTCATTAGCAGCATTTTTTTGAGGTCCTAGCAAACGTCAAGTTGTTGCTGTTTTTGGTCGACACTCAGGAGTCTGGGCACAACTTTGATGCATCTTCAAATCTTCTGTTAAATGTTGTGACAAGTTCTAAGACTAATTCCCACTAGCATACTGACTTCATCAATGGTACGACGACGATCCACGTGGATAATCTGACGCACTCTCTCATTCATTTCTGGCATTGAACTGGACACTTGTTGACCAGAGTGTTTGTCATCATCAATCGAAGTTCTGCCTGCCTTAAACCGGGAAAACCACTGAAACGTTTGGGAACGACCCATAGCTTGTTCCCCAAAAGCTGTCTTCAACATTTCATAACATTCTGTAGCAGTTTTCCCTAACTTGAAACAGAATTTGATGCAAGCACGTTGTTCACGGAAATCCGCCATCTTGATAATCGTAGAGAGAACATTGCACCTCTTGATAACAGCTAGAGTTGCGTCACACACAATGTGCACAGAAAGCTGGCTTTCAGCACACTAGCCCATGATACCTCTAGCAGCTGGTGTAGTAACTACACTCTGTATGAGCGCAAAAAATTAAGTCCAGGAACTTATTGACTACATCACGTAATTAGTGAGTGCTTATAAATGTAGCTGAATTTTCCCTATAACCCCCATAGCAGCAAAGGAAACATATTGTTGACTACATTAAAACTTTGTGGTTTTCCTTACTAATGCCATGTGATATGATAATTTAGTATTCTGTTACACTTGGGCACTCTTTTATTAATTGCATGGGTATCGGTGTGTGTTTTTTTGCATTAGTACATAGATTAAAGCTCAGAAATATTCTGTTATAATACTTTATTTTTAATCAAAATATAATATTAAAATTTTCAGTGATTTAAATCTGCCTTGCAAGTTGATGTGTAACATTGGATTTAGCTGCAGTTAAATAATTAATTTAGAATGTACATCAGCACATTAATACTTTAAAAGAAAAACATTCGTCTGTGCTGGACTTGAACTCACGATATACTCGTATAATGCTAATTCAAGTACAGTTGCTGCATACAGAATAAATGTTCTGTCTGTTGAAGGTGACAGTGTCTCAGCACAGTAGATATCACTGTGCATTCTGATATAAAAAAAAGGTAGAGTTGTTGGTGGATGGTGAGCACACAGACAACTTCCTGTGTTAAAACTTTCAATTATGATTGACAGGTGATCACGTACAATGGTTTCTATGACAAGAATTTGGAATGGGTGGGGCTGGAGCGAGTCCAGATTGTGGGCAGTATGACAGGAGGCAATGCAATGGGCCGCCACTCACTCAGTCCACGTTTTGCCTCAATTATGAGGATCTATTCAATCAGGTATATCTGTAGAGTGTAATAAGATATTTTTACAAATTAGCTGTCATTGTTAAAATAGCTATGGAGTTAAGTTTGTATTTTATTTGTGCTTACATTTCTCCACCATGGTTTTTGTCCTTCTGAAAACTGAGTCCATTGTGCCAGTCATTCATATCTATTTACCTGTCACTGATACCCTTTTAGTGTACTGGAATCTACCTGTAGAGTGATTTGGGAGCTATATGTTTGTCATTAAACAGCCTTAAGAAATGGTTTCATATGAAGATACTGTCTTGCAGCTAACACTGTTCTGCCACTAAAAATGTAACAAATGAGTACACAAGTTACCAATCATAATTACACCTTTCTTTGCACTTGGTTGATGATCAGTTTAATTTGTGGTACTTGGTAAAAAGGCATTGTAAAACTCATATACTGGTGTTTGTACAGATATTCGAAACATTTATTGAAGCTGTGATGCATGACTTCTAATGACACAGTGCTTTAAGCTGCTTGAAACTGTGTTGCATACTTAGTGACAGCCCTTCAGCCAGTTCTGTATTCATGGAAGGATGTAAATAACATGGAGTGTAAGGTTAAAGTGTACAGTGTGTAAGGAAGCTCTACAATACCATGCTTGTGAGTTACTGCTGCACAAATACTGCCAGCTGTGCCTGGTCACTGTCATTAAAGATCACTCATCCTTTAGATACTCACACTTAAGGAATTACAGATGAATTGGCCTCCAGTTGTTAGTTGTGCTCCTCCTCATACCTTCTGTTGTCGACTGTAACATCCTGTGGAATAAGTGACCTCTTGTTACTCTGCCAGTCGAAAATAATTCCAACAGCACCTTTCCTTTAAAGCCCTTCTACCAAAACTTATTGATTTGTAGTAATGTTGATGAATCTCCCATGGAAGGTTATCGTTTACTTAAGATACATATATAATACAGTCATGCGCTGCGTATCGTTTTGGTCGATGAACCACACATATGGCACACATATGACGGTGGTCCCATAAGATTATAATAATATAATATAACATAACATAACATAACATAACATAATGTAACGTAACGTAGAATAACATAACATAATGTAATATAATATAATATTTATTTATTTATTTAGCAGGTTGTTCGACGTTTCTACATCTTCCTGCGCCCATTTGACAATTATCTTATCTTTTTCTTCCATTTGTCTCTGTCATTCCAGTCTTCTATTAATCCCTTTTCCCCCAATAGTCCTGTAATCCCTTCCGCCCAGGGAGCTTTAGGTCTTCCTCTCTTCTTCCTGGTGGGCTCCATTTCATAACTTTTTTTGGTAGTCTCCCATCTTCCATTCTCTGAACATTTCCGTACCATTTTAGTTGTTTAGTCTTAATATTGTCTAAAAGAGACCTTGTTACATTCATTTTTTGTTTAACAATAGTGTTCCTAATTTTGTCCTTTCTGGAAATTTGAGCTGATCGTTGCCAAAAGTCCATTTCTGTGGAATTCAGTTTTGATACCGTTTTTGCTTTTAAACACCATGTTTCTGCTGCATATGCAATTGTACTTTTAACTATTGCGTGATAAATATGAGTCTTTGTTTTGGGGTCACATCACGGTCCCACAAAATGCTGTTTAGTTTCGTTATAGCCGCTCGTCCTGTATTAATTCTATCATTAATTTCTGGCTCGTGATTTCCATCTTTGGTTATTCTTACCCCCAAATAAGTATATTCATTTACATGACTTATTATTCCCTTCCCATCTTATAGTTGTAAATCTCTTGATGTGTCTCCTATGGCCATTGTTCGCTCTGGCTCGAACACAAGTTGGGTGAACAATCTGTTCCAATGTAAGAAGCTGGTTCAATAAGGATTTATTTACTATTAATAATCACTGTTAAACACAAAACGTAAATGCACTTAATTGTTTCCAAAAATTAATAGTTATGTACTGCGTCACTATAATGCACTTAGTTAATTTTATGGTGTTCCCATGAACTGACAAAACACACACCCCTATGGTGAAGCACTGCTAGAACCCTTTGTTCCATTAATTGAATTGTAACAACACGAGTTGCATGCTTGTTCCCCTATGGAAAGCGACTCACAGACTGACTTATGCTATGGCAAGACGCGAACTCGAACTGAAGCGAAGCTAACTGGACAAAGAAAAAAGCTATGACGTCACATAACTCGTGATGATTGCGTCATGTCACACGGTCACGAGTTGTGCAATCACTGCACCAATGTTACGCATATTATTTGCGAGAAAATTCAAATGTAAAAATTCGCCCTTAGCGTAACAGCCATATATTTAGTTTTTTTAAAATTTAATTTTAAACCCCACAATTCATACTCATCTATTAATTTCTTTGTCATGTATTCTAAATCCTCATAATCTTCTGCAATTAATAATTGATCATCTGCAAATAGCATTGTATATATTGTCGTATCCTGTATCTCCAATCCCATCTTTGCACATTTCTTCTGCCAATTTTCCAAAGCATTTTCAATATATATTTTAAATAAAGTGGGTGATAAACTGCATCCTTGTCATAGTCCTTTTGTTATATGCAATACTGAAGAAAGTTGTTTCCCAATTTCAATTTTGGAAAAAGAGTTTTCATAAAATCTCTTTATTGTCCTAATAATACTGTTACTAATATTGTAGCATTCTAATGCTTTCCACAAGTTTTTCAGGGGCACACTGTCATATGCGTTCTCTAAATCTACAAATAATAAGTGTATTTAACAGCCATCTTTTTCTCTATCAGTTACCTTAAACAAAATATATGGTCAACTGTAGATCAACGAACCCTAAATCCGGCTTGTTCTTCTTTTTCTATCTGGGAAAATTCCTGTTCCAAAAAATGTTTTATAATTTTTCCATATAATCAACTAAAATATTCATTACTGTAATTCCTCTGTAGTTTTCATATTCATCCACCTTTCCTTTTTTATGAATAACTGAAATATGTCCTATTTTGCAATCATTGGGAATTTCATCACCATTTTAGCAGCGTTCAAAAGTTTGTCTTAATAACTCATATAACCTCTTATTCCTGATTTTAGTAATTCTGCGGGTACTCCTCCAACTCCACATGATGTATTACTTTTTAAAGACTTAATTGTCATTTTGACTATTTCTATATCTAAATTAAATTTATCCATTCCTATTTCATTCAAACCGAATTCAAAGTCTTGTTTTCTCAGGTAGTGTCCCCTATTTTCTGTTAAAAGTCCTTTAAAATATGTTTCCCATTTATCAGTAGGTATGGGGTTAAAACGTTGTCCTCCATTTTCATTTTTCCTTAAATTTTTCAGTATTCTCCATGCTTCTGTGCTTTGTTTACCACCCAAGTAGCTTTCTACTGTAGAACATGTCTTTTCCCAGCTTTTGTTTTACTCTTCTGTTATCATTTTTCTAATTTTTCGTTGCACCCTTCTAAGCTCTATCCTGGTCTGTGGGTCTTTTGAACTAATCCATTTCAGGTATTTTTCTTTTTTTTCTTTTACCATTTGTCCAGTTTCTTCATTCCAGTAATAAAGTGGTTTGGTTTTACTTCTCAACATTTTCTCTCCTAATGCTTCTTTCGCTGCTTGGTGAATGCATTTAACAAGATGTCGGTAACATTCTTCTGTACTTTCAAAATTACCCTCTCCAAGTTTCTCATCCAGTCTCTTCCTATATAAAAAAACTGGTGCTTTCATCCCTTAAGCTATCTATATTATATACTGGTGATTGTGTTAATTCTACTGCACAGTCTGTTGTGTTTTCCCTTGATTCATTTGTATTGCTTTTCCCATATAAAAACAAAATTTTTGCATTTACTAAATAATGGTCACTTCCAACAGTCATTCCTCTAAATACTCTTACATCTTGAAATTTTAATCCCAGAATTTTGTCTGGCAATAATGTAATCTATTATAGATCTTAGCTCCTGTGTATCTAGGTGCTATGTGTACTGATGTATCCTTTTGTGTTTAAAATATCCGTTCAAAATTTTTAATGAATTTTATTCACATATATCTATCAATTTGTCACCGTTATCATTTATTACTTCTTCTCCAAATGGACCCACTACCAAATTATTAATTTTTTCCCCTCTTCTACTATTAAAATCTCCTGCAATTAAAATTTCCTTGGAGTTTCCTATTTCAACTATTACTTCATTTAATTTTCCAAAAAAATCTTCTTTTACTACAGCATTTTCGTCATCACTTATTGCATAAATTCCTAAAATGCATAATTTCTTCCCAAATAAATTCATATGTAACTTTATCATATTTTCATCTACTGCCTCCCAAGTCATAATATATCTCTTGTATCTCTTTTTAACTAAAATAGATACTCCTCTCTTTGCTCTTTTCTCTTTTGGAACTCCACTATAAAAGTGTAAGTAAGGTCCTAGCATTTCT
>Ga0123354_10001058_pt1 | contig 31716 bp, 26 predicted proteins | sample TergutLab28metaG_2_FD_97872 | JGI IMG/M metagenome (GOLD analysis project Ga0123354, IMG submission 97872) | Labiotermes labralis P4 segment gut microbial communities from Petit-Saut dam, French Guiana - Lab288 P4 | ecosystem: Host-associated > Arthropoda: Insects > Digestive system > Gut ... | reverse complement strand
CCTGTTCGGAGGCGCCGCCGTTGGTTTCTACGCGGCTAAAACAGCCCATGTCAATAATTACCGGCGCGATGCGGATTAATTGGTCCATACGGGGCACATACTTACCTGAGGATTGCCACATGTCGCGATACACTAAACAAAATTCTATTTTTCGTTTCATATTCAATATGTTATAATTGTTAATTATGCAGCCGCAAATATAAACATTTTTTGCGTTGTTGGCAATAACAACAATGACAATGGGACAACGTAAAGTTATCAACAGTAATGTGGGGATAGGCGACGGCAAAACCAGCGATGCCAAGCAAATGATTTTAGCAGGATTATTTATTATGCCTGCATTTAGCCAACACCCACCCCTTGATAAAAATTGGCAAGTAGTTTTTCAAGATGACTTTAGTACGTTTGATGCAGAATTGTATTTAGACAATAATCCCTGTGAGGTTAAAATAATTAAGAAAAATAGGGGGAATGATAAGGGAAGAGGAAATTTACAATAACGTAGGGTATATATTCGTTAAATTATTTTTCTACAATATTATTCATAAAGAATCTTTTAAATATGAAAAAAATCACATCATTATTCTTGATTATGAGTGTTTTATTTGCCTGTCAGCATAACATAAACACCCAAACTTTTTCTATTGAATCCCCTAAAAGCGAAGAAAATTTAAACACAAATAGTAACGATACAGAAAAAACTATGAAAGTTCTCTTAATTAATGGCAGCCCAAACAAAGAGGGGTGCACTTTTACCGCGTTAAGTGAAGTAGCGAAAGCATTGAACGAAAACGGTATTGAAACCGAAATTATTCAAGTTGGAAATCAAGTTGTTCGAGGGTGCATGGCGTGCGGAAAGTGCAAACAAACCGGATATTGCATTTATGATGACATTGTAAATGAAGTGATTACAAAAGCAAAAACCGCCGACGGCTTTATTTTCGGTAGTCCGGTTTATTACTCCGGAATAAACGGAACAATGAAATCTTTTCTCGACCGCTTGTTCTACAGTGGAAGCAAACATTTGGCTTACAAGCCCGGGGCGGGTGTTGTGTCGGCGCGCAGAGCCGGAACCACCGCAGCATTGCATCAGTTAAATCATTTTTTTACTATTAATAATATGCCGCTTGTTTCCTCCCAATACTGGAATATGGTGCATGGCAATACGCCCGATGAGGTTCGCCAAGACAAAGAGGGAATGCAGATTATGCGTACCCTTGGGCACAACATGGCATGGCTGCTTAAGTCTATTGAAGCAGGTAAGAAAGCTGGTATTGAAAAACCAACCCCCGAACCGCGGGAACGCACAAATTTTATAAGGTAATGGTTACATCGGTTGCTTTATTAACGCCTCCACTATCCGCATAGGAACTCCCGAAAAACTCTTTAACAATAATCCTAATCATAGAGTAAGCCGGTACGGCAAAGATCATTCCGGTAATGCCGCCTACATACCCTGCCAATAGAATTACTATAAAAATTTCTACAGGATGCACTCGTATGCTTTTCCCAAAAATAACCGGCGTTAAAGCAAAGGTGTCTATCCCCTTAATTACAGCAAAAATGATGGTCATTTTCCAAAATAGCATCGTTAGCGTTTCGGCTGTGGGGTAGGTGGGAAGTAGTGACGTTATAGAGATTGCCAATCCTAATCCCATGGCAATAAAAGGACCAACATAGGGAACGATATTAAATATCCCCGCTAAAACCCCTATCAGTAAAGCATTGGGGATGTTAGCAAAATAACACGCTACCCCAATTGCCACGCCAATAATTATGTTGTCTATAAATACGCCTGCAAAATATCTTACAACCTGAATGCGGGATTGCTCTAAAATTCTATCATAGTTATCTCTGAATGAAAGAGGAATAGCACGACGTATCATTTTGAAGAATATATCTTTGTCTTTTAACGCAAAAAATGATAGAAAAATAACGGAAAACACTAATAGCAATAATGCGCCGACAAAAGAGAAAAGATTTCCTGCTAAACCGGACAGGCTAATGGTACTAATAAATGATTTCATTTGCAACAATAGGATATCTCCAATGTGCTCATGTTCATTCAAGAAACCATAATTATACAACAGCGCGTCGGCTTGTTGTAACCATTTTTCCAACGCATAGGTATAAAGGGTCGGGTCTATGGAAGAAACCATCTCAATCTCTTTGATAATAAAAGGGATCAGTATATATAATCCTAATGAAAGACTTACTACTAACACCGCAAGGGTAATTCCTGCGGCGAGCGATGAAGGACAGGTTCTGTTTTTAATTTTTATTTTTTGCAATAGTTGCATTAATGGAGACCCTACAGAAGCAAAAACTATTGCCAAAAGTATAAATATCAAAACATTATAGAAAAGATACCCTAAAAAAAACAAGATACCAAGAAAAATAATTATGGTAAAGAAATTTTTATTATTCATAGTCTTATGGATTAGAAGTTTATTCTTTTTTTGTTTTTTTCTCTCTCTTTTTCACTTTCCAGCTTTCCGCAAAGTCATTTTTATTATTAAAATCTTGACTGTATTTTAATCCAATTCCTCCACCTTGCTGGGGTCGGGCAATATCCGAATTATTATTTGAATTTGTTTGGTCATTGAAATAGAAAACATTAAGTTTCCAATTTTCGTTTAGATGCACATCTAAGCCAAAATCACCTACAAAAGTGTTGCTGTTATTTTCGCCGGTATTATCATACCCCATTCCTAAACTTGTTCTGAACGATAATCGGTCGTTCAGGAAATTTACGGCAAGGTTTACCGAATATTCATTGTAACTTTCTTTGTTGTTGTAGTTAACGCCAATATTAACTCTGTTCGATTCACCTAAAAGAAATGAATTGAGAATGCCGGATACCAAATCAATACCGGTACCCAACGACTGTTGTTGAGCGTTAATATTTGATTCTGAGGTAATAAAAGTATTTAGAAAAACAAAAGAGAAAAATTGCCGGATTCCGTTTTGGTGGTTTGCGGTATCTAATGCCGTGAAGACTTCAAATTGCTCTTCGGTGGTTAATCTGGGAAATTCAAAAGTGAATGATGGATTAGGGTTCATCAAGTTTCCGTTCAGCCCCAAATAAGCAGAGACATCTGTACGTCCAAGATTGGGATTTAATGAGCTTAACAAGGCTGATTTTTGATAGAGTGCGCTTACATTTAATTGTGCCGTTGTCAGCGGTCCTGCAAAAGTGATAGTTCCCCCTTCAACAATAGTAAAATCTCTGGGAAAGAGATTCTTAAGCGACATGTGAAACTTACCGCTAACGATAGAGAGTATTCCGTCAAGATTCAAATGGTTGGAGTTTGTGTTGTAGGTTAAGTGCAATTTTCCGGATGTTTTGCATTTTAAAACGCCGTCAATGGGGTCTAATTCCAATTTTACGTCGGCATCTCTGGTAATATCAAAAACAAAATCAAAATTCATGATAGTAGAAGATTGCATAGGTTTGTTGTCAGTGACGATAGTTTTGTTTTCATTATTTTGTACAAAATAGATACCTTTTGATGAAGATACTGTACTGGCAGATGATAAAGGAAAAGTAATGGTAGAGCCGGACAAGGTTTTAATATTGTGGCTTGAAAAATTGAGTTGCTTTGTATCTCCTTGAATAGAAATATCGCCGGAGACAAAGCCATCTCCAAAAAATGGCGCGTCAACTTTTCTTATAGTATTCATCGCCAAAATATTTGGAGTTGAAATATTCAAATCTATTATAAAATCTTTGAATTTTTTATGATGAACCGTTCCAAATAGTGTGGCTACATTGTTAAATCTATCGGTAAGCGCTATTTGATTAAACTCAATGCCTTCTCTATTAAACAGAATTTCTTGGTTATTAATCGAATATACTGTATTTAATGGGGATATACCTAATTTCGCTTCCTTAACGATTACCTTACCGTCAAAATAGAGAGAATCGGGATTCATTACAAAGTCTAAACTTCCGGCTGCCTCACCGGAAACAACATTGCTGAATGATGCGAGAAAAGGAGACAAAAAACCGATTTTTAATGTATCTATTTCGGCATGTACCCTAAGTTCTTTATCTTTTGAAATAAACACCCCCTTTAGATTCATCATTTTATGGGGCAGATCGGTATAGTTGGACTTATTAAATTCTGAAAGGTTAATGTTCAAATGATTATTACTAGACAATATTCCTCCTGAAAAATTCGGGTTTCCATTCTCAAGTATGCTGGCATCTAAAAACATATCCCCCAGCAGTTCGTTATTAAAGACGAAGTTCTTAATAAAAGTTTTTCCATCTACCGTAAAATGGTCAATATTTGAATTTACATTAGCAATGAGCGACATATTTCCACCAAAAGTCATCTTCAATTTTGAAGTAAAACTATTCAATAGCGAGATGTCAAAATTTTCAAATAACACACTGCATTTTTCTTTTGTAAATTTTGATATCCCACCATGTACACTAATTTTACCAATGTCGGATGTTAAAACACACCGATCAAATTTGTAGCCATTATTACTAAAACTAATCTTATTATTCTCTCCTATAAATTTCCATGATCCTTCCCGAAGCCATAACTTCGAGTCGCTTATTTGAAGTGCAGTATTATGGCAGGAATCTTCAAAAAGCATTCCATCTAATTTATTTAGTTGATGAACTGAAAAAGATTTAGGATTGATCCATGAGGTTTGAAACCCGATTTTATGTTTATCGATCGTAGTATTTATTTCAATATTAGAGAAAGTTAATTTGTCTTCTTTTTTATTTATACATAATGAATCGGTTTGTATTTGTAGTTCAAATTCTTGTCTGTCATTCATATTTCCGTTAATTTTCAAGTTATTCACATTTCCCAAACCAGAATAATTGATTTGAGGGAAAAAAATATTTAACAGATCTTCATTTCTTGAGTTTCCTAAGTAGATTGACACAGTAGCATCTCGCGAGATATTCAGTTTGGGTAGAATGAGATCGAAAAAATTCCGTGAATAGAAAAATTTAACATCAAGGTTAATAAAACGATTGGAGTCGGTTGAGGCGATATGTTTCATATTGCTTTTATGTTCTATGAAATCGGGTATATAATATTGTGCGGCATTGGCAATAGCTGCAATACCATCTTTATAATCGTAATTTGTTTTAAAAGATAGATTTACAAAATTAGTATGGATGAGATATTGGTGTAATGAATTGGGCTTATGAATAGCATTTAAACGCAACCAGTCAATACGAGATGCTTTTTCTCCGTTGGAAAGCTTAGCATAATCAACACGCAGAAAGCCATTTATATTATCAAGGTTGTTGCCACTCATATCAATAGCAATAGAATCTACTGTAAAGACCAAATTGGGAGTTTGCTTCACTTTCCATATTAGTTTTTCAAAACCTTTTGCGGCATTTGTGTCAATAGGGTGTTTATAGTATGAGAGAAGTTCGGTAAGTTTAATAGTTACATTTATAAGAGAAGCATCAACTTTTGGGGTTTCTTGTGCAAAGTTCACTTTCCCTCTCATAGAGAATGAAGCTAAAGAATCGGTTGTTCTAACCACTACGGAAGCTTCTTTTTGCTTGTAAGTACCTCTGAAAAAAATATCTTTTAAAGAGTAATCACAAATATCGAGTTCAGTAATTTTTCCACGAATTTTAACCGATATAGAGGAAAACAGATCTCCAATATTGCCATTATCCCGTGCAACTCCTTCAATAGAACTACTCAAATTAATTTTATTCAGATATTTAGACTGGGATAGAAGGTTTCCTAATGCTATATTGTTACCATCAATTCTTCCGGAATAAGTTATAGTAGTATCATGGGGTGTAGATCGGAGATCAATCTCAATTTTACCCAGTTGAGTATTTACCACTAAATTGGTATTGAAATTTGTTAATGTACCACTATAATTTCCACGTATATTTGAATATGTTAGTTTATTTACAATAGTTGGCAAGTTAATTCTTTTACCTTTTGGCAGGTTAAATTGAGCAAGTTCGGAGAAGTTAACGTAGGAGTCTTTCAAACGTACATCAAAACTACTTTTTGAAAAGTTTAGGATATTTTCCATTGAAAAATCTCCTACCAAATAAGTTTGTTGTTTATATTTAAGATATAGATTTTTAGTTTGAAGGTGTTGTATCGTCCCTCCTACATATCCTGAAAGAATAAATTGATTATTCATTCCTTTCAATTTTGGAGCGAAAAAGATTACATCCTGCATAGCAATACTTGCGTTTTTCACTTTTGTATCGAAATGAATTTGATTTACAAACTCGGAAAAATCAGAAAAATCATCATAACGAAAAGCAAAATCTCCTGAAAAGATGCTGTTTGGGGTTGTAAAATATAAGGAATCGAGTATCAAACCTTTCTGATAGATACGAAAATTACCCGAAAAACTTGAAATTTCAAAGCCTGTATATTGAGAAAGCGTAAGCGAACTAATTTTACAGGAAATATCGGGACCATAAACTAAAAAGTTATCAACGTTCAAGTTAATGTGTTGCAGTTCAAAAAATCCGTAATCTATACTACTATCATCTTTATACAATCGTTTCTCGTCATTAATATAAACAAAACGAACATTATTGAGAACAATATTTTCAAACAGCAATTTAAAACTCGGTTCTTTTCTCTCTTTTTTCTTCAGCCCCATTGCCCAAACGGCAATATTTACTTTTTCTTCTCCCTTATATCTTCGTAGAACAACCGCTCCATCATCAAGTTGAGCAAAAGACAAACACACTTCTCCTTGAAAAGTTTTAGCAAGATTGATTCTTCCATTAAGTTTAGTTGCAAAGATCATATTTTCAAAGTGATGATCTTTAATTGCAAAGTTTTTAGCGGTAAGAGTTAGGGTAGGGGAGAGATAAATTTTATCCACCGTGATCTCCCCACCGGTAATATTGGTCAGAATTTTCGATACTTTTAAAACGATAAATTGTTGAACAGGAGGAATAATAATAAGTGTAACAATAAGTAAATCAAGTGCAAACAAAGTTACAAGAATCCAAAGGATGATTTTAAGTATTCGCTTTGTTATCTTTTTCAACATATTATTATACTAATGTATATAAACAACTTGCAAAGAAACGCTTTTTTTTAGAAAAATTTCATGTAAGAAATGGATATTTAAAAAAAATATATTTTCGCGCCACGAAAAACAGTGGAAAAATTTGTAATGATTGCAACCACTAAAAAAAATGCTAAACCATTTTCCTTTGTTTTTCTGTAATCTGCTTATTATTTTAAAAACCTATAATTATGAGTTATTTATTTACATCAGAATCAGTTTCGGAAGGACATCCGGACAAAGTAAGTGATCAAATTTCAGATGCGTTGTTAGATGCTTTTCTATCAAGAGATCCTAATTCCAAAGTAGCATGCGAAACGTTAGTAACCACCGGTTTGGTGGTATGTGCCGGCGAAGTAAAAACCTCTGGCTATGTTTCTATTGACGACGTTGCCCGCAAAGTCGTTCAAAAAATTGGCTACGATAAAAGCGATTATCAGTTCGACTATAAGTCGTGCGCGGTGTTATCTGCTATCCACAGCCAGTCTTCCGATATTAATCAGGGGGTAGAGCGCGCCAACGCAGAAGAGCAGGGCGCCGGCGACCAAGGGATGATGTTTGGCTACGCCTGCAAGGATATGGATAACCTGATGCCCATCTCTTCGGAACTCTCTCACATTATCTTACAAGAATTAGCCGCGATCCGTCGCGAAGGAAAACAGATGACCTATTTACGTCCCGACTCAAAATCGCAGGTTACCATTCAATTTAGCGATGAGGGAAAGCCCGAACGGATTGATGCCATTGTGGTTTCTACACAACACGATGATTTTAATACGGATGAAACAGCCATGTTGGCACAAATAAAAAAAGATGTGCACGAGATTCTCCTGCCGAGAGTTATTGCTACACTCTCTCCGACTGTTAAAGAACTGTTCAAACACAACTACACGCTACATGTAAATCCTACCGGAAAGTTTGTGATCGGCGGACCGCACGGCGATACCGGCTTAACGGGGCGCAAAATTATTGTGGATACTTACGGAGGCAAAGGTGCACACGGCGGCGGCGCATTCTCCGGAAAAGATTCTTCAAAAGTAGATAGATCTGCAGCTTATGCGGCAAGACATATCGCAAAGAATATGGTTGCCGCAGGCATCTGCAATGAGATCCTTGTGCAAGTAGCTTACGCCATCGGCGTAGCAAAACCTGTTGGGATATACGTGAATACTTACGGAACTGCGCATGTTCATATTTCCGACGGAGAGATTGCTAAAAAAATTGAAGCCATTTTCGACATGCGACCCTATTCTATCATTCAACGGTTTCTATTAAAAAACCCGATCTTTGAAGCTACTGCCTCGTATGGTCATTTCGGTAGAGACTTTTATGAAAAAGAGGTAGAGGTTTTTTATACGGATGACCATACTTTCACTAAAACGGTGGATGGTGAAACAAAGATCTTTAAGAATGTTCCATTCTTTAGTTGGGAAAAATTGGACTATGTTGAGAAGATAAAGGAAGCATTTGCTATCAAATGATTACCTAATATTTTCTCCCATAGCATAGATATAAGGATTGCTCTTAAAGGTTGAAATTGTGCATTTTATTGGAATTATTTCATCGGTTTTGCTAATATTCCACAGGAAAATTTTCAGATCGTAGTTTATAATTTTTCTCGAGTCTTTTACTAGAAGTTCATAGCGAAATGGGAGAAAAATGCGATAAGTATCTCCAGTTCTGATAGAAAAATTTCCGGGCATAACACACCGCCAGTCGGCAATATCTCCTTTATATGAAGTTTCCAACACAAGTGCAAAATCTTCCGTACACTCATTGCACGTATAATCCATCGTCAACAATATTTTGGTAAATCGCGAAGGTGCGACCTCATATAGATTACACTCTTTGAGCATAATATATTCGTTTTCGGCAGGAGGCGGAGTATCCCAAACATATTCTTCCGTGATGATTTTCTCCATACCTTCTATACCTTCTCCTGTTTTTGCAAATACATATATTTCGGAGGTGAAACAGGGAAAATATTCTATTAAAACAGGATAGAACTGCTTTACTATTTCTATTTGTAGATCTGTTAAACCTGCAACAACCAAATAGTTGCTTTCAAGGTTCTCTATTTTTTTCATAAATAAAAAATCATCATCACTTCTATCAAGTTTATTATTTAAACCCATATTATATTTATCTTGATAATAATCTGCAAACTGCGGCGTCATGTTCAATATGCAGTCCACTTGTTCTTTTCCAAATTGCGCTCGCCATTCCATAGTTGTTGTTACACTTTTTTCATACCATTGAGAAGAAAGGAACTGGTAATGATGTCGCGAAGCCACTAAACTATAAGTCATAGATGTTAGAATCAAAAGCAAGCCCACTATTTTTCTAATGTTTAAATTTGAATCAATGAAAGATGCAGCTGCTAAAAGTAAAAACGGGAATGAAAAAATAAGACCCGAATATTGAAGCACAGGGAATACATAAATTGAGTAGGCATATCCTATTACATAAGGTGTGATGAACAATAACAAGGCTAATCCGATTTTGATTTTATGGTTGTTCCACAGTTCTTTATTTATTTTACTCGCAATGATAAGTCCTGTTGCCGTTGCTAATATAGCAATCCACGAGAAATGGAATAGATATTTAATATAATAGAGTATAAATTTTGGGTTAGGAGGACCAAGCCAACTATCAGACGCACTTATTTCCCCTGCACTTATTTGATGTAGTATCACAGGGATATGCGGAACATAAAGGGCAATCGCCCATAAACAAGCTACAAGATATTTCAGGCGATTTTGTTTTTTCATGAAAAAGAGTCCGGTTACGGCAATCAAAAAAGCCGTAAGCATTGAAAATTGATGGATATATGCACAAATAGCGGCAGACAATCCAAACAGAATAACATTTTTCCAACGGTAGTCCTGTTCAAAAACCATCTTTGTCCACACAATAAGCAGGATCAGAATAAAAAACAGTCCTGCCGTGTATGGGCGCGCGATCACGCTATAGGAAATGGTGTATTGGCTTACTGCCATAAATCCTGCAGTAAAGAGTGCGGCAGTAGCATTAAACCACTTTTTCGTCAACACATACATTAATGGAATGCACGAGATCCCCATGAGGATGAAAGGGAACCGTAGCGATAATTCGGATATGCCGAAAATTTTTGTCCAAAACCACAGAAACACTTGAATCCCTGCGGGGTGCGGATCCGGCTTAACGCCCTTTTCCATGAGTTCTGAAAAAGTAGCAAAATGCAAACGCCCGATAACGCTGAGTTCATCGTGCATAAAAGAGAAATCATATATTCCGAACAGACGAAGAAAAATTCCCAACCCGATAATGCATAATAATATTATGGTGTTTTTTCTCATACTATAAATTTATAATGTTTTTTTATTTTATACATTTCGAAAATCTGTAGAATAAAATCCCATTTTTTGATTTTAGATCCTTTTACATCACGCCATTCGGATAGTGGAAATTCATAAACTATTTGATACACTTCATCTAATCCATATTGTTGAATCATTCTGGCAAAGAGTTCGATATCAAAGATCCAGTTGGTAATAAACGGTTTATTGAAAATGGCTTGAGCTACCGGAGTGCGGAAAACTTTTGCACCGCATTGCGTATCGTAAACCCTTAGATGCATAAGCACCCACGAAGCAACATTGGCAAATACTCTGTTGATAATTCCCCGAATAAAGGTTCTCTCAATATTGCCGCCAAGCCGTAAAATTCTGCTGCCTATTACAGCATGGTATGACTTACTGCCGATCAATGCGATCATGGCATATAGGTCATTCGGATGAGTTGCCATATCTGCATCGTAAAAAGCAACCAGATCGGGGGTGGGATGAGCATTTGTAGCGTGAAGGATTCCTTGTCGTACCGCTTCTGCCTTGCCTGAATTTTTTTGCAAATGTAAGACTTGAATTGAGGAATGTGCTTTGGCTAAATTATTCAAAATATCCATCGTATTATCTTTACTGCCATCATTTACAAACAACAAAGCGCAATTTGGATGCTCCTCAACAAAAGTTTTGAATCTATCTTGCTGTAAACGCTTTTCCTCGTTATAACACGGTACAATAATGGTTGTTCTCATAAATTAGTTCACGTTTTTAATCATGATTTTTGCAAAAATGGTTATGATCCAATACTTCATCAAAGTTATTCCATCTTTTAAGTTCTTCTTCTTAGATTTATTAACGATTATATCATAGAAATTTGTTTTTTTGGCATAATTCCAAAAATAATCTCCCCGTTTAGTTTTATAAAAACTTTTCCATGGTTTATCCCAAACATAATGGATTATTTTCGGATTTTGGTATGCTCTACAGTTACAGCACATCACATTCCAATCCATGGAAGTATATTGTACGTTGTTTTCACAAAGGATATTCAATAAATCCTGATCGGGATATGGAAATTTTTTCTCCTCACAAAGTTGCATCATTTGTTTAAATGTTACTTGTTTTCTGAAAAGTTCTATATTAAAAACGAGCACTCCCGTACTGAAGTATTTATGGTAACGATTTAATCCGATTTTTTTTGGATGCCTCCGAAGTAACGAAAGTGTCCCAATATCCTTAACACATTTTAACATGCAATTTTCATCTATTTTATCATAAAGATCAGCAATATTACTTCTGCATATCGTATCTACGTCCATCCACAATACATATTTATTTTCTCTGAAAATATCAGGAATAAGTAAACGAAACAGCGCAGTAATGGTATATTTTGAAATATTTAAGTCAGAATAGTTTATAAAATAATCGGTAACATCAATGTACGTGATTGAAAAATTTTGAAATACGAGTATATTTTTTTGCAATAAATATTTATAATCATCTGACAATGTTTGGCATAGTACATAGATGCTGAAATTTTGTTCAGGATCGGCGTTTTCCATTACCGACTGAATGCTTACAGCCATGTAAGGGAAATAATTATTATCGGTAGCAAATACCAGTGGAATTGTTTTTTGTTGTAGTTTATTGAGATTCATAAAACTACCTACAATTTCGGTCCAAACTCTCTCAGTTTTTTTCCCTCTTCGGTATCTGTAAATTTCTCGAAATTTTTAACAAAAAATTCAGCTACTTTATTTACATTTTCCGTAAATGCGGCTTTATCTTTCCAGCTATTTTCAGGATTTAAAACATTGTCTTCCACACCTTCTATATGTTTGGGAATATTTACCATAAATGGTTTTACCAATTCTTTTTCACAATTTACCAACTCTCCGTTTAGTATCGCTGAAATGATGGTTCGTGTATCTTTAATGGAGATTCTTTTTCCGCCGGTATTAAAACCGCCGCCAATCCATCCGGTATTTACCAAATAGCAGGTAGAGTTATGTTCTTCAATTTTCTTTGAAAATACTTCGGCGTATTTGGTGGGGTGCAACATCAAGAAAGCGGCTCCGAAGCAGGAAGAGAATGTGGGAGTTGGCTCTTTGATACCACGCTCGGTGCCTGCCAATTTGGCTGTATATCCACTTAGGAAATAGTACATTGCCTGTTCTTTCGAGAGAATGGAAACGGGAGGTAAAACGCCAAACGCATCTGCCGTAAGGAAGATCACTTTGCTGGGGTGAGTGCCTTTCGATTCGGGTTTTACAATATTGTCGATGTGATAAATAGGATAAGAAACGCGCGTATTTTCTGTTTTTGCTTGAGAGGTGAAGTCAATATTTCCTTCTTCATCAATAACCAAGTTTTCAAGCAATGCATCTCTTTTGATGGCGCGATAGATATCGGGTTCACTTTCTTCGCTTAAATTGATACATTTAGCATAGCATCCGCCTTCAAAGTTGAAGATTCCGTTATTGTCCCAGCCATGTTCGTCGTCGCCGATCAGTGCGCGATAGGGGTCAGTAGAGAGGGTGGTTTTTCCGGTGCCGGACAAGCCGAAGAAAATGGCAGTATCGCCATCTTTTCCCTCATTTGCCGAGCAGTGCATAGAGGCAATCCCTTTAAGCGGGAGGAAGTAGTTCATTACCGAGAAGATCCCTTTCTTCATTTCACCGCCATACCACGAACCGCCGATAAGCGCCATCTTTTCGGTAAGGTTAAAGGCAATAAACACTTCGCTGTTTAACCCCCATTCTTGCCATTTCGGATTGGTTATTTTACAACTGTTCATCACGATAAAATCGGGAACAAAATCCTTCAGTTCTTCCTCTGTTGGGCGTAAGAACATATTTTTAACGAAATGCGCCTGCCAAGCTACTTCGGTAATAAAGCGAACTCTCATTCGCGTATCGGGGTTTACGCCGGCAAATCCATCCATTACATACAGATTTTTATTGCTTAACTGACCTTGGCTCAATTTCTTTAGTTCTTTCCATTGCTCCACAGTAAGAGGTTTATTGTCTGGAGACTTCTTTACCGGATCGTGCCACCACACTTTATCTTTGGTTTCTTCATCCACCACTACATATTTATCTTTTGGGGAGCGACCCGTAAAGATTCCAGTATCCACCGACAATGCGCCTGATTTTGTGTGATAAGCGCGTTCAAATCCGGTCAGTTCAGGATTGGTTTCATGTTCATACAATTCTTGATACGATAAATTGTAATAAATTTTTTGCGGGTTGTTAATCCCCATGAGGTTTAATTGTTTTTCGATGCTTTCCATAGAAATAATATTTTGATGATTTTTTTAAGTATATGATTTAATAATTGAGTTTAACATTTTTTCAGTTTTAGCGGCTCCTTCTCCAAGAATGAATCCCATTTGTTGCACTTGACGCAGATTTTCCTCAATTACTTCGGATACTCTGTGAATGATCTCTTCCGGACGCTCCTCTTTAGAATGGAGATTGCGGAAAACAGCGCCTACTAATTTTTTCTGGATTAATTGAAAGATCGTTACATTGATTAGTTTATCTTCAATATCAACATCTTTACTGATTCGAGTTTCGTCGTGGTTTAAAATAAATTGAAATTGCGTTGTAATAAGCGGAGGGAGAAGCGTTTTTAAGTCTGCCCCAACAAGATAGGGGATTACATCGTGTATATCTTTGATTTCATCTCCAAGAATTTCAATAAATGCGAGGTTAGATTCCACGATTTTCAAATTTTCATCGCAAAACACAATTCCTGTATGCAAACCTCTAATAAAAATGGAGAGGGCTTCGTTTCTAGCGTATAGCATCTCTTTGGTTTCATCGAGTGTGGATTTCGTTGTTTTAAGTTCGTTTTTAACCATTTCCAATTCTTCGGTAATTCTTTTCGAGATGTAGGAAGTTTCTCTATTTCCAATTTGGGAGTTGGTTACGCACATTTCGGGGATGGCGGTATTTTGTGCAACGGCGCGGGCCAACTCTTTACATGTATTAAATCCGCAAGCGCCGCAGTTTACTTCAATATTATTATTTCTCTCTGTAATATGGTTAAGCGCCACTTTAATTTCAAATTCACTGGGAGGCGGAAAATCATACTTCTTATTGATAAATTTGGCATTTAACTCTTTATAATGAGAATGTTTATCCATGGTTTTCCGCCATTTTTCCACATCAAAATTAGCCAATCTTCTGCTAATATAGTCTTTTACTAAGGCATAACGCAGATATTTTTTTCCTCCGTCGGAGGTACCGGGTCCCATAATACATCCTTCACAAAAGAAGAGGTTAAAATTATGTTTCACTAAGGTATCAAACTCCAAAAACTGTTCCACCGCTTTAACGGAGCTTCCCCCTTCGGCGGTAATGGTATTTTCTGCTAACAAATTAGTATCCAAGCTTGCAGCCTCTAAGAACCCTTGCGAGATGGGATACATACTGCCTTTATATCCTAATGGATCGTCAAAGTCGGAATATTCGCTAAATGTTTCGTTGATATTAAACTCTTCAAAAAGTTCTCTCAATTCTTTAAAAGTGAGTACGCCGTTAATTTTGGCGATACCGATATTGCGGTCCACCTCTTTTTTAGCCGCAACGCACGGGGTAATCTGCACCACTTTCACATCTTCTCCATAAGTTTTTCTGGCAACGATAGCGCTGGCAACCACCGGAGAAACAAGCGGTACTAAATTGCCGATCAGTTCTGGATATATTTTTTCAATTAAAGCCACTATTGAAGGGCAACAACTTGTGATGTAGTATTTCCCATTAAATTCGTCGTGGGTAAGTTTTTTAAATCGTTCTGCAATAATATCTACTCCAAAAGCCATTTCCATAACGTATGTAAATCCGAGCAATCGAATCATTTTTACAAATTTTCGATAGTCGGTAATATCGTTAAACTCTCCCGCGATAGAGGGGGCGCAGATTGCCACTACTTTTTCTTCGGAATTTAATAATTGTTTAACCTCTTTTTTTGAATCCAAATAATTGATGGCATTGTAGGCACAAGTAGCAATACAGTTTCCACAAAGAATACATTTACTCTCTTCAATATAAGGGAAAACGCTATTTTTTCTAACATGAATAGCTTTTACGGGGCAAGCTCTGACGCACGAATAACAGGCTTTGCATCTGCTTTTGTCTAAGTTAATAATACTGGATGGCACTATAAATCTAATAATTAATTATTTATCTATTTTTAAAAAAGTAGCGCAAAAATACAATTTAAAAGATATGTGGTGCAAAAAAAAATCCGTTCCGCCCATTTTGTTGTTTGGCAGAACGGATTTGAGTTGTGTAGAGAAGCAAGATGCTGGTCTCTACGATATTTTAATACCGGTTTCGCTCAGTATAGTATGTATGCAGAAGTTTATGGGAAAGTTCTCCGTTGGGTTTACCGAGAAATTCCTTATACAGCGCTATCACTTCAGGATTTTCGTGTGATTTTCGGAAGCTCATTTTCTCATCTTCCTTGTAGATAGCCTCCATACGTTTGCCGCGAATGTCAATATTGGTAGGAATAGGTTGACCGCCGCCGCCTAAACAGCCGCCGGGGCATGCCATTATTTCTACAAAATGATAATTCGCTGTGCCGGCTTTTATCGCTTTTATCAACTTTCTGGCATTTGCCAAACCGTGTGCAATAGCTACTTTCAACTCAACGCCTTTCAAATGGTTAAATTCAGGTTTTACCTTTTTAATCAGTACTGAGGCTTCTTTAATACCATCAAAACCACGAACGGGCGTAATTCTTAACTGGTCGAAAGGAACCTCCTCGCCGGTAACCAATTCGTAAGCGGTACGGATAGCCGCTTCAACCACACCACCGGTAGCGCCGAAAATAACTGCAGCACCGGAAGAATCACCCATAATACTATCAAACTCTTCGTTCTTCAACGTTAAAACATTGATCCCCGATTGTTGAATCATCGTTGCTAATTCTCTGGTAGTAAGTACATAATCTACATCTTGAAATCCGCTGTCTCTCATTTCAGAGCGGTTGGCTTCATATTTTTTTGCCGTACAAGGCATTATAGACACGGAAACGATATCTTTCGGGTCAATACCTTTCTTTTGCGCAAAGTATGTTTTCGCCAATACGCCAAACATCTGTTGTGGAGATTTGCAGGTAGAGAGGTTGGGGAGCATGTCGGGGAAAACGTGTTCCACAAATTTGATCCAGCCCGGAGAGCAAGAGGTAAACAGCGGCAATGCTGTTGATTTATCGCCATCTACCAATACTTTTTTCAGTCTCGATAAGAGTTCGGTGCCCTCTTCCATAATTGTTAAGTCGGCAGTAAAGTCGGTATCCAAAATAGAGTCGAAGCCCATAGCTCTGAGTGCGGCGACCATTTTACCGGTTACGCGGTGTCCTGCTTTTAATCCGAAGCGTTCCCCTAAGGCAACTCTAACGGCAGGCGCTGTTTGCACCACTACGTGTTTCGTAGGATCATAAATAGCATTCCAAACGTCTTCAATATAGTTTCTTTCTGTGAGAGCTCCGGTGGGGCATCGGTTGATGCACTGACCGCAGTTGGTACAAACCACATCTGCCATCGGTTTTTCTCTAAAAGTACTCATTTTGGTACCATTCCCTTTACGAGACATGGTAAGTGCACTTACCCCTTGTAATTCGGTACAGGTACGCACACAACGGGTACAGCGAATACATTTACTGTCGTCTTTTTGAATAGAATATGACGATGCATCCGGTCTGGAAGGTTTTCTTATATCAATAAAAACTTCTTCATCGGTTCTGTATTCCAGTGCAAGATTTTGCAGTTCACAACTATTGCTGTGGCTACATTTTATACAGTTGATATTATGTTCCGTAAGCAAGAGTTCAAGAATATGCTTACGTGCCATACGTATTTTACTGGTGTTGGTTAATATTTTCATATTTTCCCTCACGGGAGTAGCGCAGGCAGCCACAAGATTGGGGTCTTTTTCCACTTCTACCACACAAATGCGGCAGTTTCCCGCCACACACAAGTCGTCGTGATGACACAGGATGGGAATATGAACGTTTACCATTTTGGCAGCGTGTAAAATGCTTGTTCCTTCAGCTACTTGAAGGGGCATATCATTGATGGTTATATTTAACATGTTACTCATAATAATTTCCTCCTATTAATAAACGATTTCTTCTCTAAAGTTTTCAATAATTGATCTGAAAGCATTACCCACGGATCTGCCCAGTCCGCATTTGGAGGCAAATTTCATGGTATAAGCCAATCTCAGTAATTCGTCAAGATAAGCTTTGGGTTTCTCTTTTTTCTTAACGGCTCTAATTCCAAGAAGGAGTTGTTGGGTTCCGATGCGGCAAGGGGTGCATTGTCCGCAAGATTCTTCTTCAAAAAACACGAGGTAGTTTTCCAAAATATTATACATAGAGCGAGAGGAGTTGAATACTTTCATAGAACCTCCGGTAGGTACACCTTCAAATCCGATGATGGTATTGTTAAACTCTTTACGAGGAACGCAAAATCCGGAGGCTCCGCCCACTTGAACGGCTTTGGTGTCGCCGTCGCCAAATTCGTCCACAAATTGTTGAACGCTCATCCCCATCTCCAATTCAAAAACGCCCTCTTTGTTGCAATCTCCAGAAACGGAGAATAGTTTGCTGCCGTGGGAGTCTTTCGTGCCTAATTTTTTGTACTCTTCTGCGCCGATTTCGGCGATAATCATTGCATTAACAAATGTTTCCACATTGTTAACGACGGTAGGTTTTCCAAGGTATCCCGAGTTAACAGGGTAAGGTGGTTTGTTGGTAGGTTCTCCTCTTTCACCTTGCATGGATTGAAGGAGCGCAGTTTCTTCGCCGCAAACGTATGCGCCTGCGCCAAAAAACAAACCTAATTTAAAATTGATACCCAACGTTTTGATATTGGATTCCATTCTATCAATAGCAATTTGCAATTTCGTTCTTAAATATTTGTATTCAGAGCGAATATAAATAAACCCCTCTTTAGCGCCTGTGATATAGGCAGCTAAAGTCATCCCCCAAATCACTTTTTCAGACGCTTTTTCAAGAATCTCTTTGTCTTTGAAAGTTCCGGGTTCACCTTCGTCTGCATTACATACAATATACTTAACAGGATTTGGGTCTTCTTTCACGATTTTCCACTTCAATCCGGTTGGGAAGCCTGCGCCACCACGACCTTTTAATCCTGATTCCATAAGATCGGAGATAAAATGTTCTTTCCCCATCTTCATTACTTTGCGCAACAATGCGCTATAGTCCACATCTTCTTTAAAGATGAGTTCTGTTCTTTTTAATTGTGTAGCCATGTTTTCTAATGCTTTAATGTTTCAGATTTATTTTTTCATGTATCCAACCAGAATATTTTTCACTTTTTCCGGCGTTAAATCAGCGTATGGCTCATCATTGATAAGCATTGCGGGTCCTTGGTGGCATGCACCCAAGCAGTTCGTATAAAACAGAGAGAACTTTTTGTCGCTGGTAGTTTCTCCCGGTCTTATTCCGAGTAATTCAGTAATAGCATCTATAATATCTTCTTTTCGTTTCATATCGCAAATAATGGTTTGACAAACTCGTATCACGTGCTTGCCCTGCTCGTTTGTGTTGATGAAAGAATAGAAAGATGCTGTGCCATAAACATCGGCGGTGGAGATATCCAACTCCTTAGCGATGTTTATCATAGATTCTTCGTTGACGTAGTAAAGTTGGTCCACTACCTCTTGCAGAATGGGTAATAGACTTTCTCGCGCCCGTCCGTACTTGTCAGCCAATTGGCTGATAAATTCTTCGTTGTTAGAAATCATAATGATTGGTTTTAGGTTAAAATTGGTTTATAATTACATGTATTTAATGTTAATAACTTTCATAAATTTATCTGACAGCACTTGTGTAAGTCTGCGAATTAGGTTTCTACGAATCTCTATTTCAACGGGCAAGTTAGGGTCGTGGTGGTTTTCATTAATTTTTGTTCCCACCAATAGGTAGATCTCATCACTATCTAACAATAGTTTACAAATCTGGTCGGCAGGACCTTTTCCAAATTGTGTATTAGAGTTGATATTGAGATTATTAAGCAGATGTGTAACTTTACTAAGGGTAAGCACGCCTTCGGTAACGATGTCAATTCCTTCCATTTTTGAACTTGGGGGTAGGGTAGGGTCAACAATGGTTTCATCCACCACCTCTCTTCTCAGTTCTCTGGAGATAATTTCGGTAGTAGTGGCGCCACTGATAATCTTTTTGCCTTCAAAGTTTTTGAGAATAGTAGCAAACTCATTGTCTTTTTCAGCGCTGAAGGGAGGGCCTGTGCAGATGATAGTTTTTCTAGGTTCGCGAAAATAGACTACGCTACAAGTAAGGTCATCTTTTGGGGTTTGCAAGTCGTTTGCAGCAGCTTGCCGCACTACTCTTTCTGCAAGATCCGTTGCCGAAATGGTAGCGGAGGTTTCTATCATCTCCCGAACAAACTTGATAACGTTGTTTCTGCCCCAACCCATAGAGATCCCTTTTCCCAGCCCCGACTGTGTAATTCCGTCTGAGAAAAAAATGATACGATCTTCTAATTGAAAGGCAAAAGAGCATTTTTTCAAATCCAACACTCTTTTATCATTAGAATCGCCTTCATATTTCACCGATTTCCACTCCGGTTCATACATTCGGTTTCCTCTCATGATCAAGGTTTGCGGATTATCAAACTCTAAAATAGAAACGGTATTTAATTCATTGTAAATATCAACGATAGTATAAGTTGAGTAGCTGAGGCCTCTTTCGCTGCAAACGGGCAGGGCTTTCATAATAATTTCGGCAAGGGCGTTAGCATCTTTGTGCTCCATAGAGAAATTGAGCGAAATGGTGGCAGTAAGCGTTGCTAACACGTTGGCGCGAACGCCGTGCCCCAACCCATCGGATAGTACACACAATACCCTGTTTTCTTCAGGAATTCTTTTCGACAAAAATACATCCCCACAGATCTTCTCTCCTTCGTGGTTAATCTGAAAATGACCTACTTCAGTATGGTATTTCCTTTTCGTCTCTTCAGATGTATCTTCCTGAAATTGTGATTCATTCATTATAGCAAGCCGTTTTTATTTTGGGGTGCGAAATTATATTTTTTTTGAGATAAAAAAAATAGTAGTTTCTGAAAACAAAATGTTTTTTTACATTTGCAGCCGAAAATTAATCATATTCAAAACCGACATGGATACAATTGGAGTTTCCGATATAGATTATACCCTGCCCAACGAAAAAATTGCTTTCTACCCGCTCGAAGATAGAGATCAATCTAAATTGTTGGTGTATGAAAATAAAACTATTACAGATTCACATTTCATACACTTAGCCGATTTTTTAGATGAAAATCATCTCTTGGTTTTCAACGATTCAAAAGTCATTCACGCGCGTTTATTGCTTCAAAATCAATATGGCGCAAAAATAGAGGTGTTTCTGTTAGAGCCTGTATATCCCACACGAGATATTGCTTCCGCATTCTCGCAAACCGGTGTGGTGGCATGGAAATGCCTCGTGGGAAATGCAAAAAAGTTTAGAGATGCTATAGGTTTTGATGTAATGCTGCCGGCTGAGGCAGAGCCTCAGCCGAACATCCTTAAAATTACTGCCGAAAAAGGCGATAGAGTAGGGGATGCGTTTTTGGTAACTTTTATGTGGGAAGATGATACGGTTTTGTTTGCAGAATGGTTGGAAGCTTATGGAAAGATGCCTCTTCCGCCTTACATAAAGAGAGAAACTAATGCAGCAGACGAATTGCGCTACCAAACAATCTATGCCAAACAGAAAGGCTCGGTGGCTGCCCCTACTGCCGGACTTCATTTCTCCGAACAAGTACTACAATCCCTTCGTAATAAAAATATTGCACTAAATAATATTACGCTTCATGTGGGCGCAGGCACCTTTAAACCCATAACAACCGATGCCGTTTTGGAACATGAAATGCATCAAGAACAGATCGTAATTTCAAGAGATATTGTTGATCTTCTTATTGAAAATAAGCACAAGAAAATAGTTGCAGTAGGCACTACGGTTGCACGAACCTTAGAGTCGCTTTTTATTATGGGGGCGAAACTCCATTTGAATATTCCGCAACCTTTTAAAGTTGAACAATTTGAAGTTTACAAAAATCAAATCATGAGGGATATTTCGGTGGAAGATGCTTTGAAAGCCATGAGCTATTACTTTAAAGAAAACAATTTAACTGAAATGAATGTTGCCACAAGTTTGATGATTTTGCCGCACTACTCGCATAAAATAGCAAAAGGATTGATTACCAATTTTCACCAACCGAAGAGCACATTGTTGTTGTTGATTTCCTCCTATTTGGGCGAGGAGTGGCGGCGGGTGTATGCACATGCACTTTCGCACAACTACCGTTTTTTAAGTTATGGAGATTCAAATTTGTATTTGTGAAGTGTTTCAAATGTTTGGGTAAGCAGATTGGCAATCTCTTGTGCCCCTTTGGCAGAGAAATGTACGTAATCGTTTCCTGCCCAGCCCTTTTTTACCCACGCCCGCATGGAGTTTTCACCGCCCATTACTTGATACATGTTCCAAAAGGCTGCCCCCGATTTGGGGATCTCTATGCTTAATTTTTCTACTAAATAGGAGAGATATTTGTAGGTTTTTAAGTCGCCATCTACAATAGAAAGCATATCGGACGGACCAATAAACAAGATCGGAACATTTGGCGCAATACGTTGTAAGTGTTTTATTTGGGAATATAAGTTCGCAACGTAAATATCAATACTCTTTTCTCCGGATAGTCCGGGCACGGCATTGCCTCCATATTGTAGAATAATCATCCCCACATTCATCAATTGGTAGGTTAAACGCATTAAAGAATCGTTCATGGAAGAGAAATGCAGTCCGTTGGCGCCACGCATGGCAATGTTGTCCACTGCCACCCCAAATCCATCATCAATGAGTACCCCATAAATATTAGCATTGCCGTTCATGGCTATGGAGAAAGACTGGGTGGAGAAATTCAACGGAAATTCGAGGAGTTGAATACCCAACGAGTCGGTTTGTTGCGCATATTTTGTTTGATTCGTTTTGTCGGAGAGTTCGGCGTTAAAATTTCCTTTTAAATTGTTAATCAACAATGATATAGTTGAATAATTATCTCTTCGGTCCACACTATTTTTTCTATTGATGGTACTGGCATAGAAGCGGGTGGTGCCTTCCATTCTATACATCTTGGCAAGAGGACCGTAATCGTTTTCTTTGTTTTTGCGCACCTCTCCCCAAAGCGAATAGCAGGAAAAATCTCCCGAATAGTTTTGATTTAAAGCATATGAGGGAATGGTTTGGCGAAAGGGAACCATGCCCGGTCCCCCGCCGCCAAACTCTTGTTGAAAAAAATGACGCAAGTTAGCACTAAATCGGTCTAACTCAATTTGTGAATCTCCATAATATAAAACTCTTACAATTTTATGTTGCGCCCTTGCGGTTTCCGCTTTCTCAAAGAAATAATCGAAATAAGCAGGATTGCCATCCGGTAATTCAAAAGCACTCTGCATTAATTTAAAAGCACTTTCCAAAAAGATTACAGTGTCGTGATTACCCGATTTTATATTCGTATGTTTAAGACTATCCAATTCTTCAACATTCCATTGTTTAAGAATCTCTTCGGGATCAACATCATCATTTTGATGGGGTGTTAATATTTCGGACAAATTGGGAAAACGCATCGTTTTTGTTAACAGTGCAATGCCGTTGGGCGGGAATAAAACTGCAATGAGCGCTAAACAGGCGATAATGATTACGACAAAAAGCAGAATCTTATGGGGTTTCATTCTATTGTTGCTTGATGTTTCTCATGATTTCCGTAAGTTTAAATCCTTTTCCTGCTAAAAAGCGCACTAATTTAGGATAAGTAGTTTGCGTTAATTCGTTAGTTCTTTTCCATTTTTCAATATTTCTTTGAATTTGATGATCCCATTCGGTAAGGTCAACATCACTTAAAACTTTATTAATAATCTCATTAGAAATACCTTTTTGGTACAGATGGTATTTGATTTTAGCATATCCCCAGCCTTTTGCATGTAATTTACTCATGGCAAAACCGACGGCAAACCGTTCATCGTTTAAAAACCCTTCATCAATTAATTGATTAATAATTATTTCAATATCTTCGTTAGGAAGCAAATAGTCTTTCAATTTTGCTTTAACTTCAGCCATGGATCGGTCTTGGAAGGCGCAGAATTTTCTTATTTTTGCAGGAGTAACCATCAATGAGTCTGATATTTGAATTGGTCAATTACTTTACAAATGTCTGAAAATACATTTTCAACAGACTGCATTCCATTAACTTTAAGGAGTTTATTTTGAGTTTGGTAATATTCGATAAGGGGTTTGGTTTGTTGCTCATAAAGAACGATTCTTTGCCGAATAACTTCCGGAGAGTCATCAACACGGTTTTGTTCTTTTGCTCTGATAGAGAGTCTTTCAACAACGATATTTTCATCCACTTCAATATACACAGCCACAGCGACCGGAATGATATGGGGGTATCCTATTCCTCCCATCATTTGGGCTTGCTCTAAGGTTCTCGGCACGCCGTCTAGAAGAAATCCTTGAGTATCTTTACAAGAGGTATAGAATTTGTGGAGCATGTCTAATGTCAGTTCATCCGGGCAGAGCCCTCCACAGTCAATAATCTCTTTTGCTCTCATTCCGATTGGGGAAGCGGCAGCCATCTCTTTTCGGTAAAGATCTCCGGTGGAGGCGTGTTCTAATTGGTATTTTTCTTTTAATAAAACAGCTTGCGTTCCTTTTCCCGATCCGGGGGCGCCCAATAAAACAATGTTGAAAAAATCTTGAGTCATGATCATTAAAATATGATGGAAAGTCCGATACCTTCCTGATTAGTATTCAAATAAAGTGAGGATTGTGCATTTAAGTCCAATAATTTACCGGCTCTGTATATTTGGTTCCAACCTCTTACTAAAAAAAAGATACTTGTTGCTGCGGTAACGCCTCCGGTAATAAAGCAGGCTGTTTTTCCGGCATCTCCTTTTACCCAAAATGCGCCGGTAAGAATTATGCCTGTTCCAACAGCTGCCAATCCGGCGCCTAAATAGGTGTTGCGTGCCGCTTTTCGCATATACGCACCGGCAGTATTTTGATTGTTAAACATATCTGCGGTTACGGCATCCAATCCTTGAAACTTATACACCTCATAAGGGGTCATTTCACGAGCACAGCGTGTAATCTCTTCAATTAAAGATTTTTTTAAAGTAGTGATAGCACGCCCATTGTCTATAGTTATAAACTCATCGTCTTCGTTGATTAATATACAATAGAGGGTGTCTGCTTTAATATTCTTGTCTGTTTTTAAAACAACGTAATCAATACAATTTTGGGAAAAACATTGTAAAGTAATGAATAACAATGTAATGATAGAGAAATGTTTCATAATATATATATTCAATAATTTAATTAGTAATTTTTTTTGTTACAATAGTTTTTTGCCATCAAATTTGCTTTTTCCTTTTAAATAATGTTCAAAAACAATAGAATTTTGAAAAGTTTCCTTATAAACCTGCTCATTAATAATATTTCTTTTTTGTTTTATTTTACCAAATTGTTTCAAGCAAGAGAGTTGTGCGCGATATACTGCCCATGTATCTCTATAATGGCCTTGAGCAAAAAAGAAAAGTGCGGCAATATGGTCTAAAGGGAAACGTAGAAGGAAAACCTTCAGCATTTTATGTTTTGGGAGGTTTTTTAATAAAAGAAACCAATTATTTCTAAAATTGAGATAAGTTTTTTTAGAATTTTTTTTGGGCAGGGTTCCGCCTCCCACGTGATATACCACAGATTTGGGTTCAACCATAATTTTGTAACCAAGATTTTTTGCTCTCCAGCAAAAATCTATTTCTTCCATGTGTGCAAAGAAATCTTCATCTAATCCGTTCAATGTGTGATATATGCTACTTCTCACGAAGAGTGCAGCGCCGGTAGCCCAAAACACTTCGGTAGCATCGTTATATTGCCCTTCATCCTCTTCCAAACACTCAAAAAATCTGCCTCTGCAAAAAGGATAGCCAAGAAAATCTATAAAACCACCACAAGCGCCGGCATATTCAAATTGTTTTCTATTGGAGTAAGAGAGGATTTTGGGTTGAACTACCGCAACTTCAGATTGGTTGTCTAAAATGTTGATAATAGGTTCTATCCAGTTTTCTGTTACTTCCACATCCGAGTTAAGCAAACAGTAATATTCTGCCTCAACTTGCTTTAAAGCATCATTATACCCTTTTGAAAAACCACCGTTTTCTCGGTTTTGAATAATTTTTATGGAAGGAAAATTAGTTTTTAAGAAAGCCACAGAATGATCTGAAGAGGCGTTGTCAGCAATAATGATTTCCGAGTATGCCGGTGCAAATCGAATAAGTGACGGCAAAAATTCCGATAAAAATCTTTTCCCGTTCCAATTTAATATTACAATAGCTAACTTTGTCACCAAGGATTATTTTTGACCGCAAAAATAACATAAAAATAAAATGTTTCACAATTATTTTTAATCTTTATTCTTTATTGCATTACCTTTTGCTATATATAAATTTGCATTCTTCATATCACCAAGTTCTTTATAGATCACACCCAAGTTCATATAAGTAATGTAACTATCTATTCCTAAATCTATTGCTGTTAACATACAGGAAAGAGCTTTTTCATATTGAGCGGAAATCCCATAAATAGTACCTAAATCTTGGTAAAACTGTTCTGTCTTTGGAAAATCTATTGAAGCAGCTTTTTCAAAGTTAACTAAAGATAGCTCTATATTATTGAGATATTTACCATAAATTATTCCTTTTGTATAATAAACTTCTCCAAAATTAGGGTATATTGCCAATAGTTCATCGCATGATTGAAGAATATCACTGATATCTGAAGAAATTCTATCTTCATTTAAAAGAAATATTGTTTGATCTAATACAATTATTGACATTTTATAGATGTTTTCACTTCTAATTGTATTTTTCTGTAAAGCCATAGCATAATAATGCAAGCATAGGGCAGCATCATTGTAACAATCAAAATACAGGTTACCCAATTTTTCCATGGCTTCGATATATCCGGGATATATTTCCAAAGCACGTTTTAAATATTTTGCAGCATCTTTACTATACTTTCCTTTTCTTTGGATCTCATGAGAATCGTTAGGAAAAAGCGCTTTTAACAACAAATGATTCCCCAGCATATAATTTCCTTTAGCCGAATTGTTAGAAGTTTGTATATCCGTTTCAAATAATGTAAAATCATTTTTCCATGCTTTATTTCTATATATAGTTTTTACAGAAAAGAAACAAAGAATAATTATCAAGGCCAAAGAGGTAAGATAAAATGAACCTTTATTGTTTTTTGTAATCTTGGGAAAATACGCATAAATGAGCCCCCCGATAAAGACACAAAATCCTATGGATGAAAAATATATAAAACGTTCACCCATAAAAGTTCCAATTGAAAAAAATAAGTTTGCAACTATAGTAAGTGGCAATAAAAATAACCAAATTGAATACGATATAACATCATTTTTTTTCAATAATCCGAAAATCGCATATATGATAATTCCTAAATAAAAAAGCAATGATATAATAGTTATTGGATTTAACCAATTTACAATTTCTATATGAAAAGGATAGTAATCCCAAGTAAGCGGATGCGGAAAAAATAGTAGTTTGACATAAATAAGTAATGTATAGAATATTGTTGCAAAAGTTTCACTTTTTGATGCGTTTAAAAACGAATTATTCATTAAATCGGTAATTTCAGTAGGGGTATGTATATTTGTTCCAAGAGCCACTCCACGAATCCACAAAAACAGTGCAGATGCCACAAAAAGTGGAATCATTGATTTCAAAATTCTCCCCGTTTTTTTATTAATGAAATAATAGATTGTAATCGGAATGACAGCAAGGAAGGTAATGGTATTTTCTTTGGAGAGTAATCCCAAAAAGAAACATAATCCGGACAATAGAAGATGATAATTTCTTTTCGTATCGAAATATTTTACTGTAAACCATAGTGCAGCAAGAGCGCCAAGAAGAGCCATTATTTCGTCTCTCCCTTTAATATTAGCAACAACTTCTGTATGAATTGGATGGGATAAAAAAATGAGGGTAACAATAAATGGAAAAGTGAGATACCATTTTCTATCTTTTTCAGGTGGAAAAAACCGGTAGAGTATTAGAAATAACAAACATGCTGTAAGTAAGTAGTATGTAATGTTTCCCAAATGACTCACAAACGCATTCCCCTTAAAAGAATAATCAACACTATCATTGGGATACTTATTGGTTTTATTAGAGAACTGAACTTCCAAAGCGAAAGTAGCTAACGACAGCGGGCGGTATCTGCCACCCGATACCATTGCTATCTCTCTTCGGCTTTCTTCAGCAGTTATTGTTCCATCGTAAATATATAATATATAGCCAATGAAAGAATCGTATTTAAAGATATCGGGAATCCCCTTTATTCCTTTTTGCGTAAAAACATTTTTGGTTAACACAACTTCATCATCCAATGCAAAAAAATGGTTTAGGGTGTTGCCATATAAAATAAAAGATAGAATTGCAAATACAATATAGGGTCTCCAATATATAGTTTTTTTCATTTCTTGTTTAAATTTTAAAAATATTAACAAGGGCAAAAATAGTGAAAAAAATAAATAATTTTGCCGACGATATTATACTAACCTCATTACTATCTCCGTTATTATAAATCATTCATAAAAATATTAACCAAAAAAATGTAGCGATGGAAAAATTTGAAAAAAATGAAGTATTGTCAAGATCAGTGAGAGCAGGGAAGCGCACCTACTTTTTTGATGTAAAAGCCACGAAATCAGAAGAAAAGTATCTTACTATTACCGAAAGTAAACGTCGGTTTAATCCGGATACAGGTTTGTTCTCTTACGAAAAACATAAGCTCTTTTTATATAAAGAAGATTTTGAGAAATTTCAAAATGCCTTAGCCGCTATTTTGAATTTTATTGAAACAGGACAACTTCCGGACGACAACTTGTTTGCATCGGAAAATCCGAGAGGAGAACATACGGATACCACAGATATTAATTTTGAAGATTTAGATGCATAAGGCATGGGTAAAATTATTGCCGTTGTTAATCAAAAAGGAGGGGTAGGGAAAACCACAACTGCCGTCAATTTGGCGGCGTGTTTGTCTGTTTTGGAACATAAAACACTATTGATTGATGCCGACCCGCAAGCCAACGCCACCATTGCAGTGGGAGTAGAAGAAAAAGATGTAGCTTTTTGTATCTACGATACACTGATGGGAAATCAATATATTTCGGATATTATAAAACCAACCGACACCCCAAATTTAGATGTGGTTCCTTCCCATATTGATTTGGTGGGTGCTGAAATAGAGATGATAGATATTGATAGAAGAGAGTACCGCCTCCGCGACCTCTTGCAATCTATTAAAAATGAGTATGAATTTATTATTATTGATTGCGCCCCTTCCTTAGGATTGATTACCGTAAATGCTTTGGTAGCAGCCGACTCTGTTATTATTCCTGTGCAATGTGAGTATTTTGCCTTGGAAGGGTTGGGAAAACTGTTGAATACCATACGTATCGTGCAAAATGGTATGAACCCTCAACTAAGTATTGAAGGTATTTTGCTTACGATGTACGATGCCCGTACTGCACACTCAAACGCGGTGGTGGCAGATGTTAAACAATACTGTAAAAGTATTGTCTTTGATACCGTAATTTCTCGAAATGTGCGTATTAGTGAAGCACATAGCAACAGCCTGCCGATTATTCTGTACGATATTAAATCTAAAGGAACGATTAATCATTTAAACTTGGCAAAAGAAGTTCTCCTTAAAAACGGATATACACCACAATCATTCTAACATGGAAAAAAAGCAACCCAATAGATTAGGAAGAGGTTTAGGCTCATTGCTGGGCGGCTCGGAGATTCCCATAGCTACCGATTCGCTTTTTAGAGTCCATACCGATGCAAATTCTATGATTCGCTTGGATTCAATTGAAGTTAATGAAGATCAACCCCGTAAAGATTTTAATGAACCTTCTTTGCAAGAACTGGCGCTCTCTATTCAATCTTACGGAATTATTCAGCCTATCACGGTAAGACCTATTCAAAATGGTAAGTATCAGATAGTTTCAGGTGAGAGAAGATACCGCGCATCGTTGTTGGCAGGATTGCGCGAAATCCCTGCTTATGTGCGTACTGTTGACGAAATCAACGCGCTGCAAATGGCATTAGTGGAAAATATTCAACGTGAAAATCTAAATGCTATTGAGATCGCTTTTACCTACCAACGACTCTTAAATGAATGTGATCTGTCGCACGAAGAACTGAGCTTAAAGGTGGGAAAGGAGCGCGCTACCGTTACCAATTATCTTCGACTGCTTCGGCTCACTAAAGAAGCGCATCAAGCCATCTTTGATAAACAGATTACTATGGCACATGCCCGTACTTTGGTTGCTATTGAAAATATTGAACTCCAAAAGAAAATATTAAAAGAGATCATTCAAAATCAACTCTCTGTAAGACAAACCGAACGGTTAGTTAAAAAATATACAGAAGAACTGAAACCGCAAAAAACAAAAGTAAAAGTAACCCTATCGGATGATGTAATGACGTTTTCCAGAAAACTGTCCGAACGTTTGAAAACGAAGGTAAAAATACAAAAAGAGATTACAGGAAAAGGTAAAATTTCTATTCTGTTTAACTCTAATGAAGAATTGGAAAATATTATCAAATCAATGAGTTGATACTCATGATGTATTAATGAAAAGAACATTTTTGATTTTTTGCACACTTTGTTTTACAATTTTTGTATTCACAATTTATCATTGTAATGCACAAGTAGATAGACAGACTTATCCGGTAAAGAAAAAAACTTCACAAACAGATTCACTCTCCTTAAAAAAGCATAACCCGAAAACAGCCTCATGGTTAGCAATAATTCCGGGTGCCGGACAAATCTATAATAAGAAATATTGGAAACTTCCCATTGTGTATGCCGGTTTAGGCACAACCTCTTTTCTTATTTATTATTACGCAGACCTAACCTCTACGTATAGAAAAGAATACGTAGCGAGAGTGAACGGACAAACCGAGAAACTAAACCCTAAATTGGCAAATTATTCAGAAGCTAATATTTTAGAACTCAGAAACTACTACCGCAGAAATATGGAGATATGTGTTGCCGCTTGCACCATAGTGTATTTGTTGAGCATCTTAGATGCTTGTGTTGACGCACATTTGTACTATTACGATATCTCTGAAAATTTATCCCTCGGCGTGAAACCCAAAATAGAGTATAATCCCATTAATGGAGCAACAACGCCAAGTATGGGGCTCATTGTTAAGTTTTAATTATGAAATTAGGTGTAATAGGCTATGGAAAAATGGGAAAAACGATTTATCGTTTAGCCCCTCAATATGGCTTTTTTGATATTGTTGTTATTGATAATGAAGATGATTGGTTGAAACAACAAACCAAAATAGTAAACTGCGATGTAGCAATAGAATTTTCCACTCCGCAAACTGTTTATTCCAACTTATTAAAATGTTTTGAACTACAAATTCCTGTGGTTTCAGGAACAACAGGTTGGGGAGATAAAAAAGAGGAGTTTTTAAAACCATGGCGAAACAAAAACATTTCTTTTATGTATGGTTCTAATTTTTCAGTAGGTGCGAATATCTTCTTTAAATTAAACAAATGGCTTGCCCAACAGATGAATTTATTACCACAATATGCAGTTTCTATTGAAGAAACACATCATCTGTACAAGAAAGATACCCCCAGTGGCACAGCGCTTACAATTCAGAAAACAATTCTTTCTCAATATAATCATGCATCAACCATTCCCATATTTTCTCACAGAGAAGGCGAAGTAGTGGGAGAACATCTCGTAAATTATAATTCGGATGAAGATTTGATACAAGTTAAACATCATGCCCTTAGTAGAGATCAATTTGCGCACGGCGCTCTGAAAGCTGCCGTATGGATACGCAAACATCCGGGAATCTATGCGTTTGAGGATGTTTTTGAAAAAGTGGCTCTTACAAATCTATCATAAAAAAATAAATCGGATATTTGCCGAAATTTTTTTATTATGGATAATCTTACCAAAGAAAAAGTAAATAGTTGGCTTAATGGTAATTATGATAAAGCTACCAAAGAAGAAGTATCAAAACTGTTGCAAACCAACGAAAAAGAACTCGTTGATGCTTTCTACAAAGATTTGGAGTTTGGCACAGGCGGACTACGCGGCATTATGGGTGTGGGCACCAACCGAATGAATAAATATACGGTAGGTTTTGCTACGCAAGGGTTTGCCAAT
>Ga0123354_10001056_pt1 | contig 31729 bp, 27 predicted proteins | sample TergutLab28metaG_2_FD_97872 | JGI IMG/M metagenome (GOLD analysis project Ga0123354, IMG submission 97872) | Labiotermes labralis P4 segment gut microbial communities from Petit-Saut dam, French Guiana - Lab288 P4 | ecosystem: Host-associated > Arthropoda: Insects > Digestive system > Gut ... | reverse complement strand
TATTAGCGCTTGGGGGATGAAAACCCAGCTTTACATGGTTCTGCGTTTTCCAACTGTTCAACCCCCCCCGCACCCACCCCCCCCCCCCGTCTTCGCCCGGCCTCTGATCCATATTCTCTGCAGTGTCTGTGTGCCTCCCTTCTGTCCAAGCTGTAAAATTGTTTCTCTTGTCACTGTCTGTCCACGTAGCCACCGATTTTATATCCACGTCTAACCACTTTACTCGTATCTCTGATGCATATTAATTACCATCAAGCTGCTGCAGATGTGGTCAATGTGACAGGTTATACAAGATCCCATTCATCCTACAAAGAGCTTTAGAACGTTTAAGTGATTTTCCTTACGACGCTGCAGAGTTACTTACACTTAAATAGTCTAATTTATTACGTTAGGCCCACTATTGTCTGATATTAAGCTCAATAAATTATATTCTAATCTTTTTACTCTAATTATTCCTTTGGAGACAGATGTGGCACATGCGACAATCGATTAACAAATACACATTCATGTTTCATTAGAATGAAGGATAAAATTATAATTGCTCTTTTGTCTGAGGTTTATATTAAACACTTATATATATTTTGTGAGGAAATTGCAGATATTTTAGTGTTAAAATATGTGGTTATAATAAGCACTATGTTTTGAGTATTCACATAGATGACAGTAGTGTGTCAGCCTATGTGATATAACTCTTATAGCATTTACATGTGTGTGAATAAAATAAAATTCATTTTATTTTCACCCGTTATTTGTATACCTCCTCAAAAATCTTATTCACCTTCATGATCTATTTCATTAAAACTATATCCCAATCCAAGGCTCCCCTGATATTACAGTTTTCCTAATTTTTATTCAAAGTGAAAAAATAACTTACCTGATGCAGATAAATCCGTCTTAACAAATTTGCATTCACACAAGGGCTCATGGTGTCAGACATGCATCAGTGTCGTCGATTTTGTTCGAAAACACAATTCCAGTACGTAGGCAGAATAGGGACAATGCATACTATGAATTTGCGTAAGCTCCGAGATCGGGTAGACTAACTAAAAGAAATTCATCTTAAACGGCTTTGTTTCTTGAGCACTTCATCTGCAGAATTCTCTTTTTTCCAGCATTGGTTAGCCGGGTCGTACTAAATAGAGAATATAAGAAACGGAGAATTAAAACACATTCTGTAGTTAATACGTTAATACGGATGATTCCTGGCAGAGATTAACGCATAAGATCTCTCCATTATGAGAAAAAAATTAGTAAAGCTAGAACAGCGACCTTATTTGCAATAAGACAATCGCAAAATTATAAGCGCAAGATGGTAATTTATGAAAATATTTTTATCATAAAAGCCCTTTATATGAACACTGCCTGATAGCGTGAGTCCGTTGGATACCCTTGGTAGAAACATCACCTCCAAATTCTGCTCCCCAGTCATGTTCATGTGCCAGTACACCTTCGATCCCTTATGAACGTAAATTGCTCTTAGCTTCAATGTTGCCTATTTTAATATATATATATATATATATAAGTTTTCCGCTAAATATGTTATTAAATATTTATTAACGTTTGTAAACACATGTTGACCACCCAGGCTTTGGAAACGTACCAAACTCCAATAAACTCTATAGCCAATGAAATTATTACATGAATGATAGCACACGTATGTCAGAACGGAAATAGAATAGTAACACAACACATTCTTATCCAACGTATTTTACGAAATAAGGTATACAATATATTCAGAATCCCAGTTTATACAAGGGACCCTGTGTTTCTAACTCTAGCCTGGAATTTTTATCCTTTTTTTTAGATTCCCTAAGTTAATTTCAAATCCTAAAAATCCATACGCTGCTCTCAGCAACATAACGGCGAATTACTCTGGAAGCCTTACACTGGCCTCTCTGTGTTTGCTTGGTTGAAATTTAATAAAAAAGTGTGCATGTTGTTGGTTCTTCTTACATACATACATACATACATACATACATACATACACATACACACATACATACATACATACATACATACACACATATATACATGCATAGTACGCACGTACATATTTACGTAACATACAGCCACATAAACTTAAAAAATATAAGCCTCACAAACAAACTAACTAACTAACTATATAACCGCATGGAGCAGACTTCTTGAGAAGGCATTAGCTCTAGATAGTCGAGAAATTTTCAGCTTTCTTTAGACAGGGAATTTCAGCGCCGCGATCACAAAAGCTTTTCACTGCTCATTACGTTGACACAGAAGAATTCAATTTTCACTCTGCCATCACATTTATTTGAGATTCATGTCAATTTATTCTTCTACGTCTGTCTGGGTTTTTTCAGGCGCTCTTCTTCCTTTAAGGTTTCTTGCCAAAACTCCTTGAATGTATTCTGATGCGAACATCGTGCACCTGCATTTGGCGGTTTGTGTCCTTCGGTGCCGTACAGGACATTGTGTCCAAGATTATATCACTGTCCGGCTCTATAACATTGTTTATAGAACACTGTCCAGCTTTATAACTTTGTTTATAGAAATCTGTAGGGCTCCTTGTACAGAATATCAGCCGTTCGAATTGTTGCAGTATATGAAGAATAGCAGGGGCACAGAACACAAAGGTACTTCGACACTTCGGAACGGATTTGAAACCACGATTCAAGCGTCCGGTTTTAACAGACATGAGACACATTTCATGGTGCGACCATATTGATTGGTACATAGGACGAAGCGCCTTCCACGAAATAAGCCGAAGGTTCTGCTTCCTTAACAAGAAGAACCCAGTCCTTGAACAAAACACTTATCCAGTACAAACACTGAACCAATACTGTTTTGTTACCTTATTTTACGATATTCACACCGTGAATTTTCTTATAATCGATACATCATCCAACACATATGCATTCTGTGACACACTATTTATGACGTATATCAACTGCTACATGTTTCGAAAAAGTCAACATGCCAGTCTAGTTTCTACTGCTCCTTATAGGACTCACTATGAACATCCTACACACACACACACTCACACAGGCTTATATATTTATAAATATATGTATATATTTATATATATAAATAAACATCTGCGCTCTATCAACTGTGGCGGCTTGTTTTTACACGTTTTAATATTTAATATCATAATACTCTAATTTATGGTTAGAAATTTCATGTTATTTAACCACTTAAGATTTTAGTCATTCCTATAAGGAGGAGCAGGACCTAAATTGGCGCATGTTTGCTTCTATACCTTTGTTATGACTCCTTGAGGGTGGAACCTCGGTGTCGAAATATATAGCAGTTGACACACGTCATAAAAGGTGTCTCATAAAGTGCATATATACTGGTAGATATATTGATTCTTACCTGATATCTGATTTCGACCTTGTATCATGGCGAGGTCCAGTGGGTGAAGAGGTTTTGGCTCTTCTGAGATGTTACACAGCGCTTGTTCGTAGTTGTATACCGACATTTCGGGACAGCTTACCAGTCCCATCTTCAACAACATAGCAGTCCCGAAACATCCGTAAGGGACTACCAACGAACGCTGCCTAATATCGTAGAAGATTTAAAGCATCAGCTACACTGCAGCGGAAGCTTGGAATCGCATGGAAAGATTTATGCCCTAATCCGCTCTCAAATGAAAGAAATACAGCATATCAAGAATATATATGAAGCAAGATAGCTCAGTCAAGTATATTGACTAGGCTCGGTGATGGAAGATCGAAGGTATCCTGTTTTGATGCCCGGCGGAGGCAAGAGGATTTTTTTTTCTCTACTGCAAAACACTCAGAATGGTGTTGTAGCCCAGCCAGCCTCCTATTTAATGGGTACCGGCGGACTTCCTAGGGATAAAACAGACTGGGCGTGAAGCTAACTACTCACCTGTACTGGAGCCGAAGTTAAGGCTTAATGGGGCCATACCTCCAATTCCCTATGTGCCTTCATGGCGTATACACGTGCTGCTTTACCTTCATCTACAATAGAAACTATAGGTAAGCTCATAAGACACACATCCTCAAGCAAAAACAAATCTGTCTCATTATACCGCCGATTTACAGTCCCCACTTTAATATGTGTGTGCATTTATCTTGTACTCTCAGCATCGCCTCCTGTAAGCAATACGGTTCTTGTAAAATAAGAAATAGCCAATTCATACTATACCGAAACTTACAGAAAAGGCCACTGGCGCCATTCATACCCGTAGTCCTACTGATGCCCGATGCACTGGTCTCGCTTTTTTTGTGTGTGGACATAAACGACGAACATCGAAACGCCACGTGTACCAGAGGACGTGGTGTGCTGCAGCATCGTGTGACTGCAGTCAGCTAACCGGCGTATAGTTACAGTGCAACCGACTGAACTAGGCACGTAAGTTCACAGTACACCTGCATATCACACTGCAAAGTTCGCTTCTCCAATTACACGTTCATCCAGCGCTGGCTGTCCTGAATACAGCTACTATGCCGTCTAACGTTACTGCTTACTAGGCGTTCTTTACGAAGTGCGGAGAAGAAAGTCGTATGTTGAAATCACGTTACTTTGCGAACCAAGAGCAGCGATTAAACCGTCTGTCGGATTTTCATGAAACTCTGTATAGGAGTTTTAACACAAAATATTGTCTACCAGGCTTTGTTGTCGTGAAAAATGAGGCAGTGACAATAACATTGTACTTTACGCTATACGTATATGTCTATCTGTACTTTCCTTATTTCTTGACCCACTAGGTGAAATTCTGTATAGAAGATCTCCGAGTAATGCCACTGAACAATGACCAGTTTCTTGAAAATTAGAATAAAGGAGACCATACTTTGGAAGGTACCTGAATATCTAACGGGTACCTGATTATTTGTAGCAACTTTACACGCTTTTTGCCTAACTTAGGTGAAATTCAGTATAAAATATCTGAACACAATGCTGTTGAACACTTCTGAGCTTGCGTGTAAAAGAGAAGACAGTGGCTCTGGGACGATTTCGCTGATAATATCACAATCAATGTAAGGCCTTTAATTACGAAATTACTCTTCATAAACACTTATTTCGTGACTGACCCCCTTACAGCCTAATGGCAACTATCAGTGTTCTTGCAGTCACTCACCCTCATTATACCATGTCGTAACGTAAGTCTTGAATCTTTCGCGGCAACAGAATTCATTGAAACTTTCCTGGGCAGACAACCGCATCAGGATGTGAAGTTTTTCCGACCTTTCGGGAACTGACTCCGACCCCATCTTCAGGGTGTGCTATTGGTTTCGTAGTACCGAAACTATGTTTTAGTGCTACCATACCACAGGCACACCCTGAAGATGGGAAGGGAGTTATTTCCCGAAAGGTCAGAAAACCTTCACATCCTGATGCGGCTGTCTACTCCAGAAAATTTAATTGTTGTAAATGATTCAAAAACCCATGTTTCGGGAAAATGGTCTGTACCCATCACCAGTGTTGGGTTGTTACGAACATGTCACCTGAAAAGGACACTAGTAGAAGGGACAGAAGAGCTCTTATAATTCTTTGTTTTGATCTAACAGTGGCGTTGTTGATAGCAGGTGAACGTTTTACTGAGTCTAATAGCGTAGAAAGATTTAATTCATACACTGGCAACAGGCACTGTGTATTTGTAGAGAATCGAATGAATAAACAGAAACGCAATGAATTTATTATTTTGTAATATATTGAAAACATATTTCGACATATTTTAAAGTCCTATAAGCCAAGTGTAAACTATGTATTGGACCACTTTCACACTGTTCGTTCCGTGCATTTTAAATGATATAAAATGATAAAATGATAATTGATACATAACAATAGAGCTGTGCATTTGTTGATACTCTAATGACTTGTAAATACAGCGATTCGATATTTAAAATACAGCACTTGGTATTCCAGGTCAAATACCAATTTACAACTAAAGATTTCTGCTGACAGCTCAAGTCATGCGATCAGTTTGATTCAGATTTAATTGGCGTTTATTCACAAGCTTTACATTGGATATTCGAGGTTCCCACTGCAGTGCTGAAGACTTAAGTGCCCTGGGATATTACACTATGTGGATTGGTATAGTTGCCGGCCTTCCTTAGAACCCTGCTGCCATCTTCAGTGTGTTAAGTGACGTCCAGTAATTTGGTAGATACATACCAGCCTTTCACAGCGTACGTTTGCTCCATCCTCGCATTGGAAGACTGACGCCGTGAATTTTGTCACATCTTTATAGACGTTTCGGAGTTACCTTCTATCTTCACTGTTAGATTAGGGAAATCGTAACTTTCACTGCTGTGAGAATGCAAATTCTCAATCTCATGCACAGTCCTAGCACAATGGGGAATTTTATTTTTATGTACCCTTAAGGTATGTTGTAGGGCTCAGTTAACTCTGAATCAGATGGAATTTATCTTGGAAGTAAATTAGATGGCGGTTGAAGCTGACCGTTACAACATAGGCCAAAGTCTAAATGCGTGGCGTTCTGTCTCCATGTCCTCTATAAACCACCTGTGCGTGATGAATTTCATAAAGGATCATTTAGAATAATTGTTTCGTTACATACTGGATTTTGTCCCACTGCAATTGGTTGTCCTGCGCGATGGACATGCATTGTCCGAACGCCGTGAAATCCGGTACAAGACATCCACACATAAAGCTGTCCGTCGTTTACGAGTTTCGCGGAAGTGGCAGCAGCGTGATTCTTGATGAGTGGAACGTCGAGTCCGTGGAAAGTTCTGGATGGATTCAGGGACTAATAAATTACAAAATTCAAATTAACACTTCATTAAATTTATCCTGTTTAGCCAAAGAACGATGAATTCCCATAAATGAATATTTCAAGTTATTATATTAAAAAATGTGGCAAAAATTACATGAGTAAATGTTTAAATACTCTTGTATGCCTACATGATATCAGAATTCCATACATCAGCACTTTCAGTAAATTAAAGTTCTTAATTATGTTTCTGTAGAATTCAAGATCTTCTGTAGATAAGACTTATGAGCATTGCGTGTTTTCAGAAAACCAAACCAGAATTTTAATTTTAATTTGGCGCACTTCACCTGGTAGACCGACAAGTCCACCCTCCAGCCCAGTAGTTACTATTTTTACCACCAGGTTAACACTCACAAATTCTACGTTATGCCCACACACATTATTTGTGTATTTTGTGTGGATCAGAGAACAAACAGCTATTATTTCCTTATACAGCATTAACTGACTGGTTTTTATAACCGAGAAGGAGTTTGTTTACTGTGCGGCACGGACTGGATCTTTATATATGTTTCGCGGTACACTTAGTCTTTAAAGTGTTATATTCACACTCGGTAGGGTGTAATTCTGTTGGTGAATTTTCTCTGATTTCAAGGGAAACGTCACTAAATCACGTACTCCAGCTGATCATTATGTGTATGTGTTACGTGGTAACTTTACCACGTTTTATTACACTACAATTTGTAAGTTTCGTGCCTTCATCTCGTATTAAGACACATCTCTTACGTGTCGGACAGAATAGTTTGGATTGACACTTGTAAGGTTTTTATAAATGAGAATGACGACGGAATAAAAAATACAGAGTTCAATAAAACACGCTCTAAACTGCACGACATATTTACATAAAATGTAATGATCCTTGAAAGCAACTAACGTAGTAGTAGTAGTAGTAGTAGTAGTAGTAGTAGTAGTAGTAATAATAATATACCTTAGGCAACATAGTAATTGGGTGGCTTCTACACTACTGACCAATCGGTCTCCCCAATGGCCCCGAACCTGATATACTCTCGACTTGCAACGCAGCTAACAGATGTATAGAGGAAATTGGCTTTTTTAGCCCCTAGCGAATAAATTATACACTCTAAAAAATTACATCAGTATATACCTAATTAAGTTCATATACTGAATAAAAATTCAGGTGTGTGAATGTGGCCTAAAATTAAATTCGGTACGGAGATTTCTGTAACGGGTTTCATATCTAAATTCACGGGAAAAATCAGTAGGAGAACGATTATAGGATAACATGGCCGGAAACACGCACAAAAAACAGTAGATTTTGAAGCACTGTTACGAAATGGGTCTAAAATGTCTAAAAGAGGCCATGGATAACGTATCCACATAATGAAATATAGAATCAGATGTTCAAAACATGGAGAAGATTGCGGTTAGCGAAACTCTGAATTCAGTTTTGGGCTTGCATCTTTCTTTGTTTCACCCGCTCGCCACGGTGAGGCACCGGATATGAGCGGGACCTGAGAAAGAAAAAGTAGTTAGTAACATGCCCTCTAAACAATAGCAACAAACACGAAATGCCAGTACCTAATTAAGAAAATGAGCACAAAGCTTACCTAGATAAGAGAAACTCTTCTTTTGTCTTCTGTTACACATCTTCCAATCAATGTACATTTCCAGATCCGAGCCCCTGTGTAAGTTTCAATAATCCTGAACGTGGAAAGTAAATAACTGCGTCCATCTTGTTAAGTTCAGCTGTACATATTAATATGGACAACTGAATGGAACCATAAATACTGTGATATAAGCCGTCTAGCGGAAGGAATTAAAGCAAAGAGCGAAACGATGTCAAAATTGTCGTCTTCAGTGTAGTTGTGAGAAAATTTCGGAGAAATAAAATATCGAAGTCTTCATTTCGTTAAAATCGAAAATAAAAAATATACTGCCCGCAAAAGAAATTCCATTCAATTTCGAAATCAAAAGTTAGTACAATGGGCTCAGTCAACGACGCTTCTCTCACTTGGTATAATTTATGGAAACATTCTTCTTTTGTGGTTCAATAAAATCCCATCTAACTTAAAAATACGGACGGGTGGCTAGAGACAGCAATGTGCAACGTAAGAGTTCATTTCAGTTCCATTTCTTCCACTTTTAAACACGTTCAAATCACTCGGTCAATTAAATTGTGGTTTATTTAAGATCACGGTTAACAAAGGAAATTCTTCAACTCTTGTCGACGTATCACATGTAAACGTTGTTTGTGCGCGTGTTTATCCATTAGTATGCCTAACCAAGTCAAATGCGTAGCTTTCATTGTTGACAGTCGATGTCGAAGACCTACCTTTCGACGTTATCAGTCGATGTAGAAGACACAGCTTTCATTGCTGACAGTCGATGTCGAAGACCTACCTTTCGTTGTTCCCAATCAGTATCTTCTCTAATGTTGCAAATGTAGCGTATTTTATACAGCAAATTCACAACTCTTTTACAGATATACATATAAGAGTAACTTTACAAATGTCACTATCCTTTTTGTATTTATAGTATATTCTTATAGATTCAAATACTTGTCTTTCAGCACTGAAGTGAAAGACAGATCAAAACAGAATTAAGTTCTGCTTCACTGAATCTTTGCCCTTCCAATGCGAGTTACTGACAGGGAGAAACTATTAAAAGATTTTTTATCTCTCTCCCTCTCGCATTGATATCACTGGTTGTGCCGACCGAACCCTGTCAAGTTGACACCCTGCGGTATAAAAAAAAACACACACATAAATACCTACAACTAAACCCTCCTGACCGAACGTCCTTCGTCTGACAGCCAAATTCACGCGACCTGTCCTATCTAGAAATCCTAACTGGGGCACCTAAAGGGGAGGGCAGGGAGGACAAAACTTACAAGCTGAGCAAAAAAAAAATTCACATTCGCAGGGTTGTCAACTCGACCTTAACCTAGGCCCTGAGTCATGGCGGCTACCGCATCAAATACAGAGTTGCCTGGCACAGCGGGTTGATATCATGACCAGCCTGGGGCCGGACTGACGTCATGATAAACTGTGTCGGTGCTATGGCGTACCTGATTTGCTGCGAGTACCCAGTCCATCCTCCTGCGGATGGGTCCTAACCGCTAAGGTTCAGCCGACACTGTTTGAGTCTGTAACGTTACGGTTTGCGCGTGGCTCCTTTCCTTTTGGTCCTGGGTTCGTAGCCTGCTGCTTGTTCCAACGGCGTGATTTAGTCGTTGAGAAAATGACCCAACACTGTATCACAGGCACTCAAACACTCGCTGCTGTCGCACACACACATACAAAACACCTTTACTCCACATCCACGAAAAAGAATGCCACGGTAAATAACGAAACAGACCCGAACGGTGGTTAAAATCCGCAAAATGACAGGTCGGTAGCACAGCACAAAATAATGTTGTCACACGTTTGTCACAGGCACAGGAAAAATTGTAACAAGCACAAAACATTAAAAATCACTTAAGCACGCACTGACGCCGGCCTGCCTACTTGCCAGAGAGTTAATTTTCCTGATAACTGATAAATTACTGGACTTCGCAAATTCTCAAGTCTGATAATTGTTACCGTTACGTACTTTACTGAAAGTACGCAAAATGCCCCCACTAAATTAATATATTCGACATCAATTTTTATAAAGAAAATTAATCCCCCTTTTACACGGGCATGAAGCCCCTGGTACGTCAATATAATATACTCTGTCCTTAATAAAATAATTAATCCCCCTTCTACAGGAGCATGAAACCCCTTCTACATTAATACAATCTACATCAGATTTTATAAAGTTATTTAATCCCACTATTACCCACACAAGAAGCTTTTGCTATATCAATATATTCTACTACATCTTTAATAAATCACTTAATCCCCTATTACAGGGACATGAAGCCCCCACTATATTAATATATTCTACATCATCTTGTATAAAGGTATTTAATCCCCCTGTTACCCAGGCATAAAGTCCCTTCTACATCAAACTATTCTAAAATATCTTTAATAAAGTATTTCATTCCCTATTACAGGGGCATGAAACCACCACTACATTAATATATTCTACATCATCTTGTATAAAGATATTTAATCCCCCTTTTACGTAGGCATGACGTTTCTTCTACGTCAACATATTCTACAACACCTTTTATAAAATACTTAATCCCCCTATTATGGGGTCGTAAAAACCCAATTCAATTAAAATATTCTACATAATATTGAATAAAGATAATCCCCCCTAATACCCAGGCATGAAGCTCCTTCTACACCAATATATTCTACAATATCTTTAGTAAAATACGTAATCCCCCCTACAGGGGCGTAAACCCCTTCTACATTAATATTTTCTACTTCGTCTTTATAAAGATATTTATTCACCCTCTTACCCAGGCATGAAGCCTTTGCTACAGCAATATATTCAATATTATCTGTAATTAAATACTTAATCTCCCTATTACAGGGGCGTAAAACCCCAACTAAATTAATATATTCTACATAATCTTATATAAAGTAATTATTCCCACTACTACCGAGGCATGAAGCTCCTTCTATAACAATATATTCTACAATAGCATCTGTAAAATACTTAATCCCCCTCCTACAGAGGCGTGAAGCCCCTACTACATTAATATATTGTATATCATTTTTATAAATTTATCTACTCCCAGTATTACCCAGGCATGAAGCCTTTTCTACATCAATATATTCTACTTTACCTTCAATAAAATACTTCATCCACCTATTCCAGGGGCGTGAAGCCCCTATTATATTAATATATACTACATCATCCTGTACAAAGATATTTAAGCCCCTTATTACGCAAGCATGAAGCCGCTTCTATATCATTATATTCTCCAATACAAGTAATAAAATACTTCATCCCCCTATTACAGGGGCATGAAGCCCCCTACTACATCAATATATTCTACATCATCTTGTATAAGAATTTTTAATCCCTCTATTACACAAGCATGAAGCCCCTTCTACATCAATATATTCTACCATAACTTTAATAAAATACTTAAATCTCCTATTACAGAGGCATGAAGCCACTTCTGTATTAATAATTCTACATCATCTTTTATAAAGATATTTAATCCCCCAATTACCCAGACATGAAGGCCCTTCTACATCAATATATTCTACAATATATGTAATAAAATACTTTAACCCCTATTTCAAGGGCATGAAGCCCCTACTACATTGATATATTCTACATCGTCTTTTATAAAGTTATTTAATCCCCTATTACCCAGACATGAAACCCCTTCTACAGAAATATATTCTACTATAATTTTAATAAAAACTTAATCCCCGTGTTACAAGGGCGTGAAGCACCTAATAAATTAGTATATGCTACAACATCTTGTATAGTGATAATTAATCCCCTTATTACCCAGGCATGAAGCTCCTTCTACATCAATAGGTTCTACAATATCTTTATTAAAATTTGTAATCCCCCTCTTACAGAGGCGTGAAGCCCCTAATACGTTAATATATTCTAAATCATCTTTATAAAGTTATTTATTCCCCTTATTACCCAGACATGAAACCCATTCTACATCAATACATTCTACTTTTTCTTTAATAAAATATTTATTCCGCCTATTACAGGGGCTATGAATATCTGCAATGAATGTTTTAAGTTAAATTATTCATCATTGAAAAGTAAACAGTGCGATTTCTGGAATGGATTCTGTAGAATTTGTCCAACACATAATACTACAAATATGCAAATACCTTCTCTAAATACAAACTCTCCAAAGTTTCTAGGATCTGTACACTCCCTCTCCTATATCTCTTCACCAACAAATTTACCTTAGGATTTCAGATTATAACGTTTGGAGAATCGTTACAATTACAACAAAACCTTGTAAGCCAAGACGTAGCCTGTAACCTTGTAACAAACTGTAAATCCAATATGGCTACAGGCGTTTGCAGGAGGCGCCAACAACGGCTCTGTAATCTACAACCCAATAATCGTATTTCTGGTATCCTACAAATTTACCTCTTTCATTATTGAAAGTTCCGAATATTAAAATAAATTTAATGGAACTTTGTAAATGTTAGAGCATAATATTATAACTCAAATTACCGTAATATTTATATGGGCGCCAAGTAATTGCAAATACAAGATGGCTATACGTTTGTGTATATTAATTTACACAGCTCCTCAATACATTAGCTATATTTCCAGTCTCCAACAAACTCGATATGACTACCAATTTTCATAGCACTTACTTCTTGGCTTTTGAATAGGAATATTTTAGAATACCTCAAATACACATATATATTTTCTAATTATAAAAAGCGCCACAATGACCAAAACCTTGCAACTCCTTCATGGTAATTATTGGTTATTTTAAATAGATATTCAGATGAATTAACATAAAATAATACGTACTTGAAATTCGCATATTTAATAAGAACTTACTGTATCAAAATTTGTTCAGGCGCAAAATACATACTTCTGGCCGTTTAATAAGCAGGGCGGGCAGGTAAGCGTCCACTCTGAACTGGTTCTAGTAACTCTCTGATGTCACTGGATCAGCAGACACGCTACGTTAGAAGTTTAATTTCAATTCACCCTGAAAGATGTCATTCTTATCGAAGCGCCTTAAGTTTACAGTGGCGGCTCGTGAGAAATATATTGCATAAGATGTTCTAACGTGGAAAAATGAACACGTGACAGGCATACATATAGACCTGTAATTGGAAGTTATCTCGTTTGAACCTTTGTCGAACCACAGTCGGTATCAATTGAAATCCTTCGTAGTTTTCCTCGTCCTTCCAAAAAAGTCCGCGATTGTAACATCTCAGTCAAAAGAAAAAAGATTTTTCCAAATTCTTTCAAATTTATAATTCATCAATCAGTTCAAATTAGACACTATGCAGTCTAAAGCACGTGACTGTGGGCCACACCGACCTGCCATTTCACTTACTACTGCCCTGCTCCGGATTTTATCCCAATTATAGAATGTGATCTGGCTCTGTTCCTAAGAAACTTCTGTTTCTAATTTAAAGTGCTTTTGGCTTATGGCCTCGATAGAAATATCAAAACATATACCACCAAATAGAAAATATTTTTTCCATGACGCAACAGACCCTGCTGGGCCAGAACCATCATATTAATGAGGCCTCACGATCACACTCAAACACACCACACTCGCTACGACTACTCTGGACAAGGAATTGGCCCAACGTAGATATCTCTACCTGAAAAGACACAACATTAAAAAAACACAGACGTCCTTGCTCCAGGAGGGATTCGAACCAGCATTCCCAAACAGAAAGCGGCTGCAGACACAAGCCTTAGACGGCGCGTCCATCGGGATTGGCTAATAGAAAATAATTCACGTGAAAAATAACACATTTTGATTTTGTAACTAACAGTAAAAAATATTGGTAATGGCGTGATTAATTTCAAGAAAAAAAGGGTCGTTTAATAGGCTACCCAAAATGAGGTGCTGCTCGTATTACATTGCCAAGTTATTTGTTTAGCCTGCTCGCTAATAAAGCTTGATATCACATCCTGTGCTGTATGAACATAAGCATGGGCTGACTGTGGTTAAGTGAAAATTCCTGGTTGCGTCCCTAGCCCAGTTTAGGCAATATTCCACCATCCGTCTAAATGAAGTTACGATACACATCGAGGCCAAGTCTCGAGCCGGATACCTCTTTCGAAAAGGCTGAACTTGAAGGTGGCCGAGTCAGGACTGCATGTTAACAGTAGACTAATAAACGAGCCGCCACTGTAACCCCCGCACAGAAGTAAATGAAGTCACAGAGCGAAACAACCAATGACGAGCCAATACGTAATCATATGACCACCCCACCAACTTTTTCATTCGCACACGTGCACTGGTACAAGCAAGGATGAAATGCTCAGTAGAGGGCCTCAAAGGACCAATACAAGCCCGTAGGGTAAAACTAATGATATCGAGTCTACATACTACTGTTTGATCTGGAAAATACAGACTTTTCTCTGAGTAAGTTTGTTATCTCCTATAAATTAACTTCGTACCAGTGTTAAGCCGGTGGGTTTCCATTAATGACCACTGTTCCAAGATATACAGTTTCACCCCAAGGCAAGGGAACAAAGATAGCGCTTAAACCACATATGGGTGACAAAGTAACGAATTGAAAGGATTTATCTGGCTCTGGGTGGTGTCCAGTGTGGTGGGGGAGGGTTGATAAGATTATTATGAACTATCATATTCCATTAAAAGCAAAACAAAAAAATAGTACGCTACTATCAGCTTCTCAAGGAGGAGTGCACAATTTGGCCAGTTGGTTCTACAGCTAAAACTATCCCACTACCTGCCTGGCAGGCCCTTTCGGCTCCACGAGACTGAGGTCCCAGGATTTCTAGACAACAGGCACATGAAAGTGGTAAGGATATCAACCTTACACACCAGCCGTCTTTACCCCCTCCTCCCAGAATATACTCCTGGTACTCATTTCTGTTAGAGGCTGAGTGCACACCAGAGCCCTAGTCCGGGCAGAAAGATTAAATCAACGACAAATCCAATTAATCCAACGGTAATCGAACTAGCGACTTTCCGACTTGTAGCGCAGTGCCTCAACCAACTGCGCCACCGTGTATCCCTTCTCCGCCCCGTTTTACCGTGTAATGTGGAAGCTACTTATCCCATTTCCAATTTCCCATACATTCGTGGTCGGACAATTAATTTCGCCACCGTGTGCTTGCCGTGGCAGCACTGGACAAAAGCCTTAGTATGATTTGATGACGTTGACATATCAGCGTTTTACAGCTGCGTTGTTGTTGAACTATGGCAATATCTTTCTGAGTGGCATCTATTACTGTCTGCGTGTGTTTTGGTGTGCCGCCGCGAGAATGTTGCAGCTTGAATTAGAGCAGCGAACGAACATTAAATTTCTTGTTAAACTTGGAAAGAGTGGAAACGAAATCAGAGGGATGTTAGTGCAAGTTTACGGGGATAATGCTGTGAAGGAAACAGCAGTTTACAAGTGGGTGAAACGTTTTTCTGAGGGAAGATAAAGTGTCACTGACGAAGAGAGATCAGGACGGCCAGCAACAAACAGAACTGAAGAAAACATTGCAAAAATTCGTCATGTGTTGCGTGAAAATTGTCGGCTTACTGTCAAGAGCATAGCAGAGCTAGTGAACATCGACAGAGAAACAGGTGGGAAAATCTTAACTGAAGATCTTGGCATGAGAAAGGTGTGTGCAAAAATGGTCCCAAAGGAGCTCACAGAAGAACGTAAACAAAGAAGAGTCACAATTTGCCAAGACCTTTTGGAGAGGCAAGATAACATTTTGGGCTGTGTCATCACAGGTGAAGAAACATGGGTCTACCAATACGACCTTGAAACGAAGCGGCAAAGTGCACAATGGAAGACTGCCAATTCCCCACGACCAAAAAAACTCCGTCAGTCCACATCAAGAGTCAAAACAATGTTGGTAACTTTTTTGATATTAGAGGGATTGTTCATTATGAATTTATACCAAATGGACAGTCAACCAAGTTTACTATTTGGAAGTACTGGAAAGGCTGCATGAAAAAGTTAGAGGGAAACGACTCGAAATTTTGCTAACAACTCATGGATCCTGCATCACGACAATGCACCTGCTCACACGGCACCGTCTGTGAAGGAGTTTTTAGCTAACAAACAAATAACTGTGTTTGAACACCCTGCCTATTCACCAGATCTAACCCCCAATGACGTTTTTTCTGTTCCAGAAGATAAAGGAAATATTGTAAGGATGGCATTTTGATGACATTGATGACATCAGAAGTAATACAATGGCAGCTGTGAAGGCCATTCCACAAAACCAGACCCAAAATTGTTTTGAAGGTTGGACTAGGAGCTGGCATCGGTGCACTTTGGAAAGTGGAGTACTTTGAAGGCGACGACGGTGGTATTCAGCAATGAGGTACGTAGCACTTTTACAGCGATGAGTTCGCGAACTTTATTGTCCGACCACGTATATACGGCAGTACACAATTGAGCATTTTCGTACTGGTTCTTGAACAACTTTAAAAATGAGATTTTTTATTAATCCAAACCTCTAATACAAAGAGTATCTAAACAAATGATTTAATTTTAAAAATTTACTGTACAAGCAAATGAAAAATCACTGTACTTACAAATCTTTACAGCAACAACTAATGCACAGTTCCACGGTTATGTATTTCATCCCTAATTAGCTCCTATGTGTTTCGGCTTAACTGCCATCATCAGGCAGCTGACACCTATATTACTAAAACTTACAGCAATTCGTATTCCTGATGATGATGACAATTAAGCCGAAACATGTAGGACCTAATTAGGAGTTGAATGCATAATGGCAGAAAAGTACATTTGTTTGTTCTATAAGTATTTGTAAAACATTAACAATTCACGGAATGAACAATATGAAAGTCGCTTATATTTAGTTTAATCTACAGAAATGGACTTCGTTTCAGTTAAGTTCTGTTGGTATTCCAAAGTCCAGATTACGAAGTGTCCCTGATTGTGAAGATTCATAAATGTCAACAGCAGACAATTATAATATATATTTATTATAATATATATATATATACTGTACAGTAAAAGTTGTGTACACTTTTATTTAACATTCGAAAGGGACCTAGACAGAACGGATTTAAGAGAAATTGAAAGTGATGAGAAACATTATACTAGAGAACGGCACAAGCTTACACCACTAAATTGTAACATTAGTAATAATCTCTCCGAATTCTGCCCCAGTATGTTTATAGCTTTAGTGATGATGCTGACAACCTCCGTTAAAATTTCTTCAGGGTGAGATCGTTCTCAAAACTGAAACTATAAAAGACTACCTTCGATCGACGATTAGTCAGGAACGTTTTTCTTCTTCATCACTGTTATCTCTTGAGAATGAAAGCGAAAGATTTAAATTATAGTGATATAATCAGCGAATTTGCTTCCAAAAGAGCTAGAAGAATTCTACAAAATTGTATATAAAAAACTACTGCGAAAATTTTTATATTTTTGCATTTTTTATGTACTCCGGTGTTACTTTGTATCAGATTTTAAAAAAAATTATCCTGTTTCATTGTTACTGTGTTTGCGTCATGAACCCTCATTTTGCACCCTACCTCACAAATAATGACGCCGGTATTGCATTTATATACATGTTGGTGAACACATGCGTGTGTTGGCGACGAATCGCCTGCATATGTGTGCACGTGTTTCTAGTGGTTGCTCTCTGCGTGGCCGTGCCTGGTCATTGAGAAAGCGCAATCCTTTTCCGCTCCAGAAAAATGCTTTAAATTGTGATCTGAGTGATGTAAAGGGACGAAGCAAACATAATGCAGTTAAAATATGGTATAAAACTTCAGAAATCAGAGCCACTCTTTTAGCAAACATGGCGCCAACACGTCCGATGTTCCCTATCGCTGCCGCCCGTTGAGTGACAGGGAAGCGGCAGACAAACAAGGTCACTGCTTGCTACCAAAGCATCTATTGTAAACTCACACGCGCTACACGCTGCATATGTCCGTATGTTCTTCTGCGAAAGTGTATGCGCGCAAGAAATCGCGTGCACGCTGGACTCTTTGACAGGCAGGACATGGCCTCACACGCTAATTATACTCTCTCGACATTTACCTGCAAGTTACGCGACGGTCTCTAGGGAAAGATGTTTTATACTACCATAGAAACGACGACTTTTTGTAGCTCAGGCATCGTACTGTAATAACTGACTCTTATCTCGGGCCCGAGGGGAAGATCTATGCTGCCAATTAACCACTAGGATGGCCCTCTCTTTGTGCAGCCGAGTAGACTAATTATGCGTTCTTCGGTAAGACAACACACCCGTTGAACAAGAGGGAAGCGATGGGCCTATTTACTAGCGACATCCTTCCTCTGTCCCTTTCCGTTGTCCATAGAGTTACAAACCAATCCCATCCTTCTGTGCTACTTCTCCCTCATGCATCCCATCCTTCTACTATAATGGAAAATAATAGTCTATTTTGTGTTATAGAATGTGTGTAGCTTTCAGTGTTTTTAACGAGAATTTTTGTATATATATTTATAAAAAATTGTGTAGCTAAATTACAGCATAAATTTCCTGTAGTCTTCCTTTGCATACATTTTTAACTCCCCTACTCTTTGTAATTACTTCCCTTGTGTTGCGCTTCACACTTGGTTCTTATCTCAAATTAAAACTGTACATTAATGAGGAATATGTAGTTTCGTATTAAAACACTTGTTATGCGGTTTCAAAAAACTGGGTGTGTTGTGGTACTTTATATAGGAGATATCTATAACATCAACACGTGTAAATTAATCTAGACCTAATTGTACTACACCACATTGTTTTCAGTGAAAATTGGACGTAATCTCAGCTACTTTGACATCTTGCAATTATGGAAATGGACGGACAGCCTCTGAAAATTTTAAGAAATATTTGGATGAATGGTTTTTAATTCCACACCTTCTTTGACCGTGTCTTGTTTTATCTTGGTACTAAATTGTTTATAAATTCCTTTTCTCTTCCAAAAGTAAGATGGTTGCACCACAGCCGTCCGTCTGACTGTGTTTTTCCGTACGCTGCTTAGAACTAAAAACTTTCAATTCACTGGCCCAACCCTGACAAAGAACCCCCTTTCCCATTGTTAAAAAAGACAACACATCTGCCACAAGAGTTTCAGAATTGGGAGCGGTAACAGCGCCACTTAATGTAGGGCTCTCACAAGTTTCTGCGTGGAAAGAACTCCGAAACCTATAAAAATTCTTTGGTACCTTGGTGTAACGCATTAATATCACGGAGCTGTGAAGGATGGGTAAGCTGCTGTGTGAAGATGATAAAGAATGAACAAATAAAGAAAGTCACTCAATTATTTTACCAACCACTGCACTTATACAAATTTACAAAATTTACACATTAAAACATTAAAAACGCTCCGACATGTTTCGGTCCTAGGACCATCATCAGGGAGCTACATCGTTCTTGCTAAAATTACACAATTAAAAGTCATATTAATTTCACTATTCCAGTTGGTATTGTGGCAACACAACAGAACACGGCATGCTGCCAGAAAACCAACTGGAATAGTGAAATTAATACGACTTTTAATTGTGTAATTTTAGCAAGAACGATATAGCTACCTGATGATGGTCCTAGGACCGAAACATGTCGGAGCGTTTTTAATGTTTTAATGTGCAAATTTTGTAAATTTGTATAAGTGCAGTGGTTGGTAAAATAATTGAGTGACTTGACAACATGCACGGTATAACAACAAAAATGAAGAAAGGTTTTTTTTTCCCCCTGTGGCGCTGCGGCCCAACGCGGGCTATGGCCTCCCCATTCTTGAGGTTTCTTGATCACACACAACGACGCCTCACATTTGGTAGGACTCCTCTGGACGAGTGATCAGCTCGTCGCAGATACCTCTACCTGATATCACACAACAATCACAACACACAAATATCCATGCAAGGTATATGAAATGTAATATAAAGATAATTCATAAATACAACTATAAATTTCATATGCACCAAGTTACTGGTGAACAATTACAAATATTTCTAAAGCGCAAAACTCTCAGATTATGAAGATGGTAAATGACCGTCAACCGCAACTTCGTATTAGAGAGTTCTTTTCATTGTCCAGACTATTCTCCATGTTGCGGCTTAAGATTTTAATAAGCCATTTTCAGACACTGGTAACATATATATATATATATATATATATATATATATGGGAAGGCAGAAATTACAAAAGTTAGCAACAGTGGTTAAAACAGGAATCTAGATCACAGTGCTGCATTCTGACATTGAATGTTTTCTGGCTTTTAGGCTGAACTGAAGTTAAAATTAATACACTGGGTTACTATATTAACTTTTTCAGTGGTTCTGCTAATTAGCAAACTATTATGTCAAACTTTTAGTAATGTAACTCCTTCTTGGGCAAAGTAGTTAATAACGTTTTCTATTGCACAAGACTCCGCACCCGTCTCGACTGGCCCTGGGCCCACCCAGCCTCCTACATAATGAGTTCCGGGTCTTTCCCGGCGGTAAAGCGGTCGGGGCGTGGCGTTGACCACCCACCCCTATCTAGCGCCGAAGTTTAAGAAAGATTAGAGCTAGAACTCTACTCCCCGTCTGGGCCTTCATGACCTCTTCTACGGAGAACTTTACTATTACTACATCAGACATGTAACGAGTAGAAAGCGCCATCTCCTAAGCAGCAGATACAAACATTAATTTTGTACATTACATGATTCGCCTAGTCTGCCGATCTTTCACATGAAGCCGATTCTAGAAACTTCTCTGGATATTCCAAACTGCCTGCTACATGTACGTTTACTAGCAGTAGAGGCAGAATCATTCTTCTCAGGTGAGGAAGTGGTGACCACTAAAAATATGTCTAAAATAACATTTGGTTTTAAGGGTCACTCACCTTACCTTTTCTTTCGAAAACACAGTGGAATAACCCATTCTAACATTTTCAGGTTTCATTTGATAATTATCACGTAGGAAGCTATAGATTATGTACAAAAAACACGACTCAAAATTTCCTTACCTGTTAGATGGCGGAGTGTTCTAATTTTACGTGTATTCTCATATGTTTAAAATGGTGTTGGTTTATAAATTTCTTTTCCACAGTCCTAATTAAAACTCCATTATTAATCTAAACGTAAGGGTATTTGCCTTGTGGCCCAAGTGAAGCCGGCTCTCTTCCTTCCGGAAACCTCAGCGTTGACCGTTTTAGCTTAGTCGGTCTTTTTTGGGGTACAGCAGTGCGATACCGAAACGAAATTACAGTATACGTTATTCAGTCTGATAATTACACAAACACAAAATTTCTGTAGTATTCTTCAATGTAACCGTATTCAATTCATTAATTATGGGGGGGGGGGGCTGATAAGTACTTAGCCCGACCAGGAAGGAAACAAGCTACAGCGAACAAACTCGGGATTTATTCAGCATATTCCCCACTAAGCTCAATTCACTTCTTAGCCCGTTGCTCTAACTTTTGCAAGCCACTCAAAAAAAAATTCAGAAGGTTGTTCGTCCAACCACGTCTCCGCAGCAGCAATGACCTCCGCGTCGGACGAAAAATGGCAACCTTTCAATTGTTTTTTCAGTCCAGGGAACAGGTGGTAGTCCGATGGGGCCAGATCAGGAGAATAGGGTGGGTGATCAAGACGGTGGAAGCTCAGGTAGGCCAGTTTCTACTGGGTTGCAAGTGCCCGGTGAGCCGGGGCATTGTCGTACAAAAACAAGACCCCCTTGGTGACCTTCCGCGACCTGCGTTTTTCCTTAAAAATATACTTCAAATGCACCAGCAGAGATGAGTGATACTCCGCGTTGATAGTTTGGCCCTTTGGAAGATACTAAATGAGGAGGATGCCGTCTTGATCCCAAAATCGAGGCGAGAACTTTTCCAGCGGATTTTTGCACCCGGAATTTTTTGGGGCGGGGTGAGCCGCTAAGCCGCCACTCCATTGATTGTTGCTTTGTCTCCGGGTCATAGTGATATAACCAGGTTTCGTCCGTGGTCACCAATCGCGACAGGAAATCATTTGGATCGCGCCGAAAAAATTCCAATAGTTGCTCAGACGACCGGCACCGTTGACGTTTTTGATCCGCGTTCAGGGATTTCGGGACCCACTTCGTGGAGAGCTTCCGCATGTCCAAATCTTCATGAATGATGGACCTAATCCGCTCACGTGAGATGCCCAGTTGCTCAGCTATTGATTTAGCCGAAATCCGGCGGTCTTCCAAGATTAGTTCGTTAATTTTATCAATAATATCCGGGGTGGTCACTGTTTTGGGTCGTCCAGGACGAGGTGCATCACAGGTGGTAAAATCATCAGGTTTAAACTGGGCCACCCAGTTGTTAACGGTGGCATACGATGGTGCATGTTCCTGCAATGTTTCTGTCAGAATGGCGTGAAAAAATAACCTGATGTCAGCTCGCGTCTCGATGTTGTTGAAATTGCGTGCGTCGTTTGACATGCTTCTTTCCAGCCTCTGTAACAAGAAAAGACTTGCATTTCGGCACATGAACAGACCCCTTTTTCCAACGACACTATCGATTCCGTCCTACGACATCGGGAAGTAGGTCGGGCTAAGGACTTATCAGCACCCACTCGTAATAATCATTTTTGTGTATGTCAAACATGACACAGGTTGCAATAATAAAGGTATTTCTGTACCTATTTATCTGGCACTGAGGAAAACTTGTATACTCCATAAATACTACACTCGCAGAATATCTGCCAGTAGCTACTGTACCTCCTTAGCAGTTTTCGGCAGATATCTTAAGACTGAGTGATACAAACTCACTCTTACATTTTAAAAACCTGTCTAAAACTTATCGGTTGTTTCCAAAATTGGCAACAGCTCATTTTCTTTAATTTTGGGTAGTATGATTGAATGTAACTCCTGTGATCGGCTATCTTTTTCAGCCCTGGGTTTGGGGTTTTTGTATTGTATGATGGTTCTGCTTAGCAGCAACACCCAATTTTCAAGTGAGTGGGATTTTCAACATCTTTTTTTGGTGAAACATGGAACATTCAAATTGACAGGTTTCTTTTTGAAACGTTCGAGAATTCCTTCTTCAAGACTACTAACTGGCAAGCGTTCAATATAGCAGCAGGGGACTTGTGGACCAGCATCACGCTGCGAGCTTTATCCTTTCACTTGTCTTGTCAGGCACTGATTATTCCCTGGCTTAAAGGACCGTGGTGTGAGGACGTCAAACCCTCATTTGGTTTGGTGGACGTTTGTTACCGGATTAACAACCCTGAATGTTTCGATTACACAAATGCTACACCTTTAAAACGTCTTATCATTTACGTATAATTTTTTCATTTGAATTTATTATTTATATTGCGAATTCACATGCATGACTGTACGAGTAGGTTGGCAAATGTACACGCGACACACACACAAAATTACATGTACGAATAGTGTGATCAATTTTGAAGAGTCGTTGTTTTTAATTATAGATTTTCAAATAATATGATCATATATATATATATATATATATATATATAACTGCAATTAAACTGGTGTGACTCACCGAAACGCAACATAATATTCATACATGTTATTCTCTGTACTTTGTACTTTGGGGGATATGGTGTGTTACCGGTGACCTTTGGTTCGAGACCAGATCACAGATGTACTCGGTACACATTACAATTGGCTGAATGAATTACAAAGTTAATAGAATTCGAGCGAAATGTATACTGGCGCATGGGATGGAGGTTATAGTGCCACAATGGGAGGTACGGACCTCAAGGCCTTAAGATCTCGCCAATAAGTGGATATTCTTAGGTTTATGGCCGTGATGTCGCGAGGTGGAATGCGGCTACCCATGGTGAAGGTTAGAGCTGGCTACAGCAAACAGGAGTTGCATGTTTGGTCACAACCCAAAGTGTTTTATGGGAGGGCAAGTGTTCCGGAAGCTGCCCAAACTGGGTTCAGAACACACTTAGTTTCGGGCCCTCGTGTCCGCCAGACGACAGAACAGCAATATCAATTAAGAATCAGTTGTAATAAAAGTTCCAGTTCAGTTCGTAATTAGAACCCTTTGCATAATAAAAAGAAAATTTAATAATCAGTGTTGCTAGACTTAGCGAATTGTCCCCTAAGAACCAAGCCTAATTAAGTCTGTCTCTGCTTATGTGTCTGTGTAAGATCAATACGTAACAACGCAACGACTGAACTAGCTAGGTAACTTAGCGTTGTAGTGATCTAGACGGTTACAGGTGTTGGTCATCATATATATAAAGCACTCCCATGACGGCCCTTGGGGTTCCAGGGGGTTAAGGCTCCCAGATTTCACGACATTCGGCACATGAAGGTGGTAAAGTTGTCAGCCCTACGCCTTCACCCCCAGGAAATATTCCTGGTACTCATTTCTGTTAGATGCCGAGTCAACCCTGGGCCACAGTGCAGCCGGGAGGACTATATCAATGAAAAATTCCAATGACACCATCAGGAATCAAACCCGTGACCTTCTGGCTTGTAGCACAGTGACTCAAACAACTGCACCACTGCATGTCCCTCTTTAGCACTGTGCCAGGACAATATTATGCAACCTACAGTATCCTTCATCACAGTTTTCTCGATCGTTGCATGGTCGTCACTAAGCTTGTGAACTCGTCGTAAGTAACATTTACAAAATTCCGTTTGGGATTGGAATTCTGGATTTCAACTTTGGTTCTTACCACCAGCCAAGACAGTGTCATTGTGTTGCACTGTATGTACGTCATGTTTAGTTTAAATTCTATTTGCTTTATGGTACAACATAATGCAGGTTATTTTATGTGTACAGTTTTGTGTTGTTTCCATTGTGGTAGCTAGGCAGTGAACCAGTTTTGTTGGTTTAACGCGTGGGCTTGGCAATGTGAGAAAGTACTTCATTTTGTTGTAATAAATCTTTACTTAATTTCATCTTTCCATGTTTTTTTGCACCCTGAGTGAGCTAGTATTCATCTTATTTTGATGTTGTTAATTATACATCTTATGTTTCCAGCAGAAGTATTTGATGCAAGTAGTAAATGGGATACAGTTCAATGTTTCTTTGCATAACAACAGTACAGCTTATGTTATATTACAGGATATGAGGAGTTAAGTTAGTGATGAAACTGCAGTTGGTATATTATGAATCCAAATTACTTATTGTAAGATGAGCTTCAGTACAAACTCTGTATTCATGCAATCATTAGTTAGACAGATGCTCAGTTATTATTTGAGTTATTTAGATTTGTCCATCACAAGATATCCCTATCAATCAACAAAATTTAGCCCAGGTGTTTCCTCATTCTGGTTTAATGCCCTTTGACTCATTGTGTTCTATATTCTAACCCCTTATTTCTAATGGGAATATCATTTTTTTATTTATGCCTGTGATTTAAGCCCCTGTTAACCGAAACATAACTAGGGCATAAAATAAAGGCTTGTTGTATAAAGAATGCCACTCTATTTTCTCAAAATCACAAAACTAAAGCACAGACTGTTGCTGGAACTGGTGAGGGGTTGACACCCACTCAACGATCTAGTTCTATACATAAACCCTTCCCAGTCTCCGCAGTTTTCATCCTTTGAGCGTAACTGATCATAACATTGCCTGTTCTGAAAGTATGCGGTCTAAAATTGCATCACAGTGAGAATGTTAACTCAGTCATGCCTGTTGTGCCTTTGTCAACACGCACAGTGTGTCAGAATCCTTGGTCCTTAAAGCAGTCAACCTCAAATAAAACCACTGTATGAATGTATTGTAGGTAACCTGGGCAAATAATGAAGAATTGGTATCAATGTCTGGGATCATTCAGGCAACAAGCGAAGCAGAAACCTCCCAGTAAGTTTCGACTATAGCAGAGTGCATTTCAATAGTTTTTGTACCAAGTGTCTATCTACCTACAGTGCCTATTAAGGCGCTTAACCTCTTTATATATGCATGTGTTGACTCCACATCAGTAACATCATTAATGTCCTATTGTACTTCTTGTAGGTGAAAGAGGCTAATGCCATATTAACTCTACTAGCTGGGGACTGCATGAGTGTCAAGTGTCTCAGGATAAAATCTGGAAATTTTAAGTCAAATTATGTTTTCACATGCACAGTTCATTCATGAAAATCTCCCCTTTTTTTTTGGGGGGGGGGGGGGGGGGGGGTGTTACAAACTTGGTAAGTTCAACTATTTTGCTTTGAAATTTCTGTCTCAAGACTGGAATAGTACTTGACCTTCCTGAGTTACAGTTACGGTGTAATTTTGCTGCACACCCCAATGGTTTATACCACTGCTATCTAAAGAGGAATTTAAACTCAAGATTTCATGTCTGCTCAATTTCTGAGCAAGCTCTTAAGTCTAAATTTGGTCACCTGTCCATGAAAAAACCATGAACAGCTGCTTAGTGTTATTAAATCTTATCCTTATGTTTTGGCCGAGACACTAGGTTGTTTTTTAACACATTACAGAGGTATTACATCCATGTTATTGAACACACACAAATGAGGTTACTTCCTTGTAGCACAATATAATACAATACAAACAATGACATCAAAAACCTGTGTCCAAAACAGGGTGCTGTGAAACCAAAACAATAATTAAAAGTGCAACAACCCAACAAAATCTTGCAGAATATCATAAACAAGAAAACACAGGACACAACACATACCATGAAAGAAACACTGAATTCATGCATCCAATTTGGATACAAGAAGTATCACCTAAAAATGGCAAATAAGCAAAAAAACAAAATAAAATTAAAAATGAATGTACTCAACTACTATAACTGATCCAAATCTTTTTTTTGCTTGGCCAGGTTTCTTGAGGTTTTGCTCTTTTACTCTAATTGTGGTATAGAGGTGGTATGAGGATCAGGTGGCTAGTCTGTACAGTGGAGAGCAAGGCTTATCTCAGGGATATAATGTGGTAGGTGTTGGGTGATGAATGTAAATCTGTTACTGTAAATGAATTTACAATTGAAAATCTAACATTCTGAGCAAATAATATCACTTCAATAAGTGGACAACTGAAAACCAGATATATTTGTTAAACAGCGCCAACACGCTACACTGGCACTCCCGACGGTTGGAGTGCATGAATTCAAATGAATCTGCCACTGCTGTGTTTTATGCCTTTCCTTCCTAAGGCTAGCGCAAATGGCCTGGTTTCTCTCCCTTTTATGACCTTCGTGACCCCAATGTCCCAAGTTCTCTTCAACATGGGGTGCCAGCCGCTGTAAAACTCTCACTCCCACACACTGCTTCCATCCTCCTAACAGGGACCAAAGTCAACAATTACACTACATACTGTAGTATGATATTAATAGTTATCCAATATATATATTTTCAGAAATTACACCATAACACAAAAAGTAACATAACACTTTAAATTGTATTTGTACAGTCAGCCAAACTTCTGTGCATGATGTACCACTCTGTGCCTTTGATGAAAATCTCTGTGCTCTTTGAATCCATTTTTACACAAAACTCAAAATAAAAACATCACGCTTTTATACCTACCATACAGTCAAAAAGTTAAAAATGTAATAACTGTATTTATAGTCCTAAATGCACAAAAAGGAGTGTACATTTTAAGATGAATAAGGTACACATTACTGAGAGTGTCAGCTCAGAAGAGTGAGAAGGTAGTTTTCAATCACTGCTTGAGCTGCAACATAAAATAAAATGCAGTTACTAAACATCAACATTTGTAGAGCAGAAGTAAAAAAGGTATACCCTACAAGAGCGCGCACACTTTCTACATACATTCTTCATGACCTTGTAAATGACAATGGCCTTAATGTTCATTTATTGCTGATATACACAAAAAGTTCCAAATCAGACAGTAGCTCTTCTACTGCCAATATTCAACCAGAGTAAACTAAATTACCTAGCACACAATGCACTTAGGATGTCAAAAATTACTTAGCACACAATGCACTGAAGATGTCAAACATATAAGAAAAATCAGGGACTATTCTGACTGTGACCTATGCATATTATGTATTACCACAAAGCTATCTTTTTGAATGAAGTCATCCTGTTGTGTATTGACTCTAAATATTCACTCTATTAATATATATTTCAGTTAACACAACTATATAATAAAAGCATAAGTTAAAGCGGCATTTTTTTACTTAAAAGTATCGTCAGGCTAAGCTAAGAACCATGAAGTTCTTTACAATGTGGCTGCGTGCATTTGGGATCCCAGATGGCTCATAATTTGTGCTGTGATTCATACCATGTACATAACATGACTTATATCTATTATACTATTGTAATTATATTAGGATGAAGTATGTGATGTGTGCTATTTCCTGGGGCCGTTGTTCACTGATTGGGCTTCTGGTTGTTATGTGCGTTGTGGTTGTATTGGTTCTCCTGCTTTTTAGTTTTCTGGTGGATGGGGTGGGGGTAGGGGGATGTGCCTGTCCACCTCTTCTTTGTAGTCTGTTACTACTTTCTGTTTTGGATTGGTTGCATCTTGTCTAATTCTGCAATTATGAAATCGGATCTTTTATGTTCTGTCGTAACAGTCTGAGTATTGCGGCGTGCATAAGCATATAAAGTTGTATTACTTACAGTTTTTTCGTGAGACGGTTGCCAGCTTCTTCGTGCAGTAGTGGGCAGGCTACAAAGAGACAGAAGCCCGCCCACTACTGCACAAAGAAGCTGGCAACTGTCTCACAAAAAAACTGTAAGTAATACAACTTTATATGCTTACGCACGACGCAATACTCAGACTGTTACGACAGAACGTAAAAGATCCAATTTCATAAATGCAGAATTAGACAAGATGCAACCGATCCAAAACAGAAAGCAGTAACAGACAGGCACATCCCCCCACCTCCACCACATCCACCGGAAAACTAAAAAGCAGGAGAACCAATACAACCATAACAAACAACCAGAAGCCCAATCAGTGAACAACGGCCCCAGGAAATAGCACACATCACATACTTGACCCTAATATAATTACGAGGATTATTCAGAAAGTAAGTACCGTTTCGCTGTAAAAAAAAAAAATCGAGTAAGGTTTCGTATAAAATTTTATTGCTATCAGATTCTACATTCTTCAAACTATTTTTCCACACATTCGCCGGCATTATTGAGGCACTTATTGTAGCGGGACACAAGTTTTTGTATACCCTCCTCATAGAATGCGGCCGCCTGCGACCCAAATGTCTACTGACAATGTCATAGAGTACAGTCCTTGAAATCTGAGTAAGGTTCAGGGACAGATCAGAAATTGTGAAACGGCTGTCGTCACGCACTCTTTCATTGACCTTACGCACCAAATCATCATTCATTAAAGATGGACGCCCACTTTGCGCCTCATTGTGCACGTTCTCTCCTCCTTCATTGAACATCTGAACTCATTTCCTAAACATGCCATCATTCGTCGCATTGTCACCATACACTTGACAGATCTGATGTTCTCACTTGGTAGCACATTCCTAGCGTTCAAAAAACGAATTACAGACCGTATTTCACAGTCAGCGGCCCCTTCAATTGTCTTAAAAATGTTTAATGCATAGGAAAAAACATAACACGAATTTCACAAAATGGTGTCTGTGGCTTCTCAATTGATACAGGAAGTCACTGCACATGCACAAAGTGACAGTCTCGAGGATGCGTGAGAGATATGCACAGACGGTACTTACTTTCCGAATAACCTACGTACAAAAGTATAATAGTTATAAGTCATGTTATGTACATGGTACAAATCACAGCACAAATTGTGAGTCATCTGGGATCCCAAATGCACGCAGCCACATTGTAAAGAACGTCACGGTTCTTATCTTAGCTTGACGATGACTTTTTAAGTTGAAACATGTCACTTTAACTTATGCTTTTATTATATAGTTGTGTTGACTGAAATATATATTAATAAAGTGAATATATACAAAGCTATCTGCATGACATGGACAAACTACTTCTGCTTGTACTTAATTAAGTACATGTACACTGAACTATATTCAATATACTGAAAGTTTCACATAAAAGTTGAAGATCCTAACAATTATACATCTTACGATATAAATCGTTTCTGAGAACATCACTAAAATGTGATGTGCACAGCAGGAATTACATTGAATCAATAAGAACCAAATTTGAATTTACTGGACAACTACTGCATAGACTCCAAATTCTAAACTTAATGGCATTTTCTACAGTTTTGGAATTACAATGTGCAAACAAAGATGGCTCCAACATCCCAAACATGCAAACACATAAAAATAAGCTGTATATGCAAAGCTGCAGCCAATGGGTATTTGGAGAGAAAAAGACACTTTCTCCACAAGCTATGGTAAAATGCTGTACTTTAGGTTCATCCTGTAAAAAAAAGCAAAACACAAACTGAAGCCTAAAAGTACAGACAAGCAGGCATATCAGTCCTCTCTAAGTCTTGATCAACAACTTGCAAAGAAAGCTATGAGGGCAGTACCTAGTTTGCTTCCCCTTTTTATGGCAATGCCAAATGCTGAGTCACCATTGAGGTTCATAATTGTAATGTCAGCTCCACGCAGCAGTAATTCATTGGTACAATGCGGATGGTCACCATACGCTGCATACATAAGTGCAGTGTTACCAACCTACAAAGAGAAGACTACAGAAATAAACTGTTTAAATAGTAGTCTCACCAGGTGAATTTTTATATCAAACAAGGGAAAGTAAATCTGTATGCAGGCTGCACCATGGCTCTAGCAATTAAGTAACTTGTTTCTCATCATGGAAGGCTGATTTTGATCTCAGGTCAGCACATGCAGGATTTATGGTGGACAAAGTGGCACAGGGACAGGTTCTCTTCAAGTACCTCAGTTTCCCTTGCCAGCATCATTCCACCAATGTTACAAACTCACATTTTATTCACCTAATGCTGATGCTGTACAATGTTACTAACATCATCAAATAAAATAGGCACATTCTTGCAAATTTGTATGAAAGCTAATACTTTACCTCATCTGCATGGTTAACAGCAGCACCTTCTGTAAGTAACAATCTCACAACTTCATGGTGACCACCAGCTGCTGCCAACAGCAGAGGTGTCTCTCCTTCCCGGCCTTCAAAGTCCACCTGAGCTCCACGTTTTAGCAAAAGTTGTACTGTAGGGACCTGGCCATACGAACTAGCCCACATAAGTGCAGTTAGGCCATTACTGTCTTTCACATCAACATCATATTCTGTTCCAAGAAGATATAATACAGAATGAGGAAAGATAAGGAAACTAAGAAATATGACACATGCCCTAATATAACTGCAACAAAATCCCTCATCTTTAATATCAGTAATGGACAGCCAACAAGAAATGTCCCTCCAACTTGGTGGTTAGGCAAAGTACTAACAGTTCCTCACTTTTAAAAAAAAAATTAACAAGTTATGAAACAAAGCACAAGGTCTTGGACTTGAACAGATCCTTCAGAACATAAGCAACAAAAAGTCAACAAGAAATCTCAAATGTGGAATATGAGGAGCATATTAAGGTCAGTCACTGAAGACAGAAGTAGTGAATTACAGAGCAGATTTAGTGGGAGTACAGATAGTC
>Ga0123354_10001055_pt1 | contig 31731 bp, 31 predicted proteins | sample TergutLab28metaG_2_FD_97872 | JGI IMG/M metagenome (GOLD analysis project Ga0123354, IMG submission 97872) | Labiotermes labralis P4 segment gut microbial communities from Petit-Saut dam, French Guiana - Lab288 P4 | ecosystem: Host-associated > Arthropoda: Insects > Digestive system > Gut ... | reverse complement strand
TCAGGTAAATCTTCCAAATAACGGATTCCGGGAACATCTTTCAAAGTTTCTTTATACAGCATAGCGATTTTTCGCCTTGCTTCAATTGCCGCATCTATTTTTTTTAATGCCAACAAACCAAAGGCTGCACGAATTTCATCCATTTTAGCATTGATACCGGGAGCCACAACTGTTGTTTCGTTTGCAAATCCAAAATTTTTCAGGTAATCAATTCGCTTTTTTGTTTGCTCGTCGCCGCAAATCAATGCTCCGCCTTCAACCGTGCTATACACTTTGGTTGCATGAAAACTTAGCGTGGACATATCTCCTGCTTCCAAAATGGATTTCCCTTTTATTGTAACTCCAAAAGCATGCGCAGCATCGTAAATTACTTTTAATCCGTATTTATCGGCAATATCTTGAATGCTTTTCATATCGCACGGATAGCCGTAAACATGTACCGGCATTATAGCTGTTGTTCTTGAAGTAATTGCAGCTTCTATTTTAGCCGGATCGATGTTGCAGGTTGCAGGTTCGATATCCACAAAGACAGGTTTAATACCATTCCACCAAAGAGAATGAGTAGTTGCTACAAAGCTATAAGGCGTAGTAATCACTTCGCCACTTATGCGTAGCGCCTGCAAAGCGGTTATTAATGGTAAAGTGCCGTTAGTAAAAAGGCTGATATATTGTATGCCTAAATAATCGCATAGCGCCTTTTCCAGTTCCTGATGATAATGTCCGTTATTGGTCAACCATTTTCTGTCCCATATATCCTGGAGACAGGGTATGAAATCATCCAGCGAAGGAAGCAACGGAGAAGTTACTTTAACCATTTTCGAGTTGTCCATAACCTGTTTATTATTTTTTGTGTACTTAAAATACTTTTTAATTCTTGTAATTCTTGTGATCGGGTGATATAGGCAACAGAAAAATAATAGATACTTCCTGTTGCAATTCCTGCAACCAATGCCAATATATTAATATGGATCAGATGGGTGATTCCCCACACAATGAGTCCCATCAGCAAAGAATTTAGCAAAATGGGCAACAAATCTTTCATTTGTTTCAGGTAGCCGACATTAATTAGCTTCCCTGTGTAATGAGTATTAATAAAAAGAGCTATCAATGAACTGGCAACGCTGCCACAACACATGACTACAATACCTAAGGGGATTGTAATAACAAGGATAGAAACGCCAATAATTTTTTTAATTATTTCAAGCCTGAGAAACAAGTCCGATCGTCCTTTAACCTGCAATAAGTTAAGATTAATTGCATGTACAGGATACCACATTTGTGAGAAGCATAATATTTGTAAAAGAATAATTACACCGCTCCATTTATCGGTCAAAAACAATCGAATCAAAGGATCGGCTACAGCAAACAATCCCATCATTAAGGGAAATACGACAAATGCCGAAAGGCGTAAAAATTTACGATAGGTTTCTCTTAATCTTTTATCATCATCTTGAATGCTGCTCAAAACCGGAAATGTCACGCGTTGTAATATCCCTGTTATATTGGAAGAAGGAAATTGCGTAAAAAGATCGGCGCGAGTATAATATCCCAAATCAACTTTAGAAAATTTTTTCCCTATGACCATTGTATATATATTTTTATAAGTAGCGTCGATCAATCCTGATATCAACAACTTTGAACCGTAAGAGAACATTTCTTTAAAAGAAGACATGGAAAATACTTTCCGAGGTATCCAACCTGAATATAACCACAATGCAATCATAATAATGCAACCTTCAATTATTGTTTGAAATGCCAATGCCCATACGCCAAATCCCCGATACGCCATTCCTATGCCTATTATACCGGAAATGACAGCCGCTAATAGCGTCGCTTTGGTTTGCGTTTTAAAATCAATTTTTATCGTAAACTTTGCTCGTTGTACGATGGTAAAAGAGCTAATCAAAATATTTATTGCAACCACCTTAGTCAAACTCTCCAAAATCGGAGTTTTATAAAATGCTGCAATATAAGGAGAAGTAAAAAACAATATTAAATAAAAAAATAATCCTATTATAATATTGAAATAGAAGACGGTGGAAAAATCCGCTTCTGTCCGGTTCTGTTTTCGAATCAAGGCATTGGAAAATCCGCTATCAATAAATGATCGTGAAATAGCGAGGAAAATAGTCAGCATTCCAATTATTCCATAATCACCAGGGAGTAATAAGCGAGCCATTATGATTCCCATTACAAACTGTATTCCCTGAACGGAAAAACGTTCAATACTACTCCATAAAATTCCGGATACGGTTTTCTGTTTTAAGCTCATTTGTTATTAAATATATAACTTTAAAGTATAAAAGTTTTTCTCATATTACTTAGTGATTTTGAGAATGGATAAAATCTTTTTTACTATTCTTTTAATCAATCCCATTATCATTTTATTTTTGAAACGTAAATTTTGACTGAAAAATATATTTTGCGCTTCTTTATATTTTTTGTTAAATAAATAAGTGTAAAATAATCGCTCGTAATATAGATTTTGAATCCCCCGTTTGAATTTTTCCCTTTCTGCAAGCGGCATATTTTTTACAATATCCAAAACCGACAGGCACATATCTTTAACACTCTCGGTTCTTCTGAGGTTTTCAGCGTATTCATGCTGTCTTCGCGAGTCGGAATTCCAATCGACAAGTACATTGTAGATATACTTATTTATTGTGATACAATCGTAATCATAAAGAATAGGGAATTGAAGTTGAATATTCTGTCCGAAGTAACCGTGCCAATAAATTTCTTTATTTGGATAATAATAAAAAAGATGTTTCGTTTTTATTATATTACTGCCGGGAGTGAACCACCAGTCATCGCCGCCAAACAAACATTGTTCATACAACTTTTTTGGATAGTTTATATTCTCATTGCCATTTCTACCAATAATTTTAAGTGTTTCCTTATCTCTAAGATACTGCATGCCACGAACTAAACCAACACTATCGGGTGAATTTTCAAAAGCCTCAACCAAATCGGCAATAGCGGTATCGGTATTATACCAGTCGTCAATATCCGGCCAAATAAGATATTCTCCGCTTATATTTCGTAATCCGGTGTTAATTGCACCCGGTAGTCCGAGATTTTTCTGATAAATGTAAGTTAAAGAATAACCTTTTGCTTCAAATTTTTGGGTATAGGATTTTATAAGTTTGGCGGAATTATCGGTAGAGCCATCGTCTATTACAATCATTTCTATTTTCGGATATGTTTGATTGAGAACGGAATCCAATAATCGCCAAATCAAATTTTCTCCATTATAACATGGCGTAAGTATGCTCACTAATTTTTCCATTTTTCTTGTAAAAATAACAAAAATTATTTTTATTCCAAAATAATTAATTATTAGAAGCTCCCTGGTATTTTTTAACAAATTCTTCGATGAGCGCTATACTCTTCATTTCCGCTATTTCTTCCGGTTCGAAAGAAAGATTGAATGCATCCTCCAAAGCGACAATAATGTTGAGATGTTGTAGTGAATCCCATTTTTCACATGTTGATTGCGAGGTGTTTGCATCGACTTTGACATTTAATGTGCAACTGATGATTTCAATTATTTTATCTGTCATGGAATTATTATTTTATTTTGTACCTATCGTCAATTTCTAAATCTCCATCTTTTATCATATAGTTATAGCGTTTATTCCCATTTTCGTCCGTTGTTCTTAGAGAAAAACTATTCTTTTCAAAAAAATCAGATACCTGTTTGTTTTTTGTTGTTGGGATAAATGTAGATGTTATATTCAAAATGCCGTTATTTTTAAGTTGCTGCAAGAGATATTTCAGAAATACGGTTTCGATACCTTTCCCTAAAATTCTGCAACTAAGTAAAAAACTGTCGATATCGGCAGTTCTGTTTTTTACGCCTACCGTAACAATTGCAACTCCGGTTATCCCGCTATCGCCGAATTTATCTCTTACGCTGATGCAGTATATTTTAGCGCCTTGTGCGGCAAAAGTTGTAATATCTTCTTCTGTATAGCGTTTTGTGGTAAGATTGAATTGATTTGTTTTTTGCGTCATTTGCGCAATGCGAGACAGATTCATCGAATTCAACGTTTGTATGTCTAAAATGATTTCTAAACTTTTCAGATAATCATCAAAAGAGGTAAATGATTTTTGAAATGATACACGTTCGACGTTGGCTTTGTACTGTTTTAATTTTTCTTTATCCTCGCCGGTTAATTTATAGATTTGGAAATATTCTGTGCAAATTTTTTCAAAAAACTCATAAAGCATATAGGGTTGCTTGGGGAACTCCGGCGTTTCAATCATTGGAAGCATTTGCTTTACATATTCTCTTTCGGCCGGATTATCATCAATGAAAACAATGCTGTCCAAACCGATATTTAACTCTTCTGCAAGCTCTACAATATTGTCTGCCTTATTGTTCCAATTGATTCGCCATGCGGCGAGTTGCTCTTTTTTGATTTGCAAAAAAGGATTTTTATTCCATGCCTCTACAACATCATCTTCGTTGTTTTTGCTGCAAACCGTAAGAATAACGCCGTTTTTAGATAGCTCTAAAAGATTGTTTTGAAAATCAAGGAAGGCGTTTCCTGGATAGGTATTTCCGATTTGAATGCCTTCGATGCCGTCTTCACCCAAAATTCCTCCCCAAAGCGTATTATCCAAATCAAGCGCCAGACATTTTTTGCGTTTTCCTTCAATCGCCGCAATTTCTTTTTGTATCCATGAATTGAAATCGCCTGTGAGTTTTGGGTTTATTTGCATTTGCGAGATGTAATAAAACCTCCAGTCGATGAGATTGGAAGTCGCATAATGACTGCAAAAACGGGAAAAATCAATAATTTTGAGGTTCAAACAGGTTTTCGACAGTTCAAACAGTTGGTTGTTATAGTTTTCTATCGCCTCGTTTATAGAATAATTACTGTTTTCGCGGTATATATAGTGCATGTTGCACATAGTGAAAGCATAAAACGCTTTTTGCGGTTTTATTTGCGAGAGCGCCAATTGCAACTGTTGAATATAAGCTTCAATTTCAAGAATATACAATTCCGCATTGGTTTTTATGGGTGAAAAGTAAGCCCAAAAATAAGCGTCTGCATCATCAGGAATGTAGGAAATATCATTGTACCCCGAATAGGCGGCGTGGAACTTGGAAAATAGATTTTCTACCGTTGAATTTCGAAATATGAAATATTTTTTTGGCATACTAATATTCAACAACTTTAGAAATCACGCAATTTTCAAGAGACAACAATGCCGTTCCCCAAGATAATCCGGCGCCAAATCCTGATAAAATGACATTTGTGCGCTTAGTAAATTTCTCGTCTGTCAATTCGGAAGCAATAGTTAACGGAATAGAAGCAGCGCTTGTATTTCCATATTTATCTATACTATATGGAATTTTATCAACAGTTATTTTCAGTTTTTTCGCAAAAAAATCCGTCATAAACTTATTGGCTTGATGAAATAATACTAAATCAACAACATCCGCAGAAAGATTTCCTAATTCCATTATTTTTTTTATATCTTTCGGCACTTCCCTTAGTCCGAAATTAAAGACTTCCATTCCGTCCATGCACAAGTGTTCTCCGGATCTACTATTTCCATCAGCATCTACTTTTTCTTCCAAGCCCTCTATTGAACTTGGATTACGATAACCTCCATACGGCATGTTTAATATTCCTGCATTTGATCCATCAGAATTCAAACTAAACAATGATGATCCGAAATGGTCGTTTTTCTGTATCAGCGTGGCAGTTCCGGCATCGCCAAACAAAGGAAAAGTTACTCTGTCCTTGGAAGATATTGTTTTAGACATGGTTTCGCCAACTAATAGCAAAACGTTTTTCACTCTCTGCAATGAACCATAAGCCATTGCCATAGATAATCCATACACATAACCGGAGCAAGCTAAATTAACATCAAATGATAATGTCGCTTTGTTTAATCCTAATCGATGTTGTAGACTCGGCGCTGTGGCCGGTTGTCGGTAATCCGGCGTTTGGCTTAGAAAAATCAAAGCGTCAATGCTGTTACGGTCGATATCGTTATCGGAGAAAAGTTGTTCCGCCGCTTTGAAACAGAGGTCAGACGAACATACGTCTTTATCTGCAAAGCGTTTTTCTCTAACCCCAATGTTTTCAATAGTTTTAATCAATTCTTCTTTGGGAAGAATGTCAATTAACGTTTTATTGTCCACAATAGTTTTGGGAACGCATGCGCTTATTGCGCTAATACCGACATTGCTGAATTTAATGATTGCCATGATGATTACAACAGCGTATATCCTCCGTCTATCACTAAATTAGAGCCTGTTACCCAACTGCTTGCATCGGAAAGCAAGTAAATAACGGCGTATGCTACCTCTTCCGGCTTACCATGACGTTTCAATGGATATTTTTTCATATCTTCTTTTAACTCTGCCTCATTAATAATACCTGGATCGAAAATATTTGTTTGTACCATTCCCGGATTAACGGAATTTACCCTGATTCCCTTAACAGCCAACTCGATGGCTAAATTCTTTGCAATCCCGTTAACAGCGCCTTTTGATGCGGCATAAATACCTAATCCCGGATAAGAACAGAGAACGCCGTTGATAGAAGATATGAAAACTATTGAAGATGGATTTGCAATTTTTTTCTTTTTCAATAAAGCTTGGGTAAGCAAAATAGGCGCTACAAAATTAACATTCATCAAATCATGAATATCATCATGCGATAAAAACTGAAACGGTTTTACAATCATAAATCCCGCACATTGTACGATTCCATCCAATTTATCAGGGATAAATGCTATAAGGTCATCCATATCTTTTTCTTTCAATAAATCGGCCAAAATCATACGATGCAGATGCGGATTGTCCATTGAAGACAGGCTGTCTTTTAATCTTTCTTCGTTGCGAGCTGTTATTATTAATCGCGCTCCCATTCTGGAACATTCAATAGCAATCGCCCTGCCGATCCCGGAAGATGCGCCGGTTACTAATATTGTTTTTCCTTCCAGTGAAAATGGATTGTACATACTTGTAAATTATAAATTATTAAATCTCAATTAATTCCGAACATATTACCTTATTTGTATTAAAATATACGCTAGCCCAGGAAAGCCCGACTCCAAAGCCGCATGCGATATGGTTTAATGATTTTGTTTCCATTTCATTTTTTATTTGTGTAATCATAGTCAAAGGGATAGAGGCGCAACTCGTATTTCCAAAATCTTTTAAAGAATAAGGAACTTTCTCTACCGGCAATTTCAATTTTTTCCGAATTTGTTCATTCATAAAAAGATTCGCTTGATGAAAAAGGAAATAGTCTGTTTGATCTTTTTCTATATAAAATTCTTCAATCAGCTTATTAACGCTTTCCGGCGCTCTATGGATGCCAAAAGCAAAAACATCCATCCCATCTAAAATCAGTTGAAGATTACTGGATTCGACGCCTTCGCCCCTTATCACCGGTTCAAAAGAAGAAAGGGTAACCGGATTTCTTTGTCCTCCATCGTTAATAATGATGGCTTTGTATCCGCTACCGTCCGAATTCATACCGAACAGTAGCGGTTTTACATTTTCTGTATATTCCAAAGCCGTTGCCGCACCTGCATCGCCAAAAAGCGGATAAGCGCTTTTATCTGTAAATGAACATGATTTAGTAGGCGTATCGCCAGTTAATAATAAACCTTTCCCCTTTTTGCAAGCGCTTATCAAAGAGGCTATAACGCTCATGCCGTAGACCCAGCCGCTACAACCCAGCGAAATGTCCAACGTGTAGCAATCATTGGGTAAGTCTAAGCGGCTTTGAATGATAACTGAAGTAGCGGGTAAAATGTAATCCGCCGTTTGAGAAACGAATATTAGAAACGAAATATCTTCCTTGCGCCAATTTAAATCGGCAATCAATCGCTCGCCTGCCGCAACACATAGATCGGAAGAGCAAACATCGGGTTCTGCTTTTCGTTTACGTTCAACTCCGGTGGTTGCAACATAGTTTTTATAGGCTTTATCATCAAATAGAGGATATGAACTGTTTTCATCTATTTGTTTAGGAACACAAGCAGAAAACCCGCTTACACGTATGTTTTCTATTTTAAGAAAAGCCATTATTTTAATGATTTTACGACATTAAATAAGTCCTCAATTGTTTCCGATTCACGAATATCCTTACCCTTTATAACAATGCCGTATTCTTCGTCAACCATTGCAATGATACTTAATGCCATTAGTGACGACCATTCATCCAATGCCTTAAATTCGGTCTCGGCTGTCAGTTCGGAAGCTTCTGTAGTTTCAAACTGGCTTGCAAATTTTTCTATAAAATTTTTTAAATCCATAATTACTTATAATACATATTTCTAATGTTTCCATAAAATATCTTCATCGATCACGCGAGCAGGACTGCCAAATACCATCGTACGGGGAGCTACATTACTTACAACAAGCGCATTTTCTCCAACAATCGCTCCCTCTCCAATTTTCACGCCGGGCATAATTGTACATCCTTCGCATAACCAAACTTTATTGCCGATGTTTACAGGTCTTGTATTTTTATAGCCTTGCCGATTAATATAATGACCGCCATTATTATCGCGAATAGTAACGTTTCTGGCAATTTGCACATCTGAACCTATTTCTATTTTTTCGGAGCACACAATAGTCAAATTGATATTAGCGCCACAGTCTTTAGATCCATTTTTACCGCCGACTTTCAATGTGGCGTTCTTAAAAACTTCTATGTCCGCTCCATACATAAAATTCACATCGTTGCCTATTTCCAATGTAGCGCCTTGTTCTACCAACAATCGTGTTTCAAGTTTAGAGTTTCTTATTCTGGGAAGTCCCAAATGGCAAATTCCATTAATTTTTATGTTTGCCGATTTGCTGATTTCTATCACACAATGAGGATTAGGCAGTAAAAATTTGTGTTGAAATATATTTCTTATTTTGTTGTATTTGAATAGTTGTAATAAAGGCTTAATTTGTAATCGCGTGTTTTGTTTGATGAGCCATAATAATTGTAAAAAGGTTTTTATTTGCTCTTTTGCAGGTCGATTTTGTTTTTCCCAAATGTATTTTAATGCAACTTCGGAAAACGTCATTTTATCCAAATCTTCAAAAAACGATTTTCTGTCAATTGATGGAGGATTAAGTGATTTGGTCAATTCCGGATTCCCTTGCAGGGCGGAATCGAAAGGAATTTGTATGAAATTCATTCTCGGCTTTACTTTTTCGAAATAAGCTAATCCTTTTTGGGAATTAATCATCACAAGGGATGTGCCCAAATTTTTGTCCATTTTTTCATCAAATTTTTCAATTTCCCAAAAATCGGCTAACGTAATATCTGCAATACGTGGAAATCCTTTAAATTGACAGTCATAGCAAGACGGTCTGCTATAAGCGTTCTTATATAAATATCCTTTTATGAAATAGTTCTCATAATTTAATTCGTAGTATGATTTCCCGTTGGCAAGAATAGCCTTGTGGACTAAATCACGCCATCCGAATTCTTTGGATAGCGCCTTGGAATAAACAACGGGCGATCCATAACGTTCTTCAAAACTATCTAAATATTTTCTGAATACTTTAGGAGAACTCACTCCTCTACAAACGAAATCGGCAATTATCAGGTTATCATAGTCTTTTCCTAAAAAAGCGCGTAAAGCCGCCATTTGACAGGGACATCCGCAAACCAGCGCTTTTTCGCCGTTTTCAAGTATGTTTTTAACTTCTTTATAAAAACCAGATAAATCGCTTTCAGCATATTTGGAACTCCGCAATTTGGAAAGGTCTTTTTTATCGTTCGATATATAGTGCCTTACCGAAAAGTCGTCATTAAAAATTGCGCCTCCTGCATAGCCTTTTTCTTTATACATAACATCGGCTAATGCAGAAAAAACGCCACCCGAAGAACTATCGAAAACGACTTCCATGTTCTTATGCTCGGCGGCATAACAAACGGATTGTTCCAAATCGTTTTTCTTTAGTTCCTCTGCATGGATATTCGGACATACTTTCTCGCACAAACCACACTCACTACATTTTGCCTTGTCTACTTCGGGATACCAAAAACCTTCTATGTCAGTTTTAAATGTAATAGCGCCCGGTTCGCAAACATCGCCGCAAACATTGCAGCCGGAGCAATCTTTTTTATCTGTAATATTTATCACTTTATACAAAAAAACATAAACCTGTTAGGGCAAAGGTAGTGAATTATTTTGTTTTTTTGGGTAAAATATTAAAATATTTCGATTAACTTAATGGAATTCATAACTCTCAGCCGCCCAGCAAATACCACGCTTCATGATTTCCATCGCTTCCGGAACGTCGAAATCCTTTGCCACATGACCAAGGGATGAATAAAAAACACGGCCCTTTCCGTACATTTTTTTCCACACGACCGGCATTACAGCGCCTTTGGTCCAGAATGCATATTCCCCACTGAATGTTGTAGTAGCTAATACTTTAACATTCGGATCGACAAGCATGTAATATTGTTCCGAGTTCATTTGAAAGTCTTTTAACCCTTTGGTTACCGGATCGTCTTTATCTTTGATATTCACTTCATAGGGGATAACTCCTCCCGGATGAGCAACCCATTGTCCGCCAACCATGAATTGAAAATCGACGCTTCCCCTGAAGGAATCGCCGATACCGCCATGCCAGCCGGCAATGCCTACGCCCCGCCTTACAGCATCCAAAAGTCCCTTTTCTTCATCTGCGTCGATCGTTCCTTGAGTCCATGACTGAATAATCAAATCGATCTTTTGCATGAGCGTGGAGTCTTTATAACACTTCAAATTGTCATAGACAAAAACTTCCGCCCCCGCCGCTTTCAACCATGGAATAAAAATATCGCTACATTGTTTCGGCTCGTGACCTTCCCATCCTCCATAAACATAGAGGATTTTCTTCCCTTTCAGCGCTTCCGCTCCTTGAGCGTGAGCGCAAGAAGATAATAATGAAAACATTATTATCCCTGAAAAAAAACTGATTAAAAAAGATTTACAATTCATAATTCATAATTTCTAATTAACAATAGGGTAGGCTATATGGATTCCTGTATTGATACCCATGCAATCGGTGCGCTTCCGCCTCCTTATCATTGACAAAACTTACAGTTGCCGGATCCCATTTTACCGGACGCTGCAGTTCGTAGGAAATATTAACCAAGCAACATAAAATGGCAGTACTACAACCTACTTCCACCGGAGCAACCGGATTTTCACGCGAACGTATGCAGTCGATGAAATTCTGCGCATGACTGGCGCTCTTTTCATAAGCGCCTGCCTGAACGTCAGTTTCAGATTTTTCTAAAAGCGAAGAATCGGAACAGTCAATATATCCCCGCGCTACTCTTATCCAACCTTTATCGCCGATAAAACATATTCCTTTGTCGTTCGGTTTGTCGTCGCGGAAAGGCTGTTCGGTCATTATAACGCCGTTGGCGTATTTCATTGTATTGTATTGGGTTCCTTCGTAACCTTTGGGGATGAATTCCACCGGACCGGAACCATCCATACCCAATGCCGCTTGGGCGATGTCGAACATGTGCGCTCCCCAGTCGGCGGTATAACCGTTTCCGGTTTCTCTGTACCACCGCCATGCGCCCCAGTCGCCTATTTCTTTTAAATCGGGCAAGGAAAGAGGAGGACAAATATCCGGATTATAATGAATTACCGGATCATTTAACGGACCTAACCACTTATTAAAATTCAAATTTTCCGGTATTGGAAGTTCCGGCAAATTGAAAGGAGTAGGGGGATCTCCGACACGGGCGTAAACTTTGTCGATGTGTCCGATGGCGCCGCTACGAACTAAAAAAATAGCTTTCTGAAATTCTTTGTCGGAACGTTGCTGGCTTCCAACCTGTAAAACACGTTTGTTATCACGCACGGCTTTCACCATTGCTAAACTTTCTGCAATCGTATAAGAAAGCGGCTTTTGACAATATACGTCTTTTTTGGATTGGCAGGCATGGATCGTCGCCAACGCATGCCAGTGGTCGGGCGTAGCTATGGAAACGGCGTCGATATCTTTCCGGGCAAGCAAATCTTCATAAAATTCATATCCTTGACAACGCCCTGTAACATTTGCTGTTTTTTGCCAATCGGAAACGACTTTGCATAAACGGTCTCTTTTCATTGAATCGACGTCGCTTCCGGCAGCCACCTGAACTCCCGGACAATTGGAAACGCTATGAAAATCAGAAATGCCTTGCCGGCCTAAGCCGATAAACCCCAATACTACCCTGTCGCTTGGCGCAATACGAATACCATTGATTGAGTAACTCGGTAAAATAGTTAAACTTGCTAATCCTAAAGCGGATAAACTTAGAAATTCTCTTCGGGTCAATGTTTTATGTTCAGTTTTCATGACAATGATTTGTGTAATTGATAAAAATATTATTTCCTATATAATAGTATAAGCATCAAAGGTAGATGTTTCGATTGTAAGTACAAAATTTCTACCGTTTTTTTTCAAATGTCATTTGATTTTTTCTTCATTTCACAGAAAACAAATTTTAAAATTACCGGATAATTTATTACCTTTGTTCCGAAAAATCAATAATTTTGTACATTTGGGCATGAAGATTTTATTTATCGGCGGTACCGGAACTATTAGCACGGCAATTTCTAAACTATTAATTTCGCAGGGACATGATTTATTTCTTTTGAATCGCGGACAACGGAATGATATTCTTCCGGCGGGAGCACATTATTTGATTGCAGATGTGAACGATGAAACAAAAGTTTTCAAATTGATTCATGATTTGGAATTTGATTGTGTGGCTGATTTTATTGCCTTCATTCCTGAACATCTGCAAAGGGATTACCGTCTGTTTAAAGATAAAACGAAACAGTTCATTTTTATCAGTTCGGCTTCGGCTTATCAGAAGCCTTTATCCGATTATCGTGTGACGGAAGCAACCCCTTTGGCAAATCCCCATTGGCAGTATGCGCGAGACAAGATCGCCTGTGAGAATTATCTAATGAAACTTTATCGTGAAGAAGGATTTCCGGTAACGATTGTGCGTCCGAGTTATACGTATGATGAGCGAAAAACGCCTCTTGCCGTTCACGGACAAACCGGCACATGGTCGGTCGTTAAACGGATACTGGACGGTAAGCCGGTGATTATCCAAGGCGACGGAACGGCTTTATGGACAATGACCCATTCTAATGATTTTGCTAAAGCGTTTGTTGGTTTGATTGGAAATATCCACGCTCGGGGCGAAGCGGTTCAAATTACTTCAGATGAGACGCTTACCTGGAATCAAATTTATCAGTGCATTGCAGATGCACTGAACAAGCCCTTAGTAGCAGTCCATATTTCATCCGAATTTCTTGCAGCGGCCGGACCTTATAATTTTTACGGCGGATTATTGGGTGATAAAGCGATTTCGGTTGTTTTTGATAATACCAAACTGAAGCGATTAGTACCCGGTTTTGTCGCCGAAAAACGCTTTGATCAAGGAATCAAAGAGACCATCGATTTTTTGTTGGATCATCCCGAATATCAACCGAAAGATGAAGAATTTGACCGGTGGTGTGATGAAATCATTGAATCAATGCAACAATTAGCTCAAAAAATTAAAACAAAATATAATTAATTTACAATAAATATGATGCAATACAATACGCAAGCAAAGCGTTTAGCTTTGCCTGAATACGGCAGAAATATCCAAAATATGGTCGACTATTGCGTTTCCATCCCCGACAGGGAGGAACGCACTCGATGTGCTAATGCCATTGTTAATATCATGGGAAACATGTTTCCCCATTTGCGTGACGTCAACGATTTCAAACATATTCTTTGGGACCATTTGGCTATCATGTCTGATTTTGCACTGGATATTGATTATCCTTACGAAGTATTGAAACGGGAAGACTTGTATATTAGACCCAATAAACTACCTTATCCTCAAGGGAAACTTGCTTATAAACATTACGGTAAGATTCTGGAAGAAATGATTAAAAAGGCGACTCAATATGAAGAAGGCGAACAAAAGGAATATCTTATTTCTTTATTGGCAAATCACATGAAAAAATCATTTCTGACTTGGAATAAAGAAGTTGTCGACGATCGGAAAATCTTCAAGGATATGGATGAACTGTCTGATGGAAAAATAAAGATGGACGAGGAATTGTATAAATTAGCAGAATCGAAGGATATTCTAATGAAAAAAAATAAGAATATGCCTCGCAGACAAAACAAGTGAGATGGCTACTTTTATCATTGAAGGAAAACATAAATTATCCGGCGAGATTATTCCGCAAGGCGCTAAAAACGAAGCTTTACAAGTAATCTGCGCTACTTTGTTAACTTCCCAAAAAGTGACTATTCACAATATTCCTGATATTCTGGACGTAAATAATCTGATTGTCCTGTTGAAAGAAATGGGAGTAAAAATCGACCGTCCGTCTCATGGAACTTATACTTTTCAAGCCGATGACGTCAATGTCGACTATCTTGAAACAGAAGATTTTCTTAAAAAGAGCGCTTCTTTGCGAGGTTCCGTCATGTTGGTAGGACCGTTGGTAGCCCGTTTCGGCGAAGCGCTGATTCCCAAGCCCGGAGGCGATAAAATCGGTCGGCGCCGTTTGGATACGCATTTTTTGGGAATCCAAAAGTTGGGAGCGAATTTCGATTATGATGGAAACCGTCAAGTGTATGAAGTAAAAGCAAAAAAATTAAAAGGCGCTTACATGTTGTTGGATGAAGCTTCCGTAACGGGTACCGCCAATATTTTGATGGCTTCCGTATTGGCTGAAGGTAAAACGACTATCTATAATGCTGCATGTGAACCTTACTTGCAACAATTATCCAAAATGCTGGAAGCTATGGGAGCTTCCATTGAAGGCATTGCATCCAATCTGCTTCGAATTGAAGGTGTTGATTGCTTGCATGGCTGTGAGCATACTATTTTACCCGATATGATTGAAGTCGGAAGTTTTATCGGAATGGCGGCGATGACCCAATCTGGGATCCGCATCAAAAATGTTTCCTATGATGATTTAGGGCTGATTCCCGACGCTTTCCGTAAATTTGGAATTGTTGTTGATAAAGATGGAGACGATATCCTTGTTCCGGAGCAGGATTCTTATTCTATTGAAACATTTATCGACGGTTCAATTATGACTATCGCCGATGCGCCTTGGCCGGGATTAACTCCCGACTTGTTGAGCGTTTTTCTTGTCGTTGCAACGCAAGCGAACGGAAGCGTGCTGATTCATCAGAAAATGTTTGAAAGCCGGTTATTTTTTGTAGACAAATTGATTGATATGGGAGCGCAGATTATTTTGTGCGATCCGCATCGAGCGACCGTAATCGGCGCCAATCGCCGGTATTGCCTTCGTGCGGCTAACATGGTTTCACCGGATATTCGCGCCGGAATAGCTTTATTGATTGCGGCAATGAGTGCGGAAGGCGTCAGCAAGATTCACAACATTGACCAAATTGACCGCGGCTATCAGAACATTGATAAACGCTTAAATGCTTTGGGCGCTCAAATAACACGGATATGATTAATCGCGAATCGTTGGTTCCAATCGGGCAATTTAAAAAACCGCACGGCAGAAGAGGTGAAATCGCTTGCTCGTTTACGGAGGGGGTTGCGGGTCAAGCCCGCAATGACGCCGACAGAAATGCCATGGGGGGTTCGACCTGCCATCTCCTGAACCTTACCGGCGATTGTCCTTTTCTTATTTGTGAGATGGATGGTATTTTTGTCCCATTCCGTGTAGAAAATTCTCGTTTTATATCTAATACAACAGCTTATGTTCAATTGAAAAATATAAATACCGACCAGGAAGCGCGTAAACTTTCTTATAAAGAAGTTTACTACCCTAAAAATAATATTGAAGAAACGATTGAAGATGATTCTTTTTCTTGGGAAGACTTCATCGGCTTTACCTTAACCGACAAACGGCTTGGAACCGTCGGACTTATTACGGATGTGGATGCAACAACCATAAATACATTGTTTGTTGTTGAAAAAGGAGATGAAGTAATCTTGATTCCGGCTGTTGAAGCGTTCATTATTCGAGTCGATGATAATCAGGAAGAATTAATTGTTGATTTGCCGGAAGGATTGGTTGAATAGCGTATATTTCGTTTCATTTAGTAATATTTAGACCTGTCAGAGGTCGCTCTCTGCAAAATAAATTGTATTTTTGCATCCAATTAAAATTAATATGCAAGTAAAAATCATTAATAATTCGAAACATCCCTTGCCGGAATACGAAACGCAGCATGCTGCCGGTATGGATTTGCGGGCGAATCTTGATGGTCCCGTTACATTGGCGCCGTTGGAACGGGCTTTAATTCCTACCGGTCTTTTTGTAGAATTGCCGGTTGGTTGTGAAGCGCAAATTCGCCCCCGAAGCGGTTTGGCGATCAAACACGGAATATCGTTAGTCAATGCGCCCGGTACCATTGACGCCGATTATCGGGGAGAGATAAAAGCGATTGTCGTTAATCTTTCCAATCTGCCGTTTGTCATTAACGACGGAGAACGAATTTGCCAGATGGTAATCGCCCGTCACGAGCGAGTGGAATGGCTATTAACGGAACAATTATCGGAAACTGCCCGCGGAGCCGGCGGATTCGGTCATACCGGAGCAGGATAAGAAATAAATCATTTGAAAAAAACAGATATATGAAACAGACAATCATTTTATTGTTTTTCGCTTGTTTATGCTTACCGGCATTAGCGGAGGATAACCGTTTGACAATGGAAGATTCTGTTTACCAAGCAGGAAAAAAATTCGATTATTTTTTTCTGGAAGCTTTACGTCTTAAACAAAACGATCAGCAAAGCGACGCTTATGCAAATCTGCAATATGCAGTGAAAATAGATTCGACTTCATCGGCGGCATTGGCTTTGTTGGCAAACTATTACTTATTTTTGCAACAAGATTCTTTAGCAATCGATGCGCTGCAAAAAGCAGTGAAATACGATCCTCAAAATTATGAATACAAAGTTTCTTTAGCAAATATTTACAGGGAAATGGGAAATCTTGCCGAATCTACTAAACTGTATGAAGATTTGGTAGCCGGGCAACCGGATAAACCGGAATTACATTTTTATCTCAGTGATTTGTATCTGAAGCAAAATCAAATAGATAAAGCTATTCAATCGCTTAACGCATTAGAAAATACCATTGGAATAAGCGAAGCGCTTTCTATACAGAAATATAAACTGTATCTTTCTGTAGAACAAATTGATAATGCAGTAAATGAGCTTGAAAAATTAGCTGCAAAGAATCCAATGGAAGCTAAATATCAGATTTTAATAGGTGACTTTTATTTAGACAGGGGCGATATGGACAAAGCGCAAACCTATTATGAAAAAGCGCATGCCATTGACCCGCAAAGTCCTTACTATGTTGTTTCAATGGCAAATTTTTACGAGAAAAAAGGCGATACGGAAGCGGCTACCGGAGAAATTGCATCAGGACTGAAAAATCCGTCATTGGATATTGATACAAAAATTTCTATTTTAGGTAAATACATAAACGATCGCTTGTCGAATCAAAAAGATATCGTAATGGCTGATTCTTTGTTTAAAACATTGATGGAGCAGCACTCCCAGGAAAAAGATCTTAATCTGCTGTATGGTCAATTTTTGATATCCCAGGAAAAATGGGAGGAAGCTCATGCTCAATTACAATTGGTTACGGAAGCTGATCCTGAGAATTTGCTTGCTTGGCGATTACTTATGAATATTGCTATCAAGGAAGAAAAGTTCGAAGAGGTTATAAAAATTTGCGATTCCGCCTTGGCTATTTTTCCCGATAACGCCGAATTTTATCTTAACAAAGGCTTAGTTTATTATCAAATGAAAAAATATCCGGAAGCTTTGGCAATTATTCAAAATGGAATAAAGATGCTTCCCGAGGACGATAAAACGTCGATATCAAGATTTTATGGTCTCATCGGCGATTTGTATCATCAAATGGATAAAAAGCAGGAAGCTTATCATGCCTATGATCAATCACTGTCGTATGATGAAAATAATATCACGGTTCTTAACAATTACGCTTATTTTCTGAGTTTGGACAAAGAACAGTTGGATAAGGCGGAACGTATGATTAGTAAATGCATCAAAATGCAACCCAATGAATCCACTTATATTGATACTTATGCCTGGGTGTTCTTCCAAAAAGGAAATTATTCATTGGCTAAATTTTACATTGAAAGCGCTATTTCGTATGGAGGAGCAAATAGTCCCGATATTTTGGAACATTACGGCGATATTCTTTTTAAAACAGGGAATCCGGATAAAGCCGTCGAACAATGGGAAAAAGCGCTAAAAGCCAAAGAAGACGGAGGAAATGAAAATGATAGTACAAATACGGATTTATTGAAAAAGAAAATTGAGGATAGAATGTATTATGAACCAAAATAAAAAATATGCTTACCCGCTTTTCTTAATCGGGATGATCGTTTTTTTCAGCGGTTGTAAAACAACCCGTTCAACCACATCTGTCGCTTTAGCCAAAATGGGAAAGGAAGAGCGAATAGAATCCATTCAACAGCAAACGATCCCTTTTAATACATTATCTTCTTCGTTGCGTTTTTCCATCAAACAGGGAACGAAAAAGAGCGCTACTACCGCTAACGCCCAATTGCGTATTATTAAAGACAAAATCCTTCAACTTTCTTTGCGGATTCCTTTTCTGGGAACAGAAGTGGCGAAAATCATCGTCACGCCGGAACAAATCATTATCATTGACCGGAATAACAAACGTTATGTTTCCGAATCCATGCAGACTTTTCGTCAAATAACGTCATTAGATTTTGATTTTTACAGTTTACAGGCTTTGTTCACAAATCAGTTGTTTATTGCAGGAAAACCGTTTGTATCTCCGAAAGATTATAAAACTTTCCACTGGAGCGAAAATGAATTTCTTGTACGATTGAATAATACGGATTCTCAAGGAATTCGTTACGATTTTACGAGTGATTACAGTAACCGGATTATTCAAACGGAAATGTATAAAAATAAAAAAGAGGTCAATCTGAACTGGATGTATAAAGATTTTGGCTTAACGTCTACTAACCGGTTATTTCCAATGAAGATGACGATGGAGTTAACCGTCCCTAATGATTTAATTACTTTAAACTTGACTTTCAATAATATAGATATTGATACCGACTTTAATTTGGATACTTCCATTCCAGATCGCTATCAACGCGTTGAAATTCAACAATTAATTGAATTAATACAATCGCTTGGATGAAAAAGACCGGTTTATTTATATTTCTACTATTCTGTATTTTTTCATTACCGGCTCAACAATCGGTACAAGTCAGGGAATTGGAAAAACAACGATTAGCTGCTTTAGCCGATATCGAGAAAACCAATCAATTGTTAAAAGCCAACACGCAATCTACAAGTAATGCGTTGAGTCGCCTGAACCTGTTGATTCAGCAAATCAATTCAAGAAGGGGAATGATTCAATTATTGAACCAGGAAATTTCTTCTTTAGGAAATGATATAAACTCCAAAGAAAAGCAAATCAATATATTAGAAAATGATTTGGATGCGAAAAAACAGCATTATGCAGCATCTATACGAAAAATGTATTTGCATAGCAATAATCAGGATTATTTACTTTTTATTCTGTCTTCTCAAGGCTTCACCCAATCCTTTCACCGAATAATGTATTTAAAAGCCTATTCGAGTTGGCAAAAAAAGCAAGCGGAGGAAATTGTTGAAAAGCAAAACAGTATCAACAGGGAAAAGAAATTGTTAATTGCGCAACGGAACGATAAATTAAACCTTTTAGGTACGCGTCGATCGGAAGAGAATCAATTGAGTATTGAAGAGGGAAATAAAAAAAACGAAATAAAAACGTTGGAGAAGAACAAGAAATCGCTACAAGCTGATTTGGCAAAAAAACAAAAACAAGCGAATGCCTTGAACCAGCAAATCAAGAATATCATAGCCGATGAAATTTCAAAATCCGAAAAAGCGGCTAAATCCGAAACCGGAGTTAATCGAACTGCGGAAGTGAAAGGCGGTTATGCAATGACCGAAACCGAGCGGAAGTTATCTTCAACTTTTGCAGGCAATAAAGGAAATCTTCCTTTTCCGCTCAGAGGGAATTATAAAATCGTAGGATATTTTGGCGTTCATCAGCACAAAGAACTGACGAGAATCGTGACTAATAATAACGGGATAGATATTGAAACCACTTCCGAAAATGAAGCAAGAGCTGTCTTTGACGGGGTCGTTTCCCGTATATTCACGCTTCCCGGCTACAACAATTCCATAATTATACGGCATGGCAATTATTTAACTTTGTATTCGAATGTTGATCAAGTATATGTTAAACAAGGAGATAAAGTAAGCACAGGGCAGGCGCTTGGAAAAATTTATACAGATAAAGAAAAAGGAAATTCCACTTTGTTGCATTTCGAAATCTGGAAAGAGCAAACTAAGTTGGATCCTTTGGCTTGGATTAAATGATGTTAGAAAAAATAGAATATGCAAAATAATTCATCGGCGTTAGTACTTTTTTCAGGAGGACAAGACTCAACCACTTGCCTGTACTGGGCAATCCGTCGTTTCAACGAAGTTAGAACACTGTGTTTCACTTATGGGCAGCGACATTCAAATGAGGTGGAAGTCGCCCGTCGACTTGCTGCGGAAGCAAAAGTTCCGTTTCAATCGCTTGATGCGTCAATAATCAGTCAATTAGGAGATAATTCATTGACCAATCCAATGCTGGTAATGGACAAAGAAAAGCCGGAAAATTCCTATCCCAACACCTTTGTTCCCGGACGCAACCTGCTTTTTCTTACTTTCGGCGCTGTGGTTGCTCGTACGCATGGGATTCAAAATCTGGTTACAGGAGTTTCTCAAGCCGATTATAGCGGTTATCCCGATTGTCGTGATACCTTTATCCGCTCGGCTAATGCGACTTTAAACCTTGCAATGGATGAACAGTTCATTATTCACACTCCGCTTATGTGGTTGAATAAAGCGGAAATATGGGCTTTAGCCGATGAATTGGGCATTTTTGAAATTGTAAAAAATAAAACTTTAACTTGCTACAATGGAATTATTGCCGACGGTTGTGGGCAATGCCCTTCATGCAAACTGCGAAACGAAGGACTTCGCGCTTATGAAGCGGCTCTTCCCGAAGCGTGAGCAACAACGGTTGCAGGCAGTCTTTTTTTCAATAATTTATTTCATATTGCCTTGCAAAACATAATATGCAATGCAAAAGTAAGAAAAAATGTTTACATTTGTCCGTTTATTAACTGTTCGCTTATGCGTATTGAACGAAATTACTCCTTATTAAGACATAATACATTCGGATTAGACGTAAAAACAAAATATTTTTTGGAATACGAATCTGAAGAGGATTTACAAAAATTGCTTCGCGATGAATTTTTCTTTTCTCAACGCTTTTGGCATATTGGGCAAGGAAGTAATCTGCTGTTCCTCGGCGATTTTGATGGAATAATCGTACACTCTGCCATTCAAGGGATTGAGAAAATTAAGGAAGATGAACATTCGGTTTGGCTTAAAGTCGGCGCCGGAAATGATTGGGATTCCTGGGTTGCTTACTGTGTAGAAAAAGGGTGGGGAGGACTTGAAAATCTCTCGTTGATACCCGGAGAAGTCGGCTCTTCGGCGATACAGAATATAGGAGCTTATGGCGCTGAAGTTTCTGAAAGAATAGAAGAAGTACATGCCTATTCGCTCGAAACCGGTGAAAAACGGATTTTTTCGAATGTGGAATGTAATTATTCTTATCGGAACAGTTTTTTCAAACAACCGGAAAATAAAGGAAAATATTATATCGTCCACGTTGTTTTCAAGTTGTTGAAGCGCCCTGAGTTTCGTTTGGATTACGAAAATATGCGGGAGCAGTTGACAGACAAACCGGTTACCTTACAAACCGTACGCGAAGCGGTAATCGCAATTCGTGAATCCAAATTACCCAATCCGAAAATAACAGGCAATGGCGGAAGTTTCTTTCTAAATCCCTACGTTTCTATGGAGCATTTCCAACGATTAAAAAAACAATATCCTGCAATCCCTCATTATCCGGTTAGTGAAATTATGGTAAAAGTTTCGGCAGCCTGGTTAATAGAACAATGCGGATGGAAAGGAAAAGCCGTTGGAGGTGCGGCAGTGCATGAAAAACAAGCTTTGGTCATTATTAACCAAAACAAAGCAACCGGACAAGACATTGCTTCGTTAGCCGAAAATATATGCAAAACAGTCGAAGAAAAATTCGATATCGAACTTCAACCGGAGGTGAATTATATATGAAGCTACGTTTTTTGGGAACCGGCACCTCGACAGGAAATCCCGAAATAGGATGCCGCTGTGAAGTTTGCACTTCTTCCGACTTGCGGGATTGGCGGTTTCGAGCTTCGGCGCTCGTGGAAATCGGAGGAAAAAGAATTTTAATTGATTGCGGTCCCGACTTTCGAATGCAAATATTGAAAGTATTGGAAACCGATTACTTTACAGAATTGGATGGGGTTTTGTTGACTCATGAACATTATGACCATGTCGGCGGACTGGATGATTTACGCGCTTTTTGCCGGAACGGCGCTTTACAGGTTTATGCGGAAAATAATGTTGCAGAAGCTATTCGCAGCCGCTTATCCTATGTTTTTGAAAAACATAAATATCCGGGCATTCCGAACCTGAGTATGATTCCGGTTACGAATCAACCTTTTTTTGTTTCGGAAATAAAAATTATTCCCATCCGTTTAATGCATGGCAATCTGCCGATTTTGGGTTACCGGATTGATAATTACGCCTATTTGACGGACTTGAAAACTATTCCTGAAGAAGAATTTGAAAAGTTAAAAGATTTGGATGTATTGGTTATTAATGCCTTAAGGATAAAAGAACATATCGCCCACGAAAACCTGCAACAAGCCTTACAAAATATAAAAAAAATCAATCCCCGGCGGGCTTACCTTACGCATCTCAGTCATCAATTCGGACTACATTCGGTTATGGAACAAATTTTACCGGAGAATGTTTTTATTGCTTATGACGGTTTGGTTATTTGAAAAAAGTTCTTTACTTTTGCCAAACAAATATAAAACATTTTTGAAAAACAATTAAAAAAATAGCATATATGAAATTTGTTGTATCAAGTAATTCTTTATCAAGTCATTTGCAGGTTGTAAGCCGAGTTATCGCTTCTAAAAATACAATTCCAATTTTGGATTGTTTTTTGTTTGAACTCGAAGGAAATTTATTGAAAATAACTGCTGCCGATAGTGAAACGCGCATGATTACTTCCGTTGAAGTTCATGAAGTAGAAGGAGAGGGTATTTTTGCCATACCATCTAAGAATTTATTGGATTCGTTGAAAGAACTGCCGGATCAGCCTATTAGTTTTAGCATTGACGATGAAACGCTGGAAATGTTTATTTTTTATGAAAATGGGAAATACAATTTCATTGGACAGAAGGGTGATGAATATCCGCAATCTAAACCGTTAAAAGACAATGCTTATCGTATAGAAATTTCCGCCGACAATTTGTTATCCGGCATCAGTCGTACTTTATTTGCTACTGCCGAAGATGAATTGCGTCCGGTCATGAATGGAATTTTATTTGATATTTCCGAAACTGAAATCACATTTGTTGCATCTGATGGTCACAAATTGGTGCGTTTCAAAAATTTTTCAGTAAAAGGAAATGAAAAATCAGCATTCATCCTTCCGAAAAAACCGGCCAATTTGTTAAGAACCGTTCTTCCAAGAGAAACAGGAAATGCAATGATAGGTTTCGATGATAATAACGCCTACATTAGCATGGAAAATATGACTATTATTTCTCGCTTGATCGAAGGTCGTTATCCGAATTACAACGGAGTGATTCCCAAAGATAATCCATTTAAAATTACCGTTGACCGGGTATTGTTTGTTACTGCGCTGAAGCGGGTGGTTGTTTTCTCTAATCCGGGCAGTACGTTAATTAAATTGCAATTTTCCCCCAACAGTGTATTTATTTCAGCGCAAGACATTGATTATTCCACTTCTGCAGAAGAAACGGTGCCTTGCGTTTATGAAGGAGAAGAGATCAGTATTGGATTTAAGGGAACTTATCTGATTGAAATCCTGAGCAATATTCCTTCAACCGAGGTTGTTTTGCAATTGGCGGATCCGTCTCGTGCAGGATTGATGTTGCCTGCAGAAAATGAGACGGATGAAGATTTGTTGATGCTGTTGATGCCCATGATGCTGAACGATTGAAAATAATGGTAAATAGTAACTGGTAAGGTGAAATTACATTTAAAAAATCCGCTTGTTTTTTTTGATTTGGAAACGACGGGAACGAATATCGTTTCAGACCGGATTGTTGAAATTTCATATTTGAAAATAGCTACGAATGGAGAAGAAGAAAGTAAGACGCGATTGATTAATCCCGAAATGCCGATTCCTCCTCAATCTACTGCTATCCATAGAATAACCGACAACGATGTGAAGGATTCGCCTACTTTTAAAATGGTTGCCAAATCGTTGGCTGCTCAGATTGAAGGCTGCGACTTAGCCGGATATAATTCCAATCGTTTCGATATTCCATTATTAGCGGAAGAATTTTTGCGAGCGGGAGTAGATATAGATTTGATGCGGCGGAAGTTTGTGGATGTGCAGACAATTTTTCATAAAAAAGAACCGCGAAACCTGTCTGCCGCTTATAAGTTTTATTGTGAAAGAGACTTGGAAAATGCTCATTCTGCGGCTGCCGATACGAAAGCTACCTACGAAATCCTGCAGGCTCAATTAGACCGTTATCCCGATTTGAAAAATGAAATTGCTTTTCTTTCCGAATATTCTTCTTTTAACAATCAGGCGGATTTTGCCGGACGCGTTATCTACAACGAACAAAAACAGGAAGTAATCAATTTCGGTAAATATAAAGGACGGTTAGTCGAAGACGTTTTCAAAGAAGACCCCGGATATTACGGCTGGATTATGCAGGGAGATTTCGCTCTGCATACCAAAAAGGTATTTACAGCAATAAAATTGCGAAAGAAATGATTGTAACAGAAACTTGTAATCTCAACTGTAACGACTTCTGATTCATATTCTTTTGCCAGACATATTTGAATAAATGGAAAATAATACGGTTATGCTTGAAAAAATAGTTATTCTTGATTTTGGTTCTCAAACAACTCAATTAATTGCTCGTCGTTTACGTGAATTAAATGTGTATTGCGAAATTCTTCCTTATAATAAGTTTTATGAAAACGATGAACAAATCATCGGCGTTATTTTATCGGGAAGTCCTTTTTCGGTAAATGACCCTGAAGCTTTTAAACCGGATTTATCTGCCGTTCGAGGAAAATATCCGGTTCTTGGAATATGCTATGGAGCGCAGTATTTGGCTTACTCCTGCGGAGGAAAAGTAGAAAAAGGCGATTCACGGGAATATGGTCGCGCCCGTTTAAATCCTACTAATACAGGCGACAAATTAATGACGAATATTCCCAGCCATTCTCAAGTGTGGATGTCTCATGGAGATACGATTACCGTACTTCCTGCCGGATTTCATGTTATTGCCGAGACTGAAGATGTTCAAGCCGCTGCTTTTCACATTGAAAATGAAAAGACTTGGGGAGTTCAATTTCATCCGGAAGTTTTTCATACGGAAATCGGAACAACATTGCTAAATAATTTTTTAAAAATTTGTAACGCTAAGAAAGATTGGACGCCGGCTTCTTTTATTCACGATACCATTGAGAAATTGAAAAAGCAATTGGGCAATGATAAAGTAATTCTGGCGCTTTCGGGCGGGGTCGATTCTTCGGTTTGCGCCGTTCTTTTAAACCGGGCAATCGGGAAAAATCTTACTTGTATTTTTGTAGACCATGGACTTTTGAGGAAAAACGAATTTGAAAGCGTACTTGAAAATTATCATCAACTCGGATTAAATGTATTGGGAATTGACGCCAAGGATTATTTTTATGACGCCTTGGAAGGAGTTGAAGAACCGGAAGAAAAGCGAAAAATTATCGGCAAGTCGTTCATCGATATTTTTAATCGCGAAGCTCAAAAGCTACAGAATATTCAATGGCTTGGACAGGGAACTATTTATCCTGATGTGATTGAATCGCTTTCAATTACAGGGACTACTATCAAATCGCACCATAACGTGGGCGGACTTCCGGAAGAAATGCACTTGAAACTGGTCGAGCCGTTGCGTTTGCTATTTAAGGATGAAGTCCGAAAAGTAGGATACGAATTGGGAATGCCGGAATATCTGATAAAGCGCCATCCGTTTCCGGGACCAGGATTGGGCGTACGGATTTTGGGAGCGATTACTCCCGAAAAAGTTCGTATTCTTCAGGAAGCCGATGCGATATTTGTTTCCGGATTGAAAGAATGGGATTTATACGATAAAGTCTGGCAAGCCTTCGTCGTATTGCTGCCTGTGCGTTCCGTAGGCGTAATGGGTGACGAGCGGACGTATGAAAATGCCGTCGCATTACGCTCCGTTAACTCGACCGACGCTATGACTGCAGATTGGTCGCATCTTCCCTACGATTTCCTCGCTAAAGTCTCGAACGAAATCATCAATAAAGTGCGAGGCGTGAATCGCGTGGTTTATGATATCAGTTCCAAACCTCCCAGTACAATCGAATGGGAATAAGTGTTGAAATAATTCATGTATAAATTTGTTTATTTGCAAAATTTATTATACCTTTGCGTCCCGATTCCAGAGAACAGAAAAATAAACAAATAAAAATAAAGTCATGAAACGTACATTTCAACCTTCCAACCGGAAGAGAAAAAACAAACATGGATTTCGTAGCCGGATGGAAACTGCCAACGGTCGTAGAGTATTGGCGGCACGTAGAGCTAAAGGAAGGAAAAAGCTCAGCGTATCAGACGAATACGTAGGTTAAATTCCGTAAACAGGATATAAAGGGGAATAAATCAAAAGTTTATTCCCTTTTTATGTTGCATCGTCTCTTTTTTTCGTACTTTTGCGTATTGGCAAAAAGATTTTAAACATAAAAATAACAGGATAAACATGGATAAACGGTCTATATTAAAGAATATTTTCATCAGGAATCTACTCGGTTTGATTCTTGTTACCATCGTATTGATTGTTATTGTTTTAATCGGGCTGAATCGTTACACGCAACATGGAAAAGCAGTGGAAACGCCGGATGTAAAAGGATTATCGGTGGAAAAAGCAGAGCCGTTTTTTACCAAAAAAAACCTGAGTTTTGCAGTTGTCGATTCGGTATTTATCAATAATGCCGTTCCGGGTAGTATTTACGAAACAACCCCTCCGGTAGGTTCTATGGTAAAAAAAGGACGGACAATTTATTTGAAAGTAGTCTCTTTTCTCCCACAATTAATTGCAATTCCAGATGTTAAAGATTCTTCGCAACGACAATCTTTGGCGATGCTTCGCTCGTTAGGATTTGAAAATGTAGAGATAAAATATGTATCCGGCATGTATAAAGATTTAGTTGTCGGAATAGAAAGCAAAGGGAAAACTTTAGAAGCAGGACAAAGGGTTCCCGCCAATACGCCTTTGTCGCTTTTAGTGAGCTCCGGATCTGTCGATATGATGCAATTAGAAAATGCAACCGATTCTACAAACGTAAATTCGGATTCCAATAATGTAAGTCCCGACGAATCTTGGTTCTGAAAATTATGGAAGAATGTAGGGTTGATATCGACGACTGGACGGAAGAGACCGGATTTACCGAAGATTCGGAAGACGAGTTTTATGAACATTACCGCTTTACTTCCGATAGAGGTCAAAGTCTTTTGCGCGTTGATAAATTTTTAGTCGACCGCATCGAAAATGCGTCGAGGAACAGGATACAATTAGCTGCCGATGCCGGATTTATACGCGCAAACGATAAGCCGGTCAAATCCAACTACAAGGTGAAGCCTTGCGATGTGATTACAGTAGTCATGGATCGTCCGCGGCGGGAATTGGAAATTATTCCTGAAAATATTCCCCTGCAAGTTGTTTATGAAGACGACGACCTGATGGTCGTCGACAAACCATCCGGATTGGTTGTTCACCCAGGTCACGGAAATTACACGGGAACAATGGTGAATGCAATTGCCTGGAGACTGAAGGACCAGCCTGATTTTGACGCCAAAGACCCGCGACTTGGACTGGTGCACCGGATTGATAAGGATACTTCCGGTCTGTTGGTTGTCGCAAAAAATCCCGATGCTAAAACTAATTTGGGGATACAGTTTTATAACAAAACAACCCAACGGAAATACTTAGCTTTGGTATGGGGGAATGTTAAAAGCGAAGAAGGTCGAATCGAGGGAAACATCGGAAGAGACCCTAAAGATAAGATGCGAATGATTGTGTTTCCCGAAAGAGATAACGGAAAACCTGCAGTTACGCATTATCGCTTGCTGGAACGATTAGGATTTGTGAGTTTGGTGGAATGTCGATTAGAAACAGGGCGAACGCATCAAATACGCGTTCACATGAAATATATCGGGCATACTTTGTTTAATGATGAACGCTACGGGGGGAATGAAATATTAAAAGGCAATAACAGTACTAAATATAAACAATTCATCAAGAATTGCTTCGAGATTTGTCCCCGGCAAGCGTTGCATGCTCAAACGCTTGGATTTATTCATCCGAAAACCGGAAAGGAAATGTTTTTCGAAAGTCCCCTTCCGGATGACATGAATCAACTGATAGAAAAATGGAGGCATTGTGTGATATGAAGAAAAAGATTGCTATCGTTGCCGGAGGCTATTCCTCCGAATTTTGCGTTTCACTCAAAAGCGCTCAAGGATTAAGGTCGTTCATCGAACCGGAATTTTATGAAGTTTATACTGTTTTGATAACCAAAGCACAATGGTTTGTTCAATGGAATGAAGAAACGGAAATACCCATCGACAAAAATGATTTTAGTTTTACTAAAGACGGACATAAGGTGAATTTTGATTTCGCTTATATCACTATTCATGGAATTCCGGGAGAAAACGGATTGTTGCAGGGATATTTTGATATGCTTGGACTTCCCTATTCATCCAGTAGCGTTTTAACTTCCGCCTTGACATTCAACAAATATTTTTGTAACCAATACTTAAAAACTATCGGGGTAAAATCTGCCGAATCTGTTTTTTTACATAAAAATGACCGGTGTGATTCCCTTGAAATTCAATCGAAATTAGGATTACCGCTGTTTGTCAAGCCGAATGACAACGGCTCCAGCTTCGGCATAACAAAAGTAACCGTTGCCGACCAGTTGCAAACGGCGATTGCTATTGCGTTCGAAGAAGGGACGGACGTTCTTGTCGAACGTTTTCTTCCCGGAACGGAAGTGACTTGCGGGTGTTACCAAACCAAAGATAAAACAACGGTTTTCCCGGTGACGGAAGTCGTCTGTAAAAACGAGTTTTTTGATTTCGATGCTAAATATAATCCAAACAGCGGCGTAGAAGAAATTACGCCGGCGCGCATATCTCCTCAATTAACCGAAGAAATTCAAACGCTGACTTCCAAGATTTATGATTACATTGGAGCTAAAGGAATTATCCGTGTCGATTACATTATTTCTCCCCAAAGTGAAATATACCTGCTGGAAGTAAACACAACTCCCGGACTGACCGCTACCAGCTTTATTCCGCAACAAATCAAAGCTGCGGGTTTGAATATCCGGGAAGTTTTTACGGAAATTATTGAAAATGAGTTGAATAAAAAGTAATTTAATGAAAAAAAATCCTGAATTTGACGATATTTGTCCGTATGATGATGATGAAATAGTTCCTGTTATTGAGCGACTACTCAAAAATCCACAATTTCGAGGAGTCATGCCCTTTGTGTTTCCGGAGAAAAATGGGGAACAAGTAGAGCAGCTGTTGCGTACATTTACCAGCCGGCGTGATTTTCAGCATACGTTAATTAAAGATCTCATTCTTGAATTACTGGACCGGACAAAAACCGGCGTAATATGTGAAGGTTTTGAAAATGTATCGAAAACGGCTGCCTATACTTACATATCCAATCACAGGGACATCGTTTTGGATGCTTCGCTTCTGTGTATTCTATTAGCCGCTAATGGATACGAGACGGTTGAAATTGCAATCGGAGATAATTTATTATTGGCCGACTGGATTCAAGATTTGGTGCGGCTGAATAAGAGTTTCATCGTAAAACGCAATTTGCCTATCCGTCAAGTGTTGGAAGCGTCGAAGCATCTTTCGGAATACATTCATTTCACTATTAAGGATAAAATCCAATCTATCTGGATTTCTCAACGCGAAGGAAGAGCCAAAGATTCTAATGACCGTACACAAGAAAGCGTTTTGAAAATGTTGGCGATGGGTGGCGATAAAAATTTTATGAAAAGTTTGGCGGAATTAAATCTAACACCGCTGACTGTTTCTTATGAATACGATCCTTGCGATTATCTGAAAGCCAAAGAGTTTCAACAAAAACGAGACAATCCCGGTTTTAACAAAACAAAAACAGATGATTTGCTCAGCATGCGGACAGGAATGTTCGGATATAAAAACAGAGTTCATTTGCAAATCGGACGTCCGATTAATCCCGATTTGCTGAAATTAGATGATTCGTTGAGCAGAAATGAATTAGCTGCTAAAGTAGCGTCAGTAATTGATAAGGAGATTTTCCGGAATTACAAATTTTTTCCCATAAACTATATTGCATACGACCGTCTTTTGGGGAAGGATTTCTTTCGTGAAAAATATACTGACGAGGATATAGAAGATTATGAAAAATATTTTCAACAGCAGATGGATAAAATTGATTTGCCGGATAAGGACGTTTCTTTTTGCAGGGAGAAGATGGAGGAAATGTATGCTAATCCGGTGAAAAACAATTATGAATTAACTCCGCAATCCCCTAATAATATGGATTATGAATAACAAAAATTTTGTCGAATATTTATTTTGCTTCCTCTTTGCAGGCTTTCTTTTCTCTTGCCAAAATAAAATTGTAGATTATGGTTTGGACAAATATTATGTTGAAATTGTAACAGCTCAAGGTACAAACGAATTTTTATCGGACAATGGAAAAATGATTATTGCGACTTCCGGTGAAAACTCAAAGACATACGTTTTAGGCGACAGGGTTTTGTTAAATTACACCTTGCTTTCATCTTCTGCCTCTGAAGATAACGTAAGAATAAACGGTTCTGCAAAAATCCCGCAAGGAAACATAACATTAACCAATGATTCCGTTATCCAGTCATCCGCCAAAGAACCCATTTTGTTGGAAAGCGTTTGGTTGGGAAGTCATTACCTGAATATACAATTCTATATCAATTATATGTCGGTTGCGCATAAAATCGGCTTGTTAGCCGATTCCACCCGTCTGGAAAGCGATACGCTCCGAATGTACTTTATTCACGATACGAACAATGACCCTCCCGGCTATCCAAGTCATGCCTATCTTTCGTTTGACTTGAAAGATGTTTTAGGCGACCCCAAGAAAACTCGCCCGATATCGGTGCAAATCAACACCGATAATTACGGAGATAAGACTTATGAGTTTGATTATTGATAAGGTTTTTAGTTTTGATAGTGCTTTTCCGCCCACGCAACTATCATTTTTGCCTGATCTAAGCTGTCTTGTACTATTTTGTATCGAGGGTTACCGTCATATCCCATTACCTTGTGTAATGATTCATAAGCCCATAAAAGGGGACGCGTCATTTTGCTGTCTTTTTTAGCAATTGCATCCTCATAATCCTGAAAGTCAGGACGCTGACCTTTCTTTAGATTTTTGCGGACAAGCAATACTGCATC
>Ga0123354_10001053_pt1 | contig 31744 bp, 11 predicted proteins | sample TergutLab28metaG_2_FD_97872 | JGI IMG/M metagenome (GOLD analysis project Ga0123354, IMG submission 97872) | Labiotermes labralis P4 segment gut microbial communities from Petit-Saut dam, French Guiana - Lab288 P4 | ecosystem: Host-associated > Arthropoda: Insects > Digestive system > Gut ... | reverse complement strand
AGATGCGTGACTCAGTTGACAAAAATAGGCCTGAAGATGACTAATCTATAGTCGAAACATGTAGCCTCAAAATTACATTCGGTAATAAAGTGGCTGTGCTGATGTACACTATTTAATATTATAGTGCGAACTTTGCTGTTAAATAGCGTGTGGATGAATCTCAGGCCCTCAGACGGTTCATGTGCCTGAGTTCCGATGGTATAGCAACAGGCACTGTTTGCACGGATAATCGCGTTGACTCAGAGAGTAGCCTGTTATACATATTATCTTATCTGGTCGTTTCAGGTAACCTTGACATCTTATTAATAACTTCGAATTGTGACACAGTTTTGACGATTCATTTTTGTTTCAACACATCCGGGTTCGGCTCAAGGCAGTCTGTTGAGCGAGGCACTGCACCTTGGCACTAATGTCGTAGATAACTTGATACAGAAAGAATTGTTTTTAAATACGAATATTAAAAACTGTGTGGCGTTGTACAAATGTACAGTTAACGTAGGCGCTTGGAGGAACAACGGCCATAGCAAGTGCGTTTTAATTTAGACACTGACAAATCAGTTACGCTGTTTACTGTTGGCTGTACTTTACGAACTCCCCCAAGCGTAGTACGAGATAACTGGCTTGAAAGTTGTACTCCTTCTAGTCTGATTATGTCTGGTGTTCAAGGTCGGTGAGGGAAATGTAACCCGTCATCTGTCCGCTGTTGAAATGGCTGTAATGACTGTGAGGTACCGTGGAACTGCGCGTAAATCACGGGAGAAGGGTCCTTCCTATAGATGTGCTAAAAATAAGACATAAAGGGCTAAATTCCCAGGTGTAAGTAGTAGGATAATATTAAAATGCATCTTCGGGAAGTTGGATAGGGGGACATGGACTGGATCGAGGTGGCTTAGGATAGGGACAGGTGGCGGGCACTTGTGAGTGCGGTAATGAACCTTCGGGTTCTATAAAATGCCGGGAATTTCTTGACTAGCTGCAAACCAGTTAGCTTCTCAAGAAGGGCTCTGCTCCATGGAGTAAGTAAAGGGCTCAGTTTTTTACGAAATTAGCAGAGAACACAGGAGTGAATCGCAAAATAAGTAGGCGCAATGTATTCTGGTAGATAAGTGCTGACATTTCGGATGAGCATATATCCATTACCGGAGTTGGTGACCTGTGCGTCTGCTGAGCCGCATGAATCCAGTACACGCCCCCAAACGATTTCTTGAAAATCCGTTTTAATATTATCCTTTCGTGTATGCCTGAATCTTCCAATTGCTCTCTTTCCGTCATGTTTCCGAACCAAAACACTATGCACCTCGCCGCTCCCCATACGTGCTACCTGTCCCGCCCATCTGACGTTTGTTACGGCGTTCCATGCGATGTGAAAACCCGGCATACCCTCATCTGAACAACACCCTCCACAAAAACTAGCAAACCTTTAACACTATCCAAGTGTTCTTTCGTTAGGATTAACCTGCATGGCGTTAGGGCAAGCTCCGTGATGCAGCCTGATAAGAAACACAACAGACAGACCTAGTATAAGTTTATACAATATTTATTACCAAATTGTTGCACAAGGTTTATTTTTGTTAATTACTGCAATAATTAATAACAAATGTAAATTTTGTGCAACAATTTGGCAACAGATATCTGTATATGTAATACAGTTTCACGGAAAATGTTAACTATTAAACCAGTATTCGTTATACTGGTGTGTGGTCTGTGATAAATACGGTGGATACAATATTTCCGTCTTGTGGAACGTGGCGACGTGTAGTTCGGCAAAAACTTACGGACGTTTAGGAGGAACGTCTGTAAAACATTACCAAACTTCACGGCGTCACATAGCAGAGTGCTGTGTTCATAGTCACCGCTGTAGGAAACTCCACAGTCTCGCACGGTCTGTAGGTCTGTAACTAAGTGACCGATGTACGTACAGACCAACATGAGACCTGTCGGATAAATAACGGGTTTAGTGCTTAAGAAGCCAAGTAAAACAAAAATTAGCGTTAGGAAGAGAAATGTAAATTACGTCGTACCACGGTACACAGGCCTGCGTCACAGTTCCAGCCACGAAACTTGAAAATACGAAAAGTCGGACAGAAAAATAGCTTTCCAGGTACGGGACTCACTGAGAGAATTTCCAGAATTATTAAATATACGCAGTAAACTGTTTATGCGCGTAATTCATTGCCGAATCTTAAAGTCTGTGGTGTAAATCATCATCATTTTACGTACTTAAAAACAATGTAGGATGATGCAATTGCAAAATTAATAGAATCAGGCCATGTTTACGGCATTTAAAGTTCACGCAGCTCTGCCGATATGTTGCTTCATATGACTTGTATCCCCCCCCCCTCACACCCCCACCCCATATCTTACGGTATCTCAATCTCCTGCACAAGCTCGTTTATCAGTAACCTGTTCCTACAGGTCTGATACGTCACGTGTCTATCTGGGAGAATCAAACATCTCACCACGTGTCAGTGATTCACTGTTCGTTTTGCTCTCCAATTTGCTTACAACTGAGCGTTTGTTTGTCAACACACAATACCTCTATGTTTAATCTTCTCATAACAGAGTAAAGGTGGCAACAATTGGCGCTCGTGTCCTTATATAACGCCGTAGAAGAGAGACACCGTTAGCCAACAACAACAACAACCCATTGCTAGCAGCTGTAAACATTCAATATACCGTAGGTGAAAACGTTGTCACGTAGCCTGTCTTACAGCAGCTCCATATTCTCTTCCAAATCGAGGTCCCAGACATTTGCGATAATGCTTTCTCTTTAATTTTCCACCATCTTATCATTTCATCAAGGTCATCAAGTAGCTGCTTGCTTCTTCTTCCTCATCTTCCCGTCCCTTCTACTCTTCGTTCACCAACGCGTTTTATAAGGCATTTCTTACGCAAGATGTGAACAAGCAAGTCAGGCCTCGTTCGTTTTAGGCGCGTTCACAAAATTGCGAAAAGCGACTATTAGCTTCGTCATGTCTGTCCGTCTGTAAACTGTCCGCACGAAACAAATCTTCTCCCACTGGACGGATTTTCATGAACTTGATATTTGTGTATTTCTAGAAAATTTATCGAGAGCATTCAAGTTTAACACCTGATGTAATGTATAATTTATGTGGAGACCGATATACATTTTTGGTCATACCACGCTCAGGCTTCTTAGAATGAGAAATGACGCAAAGAAAGGTTGCAGAGAAAATCAAAACACACATTTCGTGTTAATTTTTTTCCCCCGAATATCATGCCGTTTAAGAGATAATGTGGGGGTAATAAATGGCAGTGTCAGACAGGTCAAAGATGACAACATAATACGGCGCATACACTTAGCTTGATGGATAACCAAGGCTACAGACACTTACCCAGAATATGTAATACTTATTGCTTTTCTACTGTAACAGTGGTTTATTCGAACGTGCGTCATTATTACGTACATTGGCTGTCTTGTTGGATGTTTGATGTTCCTTTCCTTCCGTTTCGCGACGCTCTCAAATTTATTTGCTAAGTCTAAAAGTAAGCTGAATTTCTTACGGTAAGAAAAGCAAGTGTTTTCCGAACAAAAAGAAAATGTAGTTACATTTTCTAGTTATAATTAGACAAGCTGGCTTTGTTTATGTGTTCTCAAACAGGAGGGAAAGGTAAAAGGTAAAGTGCACCTTTGTACAGGCACTGGGGCTGTGTACAGGCCGTACGGCCCATAGGGGGAGTAGAGGTATAGCTCTACTCTTTCTTGGCCACGGCACTAGAAGGGAGTGAGGGGTCAGCGTCACGCCCCGGCCGCTATTCGCCCCCGGGAAAGACCCGGTACCCATTGTACAGGAGGCTGGGTGGGCCCCAGGGTCGGTCTGGACAAGTGCGGAAAATCTCGCCCCCCACCGGGATTCGATCCCCGGACCGTCCAGCCCGTAGCCAGTTGCTATACCGGCTGAGCTACAGGGCCCCAAATAGGAAGGAAGGTGACTTGAAATGGGATCCGGCCGTATAGTCCGTTGCCTCTGTTTTAATTCCATTGGTGATGGAGGAATATTTTGCATTGAAATTACGCATATTATTGAAAGCTGCTGCTTCTATCAGTGTGCATGTTTATTGTGATGTCCAGGGGCGGTGAACTTATTGATAAGAGAATAGCTATTGTCCTTAATTTTTATTATCTGAAACTGTAATTACAAAGATCATGTCAGAAGTTATTAAATTCCATTGTTTACTATATGTACCATCCGGTTTAACATTCAGTAATTCTTTGTTCTGCCCACACAGTGTATTTGTGTGTTTTGTGTGGATCTGAGAACAAACAGCGATTATTTCCCTGTACTTCATTAACTGACTGGGTTTTGTAACAGAGACGGAGTGTTTACTGCGCGGTACGGACTGGACCTTCTGTTTATAATTCAGGTTAAATTTTATCTTTAAAACATCTGCATTAATATAGTGCATTTTACTGTTCAGAATGTTTGACAAATAAAATTTTAAAAACCTTTATATGTCGCCACGCAAAATTCAGACGACCACTAACAGGTCAAATTGCCATCGCTCAAAGCCGCTGCGAAGCATTTTGCTTTAGCTTTACAATCTTTTGGGATGTCTCCGTTTGATGCACGTGTACCAACGTTTCGTAGTGATTTGCTGCCTTCATCTTTAGGGTAGAAGGTCCCCGGACGTTTTGAATTTGCGTTTCCTCCGAAACCTTGATACCTGTTCACCAGATGACACGGTGCCACGTTCCACAATACCGTAACCTCAACACTCGCCGTTGTAAGAACCACTTAGCATCACTTCACACCTGCCATAATTTCATTTGCGTTCGTTTAAACCAACTGCAGTTCGTCGTGCATAGTAGTGCCCGGTTGCAACCACAACCTTCTCGAGCCACGTGGTTACACACAGACTCTTGTCATGACGTAGTCAAGGTCCAGCCTAGTGCTCCCCGGTTACCACTTAGTCATGTAACGCTGGTCATCAACTTCTAGGTGTCTCCCACTGATGTTACCTGCGATTCTAAATCTTCTGTTCGACACTCGTCATTTACCTACTTATTTAAGTAAATTCATGTAATAAATCCGTCGTGATGCTCCATACCAAACACCTTCGTTTTTAAAACGAACAAAAAATATATCCATCCATACAGCAGTAAAAAAAAAATTTATAGTCCACCTCACAGAAAACACCGCGTCTCCATTGTAGACACCAGACGGTTAATGCCGTTTGTGGGGGAGAAAAAATCTGTGCTTGATGTGAGAATATCTTAAGATGTTTCTTTCGCTGATAATTTCACACCAGAACGACTACTACTTTAAATCGAGATATCTCGTGCGTAACATAGAAAGGTTTTAAAAGCAACCAGAAATCTTGTTTAGTTTGCCTTCATTGTGTAGGGTCCGAGGTTATGTTCTCGGTGCGAACACAGTTTACCTAGAAGCTGTAATCCATAACGAAGCGGAACCCCTTTGTGTGTTAGTTCCCAGAATTTTTCACCCTTCGACGATTCGTCTCAAGTGCTTGTATAATTCGCAACACGTAACTGATCGCTTTCATTCCATCCTATTGTGAAAATTACACACACGGCCTCCGCCGCCAAGGTCTATTTTCGCTCAGCATTGCATACAGGTACGCAAACAGTAACACCTTTAGCGATAAAACTGCACGTGCTGTTGGTGTTCGCAGGGAATACCTGTGGTTTCATCACTACCAGTTCTTACCGTAGCATCAGGTGATTCTCGTCCGCCCATGACCTTTTCCTGGTTGTTGAGAGAAACAGTCAGGTGCTGCCATCTCTCGTTGTCCAGTAGAGTTACGTCATGACTAACCCGAGCGCCCGTCACACTCTGTCCCTGTCTGCGGTGCAGTGCCTTTGTTTGCCGTAGGAAAAACCTTGTGTCACCTGTTAATTGTGTCTTTAGAGTGAGTTACTAGGCTGTTTATGCGTTTCGAAGTGCTTCTCAAACCATCCATCTAACAAGAATAACACATAAACGTATTCCATGTTTATTATTCGCTATTCTATACATGCCCATAATAAGCTGACAGTTGCTAACAGTTATTTCAACAGAGTGCTTCATAAGGGATAGTTGCGAATATGTCTCGCTTCTTATGGATCTCCAAGGGCCACAGTCAACACTGTAGGCACTGTGGGTCATGACGCCTTTCGGGGGCTGGGTAGCCCAGATGGTATAGTGACTAGGCTACGAGTTTCACAAGCCCGGATGTCGATTCCGGCCAGGGTAGGGACTGCGGTATCCTACAGCTTCCGGAACGGTTCTGGGGTCCAGCCAGCCTCCTATCCAATGGGAAACGTGGGTGAGGGGGATAAGGGGTGACCAGTCAATTCCATCTGTGAGTCTCAACTGCGCTGTGCCTAATTAAGCGCAGTAACCTCTGTTGAACAGACCTACAAAAGTAAGGCAGACCGCTTGTCTGAATACAGAAAGCATTTAAGCCATTAAAGACAAAAGTTAACGTGAATTGTATTTAAAGATACAATCCGTACCGCGCAGTAAACACCCTCCGTCTCGGTTGTAAAGCATTCAGTTAATGCTGTACAGGGAAATAATCGCTGATTGTCCTGAGGTCCATACAAAACAAACGCACTGTGTGGGAATAACGTGAAATTGTTTAACTTGAACCTCGTTGTACAAATAGTAATCACTGGGACTGAAACGGTTATGTTATGGCAGTGGGGTAAGAATGAGTCCATCGGTAATGCAGCATACTTTATCGGCTCCTGACGACTGGTGTCTATGGAGCATTGGCGGAATGATACCTGACGGGTAAAGGCACCAAGTGCTTGGAGAAGACAGTGCGGCTGTGAGCGCTACTGGATCACCCTGGGATTGAACTCTGACTTCGCTGGTGAGAAGCCGGCCACTTTTCACAGTAGCTATACAGTCATGCGCCATTTAACGACGGGGATACGTTCTGAGAAATTCGTCGTTGTGCGAACGTCATAGAGTGTACTTACACGAACCTAGATAGTTCAGCGTACTACACGCCTAGGCTATATATAGCCTATTGCTCCTAGGCCACAAGCCTATACAGCATATTACTGTACTGAATACTGTAGACAATTGTAACACGATGGTATTATTATGTAATATTTGGGACCACTGTCGTATATGCGGTCCGTCGTTATGCGGCGCATGACTGTACAACGTAGTGGTGGGACAGTAAATTGTGGCTCTGAAGTCGTTCAGCTGTGAAGTTAGTTGCAACCAGCGACACTGTGTTGTTTTTTTCACCGGTGCCACGCAGTGCGTAGAGACAGTTCCGGGAAAGCGCGATTCCCACAGTTCATCTATTTATCCTCTTTTAAAATGAAAGAATATGAATCAACTCTTTTTTTAAGTCGTGTTTGGGAGTGACTGTAACCACCTATGAAGGACCGTCGAACCGTAATCAAGTCCAGAGCAGACATGGATACTCAAGTCGGTCGCCGGCCGGTCTGGCGCCACCGTACCGGCAAGTGTGTATATTCGTTCTCGCCACAACGACCACCGGGCTTCTTCCCCTTCTTACCGTCCGCCCCCGAAATACTTCCCCGGCCACGGCTGCTTGACTTCCCGGCAAAACTTCTCCTCGCTTCCCCCTTAAATCCACCAGCTGATCGCTTGCTCCACGGGCTGTTTACAAATCTCCCGGCGAGTGACCGGTCACTTGCCCACGAGCGTAACCTCACCGCCCCCTCCACTCTTCTGTTCACGCTCAGCCCCTCCTGCCCTGTTATATCGAAGAGGACCCGAGTTCATGGCCGATGGCGGTCAGTGCTGTTTGTGTGTTGTGTGTATAATCTTGCAGGCTTACTGCGACGTGTTCGGGTGGTGGGTATAGTAGCTGCATGCGTCTTCCGTAGCTAACGTGCTCAGCGTCCTCAAGTGAGTTTGTAGACTTGTACGAACAGGTTGGCAAGTGCCATGGGAGCGAACTGCCGAACGACACCGTATGAATGTTTTACTAACACTTAACAAGATACGAAGGCACATCGCGCGGAATATTAAAGCTGTCTGGACGTGTGAATCGACACGGTTGTATCTACAGCTCTTTGTTGGGGTTGTGTGACAATATATTTAGGGTTATCATGGCGGTATTAAGCCTACGGCCTCACGGAATGTGACGCCATGTAGTTAGGTAGATACCGAAGCTTCGGAAGAAACTACTGCCTCCATCTTTAGGGTAAAATGCAATTGTAATGTAGTAGCTTATGCATTTAGTTGTAATCACATTTTCTAACACAGCTTGGGGAAAATTAAGGTCTATTTTATTGTTAATATTAGTGTTATAAGCTAGTCACATAATTTGCTAGTACAGTGCAGTGCTCCTTTCGTCACAGTTTGAATCACAGATCGCGATACAATGATATATTAATTACTGTAATTATTGCGTATTAAAACCTGAAGTTGGAAGCAGCTCAGGTGTTCTGTATGACATGGTAAAAGTTGTTTTTTTTTGTCACAAATTTGAATTAAGTAAAGCTGTAATGGCGTTACGTAACGTAGTCACGCATACTCTGAAGGCTACCAGCCACTACTTCCGGATCAGCAGGCGGCAACACTGCATATTGCAGCGTTACGTCATCAAATGGACGCTGAAGAGGCAGTCGTCCTTCTGGTTGCTGTGCAGGGAATGTAAGCACAATTCTGGGTACATCCCCTGCCGAATTCAAGACAAACACGTGACTTGTTTTGAACCGTGTGTAGCAACCGAACTTTTTTTTTTTACTATTTTCGAATATCTCTCGGCCGTTTTGAAATACCGCTTCGGAATATCAGGGACGAAATAATATTTCGGGATCGGACACATATGAGAAGATGCGTGGCTGGCTGCAACCTCGCGGGAAGTTCCGGTTAATCTGTTCATATTGGCTACTTCGTTCAAAGCATTTTAATTCTGTTGTAAATTACTGCGGCATTTCTTTCATTTGCTAATGTTATGAACATGGCGACGAATGGCAGAAAAGACAGCGAGTATGGACTGTGGAAATTTCTACTGCTACTACTACTGATGATGATGATGATGATGATGATAATAATAATAATAATAATAATAATAATAATAATAATAATAATAATAATAATATAGTGTATTGTCCAGGAAGTAGTTCCGTGTCTTCTTTTAGATGTTAAAATTATGTCGATAGTAAAACAAACGTGATGATTTGTTACAATGACAGCTTTCGTCTGTACGTAACCCTGTATCAAGCATTAGCTTTCAAGGTTAAACTTTATGCGCACCACCCTGTAGCAGTGTTAGCGCTGTTCAACGACAAGGTCTCAGCTGCATTAACTTCAACGTGTTCAAGGCCATGTGCACAATCATGCGGTGCAATTAATCTCTTTAGCGGTGACTCTGGGAATTAAACCAGTGATCTCCAACCTGTGGTTCGCGGACCTTTCACGGAGCACAACAAATTGCCCTGCTTACTGGATTTATTCAAGGACGCTGCCAGTATTTCAAAATATGTAGCACATATACGGGGTGTTTAATGTACTGGAAAGAATGTGGAGTGAGTGAAGCGACTGTAGTCACATTTTAAATACAGGGTGTATTTTTATCCCGTCTCGGAACACGGCAGCTCACATGGTATGTCCAGGCGGATGCAGGTCTATACGATAAATATGCTGTGCTCGGTCATACGACAAAGTGACACACTGTATACTATCTCGACGTTTGCTTGGAGGGACTGAGGAAAACCACTCAGCGCTACATCGCACCTTCAGTGAGGCACACAAAATGAGTCCGTGGGATTGTGAGAAAAAAAGTAGGTGGATCTGATTACAGATGGCTTTACATATATTATCTTAGGATAAATCACGAAGAAAGCTGGATAAATCATGAAGGACGCTGAACATCTGTATTGACGCTGTATCAAATGTAGGCATGTTTGTTAGGAGTACTTTTTAATGAGAGTTTTATTAGACTTCAGTGAATTTGGAAGTGTTGGAAATGATAAGGTAATGACCTTGACAATTACTGTACTTGCATTCGCGTGGAAGTAACTGGAAAACACAAAGAGGAAGTGCAGCAGTGTACTGATTTAGAGCGATTCGTGATACGTTAACAGTTATTCAGTTTCTCTAAAACTTACGACCACAACATCCTGTAAGATTATTCGTTGTGCTTCTCAGTCTCTGCATGTGAAGTGCTGCAGACTGGCCCACCACGAAGAAAAATGACAGCTTCCTCAAACTTCTCTCTAATTCGTCATTCGCTGGCACAACCCTACCATTCAGCACTATCGCCGACAGCCCTACAGACGCCTCACGGCTGCCAATGTCATGTCGCCATGTAACATTTTTTTCGGTGGAATTTGGTACCTCCATCTTCATGGTAAACAACTGTGTCTACCTTAAAATGCATGCGGCAGGTTACTCCGAACACGTTGACCTTTACCTACCAAACTACACATACATACGATCGTAAACTTAATGTATGATATATATATATATATATATATATAATCTTAATCTGGATCTTTAAATATGCAAGAACCAATAGAAATCATTGTTTTTTTTTCACTGTATAAAGCTCCCTGATGATGGTTCCCTTGTGATCCGAAACATGTTGGAGCAATTTTAAATATTTTTAAATATTTTTATAATAATTCTAATTGTATCTACGAATTATATATTTGTGCATCTGTTGGATGATAGAGTATTTTAGAAGTCATTGTTCATTACACAAATATTTGTAAGAACAAAGGCTGGAATTATTTACTGTATTGTAGGCTTCCAGTCTGTTGCCCAACGCGCCGTGTCGGATATACACACAAACAAATTATTTCCAATCTTTGTGCGGGAGCAGTTACGTTCATCAATAAACACTTTTTTCGTGTTGATGAAATGCGAAATACATTTTATATTGCCGGACATTTCATTTCCTTCCAGACAGTCAGCAATTCATGTCACGGCCGTTTCTCCATGAAGACTGCTGATTAAAGAGTGCCTTATCTGCGAACACTACAGGTTAATTTTAATGTTTTGTTGGCCGTGCATCGTGATATATCCATGCAATAAAAATCAACATGATGCACTATTTAGTTTCAATTTATTTCAATAATTAACCTCTACATGTTTCGAGCAGGCTTAATACTTATCATCAGGAGGTAAGGTAAATCAGTCCCATTAGAGGCCCAGGTGCCCAGACGTTTCCAGGAAGTTAAGGTTCCCAGATTGCGTGACAATGGCCCAGAATGGTGGTAAGGTTGTAAGCCTTACGCACCGGCCGTTTTTACCCCCAGGAAATACTCCTGGTACTCCTTTCTGTTAGAGGCTGAGTCGACCCCAGGGCCATAGTGCGATCGGAAGGATTATGTCAATGAAAAATTCCAATGACACCATATGGAATCGAACCAGCGACCTTCCGATTTGTAGCACAGCACCTTAATCACTGTGCTACCGCGGTCCCCCTCATCAGGAGGTACTATTCTGTATATACAGCAGTTCATATATGTCATATGTCTATGTTGACTAGCTGTTGCGCGCGACAGCCAGGCAACATAAACATAAAGTTGATGGGTGGTCCCCTGATCCGGTGTGAATATTTTGGACAACAGATGTCTTGCCACTTCCAGGAATAGGGCCACAAATCCTCCGTTGTACGGCCAGTAACTTGGTCACTGTACCAAATGAGCTGTCCCAGCTCCCTTTTCCGTGTAGGCTAAAGTTTTATTTCGCATAAACTACTACTATTTAACCGCGGTCAGTCAGTTGCAGTACACTGAGACCGCAACGCATTTCAAACGGCGTGGCGACCAGATAGGAAGACAGTCGTATTCTATTTCCTTTCCTTACCAGCAAGCAGTTTTTGACGCTTCAAAATCCTTGAGAACTCGCTAACATCGGGAACTGCTGCAAATGGCCTTGCGGTGGGTACGTTTTTTCGCAGGCAACTTGTGCATCATGTGCAGTTATAGGCTTCTCTGTCCTTCTCTGTCTCCCGTGCTGTAGTATACGTTCCTTCTCTTTCCAATCAGCCAGCAGCTGTGAGTAGTAACAGCTAACAGCACAGCTGAGTCACGAGTTTGTATCTGGGCGCAGTGCAACACCGAGCTATGGGACATATCTCGGTTGCCTTCTCGATCGGCCATACGTCATTGTTCTTCAGAGAAAAAGTGATACGGGAAACAATAGATAATGAAGCAAGATAGCTATAGTGTGGTGCGTCACTGTGGTGATGTATGGGCCATCTGCAGTGTGTATATGTGACCACCAGCCGTTCTCGATCGCTCGCAGAAGCTACCACAGTGGGATTATCTACCTGACGATGGAAGAAAAACCGCGGACCGAAACGTGTGATTTAACAAAACTGGAAGGATGGAAACATATTTAGGCCTCACGTCAGTACTGTAGATTTACAATGTCACAACATTACCGGAAGTCAAATCGTTAGTACCGGCTTCTCAGAGAGTAGATCCACTTTCATCGCCAGGGTGACCCGTATGGGATTTGTGGCGGACAAAGCGCCATTCTGACAGTTCTTCCCTCCAGCACATAGATTCTCCCGCACCAGATATGATTCCCGCAATGTTCTATTATCGTCAGGAGCCGGTACAGTTAACGCCATATCAAGGGAGTCAAGTCTTGTCGCACCCCGAGAAAGCCACCTGATAACGGAAATTTGATTTCAAATGTCGCTGAGGGCAGAAAGGTGGGGCAACGCAGCACACTATCGCCAAGTGTTTACTGGGAAAAACGCCATCGGTTACACGGAACCTGCCTAAAATGAACGGTCAGGAACAGTCGACATAACTAAGTGTATAAGTATTTATTGTTGCAAGGCATTTGGACGTATTAACAGGTCATCATTAGGATAAAATATATTTGTGTATAAGACAGAAAAAATATATAAATTGCAAATTATGTATACCTTGTTATGTATTTATACAGAAATGTATTGTAGCCTGATGATGACCTGAAAAGTTTAAACCATACTGCAACAATAAATGCATATACACTAAATATTATGTTCTGTTGACCGTGCATCCCTGTACAATCTTTTTCATATGAAGCCAACTAGGTGCACACTATTTCTTAGTATATTTATTTCAACTTCTCTACATGTTTCGGGCAACTATGTGCCCATCATCAGGAGAACCTACCGCATCTGCTCTGTGGAACAGACAGCCACCCATACACAGTGAAAAAATACCAGTGTCGCATAGTTGCGGTAGGTTCTCCTGATGATGGGCACATAGTTGCCCGAAACATGTAGAGAAGTTGAAATAAATATACTAAGAAATAGTGTGCACCTAGTTGGCTTCATTTGAAAAAGCATAGACACTTAGTTGTGCCGACTGTTAATTGCGTGGTTATTAATTTGAAACACAACCGGCTGTCCAACCTTTGAAACACAACGGGCTGTCCAACCTTCGAAAAAAACTACGTATTGTTAAAGATCCAAGAATCCGGTCCTTTTCCAGATTATCGTTTACAAATTTACATTTCGTAATTATTGTTATTCTTCAGGAGAATCTGAAAAACATTTTATACTTGTTTAGTGCAGTGGCTAATAACCCGGATATTTCAGAATTGTGTAGCAGTTCGCATTACGCCCGGTACGGACGCCACACCACCAGTGGGTACACCTCGCCACTTCAGCCTAACATTTGAACCCTTTCGCCGTACTGACTAGCTTACTCTAACTTCAGCGGCGTAACAAGAGCAGCGCCCGTTGTCCTATACACTAACAGACAACCACTTGTCAGATCAGCTAGGAAGAACTGCCTTGTGTCACAGAAGAGAAGCTCGAACCGATCCGGATGGCCAGACAGCAGGAGAAGTTAGTTCAGGAAACGGGAACTGAATTCAACAGGATAAAAGACGTGGGGCAGTATTTCAAGGTGATTCCTCCCTCTTGTGTTTAATGTACAAAGTCACCAAGTTCGTAATTGTGTGATTTTAACATGTTTAATGCCTTATTATTGTAATACCGCGATTATTGTGTTGGTACTTGCAAACCTTTGTATGTACATCGGATTCCGTGAATGGCTCCCTGGCACTGAAACATCTAGGAATTTTATATTTTTTATGTATAATTTTTAGTCGTCGTTTGTGCATTTGATGGTTACTCTGATTACCACTAAGATGACTTACAATCCGCCAAACACGACATATATTCTTTATACGCACAAGCAGCTACATGTTTCGGCTACACCAAGAACTGCCATCGGGATGTACACAAAAGACAGAAAGTAAAGTTTACAGCTGCTTTTCTCTAGGTTGACATCTGAGTCTTTAAAAATGTTTTAATTTTCTGGGTGAGTGTAAGTGAGGGGATCGAGTAAACAAGGATCCTGTTTTGCAGGTGTGTTCAACTGCAAATCTCACGTCATACGTCAACGGATCAGGTTGCGAAACTCAGATTAGACGTAAACTCGCAGCAAGGAAAGATGGGTCATATGAGGCGTAGTTGACAGGCTAAACCTGTCCGGGGAAACAGTGGAAGGCATGGACAGCAGTAGCAATCAGAGATCGGGTTATTTGTTACGTGTAAAAGCAATGCATACGGTGTTTTATTTCCAAAGTTATGCAAGAAACTCTAAATTACGCACTTAAATACGTGTACCGTGGTGCTGATAAGTCCTTAGCCCGACCACGAAGGAAACAAGCTCGGAAGCGTGTCAGGGACGCGCGCGATTTCAACAACATCGAGACGCGAGCTGTCATCATTTTTTTCCTCTGCAAGGCAAGGTGTCGAAGGTAATTCACGTCATTAGCGTGTCTCTTTTCTGGTCGGGCTAAGGACTTATCAGCACCCCTGTATTGATAGCGCATTAAAACTGAAACACTTGGCGGTAGAAGAAAATAAGTTTTGCATTACGTGTTGAGCCGTCTCTTGTACTTTGTGACATTCTTAGTTGATTCGGGATGGCTCTTAGTGAAATGTGAAAACTGGAATTGTAAATTTAGAATAAACTTTCACAGGAACTGCCCAGGTTAAAATAAAAGGTAAATCAGTCCCATTACAGGCCCGAGGTGTCCAGAGGGTTCCAGGAAGTTAAGGTTCCCAGATTACATGACAGCGGCACAGGATGGTGGTAGATTGTCAGCCTTAAGCACCGGCCGTTTTTTACCCCCAGGAAATACTCCTGGTACTCATTTCTGTTAGAGGCTGGGTCGACCCCAGGGCCATAGTGCGGCCGGAAGGATTATGTCAATGAAAAATTCCAATGACACCATCTGGAATCGAACCAGCGACCTTCCGATTTGTAGCGCAGCAGCTTAACCACTGAGCTACGGCGGTCCTCCAGTGCCCACTTTCGGCAGGTTTAATAAACGCAACAGTGTGGAACTTTATACATCGGTAGCGTGTTGGTGTTACGTGCTGATGACGTCACTTTCCCTTAAAACGACGCTGTCATCGTGTTTCGGAAGCTGAACTTGGCCAGTCTCTCGTCATGTCGCCCAAGTCCAATGTAACTGTTAAACGTTTCCTCTCTCCACGAAGGTCAGAACTGCATTTCCTTAATACGTGCAGGCGTTCTTGTTACGTAAGCTGTTGTTGCACTGACATTGTTCACGGCCACCACCTATGTACCAAGGATGCACGGGCTTAACAGTGGTGCATGCGATACATGCGGGTTTTGTTCATAGCAGGTCACGGTGCGTCAGACTACGTCAGAACACGTGATCTTGCCATATTCACAGGATGCTGTTTATAGTGATGGGGCGGAAGATTTGGCCAAGCAAAAAAAAATCGCGACTTTAAGTCAGCTTTCAGTGTTAATAATTGTCCAACGAGATGCAACACAATGCAGTCTATTTATATTTATTATTCTGCAAGTTCACTCCACATGTTTCGGGTGTCAACCACACCCATCATCAGGAGTACACAAAACTATAACTACAGCCTCCGGTAATGTGCAGCTACCTCCCTCCAACGTGGCCAAGCTTGGCCACGTTGGAGGGAGGTAGCTGCACATTACCGGAGGCTGTAGTTATAGTTTTGTGTACTCCTGATGATGGGTGTGGTTGACACCCGAAACATGTGGAGTGAACTTGCAGAATAATAAATATAAATAGACTGCATTGTGTTGCATCTCGTTGGACAATTATTAACACTGAAAGCTGACTTAAAGTCGCGATTTTTTTTTGCTTGGCCAAATCTTCCGCCCCATCACTATAAACAGCATCCTGTGAATATGGCAAGATCACGTGTTCTGACGTAGTCTGACGCACCGTGACCTGCTATGAACAAAACCCGCATGTATCGCATGCACCACTGTTAAGCCCGTGCATCCTTGGTACATAGGTGGTGGCCGTGAACAATGTCAGTGCAACAACAGCTTACGTAACAAGAACGCCTGCACGTATTAAGGAAATGCAGTTCTGACCTTCGTGGAGAGAGGAAACGTTTAACAGTTACATTGGACTTGGGCGACATGACGAGAGACTGGCCAAGTTCAGCTTCCGAAACACGATGACAGCGTCGTTTTAAGGGAAAGTGACGTCATCAGCACGTAACACCAACACGCTACCGATGTATAAAGTTCCACACTGTTGCGTTTATTAAACCTGCCGAAAGTGGGCACTGGAGGACCGCCGTAGCTCAGTGGTTAAGCTGCTGCGCTACAAATCGGAAGGTCGCTGGTTCGATTCCAGATGGTGTCATTGGAATTTTTCATTGACATAATCCTTCCGGCCGCACTATGGCCCTGGGGTCGACCCAGCCTCTAACAGAAATGAGTACCAGGAGTATTTCCTGGGGGTAAAAAACGGCCGGTGCTTAAGGCTGACAATCTACCACCATCCTGTGCCGCTGTCATGTAATCTGGGAACCTTAACTTCCTGGAACCCTCTGGACACCTCGGGCCTGTAATGGGACTGATTTACCTTTTATTTTAACCTGGGCAGTTCCTGTGAAAGTTTATTCTAAATTTACAATTCCAGTTTTCACATTTCACTAAGAGCCATCCCGAATCAACTAAGAATGTCACAAAGTACAAGAGACGGCTCAACACGTAATGCAAAACTTATTTTCTTCTACCGCCAAGTGTTTCAGTTTTAATGCGCTATCAATACAGGGGTGCTGATAAGTCCTTAGCCCGACCAGAAAAGAGACACGCTAATGACGTGAATTACCTTCGACACCTTGCCTTGCAGAGGAAAAAAATGATGACAGCTCGCGTCTCGATGTTGTTGAAATCGCGCGCGTCCCTGACACGCTTCCGAGCTTGTTTCCTTCGTGGTCGGGCTAAGGACTTATCAGCACCACGGTACACGTATTTAAGTGCGTAATTTAGAGTTTCTTGCATAACTTTGGAAATAAAACACCGTATGCATTGCTTTTACACGTAACAAATAACCCGATCTCTGATTGCTACTGCTGTCCATGCCTTCCACTGTTTCCCCGGACAGGTTTAGCCTGTCAACTACGCCTCATATGACCCATCTTTCCTTGCTGCGAGTTTACGTCTAATCTGAGTTTCGCAACCTGATCCGTTGACGTATGACGTGAGATTTGCAGTTGAACACACCTGCAAAACAGGATCCTTGTTTACTCGATCCCCTCACTTACACTCACCCAGAAAATTAAAACATTTTTAAAGACTCAGATGTCAACCTAGAGAAAAGCAGCTGTAAACTTTACTTTCTGTCTTTTGTGTACATCCCGATGGCAGTTCTTGGTGTAGCCGAAACATGTAGCTGCTTGTGCGTATAAAGAATATATGTCGTGTTTGGCGGATTGTAAGTCATCTTAGTGGTAATCAGAGTAACCATCAAATGCACAAACGACGACTAAAAATTATACATAAAAAATATAAAATTCCTAGATGTTTCAGTGCCAGGGAGCCATTCACGGAATCCGATGTACATACAAAGGTTTGCAAGTACCAACACAATAATCGCGGTATTACAATAATAAGGCATTAAACATGTTAAAATCACACAATTACGAACTTGGTGACTTTGTACATTAAACACAAGAGGGAGGAATCACCTTGAAATACTGCCCCACGTCTTTTATCCTGTTGAATTCAGTTCCCGTTTCCTGAACTAACTTCTCCTGCTGTCTGGCCATCCGGATCGGTTCGAGCTTCTCTTCTGTGACACAAGGCAGTTCTTCCTAGCTGATCTGACAAGTGGTTGTCTGTTAGTGTATAGGACAACGGGCGCTGCTCTTGTTACGCCGCTGAAGTTAGAGTAAGCTAGTCAGTACGGCGAAAGGGTTCAAATGTTAGGCTGAAGTGGCGAGGTGTACCCACTGGTGGTGTGGCGTCCGTACCGGGCGTAATGCGAACTGCTACACAATTCTGAAATATCCGGGTTATTAGCCACTGCACTAAACAAGTATAAAATGTTTTTCAGATTCTCCTGAAGAATAACAATAATTACGAAATGTAAATTTGTAAACGATAATCTGGAAAAGGACCGGATTCTTGGATCTTTAACAATACGTAGTTTTTTTCGAAGGTTGGACAGCCCGTTGTGTTTCAAAGGTTGGACAGCCGGTTGTGTTTCAAATTAATAACCACGCAATTAACAGTCGGCACAACTAAGTGTCTATGCTTTTTCAAATGAAGCCAACTAGGTGCACACTATTTCTTAGTATATTTATTTCAACTTCTCTACATGTTTCGGGCAACTATGTGCCCATCATCAGGAGAACCTACCGCAACTATGCGACACTGGTATTTTTTCACTGTGTATGGGTGGCTGTCTGTTCCACAGAGCAGATGCGGTAGGTTCTCCTGATGATGGGCACATAGTTGCCCGAAACATGTAGAGAAGTTGAAATAAATATACTAAGAAATAGTGTGCACCTAGTTGGCTTCATATGAAAAAGATTGTACAGGGATGCACGGTCAACAGAACATAATATTTAGTGTATATGCATTTATTGTTGCAGTATGGTTTAAACTTTTCAGGTCATCATCAGGCTACAATACATTTCTGTATAAATACATAACAAGGTATACATAATTTGCAATTTATATATTTTTTCTGTCTTATACACAAATATATTTTATCCTAATGATGACCTGTTAATACGTCCAAATGCCTTGCAACAATAAATACTTATACACTTAGTTATGTCGACTGTTCCTGACCGTTCATTTTAGGCAGGTTCCGTGTAACCGATGGCGTTTTTCCCAGTAAACACTTGGCGATAGTGTGCTGCGTTGCCCCACCTTTCTGCCCTCAGCGACATTTGAAATCAAATTTCCGTTATCAGGTGGCTTTCTCGGGGTGCGACAAGACTTGACTCCCTTGATATGGCGTTAACTGTACCGGCTCCTGACGATAATAGAACATTGCGGGAATCATATCTGGTGCGGGAGAATCTATGTGCTGGAGGGAAGAACTGTCAGAATGGCGCTTTGTCCGCCACAAATCCCATACGGGTCACCCTGGCGATGAAAGTGGATCTACTCTCTGAGAAGCCGGTACTAACGATTTGACTTCCGGTAATGTTGTGACATTGTAAATCTACAGTACTGACGTGAGGCCTAAATATGTTTCCATCCTTCCAGTTTTGTTAAATCACACGTTTCGGTCCGCGGTTTTTCTTCCATCGTCAGGTAGATAATCCCACTGTGGTAGCTTCTGCGAGCGATCGAGAACGGCTGGTGGTCACATATACACACTGCAGATGGCCCATACATCACCACAGTGACGCACCACACTATAGCTATCTTGCTTCATTATCTATTGTTTCCCGTATCACTTTTTCTCTGAAGAACAATGACGTATGGCCGATCGAGAAGGCAACCGAGATATGTCCCATAGCTCGGTGTTGCACTGCGCCCAGATACAAACTCGTGACTCAGCTGTGCTGTTAGCTGTTACTACTCACAGCTGCTGGCTGATTGGAAAGAGAAGGAACGTATACTACAGCACGGGAGACAGAGAAGGACAGAGAAGCCTATAACTGCACATGATGCACAAGTTGCCTGCGAAAAAACGTACCCACCGCAAGGCCATTTGCAGCAGTTCCCGATGTTAGCGAGTTCTCAAGGATTTTGAAGCGTCAAAAACTGCTTGCTGGTAAGGAAAGGAAATAGAATACGACTGTCTTCCTATCTGGTCGCCACGCCGTTTGAAATGCGTTGCGGTCTCAGTGTACTGCAACTGACTGACCGCGGTTAAATAGTAGTAGTTTATGCGAAATAAAACTTTAGCCTACACGGAAAAGGGAGCTGGGACAGCTCATTTGGTACAGTGACCAAGTTACTGGCCGTACAACGGAGGATTTGTGGCCCTATTCCTGGAAGTGGCAAGACATCTGTTGTCCAAAATATTCACACCGGATCAGGGGACCACCCATCAACTTTATGTTTATGTTGCCTGGCTGTCGCGCGCAACAGCTAGTCAACATAGACATATGACATATATGAACTGCTGTATATACAGAATAGTACCTCCTGATGAGGGGGACCGCGGTAGCACAGTGATTAAGGTGCTGTGCTACAAATCGGAAGGTCGCTGGTTCGATTCCATATGGTGTCATTGGAATTTTTCATTGACATAATCCTTCCGATCGCACTATGGCCCTGGGGTCGACTCAGCCTCTAACAGAAAGGAGTACCAGGAGTATTTCCTGGGGGTAAAAACGGCCGGTGCGTAAGGCTTACAACCTTACCACCATTCTGGGCCATTGTCACGCAATCTGGGAACCTTAACTTCCTGGAAACGTCTGGGCACCTGGGCCTCTAATGGGACTGATTTACCTTACCTCCTGATGATAAGTATTAAGCCTGCTCGAAACATGTAGAGGTTAATTATTGAAATAAATTGAAACTAAATAGTGCATCATGTTGATTTTTATTGCATGGATATATCACGATGCACGGCCAACAAAACATTAAAATTAACCTGTAGTGTTCGCAGATAAGGCACTCTTTAATCAGCAGTCTTCATGGAGAAACGGCCGTGACATGAATTGCTGACTGTCTGGAAGGAAATGAAATGTCCGGCAATATAAAATGTATTTCGCATTTCATCAACACGAAAAAAGTGTTTATTGATGAACGTAACTGCTCCCGCACAAAGATTGGAAATAATTTGTTTGTGTGTATATCCGACACGGCGCGTTGGGCAACAGACTGGAAGCCTACAATACAGTAAATAATTCCAGCCTTTGTTCTTACAAATATTTGTGTAATGAACAATGACTTCTAAAATACTCTATCATCCAACAGATGCACAAATATATAATTCGTAGATACAATTAGAATTATTATAAAAATATTTAAAAATATTTAAAATTGCTCCAACATGTTTCGGATCACAAGGGAACCATCATCAGGGAGCTTTATACAGTGAAAAAAAAACAATGATTTCTATTGGTTCTTGCATATTTAAAGATCCAGATTAAGATTATATATATATATATATATATATATCATACATTAAGTTTACGATCGTATGTATGTGTAGTTTGGTAGGTAAAGGTCAACGTGTTCGGAGTAACCTGCCGCATGCATTTTAAGGTAGACACAGTTGTTTACCATGAAGATGGAGGTACCAAATTCCACCGAAAAAAATGTTACATGGCGACATGACATTGGCAGCCGTGAGGCGTCTGTAGGGCTGTCGGCGATAGTGCTGAATGGTAGGGTTGTGCCAGCGAATGACGAATTAGAGAGAAGTTTGAGGAAGCTGTCATTTTTCTTCGTGGTGGGCCAGTCTGCAGCACTTCACATGCAGAGACTGAGAAGCACAACGAATAATCTTACAGGATGTTGTGGTCGTAAGTTTTAGAGAAACTGAATAACTGTTAACGTATCACGAATCGCTCTAAATCAGTACACTGCTGCACTTCCTCTTTGTGTTTTCCAGTTACTTCCACGCGAATGCAAGTACAGTAATTGTCAAGGTCATTACCTTATCATTTCCAACACTTCCAAATTCACTGAAGTCTAATAAAACTCTCATTAAAAAGTACTCCTAACAAACATGCCTACATTTGATACAGCGTCAATACAGATGTTCAGCGTCCTTCATGATTTATCCAGCTTTCTTCGTGATTTATCCTAAGATAATATATGTAAAGCCATCTGTAATCAGATCCACCTACTTTTTTTCTCACAATCCCACGGACTCATTTTGTGTGCCTCACTGAAGGTGCGATGTAGCGCTGAGTGGTTTTCCTCAGTCCCTCCAAGCAAACGTCGAGATAGTATACAGTGTGTCACTTTGTCGTATGACCGAGCACAGCATATTTATCGTATAGACCTGCATCCGCCTGGACATACCATGTGAGCTGCCGTGTTCCGAGACGGGATAAAAATACACCCTGTATTTAAAATGTGACTACAGTCGCTTCACTCACTCCACATTCTTTCCAGTACATTAAACACCCCGTATATGTGCTACATATTTTGAAATACTGGCAGCGTCCTTGAATAAATCCAGTAAGCAGGGCAATTTGTTGTGCTCCGTGAAAGGTCCGCGAACCACAGGTTGGAGATCACTGGTTTAATTCCCAGAGTCACCGCTAAAGAGATTAATTGCACCGCATGATTGTGCACATGGCCTTGAACACGTTGAAGTTAATGCAGCTGAGACCTTGTCGTTGAACAGCGCTAACACTGCTACAGGGTGGTGCGCATAAAGTTTAACCTTGAAAGCTAATGCTTGATACAGGGTTACGTACAGACGAAAGCTGTCATTGTAACAAATCATCACGTTTGTTTTACTATCGACATAATTTTAACATCTAAAAGAAGACACGGAACTACTTCCTGGACAATACACTATATTATTATTATTATTATTATTATTATTATTATTATTATTATTATTATTATTATCATCATCATCATCATCATCATCAGTAGTAGTAGCAGTAGAAATTTCCACAGTCCATACTCGCTGTCTTTTCTGCCATTCGTCGCCATGTTCATAACATTAGCAAATGAAAGAAATGCCGCAGTAATTTACAACAGAATTAAAATGCTTTGAACGAAGTAGCCAATATGAACAGATTAACCGGAACTTCCCGCGAGGTTGCAGCCAGCCACGCATCTTCTCATATGTGTCCGATCCCGAAATATTATTTCGTCCCTGATATTCCGAAGCGGTATTTCAAAACGGCCGAGAGATATTCGAAAATAGTAAAAAAAAAAAGTTCGGTTGCTACACACGGTTCAAAACAAGTCACGTGTTTGTCTTGAATTCGGCAGGGGATGTACCCAGAATTGTGCTTACATTCCCTGCACAGCAACCAGAAGGACGACTGCCTCTTCAGCGTCCATTTGATGACGTAACGCTGCAATATGCAGTGTTGCCGCCTGCTGATCCGGAAGTAGTGGCTGGTAGCCTTCAGAGTATGCGTGACTACGTTACGTAACGCCATTACAGCTTTACTTAATTCAAATTTGTGACAAAAAAAAACAACTTTTACCATGTCATACAGAACACCTGAGCTGCTTCCAACTTCAGGTTTTAATACGCAATAATTACAGTAATTAATATATCATTGTATCGCGATCTGTGATTCAAACTGTGACGAAAGGAGCACTGCACTGTACTAGCAAATTATGTGACTAGCTTATAACACTAATATTAACAATAAAATAGACCTTAATTTTCCCCAAGCTGTGTTAGAAAATGTGATTACAACTAAATGCATAAGCTACTACATTACAATTGCATTTTACCCTAAAGATGGAGGCAGTAGTTTCTTCCGAAGCTTCGGTATCTACCTAACTACATGGCGTCACATTCCGTGAGGCCGTAGGCTTAATACCGCCATGATAACCCTAAATATATTGTCACACAACCCCAACAAAGAGCTGTAGATACAACCGTGTCGATTCACACGTCCAGACAGCTTTAATATTCCGCGCGATGTGCCTTCGTATCTTGTTAAGTGTTAGTAAAACATTCATACGGTGTCGTTCGGCAGTTCGCTCCCATGGCACTTGCCAACCTGTTCGTACAAGTCTACAAACTCACTTGAGGACGCTGAGCACGTTAGCTACGGAAGACGCATGCAGCTACTATACCCACCACCCGAACACGTCGCAGTAAGCCTGCAAGATTATACACACAACACACAAACAGCACTGACCGCCATCGGCCATGAACTCGGGTCCTCTTCGATATAACAGGGCAGGAGGGGCTGAGCGTGAACAGAAGAGTGGAGGGGGCGGTGAGGTTACGCTCGTGGGCAAGTGACCGGTCACTCGCCGGGAGATTTGTAAACAGCCCGTGGAGCAAGCGATCAGCTGGTGGATTTAAGGGGGAAGCGAGGAGAAGTTTTGCCGGGAAGTCAAGCAGCCGTGGCCGGGGAAGTATTTCGGGGGCGGACGGTAAGAAGGGGAAGAAGCCCGGTGGTCGTTGTGGCGAGAACGAATATACACACTTGCCGGTACGGTGGCGCCAGACCGGCCGGCGACCGACTTGAGTATCCATGTCTGCTCTGGACTTGATTACGGTTCGACGGTCCTTCATAGGTGGTTACAGTCACTCCCAAACACGACTTAAAAAAAGAGTTGATTCATATTCTTTCATTTTAAAAGAGGATAAATAGATGAACTGTGGGAATCGCGCTTTCCCGGAACTGTCTCTACGCACTGCGTGGCACCGGTGAAAAAAACAACACAGTGTCGCTGGTTGCAACTAACTTCACAGCTGAACGACTTCAGAGCCACAATTTACTGTCCCACCACTACGTTGTACAGTCATGCGCCGCATAACGACGGACCGCATATACGACAGTGGTCCCAAATATTACATAATAATACCATCGTGTTACAATTGTCTACAGTATTCAGTACAGTAATATGCTGTATAGGCTTGTGGCCTAGGAGCAATAGGCTATATATAGCCTAGGCGTGTAGTACGCTGAACTATCTAGGTTCGTGTAAGTACACTCTATGACGTTCGCACAACGACGAATTTCTCAGAACGTATCCCCGTCGTTAAATGGCGCATGACTGTATAGCTACTGTGAAAAGTGGCCGGCTTCTCACCAGCGAAGTCAGAGTTCAATCCCAGGGTGATCCAGTAGCGCTCACAGCCGCACTGTCTTCTCCAAGCACTTGGTGCCTTTACCCGTCAGGTATCATTCCGCCAATGCTCCATAGACACCAGTCGTCAGGAGCCGATAAAGTATGCTGCATTACCGATGGACTCATTCTTACCCCACTGCCATAACATAACCGTTTCAGTCCCAGTGATTACTATTTGTACAACGAGGTTCAAGTTAAACAATTTCACGTTATTCCCACACAGTGCGTTTGTTTTGTATGGACCTCAGGACAATCAGCGATTATTTCCCTGTACAGCATTAACTGAATGCTTTACAACCGAGACGGAGGGTGTTTACTGCGCGGTACGGATTGTATCTTTAAATACAATTCACGTTAACTTTTGTCTTTAATGGCTTAAATGCTTTCTGTATTCAGACAAGCGGTCTGCCTTACTTTTGTAGGTCTGTTCAACAGAGGTTACTGCGCTTAATTAGGCACAGCGCAGTTGAGACTCACAGATGGAATTGACTGGTCACCCCTTATCCCCCTCACCCACGTTTCCCATTGGATAGGAGGCTGGCTGGACCCCAGAACCGTTCCGGAAGCTGTAGGATACCGCAGTCCCTACCCTGGCCGGAATCGACATCCGGGCTTGTGAAACTCGTAGCCTAGTCACTATACCATCTGGGCTACCCAGCCCCCGAAAGGCGTCATGACCCACAGTGCCTACAGTGTTGACTGTGGCCCTTGGAGATCCATAAGAAGCGAGACATATTCGCAACTATCCCTTATGAAGCACTCTGTTGAAATAACTGTTAGCAACTGTCAGCTTATTATGGGCATGTATAGAATAGCGAATAATAAACATGGAATACGTTTATGTGTTATTCTTGTTAGATGGATGGTTTGAGAAGCACTTCGAAACGCATAAACAGCCTAGTAACTCACTCTAAAGACACAATTAACAGGTGACACAAGGTTTTTCCTACGGCAAACAAAGGCACTGCACCGCAGACAGGGACAGAGTGTGACGGGCGCTCGGGTTAGTCATGACGTAACTCTACTGGACAACGAGAGATGGCAGCACCTGACTGTTTCTCTCAACAACCAGGAAAAGGTCATGGGCGGACGAGAATCACCTGATGCTACGGTAAGAACTGGTAGTGATGAAACCACAGGTATTCCCTGCGAACACCAACAGCACGTGCAGTTTTATCGCTAAAGGTGTTACTGTTTGCGTACCTGTATGCAATGCTGAGCGAAAATAGACCTTGGCGGCGGAGGCCGTGTGTGTAATTTTCACAATAGGATGGAATGAAAGCGATCAGTTACGTGTTGCGAATTATACAAGCACTTGAGACGAATCGTCGAAGGGTGAAAAATTCTGGGAACTAACACACAAAGGGGTTCCGCTTCGTTATGGATTACAGCTTCTAGGTAAACTGTGTTCGCACCGAGAACATAACCTCGGACCCTACACAATGAAGGCAAACTAAACAAGATTTCTGGTTGCTTTTAAAACCTTTCTATGTTACGCACGAGATATCTCGATTTAAAGTAGTAGTCGTTCTGGTGTGAAATTATCAGCGAAAGAAACATCTTAAGATATTCTCACATCAAGCACAGATTTTTTCTCCCCCACAAACGGCATTAACCGTCTGGTGTCTACAATGGAGACGCGGTGTTTTCTGTGAGGTGGACTATAAATTTTTTTTTTACTGCTGTATGGATGGATATATTTTTTGTTCGTTTTAAAAACGAAGGTGTTTGGTATGGAGCATCACGACGGATTTATTACATGAATTTACTTAAATAAGTAGGTAAATGACGAGTGTCGAACAGAAGATTTAGAATCGCAGGTAACATCAGTGGGAGACACCTAGAAGTTGATGACCAGCGTTACATGACTAAGTGGTAACCGGGGAGCACTAGGCTGGACCTTGACTACGTCATGACAAGAGTCTGTGTGTAACCACGTGGCTCGAGAAGGTTGTGGTTGCAACCGGGCACTACTATGCACGACGAACTGCAGTTGGTTTAAACGAACGCAAATGAAATTATGGCAGGTGTGAAGTGATGCTAAGTGGTTCTTACAACGGCGAGTGTTGAGGTTACGGTATTGTGGAACGTGGCACCGTGTCATCTGGTGAACAGGTATCAAGGTTTCGGAGGAAACGCAAATTCAAAACGTCCGGGGACCTTCTACCCTAAAGATGAAGGCAGCAAATCACTACGAAACGTTGGTACACGTGCATCAAACGGAGACATCCCAAAAGATTGTAAAGCTAAAGCAAAATGCTTCGCAGCGGCTTTGAGCGATGGCAATTTGACCTGTTAGTGGTCGTCTGAATTTTGCGTGGCGACATATAAAGGTTTTTAAAATTTTATTTGTCAAACATTCTGAACAGTAAAATGCACTATATTAATGCAGATGTTTTAAAGATAAAATTTAACCTGAATTATAAACAGAAGGTCCAGTCCGTACCGCGCAGTAAACACTCCGTCTCTGTTACAAAACCCAGTCAGTTAATGAAGTACAGGGAAATAATCGCTGTTTGTTCTCAGATCCACACAAAACACACAAATACACTGTGTGGGCAGAACAAAGAATTACTGAATGTTAAACCGGATGGTACATATAGTAAACAATGGAATTTAATAACTTCTGACATGATCTTTGTAATTACAGTTTCAGATAATAAAAATTAAGGACAATAGCTATTCTCTTATCAATAAGTTCACCGCCCCTGGACATCACAATAAACATGCACACTGATAGAAGCAGCAGCTTTCAATAATATGCGTAATTTCAATGCAAAATATTCCTCCATCACCAATGGAATTAAAACAGAGGCAACGGACTATACGGCCGGATCCCATTTCAAGTCACCTTCCTTCCTATTTGGGGCCCTGTAGCTCAGCCGGTATAGCAACTGGCTACGGGCTGGACGGTCCGGGGATCGAATCCCGGTGGGGGGCGAGATTTTCCGCACTTGTCCAGACCGACCCTGGGGCCCACCCAGCCTCCTGTACAATGGGTACCGGGTCTTTCCCGGGGGCGAATAGCGGCCGGGGCGTGACGCTGACCCCTCACTCCCTTCTAGTGCCGTGGCCAAGAAAGAGTAGAGCTATACCTCTACTCCCCCTATGGGCCGTACGGCCTGTACACAGCCCCAGTGCCTGTACAAAGGTGCACTTTACCTTTTACCTTTCCCTCCTGTTTGAGAACACATAAACAAAGCCAGCTTGTCTAATTATAACTAGAAAATGTAACTACATTTTCTTTTTGTTCGGAAAACACTTGCTTTTCTTACCGTAAGAAATTCAGCTTACTTTTAGACTTAGCAAATAAATTTGAGAGCGTCGCGAAACGGAAGGAAAGGAACATCAAACATCCAACAAGACAGCCAATGTACGTAATAATGACGCACGTTCGAATAAACCACTGTTACAGTAGAAAAGCAATAAGTATTACATATTCTGGGTAAGTGTCTGTAGCCTTGGTTATCCATCAAGCTAAGTGTATGCGCCGTATTATGTTGTCATCTTTGACCTGTCTGACACTGCCATTTATTACCCCCACATTATCTCTTAAACGGCATGATATTCGGGGGAAAAAAATTAACACGAAATGTGTGTTTTGATTTTCTCTGCAACCTTTCTTTGCGTCATTTCTCATTCTAAGAAGCCTGAGCGTGGTATGACCAAAAATGTATATCGGTCTCCACATAAATTATACATTACATCAGGTGTTAAACTTGAATGCTCTCGATAAATTTTCTAGAAATACACAAATATCAAGTTCATGAAAATCCGTCCAGTGGGAGAAGATTTGTTTCGTGCGGACAGTTTACAGACGGACAGACATGACGAAGCTAATAGTCGCTTTTCGCAATTTTGTGAACGCGCCTAAAACGAACGAGGCCTGACTTGCTTGTTCACATCTTGCGTAAGAAATGCCTTATAAAACGCGTTGGTGAACGAAGAGTAGAAGGGACGGGAAGATGAGGAAGAAGAAGCAAGCAGCTACTTGATGACCTTGATGAAATGATAAGATGGTGGAAAATTAAAGAGAAAGCATTATCGCAAATGTCTGGGACCTCGATTTGGAAGAGAATATGGAGCTGCTGTAAGACAGGCTACGTGACAACGTTTTCACCTACGGTATATTGAATGTTTACAGCTGCTAGCAATGGGTTGTTGTTGTTGTTGGCTAACGGTGTCTCTCTTCTACGGCGTTATATAAGGACACGAGCGCCAATTGTTGCCACCTTTACTCTGTTATGAGAAGATTAAACATAGAGGTATTGTGTGTTGACAAACAAACGCTCAGTTGTAAGCAAATTGGAGAGCAAAACGAACAGTGAATCACTGACACGTGGTGAGATGTTTGATTCTCCCAGATAGACACGTGACGTATCAGACCTGTAGGAACAGGTTACTGATAAACGAGCTTGTGCAGGAGATTGAGATACCGTAAGATATGGGGTGGGGGTGTGAGGGGGGGGGGATACAAGTCATATGAAGCAACATATCGGCAGAGCTGCGTGAACTTTAAATGCCGTAAACATGGCCTGATTCTATTAATTTTGCAATTGCATCATCCTACATTGTTTTTAAGTACGTAAAATGATGATGATTTACACCACAGACTTTAAGATTCGGCAATGAATTACGCGCATAAACAGTTTACTGCGTATATTTAATAATTCTGGAAATTCTCTCAGTGAGTCCCGTACCTGGAAAGCTATTTTTCTGTCCGACTTTTCGTATTTTCAAGTTTCGTGGCTGGAACTGTGACGCAGGCCTGTGTACCGTGGTACGACGTAATTTACATTTCTCTTCCTAACGCTAATTTTTGTTTTACTTGGCTTCTTAAGCACTAAACCCGTTATTTATCCGACAGGTCTCATGTTGGTCTGTACGTACATCGGTCACTTAGTTACAGACCTACAGACCGTGCGAGACTGTGGAGTTTCCTACAGCGGTGACTATGAACACAGCACTCTGCTATGTGACGCCGTGAAGTTTGGTAATGTTTTACAGACGTTCCTCCTAAACGTCCGTAAGTTTTTGCCGAACTACACGTCGCCACGTTCCACAAGACGGAAATATTGTATCCACCGTATTTATCACAGACCACACACCAGTATAACGAATACTGGTTTAATAGTTAACATTTTCCGTGAAACTGTATTACATATACAGATATCTGTTGCCAAATTGTTGCACAAAATTTACATTTGTTATTAATTATTGCAGTAATTAACAAAAATAAACCTTGTGCAACAATTTGGTAATAAATATTGTATAAACTTATACTAGGTCTGTCTGTTGTGTTTCTTATCAGGCTGCATCACGGAGCTTGCCCTAACGCCATGCAGGTTAATCCTAACGAAAGAACACTTGGATAGTGTTAAAGGTTTGCTAGTTTTTGTGGAGGGTGTTGTTCAGATGAGGGTATGCCGGGTTTTCACATCGCATGGAACGCCGTAACAAACGTCAGATGGGCGGGACAGGTAGCACGTATGGGGAGCGGCGAGGTGCATAGTGTTTTGGTTCGGAAACATGACGGAAAGAGAGCAATTGGAAGATTCAGGCATACACGAAAGGATAATATTAAAACGGATTTTCAAGAAATCGTTTGGGGGCGTGTACTGGATTCATGCGGCTCAGCAGACGCACAGGTCACCAACTCCGGTAATGGATATATGCTCATCCGAAATGTCAGCACTTATCTACCAGAATACATTGCGCCTACTTATTTTGCGATTCACTCCTGTGTTCTCTGCTAATTTCGTAAAAAACTGAGCCCTTTACTTACTCCATGGAGCAGAGCCCTTCTTGAGAAGCTAACTGGTTTGCAGCTAGTCAAGAAATTCCCGGCATTTTATAGAACCCGAAGGTTCATTACCGCACTCACAAGTGCCCGCCACCTGTCCCTATCCTAAGCCACCTCGATCCAGTCCATGTCCCCCTATCCAACTTCCCGAAGATGCATTTTAATATTATCCTACTACTTACACCTGGGAATTTAGCCCTTTATGTCTTATTTTTAGCACATCTATAGGAAGGACCCTTCTCCCGTGATTTACGCGCAGTTCCACGGTACCTCACAGTCATTACAGCCATTTCAACAGCGGACAGATGACGGGTTACATTTCCCTCACCGACCTTGAACACCAGACATAATCAGACTAGAAGGAGTACAACTTTCAAGCCAGTTATCTCGTACTACGCTTGGGGGAGTTCGTAAAGTACAGCCAACAGTAAACAGCGTAACTGATTTGTCAGTGTCTAAATTAAAACGCACTTGCTATGGCCGTTGTTCCTCCAAGCGCCTACGTTAACTGTACATTTGTACAACGCCACACAGTTTTTAATATTCGTATTTAAAAACAATTCTTTCTGTATCAAGTTATCTACGACATTAGTGCCAAGGTGCAGTGCCTCGCTCAACAGACTGCCTTGAGCCGAACCCGGATGTGTTGAAACAAAAATGAATCGTCAAAACTGTGTCACAATTCGAAGTTATTAATAAGATGTCAAGGTTACCTGAAACGACCAGATAAGATAATATGTATAACAGGCTACTCTCTGAGTCAACGCGATTATCCGTGCAAACAGTGCCTGTTGCTATACCATCGGAACTCAGGCACATGAACCGTCTGAGGGCCTGAGATTCATCCACACGCTATTTAACAGCAAAGTTCGCACTATAATATTAAATAGTGTACATCAGCACAGCCACTTTATTACCGAATGTAATTTTGAGGCTACATGTTTCGACTATAGATTAGTCATCTTCAGGCCTATTTTTGTCAACTGAGTCACGCATCT
>Ga0123354_10001051_pt1 | contig 31763 bp, 31 predicted proteins | sample TergutLab28metaG_2_FD_97872 | JGI IMG/M metagenome (GOLD analysis project Ga0123354, IMG submission 97872) | Labiotermes labralis P4 segment gut microbial communities from Petit-Saut dam, French Guiana - Lab288 P4 | ecosystem: Host-associated > Arthropoda: Insects > Digestive system > Gut ... | reverse complement strand
AAGAGCCTCAGGGCGTTTGGATTAGTTACCAGATTTTGGGGGAAATCGTCCTGCCCTCAAGCCCCTGACCTGCGGCTTTAATAATTTGAGCTGGATTATTCAAAAAACGCGGTCAAGTCAGGTGCTAGCTGCTCAACAAGTCTTGTCCACATTACCTCTGCCTGCTGGTTAGTCTCTGCCAGATGTGGGAATGGTGACCCGTCACTCTTCATCACTGCATACATCCCTTTGTAGTGATTCTTCAGATAGTTATACGCCTACGACCCTACGTTCCAATGTCTGGTGTTGTACTCATCGGTGCAGTAAGGCTTGGCAGCACATAGCCTATGTAGTTGGTGTAATCATGCAAAGCTCTCCATATTTCGAAAGGACTTCGCCCGGCGTATAATTGATGCAAAGCATTTTGTTGGACAATGAGCGTAAATTACGGGAGCATTAATCAGAAAAGAATCGATTATCTATGCCGTGCTATTGCAAACAGATATTTGTAATCAAGGAGAAGAGGTTGCAGCTCTATTCTTTGTTGCCGGTACTTCATGACGCGCAGCAGGCAAATGTGGATATTGTCGCTGCTCTTGCGCCAATAATTGAAGACGCCCCTGGAAAGATTTATACCGGAACTAAGAGCGCAATAAATTGCTGTAGGAATGTTGATAATCTGTTCCCGCTTCTTGAGGTTCAAACTGTCAACGAGATCAATGCGTTAAATGCAGGGCTTGCACTTCTGGAAGCCGCTGACGAAAAATATCACCAGTCCCTTGTGGAGCCAGCCAAATTTGAGAGGAGTGTGTTCAATGGAAATTAAGGCAGTCCTCAGTGATTTCTCTACTACAAGAGTGCAACAAAATCTTGCTCTGACTAGTCTTAAGAACTCAAACACAAAAGAGCTAGCCGCTCTTAAAGCATTGAGTAATGCTTGGCAAGGGTCGGGCGGAGACGCGTTTCGTGGCTATATGCAGGAGCTTTCCTCTGAGGCACTCATTGGAGTTTTCACAATCACTTCCATGCAGAATAAGACTGATTTTGCTGCGCAAGCTCTCAATGCGGCTGACCTAAACGCCGCCCAGAGTTTTTTGAAATAGGGAGGGAGGCTATGCCGTGCCACTGTACTGATATCTCCAGAGTAAAAAGCGATATTGCAACGCTTACTTCTATTCAGTCCAAGCAAGCTCAGTTGGATAGCGTTGATTCCTCCCAGACTTCGCTATGCAAACAGCTTTCAGGTCAGCTTTCCAAAGCGGTAACGCCCGCTAATCTTTCATCCTTAACTAACCATGCTGCAAAGTTTAATGATTCCCAAAAATCAAAACATCTGTTTATGAAGACGCTTGTTACCGGGGAGATAAACTCGCTTAGGCAAACGCTTACGCTTCTGCAGGATGCAGATAAGGCCTACCATCAGGCGCAACAACAGCAGAGGGCGAACGGATAATGGATTTCAGGCTCGATCTAGATGTTCTAGCAAAGACGAAAACGGCTTTGGTGCAGGTGGTCGATGAGCTGAAAAATTTGGCGACAACCTTTTTCAATACTAATGCCAGCCTGACTGCGAAAGGCTGGAAAGGGTTGAGCGCACGGAGTTTTGACACGGTCAATAGTGAATGGCAAACAACTTTTCTTGCTGGTGTAACTAATGTATCAAACCTCCAGCAAATTCTTACCAGTGTCTTACGCCAGGGCACTGACGCAAATTCGCAAGCTCTCAGCCTTGCTCGATCAATCGGGGGTTCATCTTCTAGAAGCAGTAAGAAAGTGTTGGGACTTTCACGCTCAGATAAGGATGCCGCTTGTAAAACTGATGTCAAGCTGGTAAACGGCTATGACAGCGCGCTTAATCTTTACAGGAGCATACAGTCCGATTTGAGCAGTCTAAGGTATACAAAGTTCTCTATGGCTTCTGAAATCGGTTCTGCACGCTCGGGAGCACAAACAAAGCAGGCTCAACTCACCAATCTAACTCGCGGTCTTAATAACTACGGAAACACCATCAACCAGATCGAACAGGGTATGAAGTCAGGCATTGCCAACTTGAAGCAGCCTAAGGGTTGGTCTGGTGCGTTGGCCCAAATAGGAAGCGATCCTGCCCTAAAGCTGAAACTTGCGAATCTAGGTTTTGGTGCAGAGCTAGGACTAATAATTCCTGTCGTATGGGATTTGGTCAATTTTGGCGCATACGGCGGAGATCAAAATGGGCCGTATGACGTGTACAATAACCAAAAAAGTAATCCTGCAGCTTGGGCTTCACTTCTTGCTGTCATTAGGCAGTATCATCCCAATTGGACAGACCAACAGATCGGCGACTTCTTACAAAAACTGAATAATGAGGGCTGCGGCTACGTCGCGCTGGTTAATACGATATTTGTTCAGTACAAAAATAATCCTGCTGGTTTTGAGCGCGCCTTTGGCTTCCCTCTGTATGTACTTGATCCTCTCAGCGGTGAGTACAACCTAAACTACAATGCACTGTTGCTCGATTTCTATTGCGCAACTGACAACCATAATAAAGGTTTCTTTGGCGGTGACACTGTAAATCCGCATGAGGATTCAAATGCGATAAAAGGCTTCGGTGTAACCGCCACTCAGCTCCAGTATCGTGCGGAGACGTATTTGCAAAACCGTGGGGTTAAGGTAACGGTAACGACAGCAGTTATTCCGGAGGCAAAAGTTGATGTAAGTTCAGCCATGTATCATAGTCTTTCAAAAAATGGCAGCCAAGTTATTCTTTCTATGCATCCGCCGAAACTCTATCATATGGATGGGTCTTACGATAAAGGCAATAGTGGATCGGGCGGCCATGATGTAGTTGTTACTGGCACAACTAAAGATGGGGATCTTGTGGTGTCCTCCTGGGGGCAGCAGTATCTTGTTAAGCCAAACGACTTCAAAAGTTCCGGATTCGATTATGCCTATTTCCAGGTGGTAACTTATGGCAATAAGTGATTTGTGGCATAGGGCGCAAGAAATGCGCCGCGCAATAAAAGTTGTAGCTGCCGTAGCATTAATTCTTTTGGGGCTTTTGCTCGTCTTTATTCTGAGAGGTGTTGTCATTATGCATGAAAATAATCAGCTTAATATTTCTGGTCTTTCGATTCCCGATGTCAAGTATATGAATACCTACTTTACGACAAGGCCGCCAGATGGTGTCTATGATCTTGCTCTTGCCCAGCGCAAGGGGCTTTGCGGGGAAGCAAAGTTCGATAAGAAATATCTTTATCTTCAGGCCCTTTATGAAAAATCACTGAGTGCTTATTTCAACCAGAAGCTTGACCTTGCGAAATATGACAAACTAATCAACCAAAGTAACTTGAACTTTAAACCAGAAAAAGGTACCAGCTCTGGTGGTCTTAATTCCCAATATATCTATCTAATTAATACTGCCTATATCGAGAGGCTGGATAAGACCGATATCAAAGTTTTAGAAGAACACTTAAGCGTTACTGGTGGCGCGGTTGATGATGAGCTTGTCAATCTTGCGGCAAAAACCTATCCTTCAGTGCTTGATGCAGATTTGGGTACCAAGAATGACTACCGTCCGCGAGATCGAATAGTTAATTTATCGTGGTCGAATCCACTTTTTGGCGTCGCGTTTCAAAAGTATTCAGCTAGTGGTGAGTTCTATGCTGAGGACTATCCAAAACAAAGTGCTTTTATCAACTCTCTGATTCCTCAGATGGAGACTGACTTCTTAAAAGAGCTGAACCATCCAACTGCCGTTTTTCTTAGGCAGTAAGATAAATAAGGTCAACAGGTAAATCATAGGGCTCTAAATGGTTTATTATTTAATGTGCTTCAGGGCAATTCTGAGCATACGACGTGAGTTGGAGAGCGTAGGTAGTGTCAATTTGCAATAGGCAGGGGATTCAGCATTCGGAAATGGATGCAAACACCAGGTGCCCTATGCAAAACCGATAGGTAATCACTAGTAGTTATTCAGGTACTTTTACGACACCCGCTCCATTTACCCAACGCATTATCCTTACTTCACCCCCCGAATACCTTTTATCTTGCCCATTGAGAATAATTGCCACATGCGTCATAATTACTCAATGACCATGCAAACGAAGGAGCATACGTGGAGATCAAACGTGATAAGTACCTCGGTGATCTTATCGATCGGATGCACAACGGTATGATCAAAGTGGTCACTGGCGTGCGAAGATGCGGCAAGACCTATCTTCTATTCACTCTCTTTAAGAATCATCTTCATGATTCAGGCGTAAAAGATACCCAGATCATCGAACTTGCTCTTGATGACGAAGAAAATGCCCGCTATCGTGATCCAACTACTCTATCAAAATACCTTCGCTCTCGCGTTGCAGATGATGGCAACAGGTATTACGTACTGCTTGATGAAGTTCAGTATGCGATCTCCGACGACGAGCTACACGGCGATGAGCCGCCTCGGCTCTACGGAGTGCTTAATGGCTTATTACGCCTCCGCAATGTAGACGTGTATGTTACTGGCAGCAACTCGAAGTTGCTATCGACCGACGTGATGACGCAATTCCGCGGACGGGGCGATGAGGTTAATGTCAGGCCGTTTTCATTCGCTGAATTTATGGAAGGTTTCAACGGCGATATCTATCAGGGGTGGTCAGAGTATGTCACGTACGGAGGGATGCCGTTGATCCTGTCCATGAAAACTGACCAACAAAAGGTGCGCTACCTGGAGGGTCTTTTCACTGAAACCTACTTGAAGGATATTGTGTCGCGTAACAAGCTGACAAAAACCCAGGAACTTGATGATCTCGTAAGTGTACTGGCTTCCACTATCGGCGCGCTTACAAACCCAAGCAAAATCGAAGCGACATTCAAAAGCGTGCTCCATTCCAGGATTAGCGCCAACACTATCGCGGCATACATCAGTTATTTGCAAGAGGCCTTCCTTATCGAAGAGGCAAGGCGCTATGACATCAAAGGGCGAAAACATATCGGGAGCCCAAAGAAATACTTCTTTGTGGACTTGGGGCTTCGCAACGCTCGGTTGGGTTTCCGACAAGTTGAGCAGACGCACCTTATGGAAAACATCATATATAATGAACTTCGAATGAGAGGCTACAATGTTGATGTTGGCGTTGTTGAGAAGCGTGGCAAAGAAAACGGCAAGGATTATCGCACGTGGCTGGAAGTAGATTTTGTTGCAAGCCTTGGAAGCGTGCGTTATTACCTCCAGTCTGCTCTACATCTACCCGACGCGGAAAAGATCGCTCAGGAAACAGCCTCTTTCAGCGAAATAGCAGACAACTTCAAGAAAATAGTTCTCGTATGTGATGTAATGAAAGCAAGTCGTGATGAAAGTGGAATCTTATTCATGAGCGTTTATGATTTTCTTTTGAATGCGGACAGTTTGAATTGGTAGCTGGGCAAGTTGAACGGAAGGAGAGCACCATGGGCGCCTGTGTAAAATGCGGCAAAGAGACGAGTAATGTCTACGCATATCATACTGCTGATCGAGTGGCCCACCAATACTTGAATACCACGTATTCAGGCAACATGAGAACTGAGCACTATAGAGACACCTACACAAATTTTGGACACCACAGCGACTACCTCTGTACGCGCTGCATATACGGCGGGGAGTATACACAGTTACTCGCACTTGCCATCGGGGGGACTATCTTTTGCGTGGCGCTTGTGGTGTTGTTGATCGTTTCTGTGCGAGCTCATAATCCAACCGTCAGAGCTGGGTTCGTCGCACTGGGATTTTTTGTTGCCATGACCGTTGGCGCATGGTTTGGGTGGGCGCATGAGCGTCAAGCTATCAAGGAGGATCGACACATGAAAGAGGGGAAATCCTCTGCCTCAAAAGGGGAGGTAAAAGTCAAAGAACTTGCGATGAAAGAGTATCCAGGCCCTACCTACTTCACTCCGCAGGAATTCAGTAAACTCAGCTGACTTGCTTTTTCCCTGACGTTAGTCCATGCTTTAGAGCGCAGACGCGTAGCGTCAGAATCAAAGGAGCCCAGAGCCACAATCTGAGTTTCCCAAAGAAAGGTGACAGTGATGAGATCGAAGAAGTTTTTTGCCCTGCCCCTTGCGCTTGCCTTGGTGCTCAGTTTGTGTGTTGGAGCACCAGCGGCAGCAGGTGCTGCTGGAGTAAGCAGGTTCTGGGGTACCCCGACCAGCTTACCCAAGAAATCCAAGACGCACTCCCAAGTGACCACTGATACGGCTCCTGGTTCGGTCGGCTCGACCGGGAAAGCGGGCACAAGCGGCGTCGCGATCATCACGTCTTTGGGCCCTGTCTGCGAGATAGGGGGAGTTCCTTACGACACGCTCGACGATGCGCTGGCGACTATCGCGCCCAATACGCCGACTACGATCACGCTTCTGGCAGATATTGACTACACAGATAGCCTCAGCCTGACCAATCGCACTATCACATTTGACCTTGCGGGCTTCAACCTTAACTTTGATTGCGCAACTGACATAGCGCTCGATCTGACAAACTGCACCATCGACTATACCGGCGCGGGCAGTTTCAATGTCGCGTCAAGCGCTGACTATGATCCGAACACCGATACCGGTGGGGTGTCCCTGTCAGTTGATGGGGGCTCTTGCCATGTAACCTCCGTCTCGAATACGGGCTTTGGTTCTGCGGCGGTTATTTGCATGTCAAGCGGGACGGTCGTTGTTGACGGTCCGGTAAGTGCGAGTGGCGATGACTCTATAGGCGTTGCAGCGGATATCGGAAGTACGATCACCGTGAATGGTGACATCTCTGCAACTCTCGGCGGGATTATTGCAAGTGGTTCCAACATCAAAGTGAAAGGTAACATCACGGTCAAAGGCCCTGACGCAGGTTTCGGGATCGATATTGAAGACTTTGCCAGCATGGGGACTGCCCCGCTCGCTACCGTTAAGATGACGGGTGACATCACGGTCGAAGGTTCGGACCCGAACGGTTTTGTCGTTGGTCTCATGCTCAATGCTAAGTCTGACACTACTATGAATGGAAACATTTCCGCCAAAGGCAACTATGGCATGGGTATCTCTGCTGATTTTGGCTCGACGGTCACGATGACGGGAAACATCACCGGGTCGGGCAGCTCCCACAATGGCTCCATCGATGGTATCGATACGTATGATGCGAACGTGTCGCTGACGGGCGCTATCGCCGTCGATGGCGCCGGAATCTTTGCCATAGATGGAACAACTAAAGTTACGGGTAATATTACCACTTCGAGCGATGGCTCTGCGATCGATGCCGAAGGCGGAATAGTATCGGTGACCGGCGCCGTGAAGACAACTGGTGATTACACCAGCGCGATCTATGCTGATACTTCAAAGGTTACCGTGAATGGCGCGGTTACTGCTGCTGGCAAAGATGGCTATGGGGTCGAAGCCTATGACGGAGCCAAGGTCACGGTATCTGGCAATGTGACCGCTGACGGCTATGGCGCCAGTGCGCTCGATCGTGGCACCGAGGTGTATATCAAGGGCAACATTGTCTCGAAAGGGAGCGCAGGCGCCTCTGTTGATGACCGGGCAACCGTCACAGTCGACGGTACCATCACGGCTGCAACCGACTATGTTGAAGTTGGCGCGCTGACCAAGGAGAAAGAGGATTTCACCACACCGACCACAAAGGCGGGCTATAAGACTTATACCGACGGCAAGAGCACGGTATGGGTCTTGGACACCTCTACGCCGAAGCCGCCAATCAGCCCAAAGCCAAAACCGCAGCCGCAGAAGCTCAAGACTCCCGGCGGAGGCCTTCCCAGCACGGGCGACGTCACGGATATCGCGGCTCCGGGCGCCCTGCTTATCGGAGCTATCGCCGCAAGCGTGCTTGTTGGCATGAAAAGAAGGGCGAACAAGGAGTCGTAAGCTCTAGCATTTCTTCTGAAGACACTTCTGAAAAGGGATCGTGCCAGAGAGCGCGACCCCTTTTTTCTTACCAGTTTCTTACCAGAAATCGCGCTTTTTGAAGGGGCTCTTGATAGGGGTCGGTTTGCCGTGTATAGTGGGGTTCTCTCTTCGACCGGTGTATCCGTGAAAGCGGGACATCATGCATACTACCTACCCCCTTGCCCGGCGTTGCAGTCAGTTGGCTATCTCTACCTTACTTTGTTTTCTGCTTTTGGCAGCAGCCTGCGCGCGCATGGCTCCGGCAGTCACGACCCAGGCCACCGCTTCGCAGGCAAATACTGCGATCATCCTGGGTTTCAAGCAATATTACAGCGACCCACCCAAGCAGCACCTGGGTGTTGACGTCGCCTATGAACCAGGCGCGAAGCTTTCTGCGCCGGTTGACGGAACGATCTCGTTTTTAGGGCGGGTACCCGGGTCTGCCGGGCTGAACGTGACCGCGGTCACGATCGAGCAGCCTAACGGCGACCTGGTGACCCTTAACCCCTTCGCTACCACAGTCGTCACCAAGGGCCTTGCTGTGCAAAAAGGGCAGCTACTGGGAACGTTGAGCGCGACGGGAGATCCGTCATCGATGACCAGCCACGCGCATCTGAGTTTGCGCGTCAACGGGATCTATCGTGATCCTTCTGCCTTGATAGCCCCGGCGCTCGATGCGTCCCAGATGATACCGGCGGCTCCCACGGTCCCGGTGGTCTCGCCCGTTATTCCGCCAGCTGTCAAGCCTGCGCCTTCAGGGGCAGCTGAAACGGCGGCGGCGCCAGCGGCTCTGCCAGCCACCCATCCGGCTATGGCTCCGGTTCCGGATAGGGCGCCTGCCTTAAATCCTGCGGCGACTGCCGATCCTGTTGCGGGGCATGTCAGCGCTGATGAGCCATTGGTCGATGCGGCGGCGCCTGCCACAGCTGCTGCGGTGACCGGCGATCTGCTTGCGCTCCCTCTTGGGTCGTCACTGGCGGGAGCCGCGGGAGCAGTACATGTGGCAGCTCCGGCTGCCCCGGCGCCACTTTTTGCACAGCTTCGCGCGTTCCTTCTTTCCCTTAACCCAGTCCTGCGCTTCGGCCTGATCCTTTCTGCTGCGCTCCTGCTCAGCGCTTTGGTGTTTGGCATCTATCAGGCAGCTCGCCGGGCGCCTGAGCTTATGCGCACTACTGGCGACCTCCTCTCTTCATGTTTGCAGTCCGCGATGCGTGGTGTTACTATGGTTAGTCGCACGTTCCTGCTCCGAACAAAGCCTTCAAGCTTCGGGGCCACTAGTCCAAAGGAGGTGATATAGTGAAGGCATATGAGGCATTGATAATCCTTGACCCTGCTCTGTCCGAAGAAGACCGGTCCGCGGCGCTCAAGCGCATTTCTGACCTGGTGACAGCTGGTGGGAGTACCCTCGACAACATCGATGAATGGGGCAAGCGCAAGCTTGCTTTTGAGATCAACAAGCAATCCGAAGGTGACTACCTGCTGGTCGAGTTCCACGCCGATCCCTCTGCGATCGACGAGATAGATCGTGTTTTGAGTATTGTTGATCCGGTCATTCGGTTCATCATCACTCTGCGCGATGAGAAAAGTTAGGCGGGTGTGATTGATATGAGTATCAATCGAGTATTTGTAACAGGAAATCTGACACGGGACCCAGAGCTGCGCCAGGCAGGCGCCAGCACCGTGCTGCAATGCGGTATCGCGGTCAACGACCGCAGGAAGAACGCACAGACCGACCAATGGGAAGATGTTCCGAACTTCTTTGACGTTATCGTCTGGGGCGCGCGCGGCGAGGGTCTGGCACGCTTCCTGCATAAAGGTATGAAAGTAGCGGTGTCCGGACGCCTGCGCTGGAGCTCCTGGCAGACTTCAGAGGGCGATAAGCGCAGCAAGGTCGAGATCGTGGCCGATGACATTGAGTTCCTGACCCCGCGCAGTGACCAAAGCGCTCCTGCTGCAGGGAGTGGCGCGTCATATGAGCCACCCAACCAGGCAGCGCCCTCAGTTGAGGTACTGACCGAGGACATCCCGTTTTAGAAAGAGAACTGACAGAAAAGAACCAGAGAAAGAGAACCAACATTTCTCATGTGAGATACGGAAAGGAGGTTGATGATGGCAGAATATGCCCATATTCCCCACAAGAAACATTGTCCATTCTGTAAAGATAAGACGATGACGATCGATTACAAAGATACGCAGCTGCTGCGGAGGTATGTTACGGATCGTGGCAAGATCAAGCCCCGCCGTGTGACCGGCGTGTGTACCCAGCATCAGCATGATTTGGCGGTCGCGGTCAAGCGGGCGCGTGAGATGGCCCTGTTGCCCTATGCGGTGCCTATTGTGAGTGGCCGCATCGGACGCGGCAGGTAGGAGGAGACCCATGAAAGTAATCCTGACAGGAGAGCTGAAGGGCCACGGCGGCGAGGGCGACGTGATCGAAGTGTCGCGCGGCTATGCCAACAACTACCTGTTGCCCCAGCATAGAGCTATTCCGGCGACGCCGGGTAACCTGAAACAACTTGAGGCTCGCAAGCATCACATCGAGAAGCGCGAAGCCCAGCGCCTGGCCGAGGCCGGCGACTACTCGAAGCTGTTGGATGGCAAGACCGTGACCATCACCGTCAAGGTCGGTGACGCGGGCCGTCTGTTTGGTTCGGTGACCGCCGCGATCATCGCGGACGCTATCCAGGAGGCCTACGAGGTCGAAGTCGATCGGCATAAGATCGAGACCCATGGTACGATCAAGACCATCGGCGAGCATCCCGTTGATATCGCGGTCTATCGTGATATCAAAGCGCACCTGACCGTCAAGGTACTCGGCGAAGGCGTCGAGGAAGCGCCTGAGCCCGGCGAAGCCGAAGCCCTGGCTGCTGCTGACGCGCTGGATGCGGAAAAAGCCGTGGTTGCGGAAGAGGCGAGCGATGAGGCTGCTGAGCCCGAACCCGAGCCCGAGCCTGAAGCTGAGGCTGCCGAACCAAAAGCTGAGCCGGAACCAGACCCCGAGCCTGAAGAGGCGCCAGCAGACGAGTAGCTTTTCTTTGAAATGGTACCTGGTAAGAAAGCGGCCGTTTGGCCGCTTTCTTCGTGTGTGTATGATAAAAGCGCGTCACTTTGTGGAAAAGGGGGAAAACTGCAAAACCTGCAGGATATAAGCTTGCGTTCTACACTGCGTGTGTCGCTCCCGGCCTGATGAGAACATATGTCCGTATTTTCTGCTATTATTATAGTATTTCAAGTACAAAAAACGAACAGTTGAAATCAGGCAGACGGACACCAGAGCAAGAAAGCAAAGACGTATGGCAGAACTACAGACCCGGGATCACCTCCCTGACTTCCAGATCAACAACACCAGCAATGTGGGGGCAGGGGGCCGCATCCCGCCTCATGATATGGATGCCGAGCGTGCGTTGCTCGGCGCGATGCTCCTGTCTTCCGAGATCCAGAACGAGGCGCTCACACGCCTGTCGATCGTTGACTTCTACCGGACGGCCCACCAGGTCATTTTCGATGCCATGTTGCGCCTGGCCTCGCGTAACGAGAACTTCGATGCGCTCTCATTGGCCGACCAGCTCAGCAGCATGGGAAAGCTCGAGGCAGTCGGGGGCCGCGATTACCTGGCCGACCTGACCACCAGCGTGCCAACGACGGCATTCTGGGAGCGCTACGCAGACATCGTGCTGCGTCTGTCCACCTATCGCCGCCTTATCGGCGCGGGTACCCGCATCGTCGCTTTGGGCTATGAGACGCCCGAGGACGAGACGACGACCATCAGTGACGCCGAGGATACGCTTTTCAAGGTCACGCAGGAGCGCCTGACCAATAACTTCACCCCGCTCCAGGAAGAACTTCCGCGCGCGTTTCATCGGTTTGAGGAGCTCCAGGCGCAGGGGGGCAAGACCGCCGGGGTCCCCACGGGCTACAGCCTGCTCGATAACATGACGACGGGGCTGCGCGGAGGCGACCTGATCATCTTAGGCGCGCGCCCGTCGGTCGGAAAGACTGCCTTTGCCTTAAACGTTGCGGTCGAGTCCGCAAAGCTTGGCACGTCGGTCAGCTTCTTCTCGCTCGAGATGGGCATCGCCGACCTGACCGCGCGTGTGGTCAGCGCCGAGGCGCTTGTCAACAGCTCGAATTTGCGCAGCGGCAAAATCAAGGCAGAAGAGTGGTCGGCCATCACCCAGGCGATGTCGCGCCTGTCCTCACTCGACCTTGCCGTCGATGACTCCCCGTCGCTTAATATCATGGAGCTGCGCGCCAAGGCGAAGCGCCGACTTCATGACGTCAAGGGCAACAAGCTCATCATTATCGACTACCTGCAACTCATGCAGCCGGCCCGGCGCAACACGGAGAGCCGCCAGGTCGAGATCTCGGAGATCTCGCGTGGACTGAAGATCCTTGCCAAGGATCTGGATGTGCCCATCATCGCGCTCTCGCAACTGTCGCGCGGGATCGAGCAGCGTACCGACCAGCGCCCCATCCTCTCTGACCTGCGCGAATCGGGTTCGCTTGAACAGGATGCCGACATCGTGCTCTTCCTTGACCGCCGGACCAAGTCAAAGAAGGACGACACCCAGGAAGACGACGCTCCGATCCAGCTTGATGACGATGACCCACGCAACGCGAACCAGAAGGCGACGCTTCATGTGGCCAAGCATCGTAACGGGCCGACCGGCCTGATCCGGCTCTCCTATGTCAGCCGATTTACAAAATTTGTGTCGGTTGCGCCCTCGTATCTTGAGGAAGGCTAAACTGGTACAGTACATGAGTACATTGTCAGCGCTGTACGTTGTTGGCGCGATACTGTGACTGACAGTGACTGACAGGAATTGACAACCCCCGTTTGAAAGGCAAGGCTTGTGGCCGGTTTCATCATCTGTGGCGCCCAGTGGGGCGACGAGGGCAAGGGCAAGATCACCGATGTGCTCTGCGAGGATTTCGATTACGTTGCGCGTTTCCAGGGGGGCAACAACGCCGGGCACACGGTCGTGCATGGTGGGCGAACGCTCAAGCTCCATCTGATCCCCAGCGGCATCATGTATCCCGATATCGTGCCGGTCATCGGCAACGGCGTCGTGATCGATCCGCGGGTACTTCTCGAGGAGATGGATGCCTTAGAGCAGCAGGGTGTCAGTTGCGAGCGGCTGGTTATCTCGACCAACACCCACCTGATCATGCCCTGGCACCGCGACCTCGACGGGGCTAACGAGCATCGCCTGGGCGCTAACGAGATCGGTACGACGCGGCGCGGCATCGGCCCGGCCTATCAGGACAAGGCCTCGCGCCTGGGGCTGCGGATGCAGGATCTCTTTGATCGCTCGATCTTTCGCGAGAAGGTCGCCACGGCGCTGGAAGAGAAGAACGACCTGCTGGCAAAAGTCTATGGCCTTCCTACCTATACCGTCGATGAGATCGCCGAGGAGTACCTGGCCTATGGCCAGCGCCTGAAACCCCATGTCGCTGAGATCAGCCCGCTGCTAAACGAGGCGCTCGACCAGGGCAAATGGGTGCTGTTTGAGGGAGCGCAGGGTACCTTGCTCGACATCGACCATGGGACTTACCCGTTCGTGACCAGAAGCAACCCAACGGCTGGCGGCGCCTGCGTAGGCACCGGCGTCGGCCCGACCCGCATCGACCGGGTGCTCGGCATCGCGAAGGCCTACCTGACGCGCGTGGGCTCCGGACCCTTCCCGACCGAACTTGCAGGTGAGATGGGTGCGCGCCTGATCGAGGCAGGCCATGAATACGGGACCACCACGGGACGCCAGCGCCGGGCAGGCTGGTATGACGCGCCGGTTGTCAAGTATGCGGTGCAGGTCAACGGGCTCACCGACCTGGCGATCACGAAGCTTGATGTGCTGTCATGCGCAGAAACCATCAAGGTCTGTGTAGCTTACGAGCACCTGGGGGTGCGCTACACGACCGTGCCCGGCCATCAGAGCGCTTTTCACCACGCCCAACCGATCTACGAGGAGCTGCCGGGCTGGAAGACTGACATCAGTGGTTGCCGGACTTTCGGCGAGCTTCCGCAGGCGGCGCGCGACTACATAGGCTACCTTGAGGAGCTGGCGGGCGTCCCGGTCTCGATCATTGCGGTCGGCCCTGATCGTGAGCAGACCATTCTGCGTGATTGGCCCCGCCGATGAACGCGGCGGCTCTGAGGGAAAAACTATGGCAGCATCTGACGTCCGGTAAGAGGAGTACTATGGCTGGCAAAAACGCATTGAGGATCAACATCCTGGTAGTAGGCAGTGGTGGCCGTGAGCATGCGATCGTACGCAGCCTTGATTACTTTGACGAGGCGGTATGCCTGTATGCGGCGCCCGGCAATGGCGGCACCTTGCTTGAGCCGCGCACAAAAAACGTCGACCTGGAAGTCAGCGACCACGCGGCGGTCGTCACATTTTGCCATGATCATGACATCGGGCTCGTGGTCGTAGGTCCCGAAGCTCCGCTGGTCGACGGGCTGGCGGACAGCTTGCGCGCGGCAGACATTCCGGTCTTCGGGCCGGGAGCGGCTGGCGCGCAGTTGGAAGGCTCGAAAGCCTTCGCGAAGGCCTTCATGCGCCGCCATGACCTGCCGACTGCGGTCTATGAAGAGTTCACGGCTGAGACTGCCGAGGATGCCTATGAGTTCATCGACCAGCAAGCGGGCCGTGTGGTCGTCAAGGCCGACGGCCTGGCGGCGGGCAAGGGCGTTGTTGTCGCGCAAAGCGCTGCCGAGGCTAAAGCGGCTGTCGACGCGAGCTTCGCTGGCGCCTTTGGCGCATCGGGCGCGCGGGTCGTCATCGAGGAGTGCCTCCAGGGGCCCGAGTGTTCGCTGCTTGCGCTGGTCGACGGCGCGACGATGCTCCCGCTCCCGCTCTCCCAGGACCATAAGCGCGCCCATGACGGTGACACCGGGCCCAATACGGGCGGCATGGGGGCGTATTCTCCCGTGCCGATGGTCACCGCGCAGCAAAAAGAGCAGATGGTCGACATCATGGCACGCGCCGCCGCCGCACTGGTCGAGGAGGGCATCGAATACCGCGGTGTGCTCTACGGGGGCTTCATGCTCACCGGGAAAGGCCCGCAGTTGCTGGAATTCAATGTGCGCTTTGGCGATCCGGAGACGCAGGTCGTCCTGCCGCGGATCAGGAGCAACCTGGTGCAACTGATGTATGCGACGGCAACGGGTACCTTGGCGAGCTCTGAGCTTGATATCGACGAGCGTCCGGCGGTGGGCGTGGTCATTGCCAGCGAGGGTTATCCTGGCCCAGTGAAATCAGGTAAGCCGATCTTTGGCCTGGGTCGTGCGCAAACCCTGCCGGGCATCGAGGTCTATCATGCGGCGACTGCGGTGACCACTGACGCTGAGGGAGCCGAGCAAGTTGTGACCACCGGCGGCAGGGTCGCCTGCGTCACAGCGCTGGCCGACACCTTCAAAGAGGCTCGTGAGCATGCTTACGAGGCGGTGAGCCGGATCACGTTTGAGGGTAGCTGGTCACGCAGCGACATTGGCCTGCGCGCTTTGCCGCAAAAACCGTCGAAACCGCAGGGATCGCCGAAGTCGCCGAAGTCACAAAGCCCACAGAAGCCGCAAAAACCACAGAAAGGGAAGTAATATGACAGATCAAACGCCACTGGTAGGAGTCATCTTAGGCTCAAAGTCCGACAGCGCCGTGATGGACGCCTGTGTCGAGCAACTGGATGCGTTGGGCGTCCCCAATGAGATGATCATCGCCAGCGCGCATCGCATGCCGGACAAGGTGCACGAGTGGGCAGGCAGCGCTGCCGATCGTGGCCTGAAGGTCATCATCGCAGCAGCTGGGAAAGCAGCTCACCTGGGCGGCGTCGTGGCGGCCTATACTCCGTTGCCGGTCATCACGGTGCCGATGAAAACGAGCGACCTGGGTGGCCTGGACTCGCTGCTGTCCATGGTGCAGATGCCGACCGGTGTGCCCGTGGCCTGCGTGGCCATCAACGGCGCGAAGAATGCCGCGATCCTGGCCTGCCAGATGCTCGGTACCTCGATGCCCGAGTATCGCGCAAAGATCGTGGAGTATAAGCAAGCCCAAGCTGGCTAGGATAAAATTGAACCTATGATTTACTTATCACAACTGCTGGATACGCCGATCATCGACAGCGAGGGCGTCGAGGTTGGCCGCGTGAGTGATCTTGCCGCGAATGCCGGGGATGTTTTTCCCCGGATCACAGCGGTGGCCGCTGCGCAGGAAAGTGGCGACACGATCCTTATCCCCTGGAGCCCCGCAGTCGCCGACGCCACGCCCGAGGGCATCACGCTTTCTGTGTCCCGTGCCAGCATCGAACCCTGTTTTTTGCGTGACGAGGAGTTGTTCCTTGCGCGCGATGTGCTCGACAATCAGATCGTCGACGTGGTCGGCAAGAAAGTTGTTGTGGTCAACGACCTGCAGCTCTCCGACGCGGTGGGCATCCTGCGCCTGACTGCGGCCGAAGTCAGCTCGGGCGCGAAGCTGCGCCGTCGCTCGCCCGCGATAGAAAAGCTGTTTGGCGGCATTCTGCGCTTGTTTGGCAAGGACTTTAAGACCGAGCTGATCGCCTGGAACTACATCGATCTGCCCGGGCGCGACCTCTCCAACATCCAACTCTCCGTCTCGCACAAGAGCCTGCGCGAGCTGCATCCGGCCGACGTGGCCGACATTATTGAACAGCTCAAGCCGGAGGCGCGCGCGGCGGTCTTTGCTCACCTGGATGCGGAGCATGCGGCTGAGACGATCAGCGAGCTTGAGGAAGAATACCAGGCCGATGTCATCGACGAGCTCAACGAGCGCCATGCGAGCCACCTGCTCGCCGAGATGGGGCCTGATGACGCGGCCGACATCATCGGCGACCTGGATCGTGACAAGGCCGAGCGCCTGCTGCGCCTGATGGGTTATGAGGACAGCGAGTCTATCCGGCGGCTGCTCGGCTACGGCGAGGAATCCGCCGGTGGTATCATGACCAGCGACGTGGCAAGTATCGACCAGGCGGCAACAGTCGGCGAGGCGACCGAATACCTCCACTCCATCGCGGAGAAATACGAGGACTTGCATTACCTCTACCTGATCAACGAGCATGATGAGCTGGTTGGCGCGGTCGGCCTGCTTGATTTGCTGGTGTCACCGCCGGACAAGCTGGTCTCTGAGTTCATGCAGCCAGAGGAGAGCTTCTTCACGGTCAGGCCGGACGAGGATCAGGAGGACGTGGCCAAGCTTCTGGCGCGCTACAATCTGCTGGCCGTGCCGGTCGTTGATGACGGCAACCACCTGTTGGGGATGGTCACGATCGATGACGCGATCGACGTGCTGACCGAGGAAGCCCAGGAGGACCTTGAGTTCGCAACGGGCACGCCTTCAGCTTCTGAATCGGCGGCCAAGCCGAGCGTTGGGCGTCGCATCATCGACACGGTGCGCTGGTTCTTACCACGCCATATCATCTGGGTCGTGATCTGGCTGGTAATGCTTGCGGCAGCCCAGGTCTTCAGCTACTTTATTACGAACTACTATAACCAACTGTATTCAGCGGCGATGGCGGGTGGTAAGGTCCCAACCTGGGCCTGGGCCGTGGAGCTGTTCTATAACTACACCCCGATACTTACCCTGGCGATAACATTCCTGCCGATTTCATTGCTCACGATCCAGCACGTGTTTTTGCACGGCGTCGAGATCCTGGTGGACACCGACGCTCAGGATCGCCCTCGCAAATCCCGGCGCTTCCTGCACGCTGCGGCGATCGCCGTGGGCGCAGCGGTGCTGATGACCCTGATATTTGCGCTCTATATCTGGATCCTTTCCGGCTTTGTTAAACTTCAGTGGATCCTGATCGCGTACTTTGGGATATCTGAGCTTTTGACGACGCTCGTGGCCGCCCTGATCATCATGGCGGTCATTAACCGCCTGGTTGCACGCAATGACAAGGATATAGATATCGTACCGATGCGCACGGCGAACTGGATGATGCTCATCTTCACCGTGTTGCTGATCATCTTGATGGTTGCGGTGCCCTTTGTCCATACGTGGCTCCAGGTCATGCACGTGTAGTGCCCGGGTGTCGGGTATCGCCGAGCTTCTGAGTTCTCATGCGATCCAAGGATGATCTTCGTCGTGTGGCCCGTGAGGCTCGCGCGAGCCTCTCGCCCGCGCGCCGGCAAGCCGCCGCGGCGTCGGCGGCGGAGCAATTGCTTGCCTTGCCGGAGCTGCGTGCCGCACGCTGTGTGCTGGTTTATGCTCCTTTAGCCGACGAGTTAGATCCGCTTGGGTGGATTGGTGTAGGGGGCGATTGTGACAAAGGGTCAGGTACTTTGTCACCCCAGCTGGTTTGGCCGCGGGTGGCAGATCGCGCAGGGGCGAGGCTGACGCTCCATGCTTGTGCGGAGAGCGACTTGGTTCCTGGGAGTTTTGGCCTGCGGGAGCCACGCGCCGATGCGCCGCAGGTTGCGCTGGCCGATATCGACGTCGTGCTGGTGCCGGGCCTGGCTTTTGACCGGGCGGGCTACCGGGTCGGCTATGGCAAGGGTTACTATGACCGGCTGCTCGCGGATGCTCCCGCCGCGCTTCTCACTATCGGGCTGTGTTTTGAGGAGACGCTCTTCCCCGAGATCGAGCATGAGGCACATGACGTTTCGGTCGCGCGTGTACTGGTAGCTTAAGCTCAAAACCAGTCAGCCTCTACGCTCGCCTTTGATACACTGGAAACGCGAATCCACCGTATCAAAGGAAGGAACCCAGATGGACCAGACCCTTAACTTCGTTGCAGGCCGCGTACGAAAGATGCTGCTTGTGCGTGCCTGGATCAGCATCGTTATTGCTGCGATCATCGTTGGCATCGCGGTGGCGGCAGGCGCTCCTTTCAGGAGCCTTCTCAAACCGGTCCAGGATCTGGGCAGCAGTACTCAGGTCAGAACTTCTCAGATAAAGACAAATATGATTGTTCGCATCAAGGCTGAAAGGGTCTATGACACGGGCATCTACTACTACGGGGACAGCAGCGGAAAGGTGGGGATCGTCAATCTTGAGGACGGAGCCCTCCTGATCAACATTCCAAGTGCGCAGGAAAGCGTTATCGGCAAAACAGACGTGCAGTTGACCGGCGCTATCGGTGATGTTTCTACGACTCGGAAGAGCAACGTCGATAAGTTCGTTGGAGCGATCGCCCAGGATGAGAAGATGACCGCTGCAGATCAGGCTCAGCTTCGTGCGAGTATCCCGAACGTGCAGCTCAACTATAACGGTAGCTGGATGATCGGGCTGGTTGTCACTTGGCTCGCGGTCGTTGCGGTAGCATTGCTTCTTTTGGACGCGATCTCGCGGTTCGTGTTGCTCGGCGCTCCGGAGCGCTCGTCAACCTACCGCCGCCTGGTCAAGAAGGGTTCGCCTGTGTCGGTTGCGGAGCTGGCGGCCAAGCTTGATGAGGCAGCCGCCAACGGCATCGTCAAAGAGGTAGGCAAGACGCTTTACTTCTGCCCCGAAGTCGTGGCCTCTTTCGCGGGAGCAAGCGGGCAACTGCATCCGGCCGACGATCTTATCTGGATCTATGTCAAGGTGATGCGTCGCCGTATCTATGGCGTCATTCCTTCGGGCAGTAGTTGGAGCGTGATGCTCTGCTTTACTGACAAACGGACGGTCACCATGGCCGCGCGCAACGAAGCCCAGGCTAACGATCGCATTCAGGAGATCCTCAGTGTTCACCCGAATGTCCTTTCAGGTCACTCGTCTGACCGCCAGGCGAAGTTCAACATGGGCAATATGGATGCATTGCGCCAGGACCTGCAGAACCAGGGGCATCCGGCCGCTGCGGCCGCTGCTCCCACGGCAGCGGGGCCGCAGGAGCCTCATGACCCGGCACTGCTGTCAGGGCCCGGGACAGCGCCCACGCCTGCGCCAACATCGACTTTAGAGCAGAAGCAAAGCTGGACAACCGGGCGGTTTACCTCGAAGACCGATAAAGAGGTGCGTAAGCTGACGAAGGCGGCGAAGAAGGAGACCAAAGGCAAGAAAGGGCGCGGCGAGCTTGACGCGCGTGATGTCTCCGCTCCACCGGAGGGCATGCAGGCGAGCGCGCCCAAGGAGGCGACGGCTCCGCCCGAGGAGTCGAGCAGCTTTGGCCTGGGCAACGACGAGTTCGGCGGAGACTTCAAGTAGTAGGTATAATGGTTCTACCGCACAGCCCGATTTAGCACAGAAAGGTTCCACCCGTGGCACATTTCTACAATGACCCCTCCCGTACGTTCAGCGAATATCTGCTTCTTCCGGACTATACCGACAAGGACTGCGTGCCGGACAACGTGAGTCTGCGTACGCCGATCGTGAAGTTTGCGCGCGGCGAGGAGTCGGCGCTGCACCTCAACATCCCGCTGAGCTCGGCGATCATGCAATCGGTCAGCGGCGACCGGATGGCCGTGGCGCTGGCGCAGCAGGGCGGCATCAGCTTCATCTATGGGGCGCAGTCCGTCGAGAGCGAAGCGGCGATGGTGCGCCGCGTCAAGGACTACAAGGCTGGCTTTGTGCGCAGCGACAGCAATCTGGGGCCGGACGCGACGCTTGCCGATGTCATCGCGCTCAAGGAGGCCAACGGCCACTCGACGATGGCAGTCACCGAGGACGGCGCCAGCAGCGGCAAGCTGCTCGGTATCGTGACCGGGCGCGACTACCGGGTCAGTCGCATGACGCCAGAAACGCCCGTTACTACGTTCATGACGCCGCGCGAAAAGCTGTGTTATGCCAAGGAGGGCGTCAGCCTGGCCGAGGCTAACGACATCCTCTGGGACCACAAGCTCAACTCGCTCCCGATCCTGAAGGACGACGGTTGCCTGGCGTACTTCGTGTTTCGCAAGGACTATGACACGCACAAGCACAACGCGCGCGAGGTGCTGGACTCGCACAAGCGCTACCTGGTGGGCGCGGGCATTAACACGCGCGACTACACCGAGCGCATTCCCGCGCTGGTCGCGGAAGGCGCCGACGTGCTCTGCATCGATAGCTCCGAGGGCTTTACCGAGTGGCAGCGCGAGGTCATCAGCTGGGTGCGCAGCGAGTTTGGCGACGCGGTCAAGATCGGCGCGGGCAACGTGGTCGATCGCGAGGGCTTCCGTTTTCTGGCAGAGGCGGGCGCGGACTTCGTCAAGATCGGCATTGGCGGCGGCAGCATCTGTATCACGCGCGAGACCAAGGGCATTGGCCGCGGCCAGGCGAGCGCTGTCATCGAGGTGGCCGAGGAGCGCAACCGCTACTTCGCCGAGACCGGCATCTATGTGCCGCTGTGCAGTGACGGCGGCATCGTTTATGACTACCACATGACGCTCGCGTTGGCGATGGGCGCCGACTTCCTCATGCTGGGGCGCTACTTCGCCCGCTTTGACGAGTCGCCCTCGGCGCGCATCAACCTCAACGGCACGATGGTCAAGGAGTACTGGGGCGAGGGGTCCAACCGCGCGCGCAACTGGCAGCGCTATGACAGCGGCGGCGAGGCGCCGAGTGCGGCGGCCCAGGCGCGGCTGTCTTTTGAGGAGGGCGTCGACTCCTACGTGCCCTACGCCGGCCGCCTGAAGGACAACGTCGAGTTGAGCCTGAAGAAGGTGAGATCGACCATGTGCAACTGCGGAGTGCTGACGATCCCGGATCTGCAGAGCAAAGCGAAGCTCACCGTGGTCAGCGCCACGAGCATCGTCGAAGGCGGCGCGCATGATGTCATCCAAAAGAACCCAGAGAGAAGATAGATTTTGCCATTAAAATATCAGGATGGTAGAATAGAAAAGAAGGCAGCCCGATGTTTGGTCGCAAACGGTTGCCCCAAATAGTATGGGAACCGCCGCGGTTAGCGGCGGTTCGTCTTTATCAGCTTTATGAGAAGCGTCAAAAGAGCAACGATCGTCCCCGCCAATCGAAGAACTTCGATAATAAATTGGAGAACAATCATAATCATCACCCCTCTCCGGGGCAAGATTTACCGCCTGCAACATCAGGCTGCCAAATATATTATCTCATACAGTACGGACATTAGTGCGACTATTTTGATACAATAGATACAAGAAAACTTAACGCCGGGGCAACCCGGATCGTTGCTCGCCAGCCAGAGCTGCGCGAAGCCTTCGATACCATCGTTATCAACATCGAAGGAGCGTGACATGGAAGAAAAGATCCAACTATTTGAGGGGCAGCAAGTTCGCCACGAGTGGGACGATGAACGTGAGGAGTGGTACTTCTCAGTTGTTGATGTGGTGGCGGTGCTGGCTGAACCAGAGAATGCGCGCCGATACTGGAGCGACTTGAAACGCAGCCTTAAACAGGAGGGGAGTCAACTGTACGAAGAAATCGTACAGTTGAAAATGCAGGCGGCTGACGGCAAGATGCGAATGACTGATGTTGCCACAACTGAGCAACTCTTGCGCCTCATCCAATCCATCCCCAGTAAGAAGGCGGAGCCGTTCAAGCTCTGGCTTGCCCAGGTGGGCAGCGAGCGGCTGGACGAAACGGTCGACCCCGAGCTGTCCATTGACCGTGCCATCCAGAATTACCGGCGTTTAGGTTACAGCGAGAACTGGATCAACCAGCGGATCAAGTCTATTGAGGTGCGCAAAGCCCTGACGGATGAGTGGGATAAATCGGGTGTCCAGCAGGGCGAAGAATACGCTGCGCTGACCGACCTGATGAGCCGCACCTGGAGCGGCATGAACACGCGTGAGTACAAAAAGTACAAAGGCCTGAAAAAGGAAGGCCTGCGTGACAACATGACCAACACTGAGCTCGTACTGAACATGCTTGCCGAGGTCGCCGCAACAGACATCTCAACGGTTCGCCGCCCCGACGGTTTCAGCGAAAGTGCGCACGTTGCCGAGGAGGGCGCAACCGCCGCAAAAGTCGCTCGTGAACAGATCGAGATGAGCACCGGCAAGCCCGCGATCAGCAGCCTGAACGCAAAGAATCTGCCCGGCCGCCTGGATGGCGGACGCGAGGTTATCATGATCGAGGGCGATCAGTAAAGTCATAAAAATCAGGATTCTATTCTCGGTAAGCAGAGAAAACGGGAGCGGGTTCCTGCCTTTCCTGGTTATATCCAAGAAAAGCAGCACGTCAAAACATCTGTGCGCCTGATCTTGTCTGAGCTGTTTGCAAAACTACTCTTGCTAAACAGAACCAACAAGAAAAGGAGCACATCATGTACACCCCAAGCAGAAACATCGTCAGTTGCCACCTGAGCGGCTTCGCCTACTACGAGGGCATGGAAGTCTTTAAGGAGCTGGAAGTAGGTACCCCCCTGGAGCTCGCGGCAGAGCCAGACAACCCCTACGATAGCGCATCGGTGCGCGTCGGCTATCAGGGCAAAAAGATCGGCTACATTCCCCAGGCGCACAACGACATCATCAGCCAACTACTGGTATTCGGACACGGCGACATCGTAGAGGCGCAAGTAAACCGCATTACTCCCGACGCCGCGCCCGAGCGTCAGATTGGCATCGTCGTACGCGTCAAGGACGCCCGCTAGAAGAGCGGATGTTGCTGAAACCAGGGAAACCCCGGGCAGTAGGGAAAAGGCATGATGACAGACACGCCGAAACAGACAGATACAGGCGAAGCGCCTCATCCGGTAAAGAAGCCGAAGCTCTATCTGATAGATATTGAGAATCTTGCTAATGGAGCCACTTCGCTTCAAAGCGTGATATTCCTGCGAGAGACCATTATGAAATGCATTCCAGTAGAGTTAGATGATGTTGTGGTAATCGGCACGGGCTTTTATTTTATTGCGAGCATAGTTAAAGATGTCTGGCCACAGGCTCAGTGTATTATCAGGGAGGGAAATGATGGAGCGGATCATGCCCTGCTCCGCGAGTTGTGTCTCAGGGATCTCTCATGCTTTTCAGGAGTGGTGATCGCGTCAGGCGACCATATCTTTGCTGAGGAAGTTGCGCGATTGCTGCTTGAAGGATTCTCGGTGACTGTGGTAAGCAACAAGAGAAATGCCAGCCATTTGCTCCAGAAAACTGGAGCGCAAATGATTGGGATTGGGGACGAAAATCAAGCGTCACATATCATCAGTTTTGGGATCCCAATACCTCAGCTTAAGCCAGGGCAGCTGCGGCGTGAAGCGAAGAAGCAGGCAGGCAATAAACACAGCAGAGTAAATCAACGCCCTATTTTGAAGTCACCACTGGAAGAGTATTGGGATGACTACGGCGACGAGGAGCAGCTGGAGTGACTTCGGATGTCATATTTTATAAGGCTTCTCCTGCTAGCCGCTTGATATGCGAGTTGAGCTTTTGTAACCTCAGGAGGAATGATATGCGCCTTGATGGCGTCGGTATGGATACGGTAATTGATCTTAGCAAGGGTACGCTGCAAGTCCCACTCAGCAGAGAGGCGCTTCTGCTCTTCGGTTTTAAGGCGATCGAACTCGCGGATCAGATAGACTTTGAACTCCGGGCTGATCCACATGCCAAACTCGAAGGCGATATCTTTATGAGCATAAGTGCCGCCATTATGGCCTTTTGTTGCTCGAATACCGATTGCTCCAGTCGTTTCCACCCATTCTTTAACGCTGATTCGAAAACTATTCAATCCTGCACGACTTCTTAATAGGGCGAATTCGCCCCATTTGAAATTTGGATTATGGAGGCGTTCCCAGATTCCAAGAAATTCCATTGTGTTACGATTTCTCAACCAGTCTTTGATGAAGAAATCACCGTCTTTCGCTTTTAGCATGTCTGTTAGAGAGAGGTAGTCCTCTCGATTGATTTTCGCAATGGTTATTTGTGTACCTTGCACCGCGATGATCTCATTGTTCTTTGCCATTGTGACCTCCGTAAGATAGATGTGGAATGTGGAGGCACTTTTCGCCAACGCATGGCGAAACAGGCGGAATAGAGCATCGACTGATGGGAATGCCTGACACCTAGCATAGCATGGAATACGGACGTGTGTACGATATTGCTGTGTTTTAGACTTGAGCGGCGTCTGTGCGCAGAAATCCGAAACCGCTAAATATTACCGCGTGGCACAACGATAAACACCTGTCCGACCTGTCATGTCTGAGCTCTGTCTTAAGGTATGTCCATGTTACTAAATTAGGGAGCGTCCAGATATCAGGGAGGCAGGAGCATGATGGCAGATACATTGGAACAAACAGATATAGGCAGGGCAATGCTAAAAGGGGTAGAAACGCGCGAGGGGAGCGTTCTGTCGGCAGAAAAGACCAAGCCGAAGCTCTATCTGATAGATATCGAGAATTTTGTGGGCCAGATCAATCGAAGAAACGTTGGTCTTGCACAAGCGCTCATCGATGAGATGTGTCCCGTTGAGAGTTGGGATCGAATAATCGTTGGTACGGGAGATGCCATTGCGCTTAACCATTTTTCGTGTCTGTGGCCGCAGGCAGAATGTGTCTTCAAGCCCGGATTCAACGGCGCTGATCTTGCGCTGCTTCGCATGTTGAACCATGTAGAGCTGTCAAACTTTTCTGAAGTGATCATTGCATCAGGAGATCACATATTCGCGCAGCCTACCAAAGAACTACTTAAAGGTGGCAAGCCAGTCACCATAGTGAGTCGGGAGACAACCATCAGTGATCAGTTCTACCAAACGGATGCGCGGATCATTACTTATAACAGTCGTAGCATTGCATGGCTTTGCCCCGGCGGTTTCTGATGTGCTGCTTGCTTTGCCTCCCCCATATATCTTGTTAACCTGTCGTAAGTGTGGTCTGCCGAAAGATCGATGCGAGACGCAGCGTCTAGAGTGGGTATTGCAGGAAAAGTATTCGGGGGTTAGCCGAAATAGAATACCTGCTCTGGCACACATCTGTTTCGCGGTCATGTCAGAGCCGGAGAGTAGTATGTCTATCGTTATCAGAATCGAGGCGGCTAAACGGGAGCCCGACCAGCAGAAAGGCGTGGGACGTGACACCTATCATGAAACTTCCTCCCATTGTGTACTCAGATGATATAACCTTGCTCGATATGATCATGACAGAGTATCGGCGTGCTGAGATGTTGGCTCTGCGCCAAGCTCTCAGAGAGGCCGGTTATGATCCCGATGAGGCCGACTCTGGTGAGTTGACCTTGAGGAAGCGACCGGTTCTGCCTTATCTAAAAATTGCTTACCCAGTGGCTGTGGTGGTACCGGCGCCCGTATTCGAGATAGCTGGTCGCAATGTAAGGAGTGAGTAACAGATGGCACTTATTTTTGGCATTGCCTGCGTGATCGCATTCTGCGTAGGCATTTCTGGATAGCGAGATTCGTCAGATTCTAGTGCTATCGGCTTGGCGCAAAGATGACTGCCCAAGGATTGGAGAGGGGCTCAATGCCTTGAGCAAGTACCGCGAGCGAAGTATCTGGAGCCAGGGAAGCAGTATTAAGTTTAGTTATAGATGCAGCTTCGTACAGTCCACTCGCTATAATGAAGTAGGCATCCGTGTGGGCAGGGCCTTCATGTTCAAGACGGAGTTCAGATAAACTGGAAAGAAGAGGAATGGCTGAGGAGAAGATCATAGAGCCGGAGAAAACTCCAACAGGCATTTTAAGTGACGCAAGCGTAATGTGCCCGTCTGACGTTCTGGAAAATGACATTAGGTCGAATATGCCGCGCATACTTGAGATCCTCCTCATTGATAGGACAACCTCAACGCCGAGCACCTCAAAAAATATCATCTGGGCAAACGATCACTATAAAGAGTATGGCGCCGATGAGTATGCTGCGACGGCAGAGATCAAACCGGAACTCATTACGGGCGAGAAGGGCACGTTGATCATGCCACGGGCCTTGAAAACAAGGGCGCTTCAAAAGACACGAACGAAAATGCAGGCTGAAGTTTTCACGCCAACTTGGATTGTGAAGAAACAAAACGACATCGTCGATGAGGGCTATCAAACTGATGACCTGGAGGCGTACACCTGTCGTACCTGGCTTGAAGTTGCCTGTGGTGAGGCGCCCTATATGGCGACGCGCTATGACATGGGAACAGGCGAGCCCATTCCTCTCGTCGAGCGTACGGGGTTCGTGGACAGGAAGTTTGCTCGGATCAACAATGAGGTAGATGATAAGGCCGAATGGCAAAGGCTGGTTGAACTCGCATACAAATCAAGTTACGGCTTTGAGTGGAATGGCGATTCCTTACTGCTTGCCCGTGAGAACCTGCTTTACACGTATCGTGACTACTACGTTTTTAAATGGGGAGTGGAGCCGCTACAAGGTCTCTTTGAGGAAATCGCAAAGATCATCAGCTACAACATATTTCAAATGGATGGACTCAAACTCATCATCCCGCTGACAGAGAAAAAAGAGAAAGTCAACAACGAGCAACTATTATTGTTTGAATCTCAAGGTATGGGGGGGTCACAGCAGGAGCTGTTCGACAGGGAGGAGTTGGAAGAGGAGTGGAGGGTTATCCCAGGCAAGCGGGTCAGGGTGATGAATTGGGATACCAATAAGATGGAATACTTCGATAAGGGAGTAAAACGGTAATGGGCGACAAAACGACGATCACAACCACAAAGATCATTTATCCGCAGATCTATGCCTATGTTCTTCCTGATTACAATCAAAAAGACGGCTGGATCAAAATCGGTTATACCGAGCGCCGTGACGTTGATGACCGCATCAAGGAGCAGACGCACACGGCTGCGGTTAATCTGAAGTTTCAGAAGCTCTGGTCGGAGCCTGCGAAATTCATTGGATCTGATGAATGGTTCCTAGATACCCAATTCCACACGTATTTACGCAAGTTCAAAAAGGTCGACCAAGAACCAAATACTGAGTGGTTCTATTATGATGGAACACCACAGAAGGCCCATGCTGATTTTGATGATTTCAGGAACAACCGGTTTGACAAGTCAGTCAAGGCGAGTAGCCAGACCGGATACCTGCTTCGCGCAGAGCAGGAACAAGCGGTCGTGATGACGCGTGCCTATGCCAAAGCGCATCCGGAGGGTGAGTTTCTCTGGAACGCGAAGCCGCGTTTTGGCAAAACCTTAAGCACGTATGATCTGGCTCGAAGAATGGACGCGAAAAACGTGCTGGTCGTTACGAATCGCCCAGCTATCGCCAATTCATGGTTTGATGATTATGCAACTTTCATCGAATGGCAAACGCACTATAAGTTCATTTCCACCACGAAGTCTCTAAAGGAGCGTCCGGTATTTACCCGGGAAGACTATCTCCGCCTGCTCAGAGGTGTGCCGAAGGAAGAGTCCTTGAAACAGAGATGTATCGCGTTTATCTCTCTACAGGATCTGAAGGGCGCGATTGCATTCGGAGGAGAGTACGATAAGCTTCAGTGGGTCAAAGAACTGAAATGGGACTTGCTCGTGATTGACGAGGCGCATGAAGGTGTCGATACGTTCTTGACTGACGTTGCCTTCAATAACATCACCCGGGACTTTACCTTGCATTTGTCTGGTACGCCGTTTCGAGCTGTCGCCTCGGGCAAGTTCTCTGCGGACCAGATATTTAACTGGACGTATGCAGATGAGCAAGAGGCTAAGGCCTCATGGGCCGATCCAGAGCAGAATAACCCCTATGAGAAATTGCCCTTCCTGAACCTGTTTACCTATCAGATGAGCCAGATGATCACCGATGAAGTAAACCAAGGAGCAGAGATCGATGGCGAAGAAAGAGACTTCGCTTTCGACCTGAATGAATTCTTTGCCACCAGCGACAGCGGAAAATTCCTTCACGAGGAAGAGGTGAGCAAATGGCTCGACACACTGACCCGAAACGAGAAATATCCGTTTTCTACAAAAGAGTTGCGCGATGAGCTCAAGCACACCTTCTGGTTGCTGGATCGTGTCGCGAGTGCGAAGGCCCTTGCAAAGCTCTTGAAGAATCATTCAGTGTTTAAGGACTACGAGATCATCGTGGCGGCAGGTGACGGGAGGACAGAAGATGATCTGGATGCTCTCGAGGCATCATTTGACAGAGTTCGCAAGGCAATAGCAGAGCATGAACAGACGATAACCTTATCAGTGGGGCAACTCACGACGGGGGTCACCATTCCTGAATGGTCGGGTGTCTTGATGCTCTCAAATGTGAAATCCCCCAGCCTGTATATGCAAGCAGCGTTCCGGGCGCAGAACCCCTGGTCCTTTAACGTAGATGGCGAGAGGCGTGAAAAACAAAATGCATACATCTTTGACTTTGCGCCAGAGCGCACTCTTATCATCTACGACGAATTCGCGAACAATCTGAATGGCACAACAGCTGCTGGCGGTGGCACGACGGAGGACCGCGAGAACAACGTCAGAAAGCTTCTCAACTTCTTCCCGGTGATTGCAGAGGATGATGAAGGCAAGATGGTTGAGCTTGATGTGAATCAGGTTCTGACTATCCCGAAAGTTCTGAAGGCGCGCGAAGTCGTTAAACGCGGTTTCATGTCGAACCTTTTGTTCCAGAATATATCCGGGATCTTTGCCTCAGCAGAAGCAAGAGAGATTTTAGAGCAACTCAACCCGGTTGATGCAGGTAAAATTATGCCACGCCAGACGAGCGGGCCCATCAACACGCAAGACGTCAAGGTAGACTGCTATGGTAACGCGATCGCAGATCCCACAATAGTTGTCTCTGAGACCGAAGCCCGCTTTGGCGACAAGGTCTATGCGGATATCACTGAGGTTGCGCGGGACGCAGCTGAGCTATCTACCTCAGATCTCACAAGCACCGTTGCGACAATGTTCAGACATACGGTTACCGATCCTGTCAAAGAGCTCGCAAAAGAACAGGGTGTTACCATGGCGCAGGCGGAGCAGGTGGTGCAGCAAAACGCGAACGTTCTTGCCCGCGAGGTTGAAGTTGTTAAACGACAATCCGAGATCAAGAAGGCAGAAGCGGAGGTCGAGTACAAACGTCAGGTTGCTGCCGCGCAGAGCGATGAGGAGGCTCTTGCTGAGGCAAAAGCGCGCTTTAAGGCGCAAACGCAGCAGATACAGGATGACTTCAAGACGGATATCGCTTCTGTTGTTGAGGAGAAGGTCAAGGTGCTGACGCAAGACTCGACTGAGTCGGTCTTGCAAAAGGCAGAAGAGAAAAAGAAAACGGCGGTCGAGGATGACATTCGCGCCCGTCTGCGCGGTTTTGCCCGGACTATCCCGTCTTTCCTGATGGCCTACGGTACACATGATACAACTTTGGCAAACTTTGATGAGAACATCAAAGATGAGGTGTTCCAGGAGGTTACGGGTATAACGCTTGATCAGTTCCGTGCCTTGCGCGATACCTACAACTTCTTTGACAGCGCCGTGTTCAACGAATCAATTCAGGAATTCCTGCACAAGAAAGAGCAGTTGGCGGATTACTTCGATGAAAGTCAGACCGAGGACATTTTCGATTACATCCCGCCGCAGAAGACCAATCAGATTTATACCCCTCGTTGGGTGGTAGAGATGATGATCGACAAATTGGAGGAAGAGAACCCCGGTATATTCACTGACAAGGACAAGACTTTCGCGGATTTGTATGTCAAATCAGGCCTATATCTGACAGGGATTGTCAAGCGTTTGTACGCGGGGTTGGTGCAGCAGATACCGAATGATAAGCAACGGCTTAAACATATCCTCGAGAATCAGGTATACGGCTTTGCGCCGAGTGAGATCATCTACAACATCGCAAAGAACTTTGTGTATGGAGGCTACTCTGATATTGAGAGCTCGCACTTGGTGTGCCGCGACCTGACCGAACTTGCTAAAAGCGGAGGAGAACTTGAGATGAGATTTGACGTGGTAGTGGGCAATCCGCCATATCAAGAGAGTGGCGAATCGAGAGATGAGCCAATTTATCACTATTTTTATGACCTTGCGGAACAAGTCGCACAAAAATACTGCTTAATTTCACCTGCCAGATTCTTGTTTAATGCAGGACAAACACCGAAGTCCTGGAATAGAAAGATGCTTAGCGATGAGCATCTAAAGGTTGAGTACTATGAGCAAAAAAGTGCGAACGTATTTGCGAATACCGATATTAAAGGTGGAGTAGCTGTTCTCTATCACGATAAAGAACAGAACTTTGAAAGCGTTGGCTTTTTCACGTTCTATGATGCACTGAGCACAATAGTTCGTAAGGTTACTAATGTAAATGGAGTGGCATTTTCCACTATTGTCTCGCCTCGTGCACAATATCGTTTCTCAAGGGAATTCTTTGTCGATTATCCACAAGCAAAAGAATTGTTGGGCAAGGGCACAATTGATCAGGTCGTCGCCAAAGCATTTTCACTAATGGACTTTGCCTTTCATGAAGAATGCTCTAAAACTGACGAGATACATATGCTGGGCTTAGTGGAGGGGAAGCGAGAATACAGATGGATAGAGGCAAAGTATCTTGATGTACCAGAATCATTTGAGAAGTTCAAGGTTTTCCTCCCTAGTGCAAATGGCTCCGGCGTACTTGGAGAAGTCCTTTCAACGCCACTCATTGGCGCACCCACCACAGGAGCAACTGACACTTTTCTTTCCATCGGCGGCTTCAATAGCAAAGAGGAAGCTCAGTGTTGTTTAAAATATATCAAGTCAAAGTTTGCTCGGACTATGTTAGGTGCTTTAAAAATCACGCAGCATAATCCACGAGAAAAATGGTTAAAAGTTCCCCTACAGGATTTCACACCGCAGAGCGACATTGACTGGACAAAATCTATTCCTGAAATAGACCAGCAGCTTTACGCAAAATATAGCCTGGATGAAAAAGAAATCGCCTTCATTGAAGAAAAAGTCCAACCAATGGCCTAGCTTTTTTCACCCCTCAGGGAGGTAAACTGATTCAGAGGCCGCTTACTGTTTCGATGCAGATTTCTTGGGGGCGGCGTTAATAGTAACCGCATAGATCCTGACTTGACCGCGTTTTTTGAATAATCCAGCTCAAATTATTAAAGCCGCAGGTCAGGGGCTTGAGGGCAGGACGATTTCCCCCAAAATCTGGTAACTAATCCAAACGCCCTGAGGCTCTTT
>Ga0123354_10001050_pt1 | contig 31764 bp, 21 predicted proteins | sample TergutLab28metaG_2_FD_97872 | JGI IMG/M metagenome (GOLD analysis project Ga0123354, IMG submission 97872) | Labiotermes labralis P4 segment gut microbial communities from Petit-Saut dam, French Guiana - Lab288 P4 | ecosystem: Host-associated > Arthropoda: Insects > Digestive system > Gut ... | reverse complement strand
GGGGGGGGGGGGGGGGGGGGGGGGGGAACTTGATGACAGCTCGCGTCTCGATGTAGTTGAAATCACGCGCGTCCCTGACATGCTTCCGAGCTTGCTTCCTTCTTGGACGGGCTAAGGACTTATCAGCACCCAGGTATAGCATAGCAATCACGGAAACAGGTGGCTGTGACGTCACCGGAATTGCATTAAAAGTGCGCTAGGTATTTCAACAAAAGATCTCGTAAATTCAACACGACTACGACTCAGCGGACTGCAACAACACTCATTAGCACAAAGAATGGATTGTCATAGTGAAGAAGGTGCCCGGTTCGAACCTCAGCCGGCACATCATACATTCTGAGATGTATCGTCGTTGTCTTCGGTCCCTCCAAGCAAATTTAAGGATAATGCTTCGAGTAGAAAAGACTGCTACCATCCAAATCCCTTCCAATTCATCATTCGCCAGTTTATCTGTATGAAGTTCCTTTTATCGTTGGACCGCGCACCGCTGAGCGGGCAGCGTCATCGCCCGTAGTGTCACAATGATGATGTCCGCTCTTCGGTGCGCACTCCGGCTATAAAATAAACTCCTTGTATCATCATCGTCATGTAGTCGGAGATACTGTCAGCGTTCTAAAACAACCCCAAAACCGTCATAACACAAACTAGCAAGTAGCAGCAACTTATTATGCATTTTGCCCGTTCTTCCTGCCACTCCCTCGTCTTTCGGTTCAAATACCTTCCTCACAACCCTATTCTCACAAACTCCCTCAGTCTGTATTCCTCTCTTATTGTGACAGACCAATTTTCACACCCCAGTAAAACACTCAAAATTATAGTTCTGCAGAGTTTAATGTTTTAAACAGAATGCGGGAATTGATCGGTTCAGTGTGAAAGGAAATATATTTTATAGCACTTATCTTATGACTTAAGTCAAAACCACAATAAATATGTAAACAAATATTCACCCATTCGCAAACATAAATATTAGGTTCGACGTTTAGGTGCTAGTTTTGCGTATACGGAGTAGGTACGTGTGTCAGGAAGCCCTTAAGGGCCCAACTTAACTTATAGTGTGTATTTTAATTTTGCACAAACGTCCAACGTAAATGAAATGTAAAAGAATATGCAGACGTGTAAACGTCCTGAAGGAGAGCCGTAATATTTCTTGGTGCGGGATGACGATGATGGTGATGATAATGATGATGACGACGATGATACAAGTAATAAGGGAGGAACAGACCGAGCACGCTGACTTTAGTGTTAACGTCTCCAAACTCTACCCAGGTCGTGAAATTTCGAATTTCGGCCGGGAAATTTGCTATATTGACTTTTAGTATTTCGTGGTTTTCCTCAGTCTTTACAAATTCCTGGATACCACAACAGTTTAGCTACAACTACGTATTTCAACATTTTTTCCAGCTCATTCTTCAGCAGTCGTCTAACCAGTGGATGCTATTCAGCCTGAAATACTGACAGCGTCATAAAATGAATAAATGGGAACAGCAAAACCTAGACTGGTATTCTGGTAACTTCTACCTACGAAGAAAGAAAGCTGGCAATGAAACTCTTAACAGGCCTGTGCCCTGCTGAACTTCGCCTAAATCTGTTCTTGGCTCACCGCCAATCTGATGCTATTGGCTGTTCGTTGGTATTTTTAAACTCGAAGTTCAACGGAGAGGGGTGGGGGTGCGGAAGGGGGAAGCAGTCCGCTTGAGTATGTAGTAGCGTGTTTTTCAACGTCGCAAAATGTCTTAAAAAACTTTTGTATGTTTTACAGGAGCAAGACAGATTGCCGGTTTAGGAAAATTTGTTCCCTCTGAAAGAAGTAACTCTACGTAAAGTTTACCGATTCCGCATACAGTTCAATATACAGCTGCTTCATTTCCGTGCACCTGTACCAAAACGGTGTAATTAATGTCTACTGTTGCAATGTAACGTAAAATTTATACTTGATGTTAAGAAGTCAACAGTTGACTTTGGGTATGACAACGGACGCTACTAGATAATTCAACTGGTGCCGTTATCATAGTCTACTCTTCACAGTGAGTATTGACAATATTCTTTTATTTAAAAGGCTTTCGGTGCTACGAGGTCTAAATAAACTTCAGTAAATGGAAAATGTATACACACAAATCATATGCACTTAGGCATTTAAACACGATTTGGTAAATATCGTTTACCAAACGTTTACAAATGTTAGGTCCTGATGAAGTCCAAAGAACAGACACTGTAAAACAAAACAGGTAACCGGCCCAAAACAACTCTTCTCTGATTTTTGTGTCGCTGATCCAGATAGAGAAGGCTGCTTCTAATTTATTCAAAGCCTTAAAAAATTGTTGGTATAGCAAACGCAAATGTAATCATTTAGACATTCCAAGAGTATTTACCACAGTCTCGCATGAATCCTTTAATGTGAAGGACACGTGCTCTTGCTCGAAGGTCTATTTATTTTGATCAATAAGCAATGCAGTTTTCAAATTCAGATTCAAGGAATCGATAAATGCTTTCTATTCATTTGCATCATATTGGCCTGGGGCTTCCACTTTATTAAAGTATACTAAATTACCTTCCTGAAATTGTTCACACCAGTTAAAAAAAAATGTGTACTGAATAATGAAACTGCAGACTTAGAATAGCATACAGAGGAGCCATGCACTGCGACCGTTATATAGTTGTTCTGCAGATTCTGTACATTTACTGTGACACAGAACCATATCCTCGCTAGCCAACATTTCATCATGTATTATTGTGACATCACCATACAGTCAACATTTCCTACATTAAACAAGTATTGCGTAACTGTGAAACAACTAAGTGCAGCAGACAGTATAAAAAATAATCACATTCACTACTAAACTGACCAAAGGCACTGGAATGAAAAACACTAAAAAAAAGGGGGGGGGGGGGATTTTATGTACTATATAGCCGGATGAGACAACTTGGGTAATAACATAAACTGCAGCTGATCTAATCCCTTATCACGCTGACGGTTGTCATCGTGTTGTGCTGTACATTAACACTAAAATAATTTTATGTCTTAAAGCAACTTACATCTTATATTAGATGAACGTGAGATCTCAATCATGAGGTGTATATTTTGGTAGGCATTTTTAACAGAGATCCTGATCATGGTCCTAATTAGGGCCGAAACATGCAGCTAAAATCTAATACAAAATGTAAGTCATGTTGAGACCTATATTTCATTATTTATTTTAATCCCTTGTGTCACTGTGGAGTTTTAGATGTAACAACAATGTATGATACAGCCGCAATAAAGTAAGCAGTTTTCCAGGCCTTCTACGCTGATCTCAGTTTGTCAGTCATGGTGGGAAATCCCTACCGCTACAGGGCAGCCCTACAGCAGCTGGAGAACAGACATGCCACTGCAGGTAAGAGGGAGGCTTTACTGCGAATTATGATACCGTTCTTGACCCTTATTTTGATAATGACAGTGAACAAGAAAACTATAAAAATTAACTATTCCTTAGAATATGCTTACATTGATGGCTCATTTAATAATCCTAGCTCGGAATATGAAGGACTGAACAGTAGGATGATTGTTAGATAATGAATTGGTGCGGATGTTGAACAAAGTATATGTGGAGTGATTTGAGAGATTAAGCACACAGATGCATGGATGGACTCAGCAACACGTTGAATATCCTCAACAACAACAACAACGACGACGACGTCGACAACAACAACAACAACCACTTTCAAGCCACGAACCGAAATGGAGCTTTCTATATATGATTGAATACTGTACGCTTCACCACTGTATTTCGTACTCTGTAATACAGTGTCCACACTCATTAAATACTTACATCAAATTCTGAAGTTCAGAAACATTACATTTACTAGCCCGCTGTCAGTAAAACAATCAGTGTTCATTGTTGTATGATGAAGCATGCAATTTGACACATTATAACTAGGCAACTATACACGGCAATCAAGACACTAAGCTCATACTTCCTAGCTGCAGCCCTTGTGCCACAAAATTCGTCAGCTTATTTAATTTTCTTTCAAGACATTCGTCATTTACACAATTTATGTTCATCGATCACACACGGGATTAAAATGAAATATTCATCATCACTTATTGACAACTTCCAACAAAATTAATTTCAGCATAATCATTAATTAAGCCAAACCCACAAGTGATGTTTCAGTATGCACAATAAACCTGGGCCAGTGTGCACCTGTACATGAACAGTTTGAAACGGGACCCACACCTCTTGTTCAGCATTTCAGCACAGGCGCTGCCATGCACACAGCTCAATCTTTACACACCCCTTGGACGCAGGTAGATACTATCACTCCTTTGTTTCTAGGCGCGTTCGCAAAACTTCGAAAAGGGACTATTAGCCCTGCCATGACTGTCTGTCTGTCCGTCCGCATGGAATAACGCGGTTCCCACTAGATAGATTTTCATGAAATTTCATATTTGAGTATTTTTCGAAAATCTATCGAGAAAATTCAAGTTTTATTAAAATCTGACAAAAAAACGGATATTTTATCCGAAGACGTATGTAAATTTATGGTACTATTTCACTGAATTCTTCTTACAATGCGAATTGTTTGAGACAAACGTTGTAGAGAAAATCAAAACACACAGTTTATGTTTAGTAACTTCTTTCCGAAAATCGTACTGCTTATCAGATAATGTGGAAAAATATGGTAGAGCCAGACAGGCCACAGGTGACTATATAGCAAGGCGCAGGCGCTTTGCATGCCAAATAACTAAGAATACAGACACACGCTCTGAATATGTTACATTTACATATACATTGCCTCTGCCGTGTAATAATACTCTAGCAATAACACAAATCTCCACAATCATATGGGTATGAGTTAAGATTGGATGCGTTTGACATCTTCAGTCAATTGCCTATATAAAGAAACCGTTTTCCTGGCATTTAAATGAGTAATGAAATATTTCTTTAGACAAATTCAAGCTGTAAATATGTATAAGCACAGTCATGGATTATTTAAAATTTATGTACGAGTATACGGTCCTTTTGAGTCCACATATTATCTACAAATGCAAACAGTGAATTATACACCTGCTCTCTTCCATTTCCCAACACTTTCCTTGAATTAGTTGTTTTATTTTCTTTGAAAGACACCCTTCTCTATAAGCACGTTTTCAAAGTGACATATAATTCATATTGCTGAAGAGCTGCATGTACTTCTTCAGCTATCCAGACATGGTAGGACATTTCCTTCACTGACATGTTCTAGCATCAAATACATGCATCACACAAGAAGGGTTACAAGTATCAGTCGTAATTTTAACTTCCCTTGTTTTGCAGGGTGCCTGTTAGCACTTCTGTTCCTCATTCCGTTGGCAGCACGCCTATACAGCATGATCACCCTTCTCTTGCTTGCTGTCGTCTATGTGGCAGTTGTGGTACCAATGGCAACAGGCTTCTACTCTGCTGGCTCACTGTTTGCTAGAATGAGGTGCGTCTTCAAGCAGTGACACATACCCCTTGTACCACCACAAAGGTAACCTATCATCCTGCCCACTCAGACGAAGCACGCTGCACATAATATAATTTGAGCATTACAGATCCTAAAATGAGTACAGCCCAAGATCAGTGGGTCCCTGTCACAACAGCATGGCGTGTACGCAGGTTGCAGATGGAGGAACGGCCTTCAATATGGAAGGTAGTTGCGATTACATTCAATAAAGTCGCAGACAGTCGACAAAGGAAGTTCCACCAGCTTAGGGGTTGGGCAAGGTGCTAATTACTCATCACCATAAGAACTTACCATGTTACAAAATATTTCACAATGTATCAGGCATCTAGCAGGCTGTTGTGAGTGCGGTCACATAACTTCAGTTCCATAAAATGCAGGGAATTTCTTGACTAGCTGTGGGTGGGTTATCTTCTCAGTAAAAACTGTTCCATGGAGTTAAAATTAGTACAACTGACAAGCAGAAAGTTAAATAATGACATTTGTATATTTCTAAGCTACAATGCATAACACTTTGCAACTGCACAGTTTATATACTCCATTGCATCAAATGGAATAATTATACATAAAGCAAGCTGGAAAATGTATCAAAGCTGAAAGCCTATAGTTTCAACGTTTACTGCTTATTTAACTACAAATATATGACAAGATATTTCTACCATTTACACTACTCATGCTAATATTTAAATCTGAATATCTGCTACTCCACAGTCATCATGAATGACACACAGTGACAAAACATTTGTGATTCAAAGTCACATTCCCAAGCTTGGCCGCTTCTTGCCAGCACACACTATGCACGTTCACACTATGTGTACAGACTTCAATTCCACATACTCTAAATCAACAATATACCCCCATTTTAGAAACTGAAAAAATAGAAACAAAGTTGTTTTAATCATTCTACATGTTGAGCATAGGGTCAGTAATGCTGCTCCTTCTTTATTTTTTTTGTGTTGATGTCATAAATGTTGGTCTATGTAGAAGTTACTTAACAGATACAGCTGCAGGATATTATCAAAAATTTTCATGCCTGAATATTTAGTCCAGGATAAATTTTGTTGCAATGCCAACCCCAACTCATTGAACTCTCACTGGCTCTCAAATTAGTTTAGTCACTTTTTACCACAAGAAACATTTTTGTTCTTAACTGTTTATCTCCATGGCATCTCTGCAACAGCTATCCACATTACTGTAAGTTCTGGGCTCTAATCGATGCACATCAATTTTTGTGACTTCTCACTAAAATAAATGTTTTTTCTGTATTGTGGAACTGGATTCCCTCTGTTGAGCGTAATTGGCAAACATTTTACTTCCTCCTCTCCCAGCTCACCTCACAAAGCGTTATGTATTTATATTGCTGCTATATGACATGTCATTTGAGGAAAACCTAGTATCCTGTTCCTGATCCCTTACAAAAAAGTTAGAAAATTTTTACTTCACTATTTTCTTGGCAGACAAACTGTCCAGGAAATACAGTGTGTGAAAAGATGGAGGTCCATGGAAGTTTAACTGTAACAAATACAGTGTGGTATGGTTAAGGCCATGAAACTCTTCTTTTTATTACTTTTAATATATTTAATTTAAGCCACAATACACAAGATATATAACTGCTGTTTTGGTGCAGGAATGTGGCTGTCGTCATGTGGAACACAAAAATTTTGCGCTCTGGTGCTGGACAGGCATGGGCCTTAATGCTGTGCTTGCACAGCTTGTACATGCATCTAGGCAGCATCCACACCACCACAAACCAGGTATATAAAATGGGCAATGACTTGATAGTGAGTATTAAACATGGGTCCAGGTCAGTGGCAAATCCTGATCCAGGGGTCATGCCTCGCAGAATATTACTTACCCTAGGCATGATCTCTTGATAAGGACTTATCAATGTTCCAGGTGTTACACCAACTACCAAGCCTAATATCAAAAGCAAAAATATCTGTCAATATGATGAGCAATCATCCTGAGACAAGAACAGAGTTAACTCCTGCAACATTATCCAAACTAAATATACTCTTTAAGCAATATGTGACAGCTTCCACACGCTTTCAACCCCAAAGAGTCATCATGAGGTGAGAAAATATACACATATGAAAGTATGGTGGTAAAAACATTTATAATTCTTTTCATGTGAAAGAGATTGCTTCCATAAAAATTTATTAACACATAAAGCAGATAAAAATACACTTGGACCCAATTCTATTCAAGAACGTCATTTTGGATATTGTCATTGTAACAAAAATAACAGAATACGAAAATATATATATATTCATAGTCAATGAATCCTGCTTCATATGTTAACTATACAACATAGGTAAATACGATAATTTTGTCACATTTAAATGATGTGGAAAGAGACTACTGCTTTTGTAATATCCTACAGTAGATGTATTAATAATTGTATAGTGACTCATTACAGGCTGGACATTCCTGGAATCGATACTGGTGAGCGCAAGATTTTTCAAACCCATCCAGACCAGCAGTGGGGTATCAGATCATTCCCAGGGGAAAAGTGGCCAGGGTGTGGCATTTTTATAGTGTTGAGCTACACCACTACTTCCCCTCTGTACCTTCATGGCACAGAGGGGAGAACTCTACCTTTACCTTTTCCCCAAGTAGTAAAAGAATGGACACAACTGAAACATTACTGATTTTTGCAAAAAAAAAAAGAAAAAAAAACCTATGGGCAAGATGTTTTTATATTATATATAATCCAGGATTTCATACAATAAGAATTGTGTTTTAATGACTGTTTGACATTTGTATATTCTCTCGCCTGATTATGACCCTTCACGCTTGAGACATGTAGTGATTATAAAAACAAATATTGTTTTTATAATAAACAATATTTGTGTTTACTGCATCACCTTTAATATGTTGAGTTGCTGAAACACAACAGGAGGTACTGTGTTAACACTTATACACTGCTGTTTTGTCACTATCCTTCCCTCCAAGCAAAATAAACTCACATCCAGTACTGCTGTTCTGATCTGTGCACAATCATAAGCATATTACCATTCTACACCTACACACTCTACAGCTTCCAATGACAGTTTTTGCTCTCTCGCTGACAATTTGTCCCAACAGGATTTAAATCATGGTGATATGGTGGAGCCAAAGTGTGATGACAAACTTCTGAAGCGTTCATTAATCAAGTTCGTTGATGTTAACAAATTTTACCTGTCTTGATGGCTCAAGTTCTACTGAAGCATTTATCAAGTTACATCAGCAGCTAATAATGAGGTTGTTTCAGCCCATCTCTAAAATTTTTCAAAATTCATCGCATTATGATAATTTCTGTTCTCTAATTTTATCTTCAACATTAACAGAGCTCTAGCAATAAACTGATTCTTAGTATAACCATGGACAATAACCAACCTTCAGCCAGGAGTCTGCTCCATTCACCAAAATCATCTCCATGCTGACAGCATTCGCTGTAAAATTGAATGTCATGTAAATATGTGACTGGTTTGTGATGATCAGATTGTCACACTGCAACAGGTGAAAATATCTGACTGCCCAAACAACATCATTCCTGTGTACGAACACAGTGCAATTAAATTTATCAAGTGAAATTTTCAGAAAGGATGGTTTTCTCTCCAGAACCCACTGTCATTCTGCTTTCGTCTTCAATCTTGCATGCCATTCCCTTTATGAAACACCAGTGGCAGTTACAGCCCCTTTTCATGGCAATTTAAATTCACTAACATGCTTCCCTTTATCACAATGCTTTATTAGATCATTTTGTCTGAAGAAAGAGCCTTATTTTACTGCTCTTGACAAGCAAATGATATATTACTTTACATACACAGCTGTACTATCATGTATAACAAAATAAGATTTAGTGATCATACACAGAGCACCACAATAGAAAAGTTAACGGGTAGAAGGGGGGCACTTTTATTAATCTACAGAGTTGCCACAGATCCTCTTCTGACAAAAACTGTTTCATGTAAAATATACAGTACAAAATATAGTTAATGAGAGGATACAGAAAACTGGTAAACTCCAAGAAGCCAGAGTAGTGTAGTCAGTCCAGTAGCTAGGCTATGGGCTGGTTAGTATGGGATACAAATCCAGGTATGGACGTGTTTCGCTTCTCTAAAAACTCCAGACCAGTTCTGGGGCCCACCCATCCTCGTACTCAATGTGTTTCAAGTTTCTTGCCTGGAGGTAAAATGGCCGGAGATTTGTCTTACCAATTCACCTCCATCTAGTGCTGAGGTTACGAGTGAGTGGAGCTATACCTCTACTCCCCTGTATGCCTTCACAGCATGGACAGAAAAAACTTTACCTATTCACAGAACATATTCTACGTCACTATGTAATCAAATGTTTTGGGGAACATTTTCCTCTACAAGGGCAACAGACATACAACTTTTTCATTTCCCTTCTAGGTGCTGTTCTTCCTTCTGGCAGAAAAGATAATGTGTCCAGATCAGCGCCTTGCATGCCTGTACTGTCTGCTGTTCTACACTGTACTTGCATACCTGCAGCGTTCATTGCATGTGAGCTCATATAAAACAGAAAGGACTATATATGTGCATTTTTCTTTTGCAAGAGAGAAAAAAATCAGGAAGCCTGAAACCTGGATATGAATGGTACAAGCTTCAAAGGTAGAAACACACTAAAACGCTGCCAGTTACACATTTTGAAGCCATTTTATGTCCGTGGTTCACAGGGCTCAGATTAGTGTCCAGGTGTGGATTCCTGTGAACATGGTAACAAACTTTCAATTTGCATGACAGTTGGAGGATTTCCTTGTCAGTGATCAGCTCCACAGAGTAAGCTATAATTGGTTATTATTCCATCCATATATCCAAGACATTTAAGGACAAAGGTTTTGAAGATGTGTTATGAAGGAACAGATATCCTTTGAAAATATAAAAATAAGATGCCAAACAGCCATCAGAAACATCAAGGACTAAATAAAAGAACAAACACTAAAATATAAAAAAAGGAAAAGTAGCAATATAATGGTAGTTAATGGGAGTGCAGGAATGCAAAGGCTTGATCATGAAACACTCCATACTGACAGAAATTTCAATGCATTAATCAGCCCAGCTTACCTTTTTTAACATCTGAGGACACATAAACGCACAGCAAAGGATATTTCTTCTTTTAACTTAAAGTGAATGTGAACAATAACTTCATGTGTAAAATACAACAGTATGACATTCAGTTTCTTAAAAATTTTGTCTCAAAAAGTTAAAGGTACTACTATATTTTTTTGTTTGCAGACTCGTCACTGGACACAGTTACTCAACGAAAATTCGGCAGCAGACTTCATCAAACTCACTACAGCATTCATCATTGTTAGACTTGGTAAGGGTATGGCCATGAGCATGGTTCTGCTAACATTCACCCTCCAGTTCAACCACCTTGAACCATCATATGGTTACGTTGCACTCACACTTCTATACTTCATTCTCTCTCAGTACAAAGGTACGTATTTCCATTTTCTTAATATTCAGCATTTACAGTTAATGCCTAGGTAGTCCTAGTGAGACATGTGACAATAAAGATTATGCAAAAAAGGGTTTTCTCAGGGTACTTCACTTTTACCATCACCCACTTCACTAGTGTTCTGTAATCTCTCTCTCTCTGCCACCCTAAGGCATGCAAAACACCACGCTTCACCTCTGACTTGGCACTTCAGTGGACTGACAATAAAGATACTTTGCAGCTAACTTTATCTTACAACAAATTACTGGAGCTGTGACAGCATACTGAGTATAGTGACTAGGCTACCGATTAAAAGAATGAGGAATTGCAGTTCAATTCTTGGCAGACGTAACAGATTTTTCACTACTCAGATCCTCCAGACTGGCTCTGTGACCAACCCAACCAGTTATTCAATATGTACCAGGTGCTCTTACCACTGGGGTTAAGTAGCCACGGTATGAAGCTTACCATTGACCTCCATCCAGTGTTCAGTTTAAGAATGCATGGAGCTACATGTCAAATCCTCCATTACGCTTTCATGGCATGCATACAGACAGCTTTACTCTTCATTTATAGCAAATTAATGCATTTCATATTCAGCTGGTCACAGAAATCTCCATTCTCATATAATCTGCATGTTCATCACCCTCAAAACAAAATCCTGCCACTGGTATCTACAACAAACCAGTTTAATACACTTCTTTTACTGAATCTATTATATGAAAAGTCAGTGCTTCTTGCTCAGTGTTGCATCTATTTCTTAGTGCTTGAATGTTTAGTCAACCTCAGACTTTAATATTTGTAATAATTCTTGGTTACAGGTGCAAATTATGAAGTTACTTCAGTACATAACGTGCTGAATTTCCCGCTTAATTCTTGTACCATAGGTCCCTTGCATCAGCGCAACATTATGCCTGAAATCTTCTTTCCCACAGAAACCGGAAGCCATAACTCTGCTTACCCAATCCAGTACTCAACAATGTTACTAGAAAGGATACCTTAGTTCCATTCTTGGCCCAGTTCAAATTGTTGCAACTTGTTTCCCCTCTTTTAATATGATCCCACCTCACATCACCAAGTTTCTGTCTGCATAAGCAGTTTACAAATGCTTGTTTCTGCCATCTATACTACATAATCATCCCATTATAATCCCCTTGAATATTTTTCTAAGCCTCACTACCATACAGCCTTCCAACTCACAGCATAATGGTACTATTGACGGTAGAGAAATATTAATAAGACAGGCAAAGTACTAACAATTCAGGTACGTTCACATAAACATTTATGCTGTGGTAATACAATAATTATTTATTACATATTTGCCTTATTTACCCAGCATGCAAAATGCATGTATTGTATTATATTGTCTGTGGCTTGTCAGGATCTACAACATTTTTCCACATTATCTAACAATCAGCATGACTGTCGGAAAAATTTCTCATTCTGAGAAGATGGATGTGGAATGTAGACAAACCATTATACCATAGGCCCACTTCTTTTCTTAGATGCGTTACTTATCAATATTGTCAATAGCAAAGATTACACGACATGTGTAACACAAGATTTAATGAGTACACGGTACTGGTGGAATGACACTGAGAGGGATGACAAGGGAAAACTGAAGCACTCAGATTAAAACCAGTCCTAATGCCACTCTATCCATTACAAATCCCACAAGGACTGAACCCAGGCCTTCAGTTACAGTGTGGCACATAACTGCCTTAGTTATGCCATGGCCTGTCTATCTCTCCTTACAAGATATCTGAAATATCTTAGGAACACCTTTTTGTTACATAAAAGTATGAAACACTTCCTTCAAAACAATGTGCAAGTAATTGCTACACTTACAGGAGCAGCTGGGGAAGAGACACATATTGTCTCAGCAGTAAGGAGTTTAGAGCTCCAGGTGCTTGAAGGATTGGAAGAATTCTGGGTTCCTCTTGTCATATATGGCAGCACAGTTGTCCTGTCAGCTATACTCATACTGGCTACAATATGGCAGTTAAATTACTGGACACTGTGTATCATTGTTGGGTAAGTTACATGTACACCTCCATATGAGACATAACTTCCATTACATAGGCTTGTATTTCCCTGTACTTGAGAAAATGATTGAAGATGCACTCTGTATCTGCACCACTAATGTACATTTATGCCACTCTTGTACCTTTATTTTCTAAACTAATCTCATCCTTATAAACATACTTTAATGCAAAGTAATTACAAAGTGGATTTTCTACTTTTGATACATTATCAGACCATATATTTGCTATAATGAAATACATTCCAGAGTGAATTAGCAACACACCAACCACATGCTGAAAAACTAATTTCCCTGTGTAATGCGACCTTTCCTTTGAGATATCAGAAAATCACAGATTATGTCAGGGCATATAAATCCATGTGCAATGCTTTCCAAAACAAAATACATTCGAAATAATGAGTTCCTAAGAAAGTGAATTGAGATGGACAAAAATTCCTGGCCTTGCTCTTCATGTAACTTGGCATTAGCCAAGTTCTTGTTATAGAAACATGCCAAACAAAACAGCAACCCAGGACCCTAACAAAGAAACGTGAACAAACCAAACAACATTAAAGAAGCCATAGAAAGTTATAGCTCACATATTACGTGTGTGGGAGAATAATGAATATCCTACGACATGTCAGATCACAGGTCAGCCATATAAAATGATCTTGTAGTCACTAATATTTAGTGTCATTCCTATATTGTAGCAGATGCCAGGTTAGCACAGCTGGTATAGCAACTAGGCTACACACTGGATGGTCCATGGTTCAATTCCCAACATAAGATACTTTTCTCTTCTTCAAAACATCCAGACCAGCTCTGGGACGTACTCAGCCTCCTCATCACTGAGCACTGGAGGCAGCCAGAGGGGGAAGTTAACCACTATGCCTGTACCTCCACACACACACACACACACACACCCCTGACTATATGCCTTCATGGCATGAACTGGGACTTCACTTTTTCTACAAACAGTACAGCAGTATATGTGACTACAGATTACAAGTTTGAAAATCATAAAGCTTCTTTGTGTTGACTGTGTACAATGCCATACCATAAGCTATTTTTGGTGCTTTTCTATGACTAATTTTGGCAGTAGTCATCCCTAACCTCAACATTAATTACAGCATTTAAAATGTACATAAAGTCAAAACACACTTTTAGAACATAACAAGCAAACCATTAATTTGGATTCATGTGTCAAAAGGTATGCCAATGTCTATGTGTGTGGGCAACAAGTACTGGATCGATACTGGCGTCCTCTTGCAACACAGAGAGCTGTAATTTCACTCTTCCCGCTGGCCACACTGCAGCAGATGGCAGAACGAGGAGACTCAACCTGCCCTGTCTGTCTTGATGACATGCGTCTCTTTGCTGTCCGAATCACTCCTTGCTCACACATCTTCCATGGGCAGTGCCTTCGCAAGTGCATCATTCAGTTTGCCCAGTGCCCACTCTGCAAACAACCATTATGACACCTACCTGCCTGTTTTAGACAGTGTAAAGGTCATGTGTGAAATGTAAAAATGGCAGAATGGTCATGGTAAAGACACATCACTGGCATTGTAAAGATATATGCCAAACCTCAATATACTCTTACATGACTATCAAACACAACTCCTCTTTAACAGAATAAATTTTATCTACTTCATAAGACAGCTTTAAAAGCTTTCTCATTATGTTTTCCAACCTAAACTTTCCATTCAACACTTCCACTCTGAGAAATCTTTCTGATGGCCCACCTGTCAGGCCACCCACTATATACAACACAGGAACAGAATACAGATTACTCACCACTATTTTAACAGACCACCTCCACCTTGGAATTGAGGTTGCATGCATGCTGCAGTGTACTGCAGGAGATGCAGGTCCTGCAACAGTTTCGTTAATCTCTTGAAGTGGCGTTCTGTATAGGGTAAAGTTCCTTCTAATGTCCTGGAAAATCCTTGAATCTTGAGGGTCCCACTTGATAAATCATCCAACAGGACAGAAATCACTAGCTGCAAAAGTAAATAGTTTCTTTCTGAAAACAAATGTCCACTTCAAACTCTGGCTAAGATATTTCAAACACATCAGTGTTCTATGATCACATTTAAAAATTCACACAGCTACAACACACAATCCAGGATAATATACATGGACACTGAAGCAATATTACTGTAAGAGTCTGTACTAGCAGGTTAAGAAATGTTATCACTTTCACACTGAAAGAGTTTGTTAATTAAGAAATGTTATATACACCTGATGGGATTTTACTGTGTCACAACCTGTCAGCACTTGATACACATGTCTACATACATGTCTGGAAGTTAACACATGTATGGAATTTAGCTGCCATGAAACCCTGTCACAATGCCAGGAGTGTTCTATGTCTGTTCTTGGTGTATGAGTCAACATTTGTTAGGAATGAAATGTCCCTTTGCATCAACTGGGGCATCAGATTCCTTTAGACATTAATATACCAAAGATACTGTTTATACAAATTACTAAATATGTACTCTGGATATTTATTTCATTTTATAACCCTTTCACAATGCAACAACTTTGGCAACAACATTTAGATCCCTAACAATGACATACACACAGGATGAGAGTAAATGAGAAAAGAAAGATTTTAATACTCCGTTAAACTGCAATTTTAATATATGTAAGTACTAAGTAATTGACAGGACCATTTGATTAGACAGTGTCTTGAAACAAAAACATTAATCACACACCTAACCTCATTTTACACTCTCAAGTAAATGCATACAGACACACATTTGTTTTAATTTCTGTACATTAGATTATCTGTCATTTATTTCCTTTCTTTTCCCTGGTTTTATTTAAACCAATTTCTATCATTCCTTCTCCTGCCATGCATCAATGAACAATTTGACAAGCAATCAGCCATTAACAACTAAAAAAACTGTACGTTACCAAAAACCATGGCAAAAATTTATTTAATATTATCCATTCCCTGCACTGTGCTTGTAATTATTTACAAACATAAAAAAATGCACACAATAAAATTATAAGGTACATATAAACCTGGTTCTGTGATAAATCACCATCCTCAGGGAGATGTAATTATAAAGGAATACATAATACAAACACACATATCTCACGTGTACAATGTTAAAATATATAAAATAGCGGATGTATTTACAATAATGTGTACACTATGGCTAAGACAATGCTAAAACATTCTTGATAAATACACAAGTCATTGTTTAAAATGCTGTTATATGTATAAAAACATCTAATGTCAATTTTGTCAACCCAGAAGGATCAAGGCCTTGTGCAAGTATTGATGTGTCCTGTGCAGGAAGGTTTTGTATAATGTGAAAATTGTAACACAATTGTAAAACATCTGCTCTGTTTTGCTCAGCATGCTGCAACTCACTTGCGCTGGATGACAGTTCTTGCTATTGCAGTTCCACACCGTGGCACACTTAAGCAGTGTCTCCTTCTGGTCACACTCCAGCTGCCTTACTGTATCTTGCAAGCCGTCATGGCCTTGCTTCAGCACCTCTGTAATATCACAGTAATTTTTCTTCTATGACTTCATACTTCCACCTTTAAGACAGAGGAAGCAGGTTCCTCCAGAATTTGGTAACAATATATCAGACAACAGGGCATAACATTCTACAAGATAGTAACATCTTCAGAAGAAAAAAGAAGTGGGGGGGGGGGGGGGGAGGGGGGGGGGGGGTGAAAAAAAAAGAAAACACCTCGGAAAAAAAAAAAAGGGGGGGGGGGGGGGAAGCAGAGGGACGGTTGTAAAATAAGCATACAGTTGTTGAAACACAGAATGAATCCTTTGACAGCATCAAAGCAGGATACCAATGGACCATCACAAACACCACAGAATCAGCACACAGAACAATAAAGGAACACACACACATTCATTTAATGTGCACAGTTATATCAATAACAAAAAGACTACACTTAGCATTTCTCATTTTTTTCAGGCATCGTTATAAATTACGAGCAAAATTTAAAATTACATATTCTCAAGGATACTATTTGTCTTCTGCATCAATGTTGTGCATGCACCTCAAAACACGCTCACATTGTGGAGCAATTTGGCTGCTAATGTGTTCAAAGTCAAGTGATTTCAACACCAAAGAAAGCAATGCTGAAAATTCAGACAGGCTACAGCGTTTAAACTACACACAAATACATGTGACTGTCCATGTTGTTGCAATTTTTAATTTCTCATCACACATTTTTTCACCCCTAATATGAACCAGTCTGAGTACATACAGTGCGATCCACAAGTTTATAAGGACTGATTTTTTTTTAAATAACAGAAATACAGCGATCTTTCGGCCAACCTGCTAATTACTATCAACCAACATCCATTCACACACCGAGCTTCATTTATCTTCGACAGTGTACAAGTTATAACTTGTCTTGTAAAGTCAGTTTTCTTTATATATCATGGACGATGGAAATGAACAGAGTTGCCATAAAATTTGTTTCAAAGCTGGTCTATCTCCAACAGAAACACTAGTATTGGTGCAAACGTGTTATGGGAATGAGACTCTGAACCAATCAAATGTTTTTACGTGGTATTCTCAATTTTGAGACGGAAGGAAGCTGGTAGAAGCTGACAAGAGAGGTGGCCATTCAAAATTGACTTGAACTGAGGTAAACATTGCTGCTGTTGCTGATTTGGTCAAAAGTGACCGTCGAATCACATCAAGAATATTTGAACATCCCCAAGACTGTAGTTCTTCAGATCCTGAAAGAGGATTTGGGAAAGAGATAGTTTTGTGCACGTTTTGTTCCACACTACTTGACACCTGAGCAAAGGGAAGATCGAGTCACATCTTGCCAAGACATTATTGCGATGGCCGATGCAGACAAAAATTTTTTTAACAAAATTATTACGGGAGATGAGACCCAGTGTTTTGCCTGTGACCCCGAAACAAAGCAACAGAGTTCTGAATGGGTTGGTGAGACATCCCCTTGGCTGAAGAAACTGAAATTCCAAAGGTCCCGCTTCAAGACCATGTTGATAATTTTTTTCAACTCTCAAGGTGTAATACCCAAAGAATTCGTACCGGAGGGAAAAACAGTAAATGCAGAATTTTATAAAGCAGAATGGATCGCCTCCTGAAGCACATTCAATGAGTTTGCCCAGCTGTGTTCCGCTCTCGAGAATGTTTCTTGTCGCACGATAACATGCCCACCCAAACAGCTGCAAGTGTTTGCTAATTTTTGACCCCAAAAAATGTTACAACCCTTTATCACTCCCTGTAATGTCCAGATTTATCTCCGCCAGGTATTTTCTGTTCCCCAAGCTGAAAATGAAGTTAAAAGGACTCCACTTTGTGAATACTGCTGGGATCCAAGCTGTAACTGATGAATTAAAGAAGGTCCAAAAAGAGGAATTTTCAGCAGCTTTCCAGAAACTGTACAACCCCACAAAAACCTGTATATATGCCAATGGAGCTTATTTTGAATAAAAGAGAAAGGCATGTTGTCCTCATGTGTCTTTGATTTTTAAAAAATCAGTCCTGAAACTTTTGGACAAAAACATGTATGAAGAAAATTTTTCTCAGCTCATGACATCAACACTCTTAGTATGTATAAACTACTACTAATGGAACTCCCTTCAGACCATTCCTCATTCCAAGACAGTACTCACCTTGGATTATTCGAAGAACCTGCAGAGGTCGATCAAGGGACAGTGCCAGTTTCAGTGCTGCCAACAGTTGATCTGACTTCACCAGGTTTGCCAATTCCTGTTCTTGAAGTACTAATTTCTGTCTAGCTTCTTCAGCTTCATTTTGACGTTTCTCTGTCACGTCTCGCCACAAAACCAGATTGGAATCAGAACCTCCGCTGATCAGCAATGACTCATCCTTACTAACTGGGCAGTAAACAATGTATCACCAGCTTCATTTTTAATAAATATATATCACTATACACTACTGTATTATATGTGTTCAAGAGTTCTGCTGTACATATTAACCTTTTGGCACCGGAATTATTTTTTTAATTTTAGCGCACCCTGTACAAAAAAAAGTGAATAATACAGGAACAAAATACCTTAGAATTATGAAATAAAATGCATTTTGAAGTGAAAAAACGGAGAGTATACACCATGTTTAAAATATTCGGTACCTATATTTGTTGAATAATTATATAAAATGCAACTTTGGAGGTTAGATGTGCGGTACGTCAACTATAGTTGACGTTAGGCGTCTAAAGGTTAATAACCCACATTTATTTCTAATAAAAACAGTAAGAAATCATTTTTCCTCTTTTCATCTTGGCACTACAGATTTCATACTGTAGATCCTCTTATGAACAGACCTCTGATGTACGGTCTTCGGAAATAACGGATGAAATCTGTTGGTTCTGAAATTTTGGTCTGCAATAAGAATATGCGAAATATGTAAGACGACCAACACAGGCTTCTCTCATTAATTATCATTTATTACATTCCCTATGATGTTAATTATATTTCTGTATTATGTGTAGTTACTGGCATATTTATACAGTACTGCATTACTGTTTTTGTGACTTTTTAGGTTCCACACACACACACACACAATTTGAAAACACCGGATAATCGACATTAGTGGACCACCCACTTCCTTTACTAGTCTGTTCATATGAGGGTCTAGGGTACAGTAAATATAAACTGGAACCAAGGAAGACTTACAATTTGTTCCAATATGTGGCTCATATTACATGACTACATACAGCTGTGTGAGACTTTTTTCATTACTTATTGGCAAAGAAATTCACTGCAGATACCAATATAAGCTTTGCACCCCCAAATACTATTCATCTGTGAAGCCATTGTGTTACTGACAGCTCCATTCTCTCCCCACACCACCATTCCCTCAGACACTGCCTGAGGTAGTACTGATGTGTATAATACTTTGACTTCCTAGATGTATGTCACAGTGACAGACATTTTACAGATATTATTTTTGGGATCAGTACATGTCTAGTCAGGATAAAATTCAGAACATTTTCAGTACTGGACTTGTATGCTAATCATTTGGATGGCCATGGCAGCAGCCACTGATCTTGAATACAAAACACAGAAAAAAAGATAAGATAGACTATGTACATATAACATAACATTCAAGTGCATTGGTGCAACCACTGTCACAGTGGAAAATCCATAAGTATTACTTATTGTGAGTGTGTGTGTGTGTATCATTAGTTACCCAGCCTGCAATGTGCATGCACCACATTGTCATCTGAGGCATGCTCTACTCTACAATATTTTTCCACATCATCTCATAAATGGCATGGGTTTTAGGAAAAAAAGTCATTGTACATAAAATGTGTGTTTCAATTTTCTCTAAAATTTTTTGTCTGAAACATTTCTCATTCTAAGAAGAACTGAGTGAGACAAGTTAAAAAATGAACATTCATCTTCACGTAAAGTACTTGCTATTCTTGTCCAATTTTAATGAAACTTGAATTTCCTCAACACATTTTTTAAAAATGCTCAAACATCTAATTTCACAAAAATTCATCCAGTAAAGCCAAGCTCTTCCAAGCAGACGGACAGATAGACAGACAACATGATGAAGCTAATAGTCGCTTTTCAAAATTTTGCAAAGTTGCCTAAATAGCTGTCAGTATCATGGTAACAAACAACTACAGTGGAATAACCAATAACTCTCAGAACATTATGCACATTAACCTTTAAACAAATGGGCCGATATTTAAATTTTAGCACATGATTAATGAAAACATGACTTATTTGAACAGAAAGAGATAAAATTATGAAATAAATGGCACTGTGTGGAAAGTAAAAAAGAGATTGTGTGGCATGTCTTAAAAACACAGTAAATATCCTTGTTGCATAAATATATAAAATAAATTCCTAGTTTTTTTTAATGTTCATTCATGCATGTGAATTTAGGCGGTTAAAGGTTAAACACACTTCCAACACTCAAGAATGTCCAGTATAACTGATGTACAACAAACTAACCACTGACACAAACGTAGTCTCTCCTGTCATCAAATACATACCTGTAAGGGCCCAGATTCTGCCATCATGATCATCAAATGTTGCTGTGCACTCACTCGTTTTGATACTCCACAATTTCAAAAGGCCATCAGCTCCAGCTGTTACCAGTTGCATACCTTGACTAATGAACTCAGCCCGGAGAACAGAGGAATCATGGCCTTCAAGAGTCTGCAATATTACGATTGTTCCCATTCTTTAATCAACTACATTAATGCAACTATTCATAAGATATATACTGGTAAAGTTACCCATACGCTGGATTAAGTACCACACCAAAGAAACATGCAGAGTGGAGTTAGAGGTTCATGCATTCCAAACCTCACCAACATTCAAAATGAGTTTTGTCTCGTATGCTGGTGCTTCAGTCAGGAAAACTGCTACCACTGTCCACCATAAGTCTCAGTGAGCTCCACAGCTGGTCTTAATGTGGTGTGGAAAAGACTCCACCCACAGTCATCTATTCAAAATAATAAATTTCTTGACTTTGTCCAGCAACCGGTGTTTCAAAATACAAAAACTGCATTTTTTACAGAACAGAAACATGACCATGCTCAGGTAAAAAGGTGCAGAGACATCTACTCAGGTGGGCCCACCAGAGAGGTATTTTCAATCTCTGGGCCAATCATCCCACCTACACCTGGTCACTATACAGACTTTCCTACCCCACATCATATATAGACTACAATGTTCAAATTGAATGTCTCCATGTCTTCATAACTCAATTAATTTAAAGCATTTACTGGTATGTCCAAAACATTAACATCACACTGTAAAAGAGATGTTAAATGCACCAGTGGGGATGGGGCACAGAAACATGAAGTTACATCTATGGCAACATTTGAGTTCAGGCAAAACAGGATCAGGATGGGCACATTTTCAAAACTACCTTAACACAGGTAAGGTCCTCCACTGCCCATAACTTGATGCTGCAGTCTGCTGATGAAGACAGCAGTACTCGATCTACAGGGGAAAACCGCACACACCATACTCCACGTTTATGGCCCCTCAGCACACCCAGTAGCGTCAAGCCCTCTGCAGACCACAGCTGAAACATCAATATGTGCCCTGTATAACCTGCTCATGTAACAATTTGCTTATGCAAGAAAAAGCACACTTTCAAGGGGTTACACATCTTTAGAGACTAGGTCATTTTGGTAATCAACAAATTCTCCATCTCTTATGATAATCAAAGCTTCTTTACCACTTTAAAACAAGGAACAAGCATCAGTCCTCATCCACAAGCAGATGAATCCTGTCCATATCCTCACATAAGACTTATCTAAGATACATTTTAATACTACTCTTCCACTTATGCCAAGGTCTCCCAAATCATCTGTGCCCAGTTTTACATGGAAGTAACACTTGGTCTGTCACAGACTCAATGTTTGATAATAAAGTATTCATGAAGATATTACAACTGCAGAAAATTTCATATGTCATACACTTGCACTCTCTGTTCATCAAAAATCAAAATCAGTAGGCCTAAAATTTTCTAAGTCCCAAACAGGACGTCACATGACATATAGTTGCCAGCATAATTTGAGGTGTTTTACTTTCCCCATATTTGTGCATTTGTGACATTTTTCTGTCTTTCACTCATTACAATCAATCATCCCACATGTACATTAACCGAAGACACCAATACATTCGCTTAATTTGAAGTTAAAACATGGATTAAAGGACAATTTTCCAAGGCATGCAATTCCATGGATGGATGTTGCGAAAGGGTGGTTGTTTTTCGCAGCCAGAGGCAGCCAAGCACATTAAAATGTGATAGAAGCACCCTTCAGAAACAAACTACATTGGTTCAAGTCCCAGTGTCGGTATATTTTTTTTCTTTTCAATATGTTTTACATTCACAAACACTCAATCAAACTATGCAGTAACACATCCATTATTTAATTACACATTTCAAAAGTTATCTTTGCTCCATTGGTAGGGTTAAAAATGCAAGTGATGCAGATATTTCTGTAATTTTTCCATAATTCTTTTTTCTTTGTTTATCAACATTCTGATTTAGACAGTTCATGTTCAAATTGGACTTAAATTAGGCACATGAATCTCACTGGTGCTTACAGGCCCTCAACAATATGTGGAGTGAGGTGAAGAGGACAATGCAGGAAACCTGGACTGTCATCCCTCCAAAAAATAGCGATGAGCTATGGTCCCTTGTGTTAGATGCATGGTATGAAGTTGCTCTGTCTCATTGTTACGTTCGATCACTGATTGAGTCCACGACATAGCAAATGAAATCAGTGATCGAAGCACAGGGGTTCTGGAATTCTTATTAAAGAGTCCAGTTTCTGAAATCAGCCTTTTCAAGGGCCAAAGTATTAATTCTCATTTAGTATGCATGAGATACTTCAAACAACAAAAAATCTTTAAACTGTGCATGTTTACACACAATTTGTTCATCTATAGCAAGTTAATCAAAGTGGGGGTGAAATGGGCTGCATGGGGCCCATTTTAGGTCTAGCAACCCACAAAAATTTGCGAAACAAACTGAATACGACTCAAAGACTACAGTTTATAAACAGAAATATTAGGTTTGATAGGTTCATAAAATCTGCTATCAGATTATTAGGTGAGTATTGACATTTCTGTGTAAATTCACAACTGCATATTGTAAACAAACTTATGACAAGCACTAAAGTAAGGGTTAGGGCATAGTCCAGCCATCATTTTGATTATGCAGCAAAGTATAGTTTAAAATAACCAAAATAAGCTCTTCATTGCCTTTGACTTTATTATTATTAAAACATAAGCATTTCAGTTTTCATAACCACCATCATTAAGAGTAGCCAGTAAGACTTTTAAAAAATGCACATTTTTGAAAATGTGTTATTATCTACTAGAAGGCCATACAAAAGAACAATTATAAACTTGTTTCAACAGCTAAAATTGAGCTGCATCTGTTCCAACAGTACTTTGCTCCCCCAACCCGCCCCTGAAACAAGGTGAGAGTGAAACGACCAGGTACCTCCCAAGCACACCCATCATATGCTCAAAAAATCCTTTCCATAAATGTTTCAAACTGTGCAGCCCTGTGTCAGATCTCAAGAACCACTATGGCCCACAAGCACCAATGAGATTCACATGCCTAATTGAAGTCCCATTTGAACACAAACCCTCTAAATCGGAATGCTGGTAAACAAAGAAAAATGAATTACAGAAAAGTAACAGAAATATCTGTGTCACTTGCACTTCTAACCCTGCCAATGGAGTAAAGATAACTTTTGAAACATATAATTAAATAATGGATGTGTTACTGCACAGTTTAATTGAGCGTCTGTGAGTATAAAACATATAAAAAAAAAAAAAGCCGACACTGGCAATCGAACCAATGTAGTTTGTTTCCAAAGAGTACTGCTCTCATATGTTAATGCACTTGGCTACTTCTGGCTCCGACAAACAACCAACCTTTTGCAACATCCATCCACGGAATCACATGCCTTGGAAAATTAATGACCTTTAATCCGTGTTTTAACTTCAAAATAAGTGAATGTATTGGTGTCTTTGGTTAATATATACACCGTGTGATAGGTTGTAATGAATGGAAGACAGAAAAATGCACAAATATGGGGAAAGTAAAATGACTTGAATTATGATGGCAACCATACATCATGTCACTTCCGAAGCGGGACATACAAAATTTCAGGCCTAATGACTTTTGTTGAACAGAGTGCACCATGCAGGGAGTAAATGTGAAATGCACACAAAATGTTGGTCAGGACAATTTAAGTGAATACACAAGATGGAAGAACTAGAATGGAGGTTAAGGGTACAATGGGAACTTTGACAAACAGGGTACAATGGTGTGGACTGGATTCACCTGAGGCAGGTTTCAGTCTGTGACTGCAGTTAAGAAACTTCAGGTTCCATTACAGCAACCATCACTTTATCAAGGAGACTCTTTACAGTTCATCAGTCAATCAATCAATGACATTTGTGAAGACATGCACTACAATGATGAACTGTACACATGAGACATAACACATACTGCAAGAAAATGCGCAGTACACTACACAACAAAATCTGCTCAATTTTTCCTACAGCAATACAAAAAATAAGAAGATTCACTTGACAAAATTCTTATCAGTTTTCTTCCAACACTCTAAAAAATAAAAAGACTCCTACATTTCAATAAGCCTGCACAAGTTGTAAAAAAGCATGCAAGTTGTTATTTCATCAATCCTTAGTTCATAACTAATGTATTACATTTCATAATCAAGAATTATGGTAAGCATAAAAACTCACTTTGGCAGTTTTATCCTGTGATCCTGTAGAAATCAATTTGTCATTTGGAGAGACAGTAACACAATTGATGTCCTTCTCATGTGCAATTTCTGTGTGATCCACATTCAAAATTTGTACTTCATCTGCAAAATTAGTATTTAATATTTCACATAATGTGGAACAGTAAACACTGTTATTCATACACTAAAGTAATAAAATAATTTCCATATTTTATTACAAATCCATGAAATAATGTAAGATTTGGCCTCATTAAAATTGCTGAGTCAATTATTAAGTTAAATTATCGGCAATTAAATTCTGTTGGTATGAAACACTTACCTGAAAATGTTACTGCACATTACCAATTTTTATACATTTTTATGCATGCTTAAAAAACTTCACATCATATTTGACCACTTCTTGTTAATATCTGCAAACATCATTACTGCATATTTAGGATGGGTCCATACAGTCCGTGGCATTGCATGATGCAATTATAATTACATTAATATGCCACCGAAATGACATAATGTCACAAAGCTACACAATTTGTAGTTTGGTTTTCCTAAACTGTCTTAGTATGAAACCGCCGGAGAAAACTTTATGGTCCACTATCATCTATGTTCATTTTTTAAATTATTAGTTTCAACTGCAAACACAGAAAATTACACTGAAACTGAACACCGTCAAGTAATCCCATACAATAATGTATAAAAGAAGCGTTTAATGTTTTTAAGATGGTTAACAAGTTTGTAAGGTTTCTGTGTATTAGAAAAGTAACAAAAACAGCATATTCAGAAAGCATGTAAAATTTCCCTGCAGCCAACAAATAACACGTATAAGACTTGTACAAGCATGCACATTTATACATAGAAAAGGTGGAAGCAACAATCTCTTCCAACATGCGTCAGTGCACAGAGAACATAACAGGTCACAATGTCTGTCCTGTTTAATACCCCTACTATCAGAACCTGGTCTCATGAACCAGGGTGTCATAATTCAAACAGTTAGCAAGCAGGCGTACATCTGCTAGCCAAAATGTTGGAGGAAAGAGGGGACTTACTTCTAATATGGTGCACAGTAAAATCTGCCATGATGACAGGTGAGCTTATAAAACATTCATAAATTTTTTGATTCTACCACATACTCAAGTATTACATGGTATTCTTTAGTCACAGGGAAGTTGGTTATATTGATATTGTGTTATGCAGTCAACATTACATTATCCTTATATAATGAGTCTCCTTTCTGTTACCTTGAATCAATTTTTTTGGTATTCTCCAAAGCTTGAGGCACAAATCCTGACTGACTGAAAGGAAAAAAGATGCAGACAGGTGACTGAAGGCAACAGAACCCACAGACAGGGTGTGCCTTGATCCAACACCAATACATTTCACAATATGACTGACTGGATCCATAAGCCACAGGCGCACTGAGTTGTCCTGCAGAGAGGTAAAGATATTGCTTACATTTCATGGCCAGATGGACATCCATAATTGAGACCAGCAGGCTGAATCATGAATCTTTAATAAACTTCTTCACACATCTAAGGAAAGTATCTTAAAACAGCAATCCAACTTAGTTAAACAATGATCACCCACTCCCACAATGATGTTATTCACACAAGACTGAGAGCTCTCTTGGTACCCATTACAAAGAGTACTATCTTCTGCAATGTAAGGCCATGTTGTCTGATTGTCATCTTACCAATATTTTGCGGAACCTGCAGTTTTCATGTACTGTTAACTTTGTTTTTATTTGGTATTTGGTAGGTACTGGCCTGTGCAAGCAACCTAAGACCAGCCTTACTGACCGTATTTCCTTCATGACAGCAAAGGTTCAAGCAAACCAGTATATACTCAGAATTTTGAAACGTAACTCTTCCCAACGAATTCAACTTTCCTCATACATTAACCCTTCAACAACACAACACAATCTGTTTTATTTAAAGCCCTGGTTCATACCACTCAGTAAACACTCTCCACCTCTGTTACAGCTAGACAGGCAATATACATATAACGTAACAATGAGGTGCAATCGTGCAACCATTGTTGCAATGGAAAGCAAAAAGTATTCTGATATTCTGAGTATGTGTTTGTAGCCTTTGGTATTCAGCACGCAATACACAAGCACCATTTTGTCATCTGTGGCCTGTACAGTTCGACAATATTTGTCCACATTATCTCATTAACTGCAAGATTGTCCAAAAAAATACTGAAGATGAAATGTGTTTTCACTTCCTCTAGTACTTTTGCATGAAACATTTTTCATTCTAAAAAGAAGTGAGCGAGATATGATCAGAAATATATGTCTTCATGTAAATACCTGTTATTCTTGTCAGATTTTAATGACACTTGAATTTTTTTGACAGATTTTTGAAAAATACTCAAATCTCAAATTTCATGAAAATCCACCCCGTGGGAGCCGAGTTGTTCCATGTGGGTGGAGAGCTGGACTGACGGACATGACGAAGCCAATAGTCACTTTTTGCAACTTCGCAAACACCTAAAAACCAATCAGCTTTTATTCTGAGATAGGTACAAAACACATGAAGACACACTGTGGGTAGAATTTTTTTATGTTAAATTTGGTTGTACATATGGTAACCACCAGGATTTAAAAGGTTAAACCCGTATATTATGAGTATTTACACCAACTGTGTTATAATGCATCTCCTTCCCAAAACGAAGTGCTCAAATTTCTTATGCTGCATTTAATTTCAAACTCTTTCAATGCCTTTAATAGCCAATTTCAAAATGGTCAAGCATATTCTGTAATGCTAATACAGACAAATCTTTAATTCATACAAACATGCTTCAACAATAAATAATAGTATGACAAACCTTTGCACCTGACAGAAGCAGTAGAGGGTTGCTGGGAGTGGCTGCCAGAGTCAGCACTAAATCCGTGTGCCCTCGCAGCAATTGGCAGCCCATATCCTTCATGCTATACAGCTTAATATCCATACTGTTGGTAGCTACTGCCAGGTGAGAGCCATCTGCACCCAGTAGCACTACATCAAGAACTTCATCACTGAAGCCCACCAACTACAAGAGAGTATGAAGTCTGACAAAGAAAAGGAATGGCAAACAGTCCAAATACATGGAATATCTCTGTGCTTCCAGTGAGTAACATAGTACAATAAGGATCACTGTCACTTTGTACAAAGCTTTATCTAGCTCCACAATACTGCAACGAGACTGGGAAACATGGAAGAAATGTGAATAAATCCTCATTCACAATTTAGGGGAGCACCTATGTGTAGGATCAGACTACAGATACTAATACAACGCATATGTGGTGTACCCCACCCCACTCAAAACTCCTTCATGCACCAATCACCCATATGATAAAAGCAGCAGACAAGCTACACTTCATGCATTATAACACTGTATTTTAATGAAAGGTGAAGTATGTCCAAAGGTTTGTGATGAGGGTGTGTTATTAAATAGACACCTACAGTGGGCCTCTTCTAGCATCCCATACTTGATTAAACACTCTGGAACCTGGTTCTGCTTTCATCATGTAAAAAATAAAAGTAAGACACCTACTCTGTTGGGTCCATTAATGGTTTTATTTCTCACCTGTATGATGAAAGCAGAACCAGCTTCAAAAACATGTAACAAATAACTTGATTTAAAATGTCTAGTGCATACGTGCACTTACAAGGTGATTGGACGCATCTATAGTAGCCATACCTGTTTCTCACATGCAAATGTTTCCAGTTGATGGATGATGATATTATGGTCAGCAGAGACAACAGCTAGCAGCATCCTCTCTGCATTAAACAACAACTGAACTACAGCCAGACCACCTTCTTCTGCTGCCTTTGATACCAGTGAGTTGGTCTGTGTAAACACTTCCCGTCCCTCTGTAACTTCCCATATCCGCACCACTCCTGCAATAGGATTGCATACAAAACAACTCACAACTCCAAATCACTAAATAAAATCCATGAATCGTGTCATCCCTGAGAGGGTGACAGTCACTCAGCTGGTCAAGAAATTCCCCCATGTTCTATAGAATACGAAGGTTCATTACCGAGTTTTCAAAAATCTGCCCCTGAACCAGATGAAACTCCTTCATGCACCAATTACCCATATGATAAAAGCAGCAGACAAGCTACACTTCATGCATTATAACACTGTATTTTAATAAAAGGTGAAGTATGTCCAAAGGTTTGTGATGAGGGTGTGTTATTAAATAGACACCTATACTGGACCTCTTTTAGCATCCCATACTTGATTAAACATTCTGGAACCTGGTTCTGCTTTCATACATTTTTAATTTAAATTTTAATATTAATATCAACAAGTACCTCTTTCACCTGCTGCAGCTATGTGAATGCCTCCTTTTAAACTCTTCTTGTGGCCAGGAAGCCTGAATTTGTGAGGAAGCAGAACTAGGCCCTCCAGGCCTTCAAAAACAGGAAGTGTACGCACCGTACTTCCAGATGAGAGGTCCCACAATATGATGACTCTATCACGACTACAACTAAAAACCAACAGAATAATTGCAACAATTTGTTACTTGGGCTAGCAGTTAAATACACAAATTCTAAACATTGACATCACACGTTTAGGAACTAATAAGCAAAATGCAATTTTCAGGAAGTTTTCTTTCTGTGTGAGTAATATCAGAAAGGGCTGGAAATTTGTGGACTAAATCAGGCATGTATTTATGCTGCTACTGATTATTTGTTTAAAGAGAATATACCATAAAAAAACAAGAAATTCTCCTACAGGTTGACAAATGAATTTGTAAGCAACATATTAATAATATAACATGCAATAAATAATGTGAAAATGTTCCAAAATTTAACAGTAAACTTTACTTTTGGTTTTCAAGCATCTCTGTACAGTTCAGTTCCTGTACCTTGACACTTGGAAGATATTTAAGGACTGTGTGCAGGGTGGGGTGGGTACTCACCTGATGACATTAATGAATTCACATGAAAATGGGACAGGCAATTTACTTAAGAATGTAGGATAATTTTAAAAACGTACATGATCGAATTTACTGTCCAGGGTAACTTCATAATTGGTATTCTTCAACAAATATTACTTGGGTGATCAAATCAAGGAGGATGAGATATGTGGAACATGTTTCACAGTTTGAGAGATGAGGAACACACGTAAAAAATTAATTAAAAAACCTCAAGTAGAGAAACCACTTTGGAGAACTTGGCATATATTGTACAGTAATATTCAAACAAATTTTAAATAAATAGAGCATGGGAATGATTGGATTTAAATGGCTGAGGTATGTAAAATGGTACATAATTAGAATTATAGTGAATGCAACACACACACACCATAATATTTGTATCATAAAGGGGAATGGATCAGTTGCAGCAGAATCTGTCAATGACCTCAGAGCATAACTGTACAAGTGTTTATGTCAATTTGGTTGGCAGTTTTTAAAATACATCAGACTGAATTATAATCAGTGACAGGGCAGAATTCAGTGTAGAAGTACCACAGCAGCTGCACAGATTAAGCCCTGTCACTTTGAAGCAGGCTAATGGATATAATCACAGGGCATCTGCATTGGGATCATGGGGTTTCATAACCAAAAATGCATCATTCACCTCAGCAACTGGTTTGTGTCCTCATGCAAAACGAGAGCTGTGACCTTACTGAAGTGCCCAGAGAGTGTAAACTTTTGCTGCCCAGTGTTGTGGTTCCAGGCTCGTATGGCAGCATCATCACCAGCAGCAAACACCAGTTCATTGTTAAACTGCACCACACTGCAAATATCAAAATTTTCAGCAAAAATTAATAGTGTTGAATGTATAATTTGTGTATTTTCAGCTTGATTTCTACCAAATGTCCTTCACTTAATTTCAGAGAAACTACACATTGTTTAGAATTGTTACAGATTAGATAGATGTAATGCAGGACAAGAAACAATAAAATGATTGCCTCTCATTTGTGATGAACTATACACAGTGTGGGTCCCGTGACTGGTGTATCTGAAAAATGTGAATAACTGTGAAATGTATGTAGATGACACCAACTGATATAACAACCTCTCTGTGAGAGTATGATTGTGGGCAGATCAGTGCATCAGCCAAGTTTTATGTGCTAAGCTAGCAATCAGGAAGTGACACATGGTACTTGCCAGACAAAAGGTCCTGTAAAAATAAGTAACAATCATGCAACAAGTCTAAACTAACACTGGTGACTTCTTAAGGTGGGTACACACTTTTAGCATTACCGCGTACCGTAATGACATAACGTTGCAAGTGACTGACATGATACAGAGTTACGAGACAAACTTTCATCCTATGCCTCACGGCGCAACAGTACCCGGCGAGCGTTACACCACGGGGTTCCCAGTTTGTTACGGGAGCCGGAGCAACATCTTTGCAGTTAGCAGCAGCTTTGAACAGTTATATGCATTATGCTTTAAAGGAATATTAAAAAAGAGTGGTGGTGGTGGTGGCAAAGGCAACTGTACACAAGCAGGGAAGTGTATAGCAGTTTGAGTTTGCTGGCAGACTTGAATTTTCAGTCGGTCAGTGGGTTATATAAGAATTTCACCAGAATGTCTCCCAGTGGATTTGAATTTTTAATTAATTTGATTGGAGAAAAAATCT